>Ga0335069_10010074_pt1 | contig 13417 bp, 11 predicted proteins | sample Lox_Sample_11_FD_206714 | JGI IMG/M metagenome (GOLD analysis project Ga0335069, IMG submission 206714) | Soil microbial communities from Loxahatchee National Wildlife Refuge, Florida, United States - Lox_Sample_1.1 | ecosystem: Environmental > Terrestrial > Soil > Wetlands | place: USA... | reverse complement strand
GGATTTCGTCATGCCCACCATGAAGTGAAGAAACGGGGCCGCCCGCTCGACCCAACCCGGGAGCCCCGGCGCCGGGAATCCCCAGCGGTGGCGGCCCCGCGGAGCATCCTGCCCCCGATGGGACGTCGGCATCTTAGAAACCACTTTCCAGCTGGGCCATGGATGGAAATGCAGTTGCACAGTCCGCGCGAGCTGCGGTAGTGTGGCGCCGCTTCCCCGTTTCCCCGCTTCCCGCAGCCGCCCAGCGACGGAGAGTCACGACCATGAAGACCGTTCGTGTCACGGCCGCGGAGGCGGTCGTCCGGTTCCTGGCCGCACAGCGAGTGGAGACGCCCACCGGCCAGGTCCCCCTCTTCGGCGGTGTGTTCGCCATCTTCGGCCACGGCATCGTGGCCGGCCTGGGGGAGGCCCTGTACCGGTATCGCAAGGAGCTGCCGACCTACCGGGCCCACAACGAGCAGGCCATGGGCCACGTCGCCATCGCCTACGCCAAGGCCCATTTCCGGCGACGGATGATGGCGGTGACCTCCTCCATCGGCCCCGGCGCGACCAACATGGTGACCGCGGCCGCCACCGCCCACGTCAACCGGCTGCCACTCCTGCTGCTCCCCAGCGACGCCTTCGCCAGCCGCGCCCCGGATCCGGTGCTGCAGCAGGTGGAGAGCTTCGACGACGGCACCCTCACCGCCAACGACTGCTTCCGCCCGGTCTCCCGCTACTTCGACCGGATCCAGCGCCCCGAGCAGCTCATCACCGCCCTGCCGCGGGCCATCCGGGTGCTGACCGATCCCGCCCAGTGCGGGCCGGTGACGCTGGCCTTCCCCCAGGACGTCGAGGCCGAGGCCTTCGACTACCCGGCCGAGCTGTTCGAGGAGCGGAGGGTGCACTTCCGGACGCCGCCACCGGACGAGGGTGAGCTCACCCGGGCGGCCGAGGTGCTGCGCGGCGCGAAGCGGCCCATGATCATCGCCGGCGGCGGCGTGCTCTACGGCCAGGCCTCCGAGCCCCTCCGCAGGTTCGCCGAGGCCCATGGCGTGCCGGTGGCCGAGACCCTCGGCGGCAAGGGCGCCCTGGCCTGGGACCACCCCCTGCAGGCGGGCGGCATCGGCCACACCGGCGTCCCGGCGGCCAACGAGCTCGCCCCCCAGGCCGACGTCATCCTGGGCGTCGGCACCCGGCTCGGCGACTTCTGCACGGCCTCCCACACGCTCTTCCCGGAGGCCAGGGTGGTCGGGCTCAACGTGGCCCCCTTCGACGCCAACAAGTGGTGGTCGGTTCCCTTGCAGGCCGATGCACGGCTCGGGCTGGAGGCGCTGGAGGGCCGCCTCTCCGGCTGGAAGGCCGATCCGGCCTGGACCGGGCAGGCCAAGCAGAAGTGCGCCGCCTGGCAGCAGGCGGTCCTGCGCATCACCTCCCGGCGCGACGCCCCGCTGCCCTACGACGGCGAGGTGATCGGCGCGGTGCAGCGCTTCGAGCGCTCCGAGATCGACGACATCGTGGTCACCGCCGGCGGGACCATCCCCAACGAGCTGCAGAAGCTGTGGCGGACCCGGGTGCCGGGCGGGGCCCACATCGAGTACGGCTACTCCTGCATGGGCTACGAGATCGCGGGCGGCATCGGCGTGAAGATGGCCCACCCCGAGCGCGAGGTGATCGTCATCCTCGGGGACGGCAGCTACCTGATGCTCAACTCGGAGATCGCCACCTCGGTCCTCCTCGACCAGAAGATCATCATCATCGTCGAGGACAACCACGGGTTCGGCTGCATCAACCGCCTCCAGAAGCACGTGGGCGGCGAGCCCTTCAACAACCTGTTCCAGGACTGCGCCCAGGGATCCCAGGGCGCGCCCACCCTCGACTTCGCCATGCACGGCCGGGCGCTGGGCGCGCTGGGCGAGAACGTGAAGACCATCCCCGAGCTGGAGGCGGCCCTGGCGCGCGCCCGCAAGGCCGACCGGACCACCGTCATCTGCATCGAGACCGACCCCACCCGCACCACCACCGACGGCGGCGCCTGGTGGGAGGTCGGCGTGCCCGAGATCTCCCCCAGCGAGAAGGTCCAGCGCGCCCGCGGCGCCTGGGAGCAGGGGAAGCGCCGGCAGAAGCCCTAGGAGCCTCCTTGGCCCTCGATGTCCAGCTCGGGGTGAGCCCCGCCTCCTGGATGAGCGACGAGCTCCCGTGGCTCGGCGCGGAGACGCCGGTCCCCGTGGCGCTCTCCGAGGCCCGGCGCATCGGCTACCAGGGCATCGAGCTCTCGGGGCGGTTCCCGCAGGACCCGGCGGCGCTCCGGGACCTCCTCGCCACCCACGGGCTGGCCTGCGCCGCGGGCCGCTACCACGGCCAGCTCTCGGCCCGGCCGGTGGAGGAGGAGCTGCCTGGGGCCCTGGCCCAGCTGCCGCTCCTCGAGGCCGGCGGCGCCCGGGTCCTCCTCTACGGCGAGGCCCGCGGCTCGATCCGGGCCCGGGCCGAGGTCCCGTTCTTCAAGCGCCCCTGCCTGCGCGGCGACGATGCCTGGCGCACCTTCGGCGAGCGGCTCACCGCCCTGGCCCGCCAGCTCCTCGCCCGCGGGGTGCGGCTCGCCTGCCGCCACCAGGTGGGCACCTGCCTCGAGGCGGCCGAGGACGTGGACCGGCTGGTCAAGGCCACCGGCCCGGAGGTGGGGCTGGCCCTCGACACCGCCCAGGCCTCCCTGGGCGGCGCCGACCCGCTCGAGCTCCTCGAGCGCCACGGCGATCGCGTCTGCCACGTGCACCTCTCCGACCTGCGGCCGGCGGTGGTGCGCATGGCCCGGAACTGCCGCTGGAGCTATCCCCAGGCGGTCCTGCGGGGCGCCCTCACCGTGCCCGGCGACGGGGCGCTCGACTTCTCGCGGCTCCTGGCCGCCCTGGACCGGCTCGGCTACCGCGGCTGGCTGGTGGTGGAGGCGGCGCAGGACCCGGCCGTGGCCCCCGCCCACGCCTTCGCCGAGAAGGGCTTCCGCCACGTCCAGGATCTCTTGGGGCAGCTGGGCGCGCGACCCAGGGAGGCGGCATGAGCCTTCTGGTGAAGGCGAGCAAGCAGGGGCGGGACATCGTCCGGGTGACGGGCGCCTCCTCCGGCCTCAAGTATGTGGGCTTCAGCGCCCACCGGCTCGGCGCGGGCGAGGCGCTGGCCCTGCCGGCCGGCGACCGCGAGGTCTGCCTGGTGGTCCTCTCCGGCGTGGTCACGGTCCGGACCGCCGGCGCCGAGTACCGGGAGGTCGGCCGGCGGCAGAGCGTCTTCGAGGACCTCCCCCCCTTCGCCGTCTACGCGCCGGGCAGCTCGCCGCTCGAGATCTCGGCCCGCTCCGCCGCCGAGGTGGCGGTCTGCACCGCCCCCGGCAAAGGCAGGATGCCACCCCGGCTCATCGCCCCGGAGCAGATGCGGCGCTCGGTGCGGGGCAAGGCCCTCAACACCCGCTACGTCACCGACATCCTTCCCCAGGACCAGCCGGCGGAGAGCCTGCTGGTGGTCGAGGTCCTCACCCCCACCGGCCACTCCTCCAGCTACCCGCCCCACAAGCACGACCGGGCCGCCTCCGACGAGACCTTCCTGGAGGAGACCTACTACCACCGGCTCGATCCGCCCCAGGGCTTCGTCTTCCAGCGGGTCTACACCGACGAGCGCGACATCGACGAGTCGCACGCCGTGGAGGACCACGACGTGATGCTGGTGCCGCGCGGCTACCACCCGGTGGTCGTCCCCTGGGGCTACCGCAGCTACTACCTGAACGTGATGGCCGGGCCGGACCGGGCCTGGCGGTTCCACAACGATCCCGCGCACGAGTGGATCCTGCGCGAGGGCTAGGCGATCCGGAGGGAGGACCAACATGGCGAAGCGCATCACGGTGGGCGTCATCGGCGCAGGGCGGATCGGCAAGATCCACTCGGAGAACATCCGCTACTTCATCCCCGGGGCGCGGCTCAAGACGGTGGCCGACCTCTACGCCGACAAGCTCAAGGACTGGGCGACCGGGCTGGGGGTGGAGAAGCTGGCCAGCGACCCCAAGGCGGTGCTGGACGACCCGGAGATCGAGGCAGTGCTGGTGTGCAGCTCCACCGACACCCACGCCGACCTGGTGATGGCCGCGGCCGAGAAGAGGAAGCACGTCTTCTGCGAGAAGCCGGTCGACCTCTCGGTGGAGAAGGTCAAGCGGGCCCTGGCCGCGGTGGACAAGGCCGGGGTGAAGCTCCAGGTCGGGTTCAACCGCCGCTTCGACCACAACTTCCGGCGGGTGCGGGAGCTGGTGGCCGCCGGGGCGGTGGGCGAGCCGCACCTGGTGCGCATCAGCTCGCGCGATCCGGCCCCGCCGCCGGCCGAGTACGTGAGGGTCTCGGGCGGGATCTTCCTGGACATGACCATCCACGACTTCGACATGGCCCGCTACCTCTCCGGCAGCGAGGTGGTCGAGGTCTTCGCCAAGGGCGCGGTGCTGGTGGATCCGGCCATCGGCCAGGCCGGAGACGTGGACACCGCCGTGGTGACCCTGACCTTCCAGAGCGGCGCCATCGGGGTGATCGACAACTCCCGCCGGGCCGCCTACGGGTACGACCAGCGGGTGGAGGTGTTCGGCTCCAAGGGATCGGCCGCCGCCGCCAACGATACCCCCTCCACCGTCCTGCTCTCCGACGAGAAGGGGGTCCAGGGCGACAAGCCCCTCTACTTCTTCCTGGAGCGCTACAAGCAGGCGTTCGTCGACGAGCTCAAGGAGTTCTTCGACGCGCTGGCCAACAACCGCACCCCATCGGTGACCGGGAAGGACGGCCTGGCACCGGTGCTCATCGGCCTCGCCGCCAAGAGGTCGCTGGCAGAGAAGCGCCCCGTCCGCATCGCCGAGATCGAGGGCTGACCGCTGTTCCATGAAGCCGCTGCACCCAACGAGGAGGAGAAATCAATGAAGCGAGTCGCACTTGCACTGACCCTGATCACCGCGGCGCTGGGCTTCGCGTCCCCGGCCTCCGCCAAGGCGCTGAAGATGGGCGTCACCATCGAGGACTTCAACGACGTCTTCATGCGGTACGCCCTCGATCAGCTGACCGACGAGGCCAAGAAGAACGGCATCGAGGTGGTGGCGGCCGACGGGAAGCGCGATCCCAACGAGCAGATCAAGCAGATCGAGAACTTCATCACCCAGGGCGTCGACGCGATCATGATCCACGTGATCGACCAGAGCATCGCGCCGCGCATCAGCAAGCTCTGCCTGGAGGCGAAGATCCCGCTCGTGTACTTCAACCGCAAGCCCGATGACTCGGCCCTCACCGCCGGCAAGGTCGTGGCCGTCGCCTCGCCCGAGGTGGTCGCCGGCAACCTCGAGGCCGAGTTCGTGGCCAAGAAGCTGGGCGGCAAGGGCAACGTGGCCATCCTCATGGGCTCGATGGGCACCGCGCCGCAGATCGGCCGCACCCAGGGCACCAAGGACGTCATCGCCAAGTACCCGGGCATGAAGGTGGTCCGCGAGCAGACCGCCAACTTCGCCCGCCCCGACGCCGTGACCGTGGTCGAGGACTGGCTGGCCAGCGGCGTGAAGATCGACGCCATCATCTGCAACAACGACGAGATGGCCATCGGCGCGGTGCAGGTCCTCACCGAGAAGAAGATGAAGGACAAGGTCCTGGTGACCGGCGTGGACGCCACCTCCGACGCGCTCAAGTTCATCGCCGAGAAGCGGCTGGACATGACCGTGTTCCAGAACGGCGGCGCGCAGGGCCGGGGCGCGGTGCAGACCGCCCTGAAGCTGATCAAGGGGGAGAACGTCCCGATCTTCACCGCCATCCCCTTCGAGCCGGTGACCTACGACAACTACAAGAAGTACATGAAGTAGGCGTCACGCCCCGGGGCCGGGCCCGGCCCGGCCCCCGGGGCTCCTCGTCGGCCGGCGGGAAGCGAGCGCGCAACATGAGCGACTACATCCTGCAGATGGAGAGCATCCAGAAGAGCTTCCCCGGCGTGCACGCGTTGAAGGGCGTCCAGCTGCATGTCAAGCCCGGCACGGTCCACGGCGTCATGGGGGAAAACGGCGCCGGGAAGTCCACCCTGATGAAGATCGCCATCGGGCTCTACCACCCCGACTCCGGCACCATCCGGCTGCGCGGCAACGAGGTGGCGTTCGAGAGCGTCCACGACGCGCTCGAGCAGGGCATCTCCATGATCCACCAGGAGATGAGCCCGCTCCCCTACATGACCGTGGCCCAGAACATCTTCCTGGGGCGCGAGATCCGGAACCGGCTCGGGCTCATCGACCACAAGGCCATCGACCGGGAGTCGGCCCGGATCCTGGAGGAGCTCAAGATCAGCCTGCGCCCCCGGCAGATCATGGGCCAGCTGAGCGTGGCCCAGATGCAGCTGGTGGAGATCGCCGAGGCGGTCTCCCGCAAGGCCGACCTCATCATCATGGACGAGCCGACCTCGGCGCTGACCGAGAAGGAGGTCGCGCACCTCTTCACCATCATCCGCAGCCTCAAGGCGCGCGGGGTGGCCATCATCTACATCACCCACAAGATGGACGAGGTCTTCGCCATCACCGACGAGGTGAGCGTCTACCGCGACGGCGAGTTCGTGGGGCGGGAGGACAGCAAGGACCTCACCCGCGACAAGCTCATCCGGATGATGGTGGGCCGCACCATCGATCAGTTCTTCCACAAGGAGGCGGCGAAGGTCGGCCAGCCGGTGCTGGAGGTGGAAGGGCTCACCCGGCGCGGCCACTGCCGCGACATCAGCTTCAGCGTGCGCGAGGGCGAGATCCTGGGGGTGGCCGGCCTGGTCGGCGCCGGGCGGACCGAGGTGATGGAGGCCCTCTTCGGCGTGGCCCCTCACCAGGCCGGGACGGTGAAGATCCACGGCAAGCCGGTCCAGATCCGGAGCCCCTCCGACGCCATCCGGCACGGGATGGCGTTCTTGACCGAGGACCGCAAGCGCACCGGGCTCTACATGAACCTCTCGGTCCGCGACAACATCACCATGCCCAGCCTGCGGAACAACCTGCAGGGTGTGTTCCTCAGGCACAAGGCGCTGCGCAGGATCTGCGACGACGCGGTCGGGAAGCTCCGCATCAAGACCCCCAGCCTCGAGCAGCTGGTCATGAACCTCTCCGGCGGGAACCAGCAGAAGGTGCTGGTCTCGCGCTGGCTGGCCACCTCCCCCTTCCTCCTCATCCTCGACGAGCCCACCCGCGGCATCGACGTCGGCGCCAAGGCCGAGATCTACCGGCTCATGTCGTCGCTGGCCAAGGAGGGAAAGGCCATCATCCTCATCTCCTCCGAGATGCCCGAGATCCTGGCCATGGCCGACCGGGTCATGGTCATGCACGAGGGGCGGAAGGTCGGGGAGGTCGGCCGCGGCGACGCCAGCCAGGAGAAGATCCTGCACATGGCCACCGGCGAGTCACTCAGCACGTTCCAGGCGGCTCCTCAGCACTGAACATCACGTCCGATCGGGTACACACATGGCCGAGCCCAGCGCGCAGAGTCAAGTCGCCGTCGAGGCAGAGGCAGGAGCAGCCAGGCGGGAGTCCCCGGTGCTCAAGTTCATGAGCACCTACAGCATCCTCCTCATCCTGGTGGGGCTCGTGGTCCTGGAGGCCATCCTCTCCGGCGGAGTCTCGCTCCGCATCGTCAACCTGCTCAACGTCCTCCGGCAGATCAGCGTCATCGGGATCATCGCCCTGGGCGTGACCATGTGCATCATCACCGCCGGCATCGACCTGTCCTCGGGCGCGGTGGTGGCCATGGTCTCGGTGGTGGTGGCCAGCCTGCTCCAGGAGGCGGACGCCATGGACCGGCTCTTCAAGGGCGGCCACCCCTGGCCCGTGCTCTTGGTGATCGTGATCGGCCTCCTCATCGGGGCGTTCCTCGGCTTCCTGAACGGCGCGATGATCACCAGGCTCCGCATCCCGCCCTTCATCGCCACCCTGGGCATGATGACCTTCGCCCGCGGCTGGGCCTTCATCTACTCGCAGGGGCGCCCCCGCGGCAGCCTGCTCGATTCGTTCCAGACGCTGGGCCAGGGGGCGACCCTGGGCATCCCCAACCCCGCCCTGATCCTGCTGGTCTGCGTGGCCCTGACCTACGTCATCCTCAAGCACACGCTGTGGGGGCGCTACACCTACGCCCTGGGCAGCAACATGCAGGCGGCGGTGGTGTCGGGCATCAAGACCGACCGGTACCTGATCCTGGTCTACACCTTCGCCGGCTTCCTGGCGGCCGTGGCCTCCATCGTGCTCACCGCCCGCATCGGCTCCGGCCAGCCCGGCCTCGGCCTCGGCTACGAGCTCGACGCCATCGCCGCGTCGGTGATCGGCGGCACCAGCCTCGCCGGCGGCCTGGGCAGCGCCGGAGGCACGCTCATCGGCGCCCTGATCATCGGGGTCATGAAGAACGGCCTCGACATCCTCAACGTCTCCGCCGACTTCCAGCAGGTGGCACGCGCCATCATCATCGTGGTGGCGGTCACCATCGACGTGCGCAAGAACGCGCGGCGGAGCTAGCCAAAGGGAGGTCACCGTGCTCCAGGGTGTCACGCTGTCCTTGAACCGCATCGCCAAGCCGCAGCTACCCCTCCCCGAGTTCCTCCGGCTCGCCGCCGACCTGGGCATGAGGTACGCCGAGGTCCGCAACGACCTGGGCGGCGCGCCGGTGCTCGACGGGCTCTCCGAGGCCGAGCTCCGCAAGGCCATGGCCGCGACCGGCGTGCAGATCGTGACCATCAACGCCCTCTATCCTTTCGAGCACGGCCCGCACCTCCAGGCCAACCTGGAGAAGCTCCGGGCGCTCATCGCCGAGGCGCGCAAGGTCGACTGCCGGTACATCGTCATGTGCCCGTTCAACGAGACCGGCGATACCCGCTCGCCGGAGAGGCGCGCCACCGATCTGGTGGCGGCCCTGAACGCCTACGGCCCGCTCTTCACCGAGGCCAAGATGGTCGGGCTCATCGAGGCGCTGGGCTTCGAGCGGAGCGCCCTGCGCACCAAGCGCGCCGCCCTGGACGGCATCCGGAGGTGCTCCCACCCCAGGGCCTTCGCCCTGCTCCACGACACCTTCCACCACTACCTGGCCGGCGAGACCGAGTTCTTCCCGGCCGAGACCGCCTTCATCCACGTCTCCGGGGTGGCGCGGGGGAAGCCCAGGTCCGCCATCCAGGACGACGACGACCGGATCCTGGTCGACGCCAGCGACGCCATGGACAACAAGGGGCAGCTGGCCGCTTTGCTCGCCGGCGGCTGCAAGGCCATCGTCTCCTACGAGCCGTTCGGCCCCGCCGTCCGGGCCCTGCCGGTGCCCGAGCTGAAGAAGGCCCTGCAGGAGAGCGTGAGGTTCCTGCTGGGCTGAGGGTGAGCGTGCGACCCATGGCGTCCCCGTTCGACAGCGTCGACGACTTCCTGGCCGCCGTGGCCTCGCAGTACGAGGGGCTGCCCAAGCAGCTCCGGGCCATCGCCCACCACATCGAGACCAACCGGGCTCGCATGGTGGTGACCCGGATCACCGACATCGCCCGGGCCTGCGGGGTGCAGCCCTCGGCGGTGACCCGTTTCTCGCAGCGCTTCGGGTTCTCCGGCTACAGCGAGCTGCAGACGCTGTTCCGCGACGCCTTCAGCGCCAGCACCACCCCCTCCACCAGCTACGCCAAGCGGATCCGGGGGCTGATCGAGTCGCGACGGCTGAAGATGGACGCGGGCGGGATCCTGCGCCAGCTGCTGCTGGCCAACCAGGGGGCCATCGAGGAGTTCGCGCTGCACCTCGACGACCGGGCCCTCAAGGCGGCGGTGACGCTGCTCCACGACGCCGAGCAGATCTACATCGTGGGGGTGCGGCGGTCGCTCTCCGCCGCCACCTATCTCACCTACCTCTTGCAGCACACCTCGAAGCGGGTCCACCTGGTCTCCGGGCTGGGCGGCACCTTCGCCGGCCAGATGCGCTCCATCGGCAGGGGCGACCTCCTGGTGGCCGTCAGCTTCACCCCCTACGCCCGCGAGACCCGCACCTGCGTGCGGATCGCGGTGGCCCGCGGCGCCAAGGTCCTGGCCATCACCGACAGCGGGATGAGCCCGGTGGCGCGGGCCTCCGGCACCCGCATCCTCGTCAAGGAGGCGAGCACCTTCTCCTTCCGCTCGCTCACCAACACCCTGTGCCTGTGCCAGGGGCTCTTCATCGCCCTCGCCTCCCGGCTGGAGGTGGACCTGGAGCGGTCCCACCCGGAGGCGGGCCTGGACGAGGCGCTGGACCACGGCACCGGCCCCGGCTGACCCGCCGCGCACTCCCCGGCCGGGCCTAGCCCCGGCTCCCGGCCCACGGCAAATAGAAATTGGCTTCTATTCTGTGGCTCTCCATGGAAACCGACTTGCGAACGCCGGACAGATGAGATAGCGTGCTCGGAACGGGAGGAGGACCGCGCCGGCTCCCTCGGTGCCCCTTCGCCCGATCCCAGGAGACAAAGCGATGGCAGCGACGCAAGAGGCCGTGGCGAAGCGGGCTCCCCAGGCGGCGGAGAAGATGCGCCGGCTGCGCTACTGCGTGGACAACGAGTGGCGGGAGTCGAGGACCGGCAAGTACATGCCGGTGATGAACCCCTCCACCGGCCAGCAGATCGCCGAGGCACCCTGCTGCACGCAGGAGGAGGTGAACTCGGCGGTGGCCGCCGCGGCCCGCGCCTACCCCCGCTGGTCGGGCACGCCCATCCCCGAGCGCATCCAGCTCATGTTCCGCTTCAAGCAGCTCCTCGACCAGCACCTGGAGGAGCTGACCGTCCTGCTCGCCACCGAGATGGGCAAGGTGCTGGCCGAGGCCCGCGGGGACGTGCTCAAGGCCATCGAGGTGGTGGAGTGCGCCTGCTCCACCCACTACCTCATGCAGGGCGACACCTGCATGAACGTCTCGGAGGGCTACGACACCGTCTCCTTCCGGGAGCCGCTGGGCGTGTTCGTGGGGATCGCCCCCTACAACTTCCCGGCCATGATCCCCATGGGGTGGATGCTCCCCTTCGCCATCACCACCGGCAACACCTTCGTGCTCAAGGCCGCGTCGATGGTGCCGCAGACCGCCATCCGCATGCTGGAGCTGCTCATCGAGGCCGGCCTGCCCAAGGGCGTGGCCAACCTGGTCACCTGCAGCCGGGTCGAGGCGGACAGCCTGCTCGTCCACCCCGACGTGCGCGGCATCTCCTTCGTCGGCTCCACCTCGGTGGGCCAGCACATCTACCAGACCGCCGCCGGCGCCGGGAAGCGGGTCCAGGCCCTCACCGAGGCCAAGAACCACGCCCTGGTCCTGGAGGACTGCGTGCTGGAGCGGTCGGTGAAGGGGATCATCAACTCCACCTACGGCTGCGCCGGCCAGCGCTGCATGGCCCTGCCGGTGGTCTGCGTGCAGGAGTCCATCGCCGACGACGTGGTGGGGCTGCTCTCCCAGTACGCCCGCGAGCTCCGCATCGGCCCGGCCTACCTCCCCGAGTCGCAGCTCGGCCCGGTGGTCTCCACCAGCCAGAAGGAGTGGGTGGAGAAGTGCATCGCCCGGGGGGAGAGCGAGGGGGCGAGGCTGGTCCTCGACGGGCGCGGGGCGCAGGTGCCCGGCTACCCCGGCGGCTACTACGTGGGCCCGACCATCTTCGACCAGGTGAGGCCCGGGAACTTCGTGGGCGACGAGGAGGTCTTCGGCCCGGTCACCAGCATCAAGCGGGTCAAGGACTTCGAGGAGGGGCTGGCCATCATGAACGCCAACCGCTTCGCCAACGGGTCCTCCATCTACACCAGCTCCGGCCGGCAGGCGCGCGAGTTCGCCAAGCGGACCCACGGCGGCATGGTGGGGATCAACGTCGGCATCCCGGTGCCCTTCTCCATCTTCCCCTTCACCGGCCACAAGCAGTCGTTCTTCGGCGACCTCCACACCCTGGGCAAGGACGGGGTGGCCTTCTACACCGAGACCAAGGCGGTCACCTCGGTCTGGTTCACCCAGGAGGACGCCAAGAAGAAGGTCTCCACCTGGGACGGGACGCTGACCCGCGGCTGAGCACCGTTTGCACGGGAGGAGGACGCGATGAGCCAGTACCTGGGCCCGCTGCACGAGATGACCGAGACCACGCCCACCTGCCTGTGGACCGACACCGCCGGCCTGGAGGAGCTCAAGAGCTCCATCGCCTACGGGGCCGTGGGCGCCACCTGCAACCCGGTCATCGCCCTCTCCGTGCTCAAGAAGGAGGTGGCCTACTGGAAGCCGCGCATGCAGGAGCTGCTCACCGTCATGCCCACCGCCTCCGAGGACCAGCTCGGCTGGCGGCTGGTGGAGGAGATGTCCGTCCGCGGCGCCGCCCTGCTCAAGAACGTCTTCGAGCGCGACAAGGGGCGCAACGGCCGCCTCTCCATCCAGACCGACCCGCGCTTCTTCCGCAACACCGCCGCCATCGTCGACCAGGCGGTGCACTTCAGCCAGCTCGCCCCCAACATGATCGTGAAGATCCCGGTCACCTCGGCGGGCGTCCCGGCCATCGAGGAGGCGACCTACCGCGGGGTCTCCATCAACGCCACCGTGTCCTTCACCCTGCCCCAGGCCGTGGCCGTGGCCGAGGCGGTGGAGCGGGGCCTGAAGCGGCGGGAGAAGGAGGGCAAGCCCGTCGACACCATGGGGCCGGTCTGCACCATCATGGTGGGGCGCATCGACGACTGGCTCAAGCTCCTCCTGGAGAGGGAGGGCATGAGCGTCGACCCCGGGTGCACCGACTGGGCCGGCGTGGCCATCTTCAAGAAGGCCTACGCGCTCTACCGCCAGCGCGGCTACCGCATCCGGCTCCTCTCCGCCGCCTACCGCAACGTCATGCACTGGACCGAGCTGGTCGGCGGCGACGCGGTCCTCTCCCTGCCCTTCCCCTACCAGACCCGCTTCAACCAGAGCGGCATCTCCCCCAGGCCGCTCATGGACCGGCCGGTGGAGGGGCGGATCCTGGAGGCGCTCGATCGCTTCCCCGACTACCGTCGCGCCAGCACCGAGAACGGCCTCTCCCTCGCCGAGTTCGACACCTTCGGCCCCACCCGCCGTACCCTCCGCCAGTTCCTGGCCGCCAACGTCGAGCTGCAGGCCATGGTGCGCGACGTGATGGTCCCGAACCCGGATTGATCGTCGGACGTCCTCCGGCGTGCGGACCTGGAACGGGACCGTCTCCAGCGAGGACGACCCCGGCCCTGGCCGGCGCGTTGGAGGCAGCCACGAGATCCCCGGCGCCGGGCGACGAGCCCGAGGGGGGGCTCGGACCGCACCGTCGCCGCCCGCTGCCGCCGCGCCCAGGCTGACCCGATCCGGCCTGCGCCGGAGGAGGTCGCGGATGGCCTCGTGGCCGTGGCGACGGGCTCGGGCAGCTCCAGCGGCGCCAGATCGGTGGGCGAGGAGGCCGGTCTCGGTTCCGGGCGTGGGGCAGCGGCGGC
>Ga0335069_10010073_pt1 | contig 13418 bp, 9 predicted proteins | sample Lox_Sample_11_FD_206714 | JGI IMG/M metagenome (GOLD analysis project Ga0335069, IMG submission 206714) | Soil microbial communities from Loxahatchee National Wildlife Refuge, Florida, United States - Lox_Sample_1.1 | ecosystem: Environmental > Terrestrial > Soil > Wetlands | place: USA: Florida... | reverse complement strand
CGTATGCGCCAAGGGCATAGTCCTTCATAAAGCGCTGACGCTTCGCCGCCGGCAACTCCGCCAGCGTGGCGCGCACTTCGTCGATCCACGCCGGGGCAAGGTCGAGCGGCGGCAGGTCCGGCTCCGGGAAGTAGCGGTAGTCGTGCGCGAACTCCTTGGAGCGCATGGAGACCGTGTGCGCCTTGTCGGGGTCCCACAGCCGTGTCTCCTGCACGATGCGCTCGCCCGTGTCGAGGGCGCGGGCCTGACGCTTGATCTCGTACTCGAGCGCATGCTGGACGTTGCGGAAGGAGTTCATGTTCTTGATCTCGACCTTGGTGCCGTACTCCTTCGCCCCCCGGCGTCGCAGCGAGATGTTCGCGTCGCAGCGCAGAGAGCCTTCCTCCATGTTGCCGTCGCACACGTCCAGATAGACGACGATGGCCCGGAGGGCCTTCAGGTACGCCGCCGCCTCTTCGGAAGTACGCATGTCGGGCATGGAGACGATCTCCATGAGCGGCACGCCCGCGCGGTTGAAGTCGACCTGGCTCGACTGCGCGGTCTCGAGATTGCCCTCGTGGACGAGCTTGCCCACGTCCTCCTCGAGGTGCAGGCGCTGAATGCCGATTCGTCGCGCGACGCCGGCCACCTCGATGTCCAGGTAGCCGTGCTCGGCCAGCGGCTCCTCGTACTGGCTGATCTGATAGTTCTTCGGCATGTCCGGGTAGTAGTAGTGCTTCCGCGCGAAGCGATTGTCGGCGTTGACCGTGCAGTTGATGGCCAGCGCCGTCCTGATCCCGAACTCGATGGCCCGCCGGTTGATGACGGGCAGCGTCCCCGGCATGCCCTGGCACACGGGACAGGTCTGACTGTTGGGCGCCGCCCCGAAGGCCGTCGAGCAGCCGCAGAACATCTTCGTGCGCGTGCGGAGCTGCGCATGGACCTCGAGGCCGATGACCGCCTCGTAGGTGTTGTCGCTCATGCCGCAAGCTCCGGCTTCCGGCTCCGCCACGGGGTGGCGGCCTCGTAGGCCTTGGCCACTCGCAGGAGCGTCGCTTCGTCGAAGGCCTTACCGATGATCTGCAGCCCAATGGGCAATCCCGCCTGGGTGAAGCCGGCCGGTATGGCGAGGCCGGGCAGTCCCGCCAGGTTGACGGGAATGGTGAAGACGTCGTTGAGGTACATCTGCAACGGGTCCTCCCTCTCCCCCATCTTGAACGCGACGCCCGGCGTCGTGGGCGCCACGATCACGTCCACGCGCTTGAAAGCCTCCTGGAAATCGCGCAGGACGAGGGTGCGCACCTTCTGGGCCTGGCCGTAGTACGCGTCGTAGTAGCCGGCGGACAGCGCATAGGTGCCCAGCATCACCCGGCGCTTCACCTCGGCGCCGAAGCCCGCGCCGCGCGTGCGCGAATACATGTCGATGAGGTCGCGCGCACCCGGCACGCGGAGGCCGTACTTGACGCCGTCGTAACGCGCGAGGTTCGACGAGGCCTCGGCGGGGGCGATGACGTAGTACGCAGCGAGACCATACTCCGTATGCGGCAGCGAGACGCTCTCCGTCTTCGCGCCCAGATCCTCGAGCGTCGCGATGGCCGCCCGCACCGCGGCCTCCACCTCGGGGTCGAGCCCGTCGATGAAGTACTCGGCGGGGATGCCCACCCGCAGGCCTTTCACGTCCAGGCGGAGCGCCTGCGCGTAGTCGGGCACCGGTATCGTGGCCGAGGTCGAGTCCATCGGATCATGTCCCGCTATGGTCTGGAGCATGAGGGCCGTGTCCGCCACGTCTTTCGCGAAGGGCCCGACCTGATCGAGCGAGGAGGCGAAGGCGATGAGCCCGTAGCGGGACACCCGCCCGTAGGTCGGCTTGAAGCCGACGGTGCCGGAGAAGGCCGCGGGCTGACGGATGGAGCCGCCGGTGTCGGTGCCGAGCGTCGCCGCGGCGAGGTCGGCGGCCACCGCCGCCGCCGAGCCGCCCGAGGAGCCGCCGGGCACGCGGGAGAGGTCCCACGGATTCCGCGTGGTGAAGAACGCCGAATTCTCCGTGGAGGAACCCATCGCGAACTCGTCCATGTTGAGCTTGCCGAGAAGGACCGCGCCCGCCGAGCGAAGCCGGGTGATCACCGTGGCGTCATACGGCGGCACGAAGCCCTTGAGGATCTTCGATCCGCACGTCGTCTCCACGCCCCGCGTGCAGAACACATCCTTGACGGCGAGCGGAATGCCGTCGAGCGGCCCGAGCGGCGCCTTTGACCTGAAGCGCGCATCCGCGGCCGCCGCCTGCCCCAGGGCGGTCTCCGGGACCACCGTCAGGTACGCCTTGACCTTGGGATCGAGCGCGGCGATGCGCTCCAGGTACTCGCGCACCGCCTGCGAGGGCGTGGCCTCACCGCTCCGGAAGCGGGCGCTCAGCTCGTGGATCGTGAGAGCGGTGAGCATCGCCTACTCCTCGACGGGCTCTTCGATGATCTTCGGCACGCGGAAGAACTCACCGCTCCGGTCCGGCGCGTTGGCCAGCATCTCATCCTGCGACAGCGACGGACGGGGCTCGTCCTCCCGCATCACGTTGGTCATGGGCACGGCGCGAGAGGTCGGGGGAACGCCTTCCGTGTCGAGGGCGCGGAGCTTGCCGATATAGGACAGGATGCCGTCGAGCTCCCGCCGCATGCGCTCCTTCTCGGCGTCGGTGAGGGCGAGCCGCGAGAGACGCGCGACGTGGTCGACCTCCTTCATCGTGATCTTCGGCTCGGCCACGGCTAGAGCTCCTCGAGATGCGCGTATTGGAGCGACAGGCGCTTGCGGCCCACGCTCGCAAAGTGCACCGTGGCGATGATATCGCTGCCTTCCTTCTGGATCCCGACCAGCAGCCCCTCGCCCCAGCGTGCGTGGCGGAGCTTGGCGCCGACCCGGAACGGCAAATCGTCGTCCTCCGGCGCCGGCATGGGACTCTGCGCGGTCGCGCGCGGCATGGACGGCTCGCTCCGTGAGGCATTGAGCAGCACGAGCTGCTCCGCCGGGATCTCCAGGAGAAAGCGCGAGGGCTCTCCGAGCCCGTAGCCCTGGATGCGCCGGTGGAGCGCGTAGGACAGCCACAAGCGCTGCTCCGCCCTCGTGATGCCCACGTAGCAGAGACGGCGCTCCTCCTCCAGCTCCTCGGCATCGTCCATCGAGCGGGAGTGGGGGAACACGCCCTCCTCCATGCCGGTGAGGAAGACCGCGGGGAACTCGAGCCCCTTGGCCGAATGCAGCGTCATCAGCGTGACTCCGGCCGCGTCATCGTCGAGCGAATCCACATCGGCCACGAGAGCGATGGAGTCGAGGAAGGCCTCGAGCGGCGCGCCCTCGGCGCCGGCCGCCTCCTGAGTGGCGACGAACTCTTCGGAAGCCGCCACCAGCTCCTCGATGTTCTCGAGGCGCGCCTCCGCTTCGGCGGTGCGCTCGGCCTTGAGGGCATCACGATACCCGGACGCCACCACCACCTCGTCGATGAAGGCGGGAACCGTGACGGTCGCGCGACGCTCGCTCAGACGCCCGATGAGGCGGGCGAATTCATCGAGCGCGCGGCGGGCCTTGGTCGTGAGGTCGGGGGGCAGCTCGGCACAGGCGGCCAGCAGCGAGATGCCGCGCGCCCGGGCCGCATCGGCCAAGCGATCGAGGGTCGCCTTGCCCACGCCGCGGCTCGGCGCCGCGATGGCGCGGCGAAAGGCGACGTCATCGGCCGGGTTGACGGCCAGGCGCAGGTACGCCACGACGTCCTTGATCTCCCGTCGCTCGTAGAACCGCACGCCGCCCACGATGACGTAGGGAATGCTCGCGCGCCGGAGCGCGTCCTCGAGCACGCGCGACTGGGCGTTGGTGCGGTAGAAGACGGCCACATCGCCATAGTCCAGGCCCTGGCCGTGCAGGGACCGCGCCGTCTGGGCGACCCAGCCCGCTTCCTCGTTCTCGTCCCAGGCGCGATAGACCTGAGCCTGTTCTCCCTCGCCGTTCTCGGTCCACAGGCGCTTGTCGCGGCGTGCCCGGTTGTGCGCGATGACCGCCGACGCGATGTCGAGGATGCGCTTGGTCGACCGGTAGTTCTGCTCGAGCGGCACCACGAGGCAGTCGGGAAAGTCCTTCTCGAAGTCGAGGATGTTCCGGAGATCGGCTCCGCGCCACCGGTAGACCGACTGGTCGGGGTCCCCGACCACGCAGAGGTTCCGGTGCTCCTGGGTCAGGAGCTGGACGATGCGGTACTGGGCCCGGTTGGTGTCCTGATACTCGTCCACGAGCACGTGAGTCCAGAGCGTGCGATACCACGCGAGCGCTTCAGGGGAGGTCTCCAGGAGCTTGACCACGAGCAGCAGCAGGTCGTCGAAGTCCACTCCGCCCACGGCGCGCAGCTTCTCTTCATAGGAGCGGTAGAGTTGGGCAAGGCGCTCCTCGCGGGGGTTGCGGGCGAGGCGCTCGGCCTCTTCCACGGAGAGCATCTGATTCTTGGCGTGGCTGATGCGGTGGACCACCGAAGCGGGCGTGGTCTGCCGCTCGTCCATGTCGAGCTGGCGCATCGCCTCCTTCACGATCGTGAGCCGGTCGTCCTCGTCGTAGATCACGAAGGACGGCGGCAGCCCCACCAGCCTCGCGCGCTCGCGCAGGATGCGCACGCAGACCGAATGAAAGGTGGCGATGAGCGGCGGGCGTATGCCGGCGGGGAGGACGATGTCCTCGACCCGGCGCCGCATCTCCGCGGCAGCTTTGTTGGTGAACGTGACGGCGAGCACGTGGCGAGGGTTGACGCCTTCGACGCCGAGAAGCCACGCGATGCGATGGGCGATGACGCGCGTCTTGCCGCTCCCCGCGCCCGCCAGCACCAGCACCGGCCCTTTCGTGGCCTGGACGGCCTGCTGCTGGACTGGATTGAGCGAGTCGAGGATGGTTTCCGGGGCGACGGCAGGGCGCAGCATGGATGTGTACGATATCACAGCGGCGGCGGCGCGTCGCCGCCGTCGTTACTCGACGGTGACGGACTTCGCGAGATTCCTCGGCTGATCGACGTCGCGCCCGAGGCGGACCGCGACGTGATAGGACAAGAGCTGGAGCGGAATGGCCATGAGAATCGGCGAGAGCAGCTCGGCCGCCGCCGGCACCGTCATCACGCGCCAGGCGCGGGCCCCGATCTCACGGTCGCCTTCGTGGGCGAGGGCGACGATGCGCCCCTCCCGCGCCCGCACCTCCTCGACGGTGTTCATCATCCGCTCGTAGGAGGCGTCGCGAGGCGTCAGCGCGACGACGGGCATCCCGTCGTCGATGAGCGCGATGGGGCCGTGCTTCATCTCCCCCGCCGGGTACCCCTCGGCGTGGAGGTAGGAGAGCTCCTTGAGCTTGAGCGCCCCCTCGAGCGCGATCGGATAGTGAATACCGCGCCCGAGGAAGAGGAAGTTCTTGTACCCGGCCAGCTCCTTCGCCAGCTCGGCGATCTCGGCTTCCTTCTCGAGCGCCCGCTCCATGAGCCGCGGCAGCTCGAGCAGGCCCTGGATGTGCTTGCGGCCATCCTCGGCGAGAAGCGCGTCGCGCCTTCGGCCGAGCCAGAGGGCGAGGAGATAGCACGCGGTCAGTGTCGCGGTGAATGTCTTGGAGGACGCCACCCCGATCTCGGGCCCGGCGTGCGTGTAGAGCACGCCGGTGGACTCGCGCTGGAGGGCCGACCCGACGACATTGGTAATACCGACGATGGGCGCCCCGTGATCGCGCGCCGCCTTGACCGCGCCGAGCGTGTCGGCCGTCTCGCCCGACTGGGACAGCGCGACCACGAGCGTCTCGGGGCCGAGCACAGCGTCGCGGTAGCGGAACTCCGAGCCCAGATCCACGTCGGCCGAGAGCCCGGCCAGCCGCTCGACCAGGAAGCGGCCGACGATGGCCGCGTGATACGACGTCCCGCACGCGATGAAGAGGACCCGCTGGAGGCCGGCCACAACGTCGGGATCGAGGCCGATGTCGGGCAGCACCACCGTGCCGCCCTCCGGGGACACGCGGCCGCGAAGCGTATCGGCGACGGCGCGCGGCTGCTCGTAGATCTCCTTGAGCATGAAGTGGCGGTAGCCGCCCTTCTCGGCGAGGATCGGGTCCCACAGGATGCGCGTGGGCGTGCGTGAGACGGGCGCACCGCTGAGGTCGGCGATGTCGACGCCGTGGCGAGTCACCACCGCCACGTCTTCGTCCTCGAGGATGACGACGTCACGGGTATGAGCAAGCAGGGCGGGAATGTCGGAGGCGAGATACGTCTCTCCCTGCCCGAGACCCACCACCACGCTGCCCGCTCCGTGCTTGGCCGCCACGAGCCGGTCCGGCGTGCGCTTGGACAGCACCACGATGGCATAGGAGCCCCTGAGCTCCCCCAGGGCCCGCCGCACCGCCTCCTCCAGCCGCGGCGTGTCCTCGAGATGCCGCTCGATCAGATGCGCGATGACCTCGGTGTCCGTCTCCGACGTGAAGACGTGTCCCTCGGCCTTCAGACGCTCCTTGATGGGCAGGTAGTTCTCGATGATCCCGTTGTGGACCACGACGAGCGTGCCCGATCCGTCCGTGTGCGGGTGCGCATTCTCATCGGTGGGCCGGCCGTGGGTCGCCCAACGTGTATGCCCGATGCCGACGCTCCCCCGCACGGGACGCTCGCGGAGCACGCCTTCCAGCACCTTGATGCGTCCCGCCGCGCGCCTCACTTCGAGCCCGGTCGGCCCCAGCACGGCCACGCCGGCCGAATCGTAGCCGCGGTACTCGAGGCGCTTGAGCCCCTCGACGATGACACCCACCGCGTCCTTGTCCCCGAGGTAGCCCACGATCCCGCACATTGTTTCAGTCCTTGGCCTTCCGGGGCGGTTTCTTGCGAGCCGCCCAGCCTTCCCGCACTTCTTGCCGGCCGCGGGCCACGGCCAGCGCGCCGGGGGGAACGCTCTTCGTGATGACCGAGCCCGCGCCCACATACGCCCCTTCCCCGATGGTCACCGGCGCCACCAGGCTCGAGTTGGTCCCGACGAATGCGTGCGCGCCGATGATGGTCTCATGCTTGGCGACACCATCGTAGTTGCAGGTGATGGCACCGGCTCCCACATTGGCCTCGTCCCCGACAGTGGCGTCGCCGACGTAGGAGAGGTGGGGGACCTTGGCGCCGCGGCCTATCCTCGACTTCTTCAGCTCCACGAAGTTCCCGATCTTGGCTCCGGCACCGATGTGTGACAGCGGTCGCAGGTGGCAGAACGGTCCCAGCTGGGCGCCGGCCTCCACGACGGAATCGGAGAGCACACAGTACGGCTTGAGCGTCACGGAGTCGCCGATCCGGCTTCCGCTCACGTGGCAGCCTGCGCCCACCACGCACTCGGCGCCGATCACCGTGGCGCCCTCGAGGATGGCGCCCGGGTAGAGAACAGTGTCGGGGCCGATCTCCACAGTATCGTCGACATAGGTCGCGGCAGGGTCGAGCACGGTGACGCCTTCGGCCATCAGCCGCTCGAGCGTCCGGCGTCTCAGCACGGCCGCGACGTGGGCGAGCTGCTTGCGGTCATTGATGCCGAAGCACTCTTCCGGGTCCGGTGCCGCCAGCGCATCGGTCATGGCGCCGTCCTTGGCAAGCAGCGCGATCACGTCGGTGAGGTAGTACTCGCCCTGCTGATTTTGCGGCGTCACCCGGTCGAGCGCGCTCCAGAGCCGGCGCGCGTCGAAGCAATACACGCTCGTGCCTATCTCGTGAATCTCCCGCTGCGCCGGTGTGGCATCCCGATGCTCGACGATGGCGACCGGCCGCCCGCCCTCCCGGATCACGCGTCCATAGCCCGTGACGTCGTCGAGCACCGCGGTGAGCAGGGTGGCCGCCGCGCCCGTGGCTTCGTGTCGCTCGACGAGGGCGCGGAGCATCGCCTCCGACATGAGCGGCTGATCGCCGGGCAGCACCAGAATCGTCCCCATCACATCGCCGCAGGCGCCGCGCGCCTGGAGGAGCGCGTGCCCGGTGCCGAGGCGCTCCTTCTGCTCGGCATAGCCGAGATCGGGCGCCTCGCCCACGGCCGCCCGGACGGCGTCCGCGTCGCGGCCTACTACCAGAACCACGCGCGCGCCGAGAGCCCGGGCAACCCGTACCGGATAGTCGATGAGCCGCCGGCCTCCCAGCAGGTGCAGCGCCTTGGGGCGCCGCGAGCGCATGCGCTTGGACTCTCCGGCCGCCAGGATCACCGCAGTGAGATCACTCATCACGCCACTAACTTAGCACGTGCCATGCCACAGGGCGGAGCGGCTTGCCCCGGGGTCCACAAATCGCGGATTGACGCAACCTTATCGACCACGCTCACGATGCCCGGAGTGCATGGCCATGCGTAAAAACGGCAATCATTCTCGCAGATGAGACAGCAGCGTGGCGATCCTGTTGGGCAGGGGAGACGCGAGATCCACGGCCTCGCCCGTGGCGGGATGAAGGAAGGAGAGCCCCGCGGCATGGAGCGCCACGCCACCGAGGCGCTCAACCAGCTCGGGCGGAAGCGTATCGCGTCCTTTCTTGGCTCCATACGTCGTATCGCCCACCAGGGGATGACCAAGAGATGCCAAGTGCACGCGGATCTGATGCGTGCGACCGGTCTCGAGCCGGCACTCGAGATAGGTGAATCCGGCGAAGCGCTCGAGGACCCGGAAGCGCGTGACGGCGCGCCTTCCCGTGCCTGCCCGGGCCACGGCCATGCGCACTCGCGAGCGAGGATCGCGGGCGATCGGCGCGTCGATCACACCCTCGGCACGCCGGACCACCCCGTGAGCGAGACAGAGGTAGCGGCGCGACATGCTGCGCCGCCCGAGCTGCGCCGTGAGCGAATCGTATGCCGCGCGCGTCTTGGCCAGGACGATGAGCCCTGAGGTGCCCTTGTCGAGCCGGTGGACGATGCCGGGGCGGCGCGGGCCGCCAACCCCCGAGATCTCCGGCGCGTGCGCAAGCGCCGCGGCCGCCAGCGTGCCCGTGGAGCGCCCCGCGCCGGGGTGCGTCACCATTCCGGCCGGCTTGTCCACCACCAGGACATGGGAATCTTCGAGCATCACGTGGAGGGGAATAGCCTCGGCCGCCATCTCGTCGGGTGGCGGGGGTGGCACCAAAGCCTCGACGCGCTCACCCGCCTTGAGCCGGTGCGACGCTTTGCGCGCGGCTCCGTCGACCTTGACGCGGCCCTCATCGATCAGGGCCTTGACCCGTGTGCGGGAGAGGGCGGGCAGCTGTGTGGCCAGCCACAGGTCCAGGCGCCGCCCCGCCTCCACCGCGCTCACCGTGGCCGCCACATGCCGGGCGGCCTCGGCGGTCATGCCGGTGGAGGCGAGGCCGCCAGCATGCGGAGCGCGAGCAGCGCCACTCCGACACTGTTGGCCGAGTCGGCAACGTTGAAGGCGGGCCAGTGCCATCCGTGCCAGTAGAAATCGAGAAAATCCACCACGGCGCCGAAGCGCGCGCGGTCGATCAGGTTTCCCGCCGCGCCGCCGAAGATCATGCCGATCGCAACGGCGGCCACCTTCCCGCCTTCGGGCAGGAGCCGCGTGGCGAGGCTGGCCAGCACACCCACGGCCAGAACGGACAGAAGAGCCACGGCCCAGCGCCAGCCGGGCGGCACGGTCCCGAGCATCCCGAACGCAAGACCGGGGTTCATGACGAGGGTCAGGGAAAACAAGCCATCGATGACCGGCACGGGGACACTCGGGGGCAAACGGTGCAGCGCCAGCCACTTCACGATCTGGTCGAGGACCAGGACGGTCCCGCCCACCACCGCCACCAGCGTCATGACCGGACGAGGACCACCGGCAGGCAGCGCTCGCAGAGCGTCGGATGTCTCGGGTCGCCGCCGACGCCCGGGCTCCAGGTCCAGCACCGCTCGCACTTCTTCCATCCGAGGCGCTGCGCGGGCACGACGGCCAGCACGAGCCCGGGGATGTCCTGGCTTTCGTAGACCACGCTCCCGTCCGCGGGCGGCGACTCGACAAGCCTCACCGCCGACACATTGAAGAGCGTCGCGAGCAACGCCTCGCCCTTACCGGTGAGCAATGGCCGCCACTGCTCTTCGGGAACGCTGGTGACGTAGACGACGGCGTCGATGCCTTTGCCGATCAGGCCCTGCTTGCGGGAAGACTCGAGCGCGCGCGAGACTTCGCCGCGCACTTCGAGCAGGCGCTCCCAGTCGGCGGCCAGATGCTCGTTGACCCACTCGCCCCGCTCCTCGGGCAAGGTCACCAGGTGCACGCTCTCCGGCTTGCCCCGGCCGGGGATGTAGCTCCACACCTCGTCGGCGGTGAAGGACAGTATCGGCGCGAGGAGTCGGGCGAGCGCGGTCAGCATCTCGAAGCAGACCGTCTGGGAGGCGCGCCGGCTCGGATCGTCGGGGGCCCGTGTGTAGAGCCGGTCCTTGATGATGTCGAGATAGAGCGACGACAGATCCACCGCGCAGAAGTTGTGCGTGGTGTGGAACACCACGTGGAACTGGTACTCCTCGTAGGCCCGCCGCACGCGCGCGATCAGCTCGCCCAGACGCAGGAGCGCCCAGCGGTCGATCTCGTCCATCTGATCGTACGAGACCCGGTCGCGATCGGGGTCGAAGTCGGCGAGCGTGCCGAGCAGGAAGCGGAAGGTGTTGCGGATACGCCGATACGCGTCGGACAGGCGATTCAGGATCTCGTGGGAGAGGCGGATGTCCTCGGCATAGTCCTCGGACCCGACCCAGAGCCTCAGGACGTCGGCGCCGTACTTCGGGATCAGCTCCTCCTGGGCGACATAGTTGCCTTGCGACTTGGACATCTTGCGGCCTTCGCCGTCCACCACGAAGCCGTGGGTGAGGACGGACTTGTAGGGGGCGCTATTTCGCGTCCCGATCGCCTCGAGCAGCGAGGAGTGGAACCAGCCCCGATGCTGGTCGGAGCCTTCGAGGTACATGTCGGCCGGCCAGCGCAGTTCCGGCCGGGTCTCGAGCACCGCCGCGTGGCTGCACCCCGAGTCGAACCAGACGTCGAGGATGTCCGTCTCCTTGCGGAACTCCCCGCCGCCGCATTTGGGACAGCGCGTGCCGGGGGGCAGGAGATCCTTGGCCGCGCGCGCATGCCACTCGTCGGCGCCCCGCCCGTCGCGCATGATGGCCGCGACGTGCTCGACCAGACGCTCCTCGACGAGGAGCGTCTCGCACGCCCCACAGTAGAAGGCCACGATGGGCACACCCCACACCCGCTGGCGGGAGATGGTCCAGTCGGGACGGTGGGCGATCATGTTGAAGATGCGCTCGCGCCCCCAGGCGGGGATCCACGCCACCTCGTGCTGGACGGCGTCGAGCGCGCGCTGGCGCAGCCCCTTCTTGTCCAGGGAGATGAACCACTGCTCCGTGGCGAGGAAGAGCGTCGGGTTCTTGCAGCGCCAGCAGTGCGGATACTCGTGATTGATCGTGACCTCTGCCACGAGGGCGCCGATCTTCCGGAGATGCTCGACGATCTTCGGATTCGCCTCCCATACCGTCATGCCGGCGAAGAGCGCGACCTCGGGCAGGTAGCGGCCGTCGTCGTCCACCGGGTTGTAGATCTTGAGCCCCGCCTTCCGGCCGAGCTCGTAGTCCTCCTCGCCATGGCCCGGCGCGATGTGCACCAGCCCCGTGCCCGTGTCCATGGCCACGAAATCGGCGGGGATCACCGAGACGTCGCGATCGATCCACGGATGACGGGCCACCGTTCCCTCGAGCGCGCCTCCCGGTATGGCCACCTCCGTGAGCGACCCGCGTCCGCGCACGCCGGGCAGCCCCGCAAAGGCCTCGGCGAGGGGGCGCGCCACGATGAGTGACTCACCGTCGAGCTCGACCACCGTATACGTTTCGCTCGGATTGACGGCGATCGCGAGGTTGGCCGGCAACGTCCACGGCGTCGTGGTCCAGATCACGAGCGAGGCCCGCTTGCCGCCGAGGGCATGCTCGAGCGCGGGCGCCGCCGTCTTGACGGCGAACTTGACGTACACCGTCGGCGTCGTCTGGTCCTCGTACTCGACCTCAGCCTGCGCCAGCGCCGTCTTGCAGTGCATGCACCAGTGCACGGGCTTGAGGCCCTTGTAGACGACGCCGCTGCCCACGAAGCGGCCGAACTCGCGCGCGATCACGGCCTGATAGGCCGGCTCCATGGTCACGTACGGGTTCTTCCAGTCGCCGATGATGCCGAGCCGCTTGAACTCCTCGCGCTGGATGTCGATGAACTTCCGCGCATACTCGCGGCAGCGGCGAATCTTCTCGAGCGGGTCCATGGCCCGCCGCACATCGATGTCGGCGGTGTCGAGGCCGAGCTCCTTGTCCACCTGGTGCTCGATCGGTAGCCCATGGCAGTCCCATCCCGGCACGTAGACCGCGTTGTGCCCCAGCATCGCCCGCGACTTGACGACGAAGTCCTTCAGGATCTTGTTGAGCGCCGTGCCCATGTGGATATTGCCGTTGGCGTAGGGCGGGCCGTCGTGAATGATCCACAGGGGACGCTTGGCGGACGCCTCGCGGATGCGGGCGTAAATGTCCATCTCATCCCAGCGCGCGAGCATATCGGGCTCGAGCTTGGGCAAATTGGCCTTCATCGGGAAGGAAGTCTTCGGAAGGTTGAGCGTCTCTTTGTAGTCCATAGAGGAAGAAACGTAACACCGATGCGCGTTTAGGGCAAGGAACGCTCCCAGGTCAGGAGCGGCGGCGGGCTACTTCGGAGCGATCGTGACGATGCCGGCCGTGCTGTCGATGGTGACGGTGAACTGATCGAGGAAGTCGCGGCCGAGCAGTCCATCGCCCTGCGAGAGGTCGACGTCGTGCGCGGCGATGCGGAGCGGGCCCGAGCGTGCGCTGCCGACCTCGATGCTCTGGACGGGCACGAAGAGGACGTCGGCGGAACCAGTGGCTCCCTTGACCGATCCCCTAAGGGCCTGCGCGGATCCGACGCCCATCGCCGCGAGCACCCGCGGATTGATCACGGTCACTGATGCACCGGTGTCGAGCATGAGGTTGGCCGAGGTGCCGCCGTTGACCTTGGCCGTGACCATGATGGGCTTGCCCGGGGTGAATGGAATCTTCGTCTGCGCCGAGGAAGCTCTCTCCGCGGGGGACGTGGCGGCGGGGGCGGCGGGGGCGGCGGGACGCTCGGGGAAGGCCATCATCTGCGCCTTGGCCCGTTGCCGATCGGGCACGCTGTCGAGGCCCTGCGTATAGTGCACGCCACCCTGGTCATCGGTCCACCGATACATCTGCGCCACAGCCGCCCCGGAAGCGAGCCCAAGGACCGCCAAACCCGCCAGAACAGCTGCTCCGCGCGACCAGCTCATAGCTTCAGCAGTATATCGGGCCTGCCCTCCTGCCCAGAAACTCCGCGTTAGGCCACCGGGCGGGGGTTGGGGGGCGCCCTCCCTGGACCACGCTGAGCCGCATTCCCCGTGGCCACTCTGGCCCGCCACG
>Ga0335069_10010072_pt1 | contig 13418 bp, 7 predicted proteins | sample Lox_Sample_11_FD_206714 | JGI IMG/M metagenome (GOLD analysis project Ga0335069, IMG submission 206714) | Soil microbial communities from Loxahatchee National Wildlife Refuge, Florida, United States - Lox_Sample_1.1 | ecosystem: Environmental > Terrestrial > Soil > Wetlands | place: USA: Florida... | reverse complement strand
GACCGCGAGGCCGAGGTCGTCACGGCAGTGCGCCGACAGCGTCACGCGGCGGAGCTCCGGGCAGGCGCGGAGGACCTCGGCGAGGAATGCCGCGTACCGGCCGGGCACGAGGAGTCCCGACGACTCGCGCAGCGCGATCGTCGTCGCCCCCGCAGCGACCCCCGCCCTGCAGACGCGCGCGACGAGGGCCGGCTCGGACCGAGCCGCGTCCTCGACCGACAGCTGCACCTCGTCCGCGAGTCGCGTCGCGCGGTCGACCGCGCGTCGCGTCCGGCGGACGACCTCGCGCGCGCCGACGGGCTCGGTGCCGGCCTCGACGACGACCTCGATGCGGGACCGGCTCGCGCCCGCGAGCGCCTCGGCCGCGGCGTCGAGGTCTCCGGACCGTGTCCGGGCCTCAACCGCCACGGTCGTCCGCTCGACGGCGGCCGCGACCGCGCGCACGCCTTCGAAGGAGGCAGGCGACGCGGCCGGCGAGCCGACCGCGACGGCGTCGACCCCGAGCCGCTCGAGCGCGACGGCGATCTCGGCCTGCTCGCCCGGCCGCAGCGCGACGCCGGGCGCTCGCAGCCCGTCACGCAAGGTTCCGTCGACGATCCTGATCCTGCGGGGTGACACGAACACGTCCTCCTTCGCTGAGCTCTCCGGCGTCCTCGGGACGCACTTCGCCTGTGGCGAGGTCGGCGTCTGCGCCTGCGCGGCGCGTGTTCGCGTCGCTCCCCCTAGCGGGGGAGAATCGAGATGACGACGAAAATGAAGAGCGCGCATGCGGCCGCAACTCGTGTCGGGAGTGCGGGTACGCGTGCAAGCGCCGTCGTCATCGCCGTCTGAGGGTGCCTACCCGGATCGCGCTTGTCAAGTGCGTTCGCGACGAAGCTCGTGAGAGCGCCGTGCCGGGTTGCGCGCTTTTCGGGGTTGACGTCCGGCCGGCTCGACTCGTATCGTTCGGGCACCGCGCGGGCGAGGACGCCCCCGCAGAGGCAGTGACGCCTCAGGACTCCGGTGAGTCCTGAGGCTTTTTTGTTGGTCCAGACGAGAACGAGGAGAGGCGAATGCTGTACCCCCACTGGCTGAATCCCGGAGACAACGCGTGGCAGCTGACGGCGGCGACGCTCGTGGGACTCATGAGCGTCCCCGGCCTCGTCGTGCTCTACGGCGGCGTGATGCAGAAGCGCTGGTCGGTCAACAGCATGATGCTCGCGTTCATCGCCTTCGCGATCATCCTCGTGGAGTGGGTGCTCTACGGCTACAAGATGGGCTTCGGCACCCCGTGGCACGGCCTCTCGAGCTCCGGGTTCTTCGGCACCTTCGTCGGACAGCCGGGCGGGGTGCTCGGGCACGCCGACCTGCAGGGACAGGGGAACATCCCGCTCGTCGGCAAGACCGACTTCCCCCAGTCGTCGCTCGTGTACTTCCAGTTCGTCTTCGCGGCGATCACGCCAATCCTCATGCTCGGGTCGGTCCTGGGCCGCGTGAACTTCAAGGCGTGGATCCCGTTCGTCCTCCTCTGGGGCAGCTGCATCTACACGGTCAACGCGTTCCTGCTCTGGGGCGGGGGCTGGCTCGCCCACAACGGGGCGGTGGACTTCAGCGGCGGCTACGTCATCCACCTCTCGGCGGGCGTCTCGGGCTTCATCGCCGCGGCGGTGATCGGCCCGCGCCTCGCCCGCGACCGCGAGATCGACGCGCCGAACAACCTCGCCATGGTCGCCGTCGGCGCCGGGCTGCTCTGGCTCGGCTGGAACGGCTTCAACGGCGGCGACCCCTACAACGCAGGCGCCGACGCCGCCGCGGCCGTCCTCAACACGAACCTCTGCACCGCCGTCGCCTTCCTCGTCTGGGTCGGCTGCGACTACCTCACGGACCGCAAGCCGTCGCTGCTCGGGAGCGTCAACGGGATGATCGTCGGCCTCGTCGCGATCACGCCGGCCGCCGGCTTCGTCAACGGCTACGGCGCGATCGCGATCGGCGTCATCTCCTCCGTGCTCGTGTACGTCGCCTACAACTACCTCGCGCTGCTGCGGCCGTTCCGGTCGGTCGACGACACACTCGGCGTCGTCTACACGCACGGCTTCGCCGGCCTCGCCGGCGGCCTGCTCACCGGTCTCTTCGCCGACTCGGCGATGCAGCTCGTCCCCGGCGTCTCGGTCGCAGGCGGCCTCCACCTGCTCAAGTGGCAGGCGATCGCGGCGGCCTGGGTGATCGTCTTCTCGGGCGTCGGCACGTTCATCCTCCTGAAGCTCGTGGGCCTCGTCGTCCCGCTCCGGATGAGCGAGGCCGACATGGAGATGGGCGACCTCGCAGTCCACGGCCACGAGGTCTACCCCTCGGACATCCCGTCGCTCGCCTTCCCCCACGGGGTGCCGCAGGCGACGATGGCGACCGGAGGTGTCGCGCCGACGAGCTAGCAGCGGGAGGACGCCGTGACCAGAATCATCGTCTCCTACGACGGAACCGACTCGGACCGCGACGCGCTCGCGCTCGGCGGCCTGCTCGCCGCGGCCGGGGCTGCCCTCGAGCTCGCCTACGTCCGGCACGCCGTCGAGGACGAGCAGGGACGCGAGCGGCTCGCCGAGCACGAGGCGGAGGCGCTGCTGGCGGACGGCGCGCTCGCCGCGGGCGACCCGGAGCTCCCCCAGCACGTCGTGCTCAGCGGCTCGACCGCCGAGGGGCTGCGCGAGCTCGCCCTCGCCGAGGAGGCGGACCTCGTCGTCTTCGGCTCCGAGTACCGCACGGCTCCCGGCCACGTCGACCCGCAGGCCACCGCGAAGCGCCTGCTCGACGGAGGCCCGGTCGCGCTCGCGCTGGCTCCCGCCGGCTTCGCGGAGCACGAGGGCCTCGAAGCGGCGACCGTCGTCCCGATCAGCGAGGACGGCGACCCCTGCGCACGCGAGACGGCGGAGAGCCTCGCGCGGGCGCTCGGCGGGACGGTCGCACAGCAGCCGAGCCGGGACGCCGACCTCCTCGTCGTCAGCTCGAAGGCGGGGGCGGTCACCGGACGCGTGACGCTCAGCGCCGCCACCGACTACCTCATCGAGCTGGCGACCTGCCCCGTGATCGTGCTCCCGCGCGGAGTCGCCCTCCGCTTCGGCCGCTGAGGCGCCCGATGCCCGCCGAGAGCAGCAGGCTGCGCAGACGGGTCGCCCACCGCGACCGGCGGCTGATCGCGGCGGCGGTCGGCCTCGCGCTCGCGGCCGTGCCCGCCGCCGCCGTCGTCGGCGGCGGTCGCGCCTCGAGCCCGTCGATTCGATGCGTCTCGACGATGCGGGCCGGCTTCGTCGGCGGCGCGACCTACACGTACTGCGGCGACCGCGCCGCCGCTGTCTGCAACGCGGAGGCGAAGGGCGACGCCTCGCTGGCGACGGCCTGCAGGCGTCAGGGATTCCCGACCGCGCTCGCGGCTCCCTGAGCGACGATCGGGGGCCGCCACCGCCACGAGCGAAAACCGCACAAAGGGCTTGACTGCCACGAACCCTGGCTTCACCTTAGGTGGCCCGATGTCGCGCACACCGAACGCCGTCAAGCCGATCGCCTTCGCGTTCGTCGCGCGCATCCGTCTGCGCTAGTCGGCCTCCCTCCGCCACCGCCGACTAGCCCACACGGCGGAGACATCCATCCCAACGACGCAGTGAGGGAACCCGCGTTGAGTCGCACCGACAACCCACCCCGCGGCACCGGCCTCTACGACCCGGCCTACGAGCACGATGCCTGCGGGATCGGGCTCGTCGCCCGGCTCGACGCCGTCCCCTCCCACGAGACCGTCCGCCGTGCGCTCGCCGCGCTCTCGAACCTCGAGCACCGCGGCGCCTCGGGCGCGGACGCCGAGACGGGCGACGGCGCCGGCATCCTCCTCCAGGTCCCCGACGCCCTCTTCCGCGCGGAGCTCGGCCCCTCGCTGCCGCAGCCGGGCGCGTACGGCGTCGGCGCGCTCTTCCTGCCGACGGACGACGGCCGCCGCGCCGAGGTCGAGTCGATCGTCGAGCGGGTCGTCCGGTCCGAGGGGCAGCGCGTCGTCGCGTGGCGCGACGTCCCTGTCGACCTCTCCGTGCCGGGGACCGCCGCCACGGCCGTGATGCCTCGCATCCGTCAGCTCGTGATCGCCGCCGGCGGCGGCCTCGAGCGCGACCCGGCCGCGTTCGAGCGGAAGCTCTACGTGATCCGCCGGCTCGCGGAGAAGGAGGCCGGCTGCGACCTCGTCGTCCCGAGCCTGTCGTCCCGCACGCTCGTCTACAAGGGCATGCTGACCGCGCCGCAGCTGGCGCGCTTCTACCTCGACCTCGCCGACGACCGGCTCGCGACGGCGGTCGCGCTCGTCCACTCCCGCTACTCGACGAACACCTTCCCGAGCTGGGAGCTCGCGCACCCGTACCGGCTCATCGCCCACAACGGGGAGATCAACACGCTCCGAGGCAACATCAACTGGATGCGCGCGCGCGAGTCGCAGCTCGCGTCGGAGCTCTTCGGCGACGACCTGCCCAAGCTCCTGCCGGTGATCCGCGAGGGCGGCTCCGACACGGCCACGTTCGACAACGTCCTCGAGCTGCTGACGCTCGCCGGCCGCTCGCTCCCGCACGCGCTGATGATGATGGTGCCGGAGGCATACGAGAGCCGCGACGACCTCCCCGAGGAGCTGGCGGGCTTCTACGCCTTCCACCGCTGCCTGCTGGAGCCGTGGGACGGCCCCGCCGCGATCGCGTTCTGCGACGGCCGCCTCGCCGGGGCGACGCTCGACCGCAACGGGCTCCGCCCGGGCCGCTGGTACGAGACGGCGGACGGCTGGGTCGTGCTCGCCTCGGAGGCCGGGGTGCTCCCGGAGGAGCCCGCGAACGTCGTCCGCAAGGGCCGCCTGCAGCCGGGGAAGCTCTTCCTCGTCGACCTCGAGCGGCACCGGGTCGTGCCGGACGGGGAGCTCAAGCTGCAGATCGCGAGGACGCGGCCGTACGCCGACTGGGTGCGCGACGAGACAGTGAGGCTCGCCGACCTGCCCGAGGCGCCGCCGCCCGAGCCTCCGACGGTGCCGCTCCGCACGCGGCAGCTCCTGTTCGGCTACGCGCACGAAGACATGAAGGTGATCCTCGCGCCGCTCGCGGCGAACGCGGAGGAGGCCGTCGGGTCGATGGGCAACGACACCCCGCTCGCGGTCCTCTCGGGCCGCAAGCCGCTCCTCTACTCGTACTTCAAGCAGCTCTTCGCCCAGGTCACGAACCCGCCGATCGACGCGATCCGAGAGGCGATCGTGATGAGCGTCCAGGCGAGTGTCGGCTCCGAGCGCAACCTGCTCGACGAGACCCGCGAGCACGCGCGCCAGCTCGTGATCGACAACCCGATCCTGCGCGACTCGGAGCTGGAGCAGCTCCGGCACGTCCGCTCCGACGTCTTCAAGTCGTGGACGATCGACACGACGTGGCCGCTCGAGGAGGGCGCCGACGGCCTCGAGCCCGCGCTCGCCGGAATCTGCGCCGAGGCCGACCTCGCGCTCGCGGCGGGCGCGAACATCCTCATCCTCTCGGACCGCGCCGCCGGCCTCGACCGGGTCCCCGTGCCGACGCTCCTGGCGACGGCGGCGGTCCACAACCACCTCGTCCGCGAGGGGACGCGGCTCCAGGCCGGCATCGTCGTCGAGTCGGGCGAGCCGCGCAGCGTCCACTCGATCGCCGTGCTCGTCGGGTACGGCGCCGCGGCCGTCAACCCCTACCTCATGCTGGAGACGCTGGCGGAGCTCGTCGAGCTCGGGTGGCTGCCGGACGGGATGACCACCGAGCAGGCGCAGGCGCGGGCCGTGAAGGGAATCGCCAAGGGTCTGCTGAAGACGATGTCGAAGATGGGCATCTCGACGGTGCCCTCGTACTGCGGCGCCCAGATCTTCGAGGCGGTCGGGCTCGCACCCGACCTCGTCGTGCGGCACTTCACCGGAACGGCCTCGCGGATCGGCGGCGTCGGGCTCCGCGAGCTCGCCGACGGCGCCATCGCCCGGCACGCGCGCGCGTTCCCGGGCAGCGGCGCCGAGCTGCTCCCCATCGTCGGGCTCTACGCCTGGCGGCGAGAGGGCGAGCACCACCTCTGGAACCCGGAGACGATCTCGCGGCTCCAGCACGCCGTGCGGAGCGGCTCATGGGAGACGTACAAGCAGTACTCCGCCGCGGCGAACGCGGAGGCGTCGCGCCGCGGCACGCTCCGCGGGCTCATGCGCCTCCGCACGCGCGAGGACGGCGGCATCCCGCTCGAGGAGGTCGAGCCCGCCTCGGAGATCGTCAGGCGGTTCTCCACCGGCGCGATGTCGCTCGGGTCGATCTCGCGCGAGGCCCACGAGACGCTCGCGGTGGCGATGAACCGGATCGGCGGCCGCTCGAACACCGGCGAGGGCGGCGAGGATCCCGTCCGCTTCACCCCCGACCCGAACGGCGACTCCCGCCGCTCGGCGATCAAGCAGGTCGCATCGGGCCGCTTCGGAGTGAACGCAAACTACCTCGCGAACGCGGACGAGCTGCAGATCAAGATGGCGCAGGGCGCGAAGCCGGGCGAGGGCGGCCAGCTGCCGGGCCACAAGGTCGACGGCTACATCGCGAGCGTGCGCCTGACGACGCCCGGCGTCGGGCTGATCTCCCCGCCGCCGCACCACGACATCTACTCGATCGAGGACCTCAAGCAGCTGATCTACGACCTGCGCTGCGCGAACCCGAGGGCGCGCGTGTCGGTGAAGCTCGTGTCCGAGGTCGGCGTCGGCACGGTCGCGGCCGGCGTCGCGAAGGCGGGCGCCGACCACGTGCTCATCTCGGGCCACGAGGGCGGGACGGGCGCGGCGCCGCTGTCCTCGATCCTCCACGCCGGCATCCCGTGGGAGATCGGGCTCGCGGAGACGCAGCAGACGCTGCTCCGGAACGACCTGCGCTCGCGGATCTGGGTGCAGACGGACGGCCAGCTGAAGACCGGCCGCGACGTCGTGATCGCCGCGCTGCTCGGCGCCGACGAGATGGGCTTCGCGACCGCGCCGCTGATCGCGAGCGGGTGCGTGATGATGCGCGCCTGCCATCTCAACACGTGCCCGGTCGGGATCGCGACGCAGGACCCCGAGCTCCGTCGGCGCTTCGCGGGCAAGCCCGAGCACGTCGTCAACTTCTTCTTCTTCGTCGCCGAGGAGGCGCGGCGGCACATGGCCGCGCTCGGGATCGCGCGCTTCGAGGACCTCGTCGGGCGCGTCGACCTGCTCGACACGGACGACGCGCTCTCCGAGTGGCGTGCCCGCGGCGTCGACCTCTCGGCGCTCCTCCACGAGCCGGACGTCCCGGCCGGTCGCCCGCGGCGGCGCACCGAGCCGCCGCCGGCCGCGCTCGACGACGCGCTCGACTGGGCGCTGATCGAGGTTGCCCGGCCGGCGATCGAGGACGGCGTCGCGGTGGAGGCCGAGGTCCTCGTCGCGAACACGAACCGCACCGTTGGGGGGCTGCTCTCGAACGCGGTGACGCTCGCCCGCGGGGCGGCCGGGCTCCCGGAGGGGACGATCCGCTTCACGCTCGAAGGCGCAGCGGGCCAGTCGTTCGGCGCCTGGCTCGCCCCCGGCATCGAGCTGACGCTCGTCGGCGAGGCGAACGACTACACGGGCAAGGGCCTCTCGGGCGGCGTGCTCGCGATCCGCCCGCCTGCGGACGCCGGCTTCGTGCCGGAGGAGAACTCGATCGTCGGCAACACCGTCCTCTACGGCGCGACCTCCGGGAAGGCGTTCTTCCGCGGGCTCGCCGGCGAGCGGTTCGCCGTCCGCAACTCCGGCGCCCACGCCGTCGTCGAGGGCGTCGGCGACCACGGCTGCGAGTACATGACCGGCGGGGTCGCCGTCGTCCTCGGGCCGACCGGACGGAACTTCGCGGCCGGCATGAGCGGCGGCGTCGCCTACGTCCTCGACGAGGACCTGACGTTCGCGTCGCGCTGCAACCACGAGCTCGTCGGGCTCGAGGAGGTCGCCGGCGAGGACGCGGAGGCGCTGCGGGCGCTCGTCTCCGAGCACGAGCGCCGGACCGGCTCCACGGTCGCGGCGCGTCTCCTCGCCGGCTGGGAGGACGCCGTCCACCGGTTCGTCAAGGTGATGCCGCACGACTACCGGCGCGCGCTCGAGCTGGCCGCGGTCTCGACCGGCGGCGAAGGCTTCTACACGACCGAGTCCGAGGAGGCGGTTGCGTGATGGGCGAGCTGGGCGCCTTCAAGAAGCTCGCCCGCGCGGAGAGCCCGGAGCGGGTGCCCGCGGAGCGGATCGGCGACCACCGCGAGTTCGTGCGCGTGCTCCCGCTCGCCGAGCTGCGCGACCAGGGCGCGCGCTGCATGGAGTGCGGCGTCCCCTTCTGCCACGGCGGCTGCCCGCTCGGGAACCTCATCCCCGACTGGAACGACCTCGTCTATCGCGACCGCTTCCCGGAGGCGATCGTGCAGCTGCACCGCACGAACAACTTCCCGGAGTTCACGGGCCGGCTCTGCCCGGCGCCCTGCGAGGCTGCCTGCGTGCTCGAGATCGACGAGGGCAACGCCGTCTCGATCAAGCAGATCGAGCTCGCGATCGTCTCCCGCGCCTGGGACGAGGGGTGGATCGCGCCGGAGCCGGCCGCCCGGCCGAGTGGCCACAGCGTCGCGGTCGTCGGCTCGGGCCCCGCGGGCCTCGCCTGCTCCCAGCAGCTCGCGCGCGCCGGCCACGCGGTGACGCTCTTCGAGCGCGACGAGGAGGCGGGCGGGCTGCTCCGCTTCGGCGTCCCCGACTTCAAGATCGAGAAGCGCGTCGTCGAGCGCCGGCTCGCGCAGCTCGAGGCCGAGGGCGTCGAGCTCAGGCTCGGCGTCGAGATCGAGGACCGGGCGCAGCTCGACAGGTTCGATGCGGTCGTCCTCGCCACGGGCTCGCGCGTGCCGCGCGACCTGCCCGTGCCGGGACGCGAGCTCGACGGCGTCCACTTCGCGATGGAGTACCTCTACGGCCGCAACCGCGACGTCGCCGGGACTGCGCCCGCCGAGATCTCGGCCGCGGGCAAGCACGTGATCGTCGTCGGCGGCGGGGACACCGGGGCGGACTGCGTCGCGAGCGCCCACCGCGAGGGCGCGGCCTCGGTCACGCAGATCGAGCTGCTCGGCGAGCCGCCGCCGCACCGCCCGGACGATCTGACCCCGTGGCCGCTCTGGCCCGCGAAGCTGCGCACCTCGTACGCGCTCAAGGAAGGCGGGGAGCGGAGCTTCTCGATCTCCACCACGCGCCTCTCCGGCAACGGGCGCGTCTCGCAGATCCACTGGGCCCGGAACAGCGGCTCACCTCCGTTCGAGCCTGTTCCCGGCACCGAGGAGACGCGCCCGGCCGAGCTCGTGCTCCTCGCCATGGGCTTCCTCGGCCCCGAGCCGCGGCTGCTCGAGGAGCTCGGCGTCGAGCGGGACGGGCGCGGCAACGTCGCGACCGAGGGCTTCGTGACCACCGTCCCGGGCGTGTTCGCCGCCGGCGACGCGCGGCGCGGCCAGTCGCTCGTCGTCTGGGCGATCGACGAGGGCAGGCGCTGCGCGGCCGCGGTCGACGCCTGGCTCGCGCGCCGCGACCCGGGCGAGCGGCGCTACGCGGCCGCGGGGTCGCCGGGCTCGCGCGGCGGCCTGTAGCAGGTCTCCGGTCGCGATCCCGGGCCGGCGCCGAATAGACAGAATCTCGAGGTGAGCGAAGCCGCGGCAGCCCCCTTCTCGGGGCGGACGGCGTGGGCGCGGAGCCTCGAGACGCCGCTTCGCAACTTCCTGCGGACCGAGACGGCGAGCGCCGCCTTCCTGCTCGCCGCGACGTTCGCCGCCCTCGTGTGGGTCAACGTCGACGCGTCGTCGTACGAGTCCGTCTGGCACACGGTGATCTCGATCCACGTGGGCAGCCACGGGATCTCGCAGGATCTCCGCAGCTGGGTCGACAACGGCCTGATGACCTTCTTCTTCCTCGTCGTCGGGCTCGAGGCCAGGCGGGAGTTCGACCTCGGCGAGCTGCGCGACCGACGGCGGCTGACGCTGCCGGCCGCGGCGGGGATCGGCGGAATGGTCGTGCCGATCGCGATCTACCTGGCCGTGAACGCCGGACGCCCGTCCGCCCACGGCTGGGGGAGCGCGATGTCGACCGACACCGCCTTCGCGCTCGGGATGCTCGCACTCGTGGGACCGCGATTCCCGCAGCGGCTCCGTGCGTTCCTGCTGACAGTCGCGGTCGCCGACGACGTCGTCGCGCTCGGCGTGATCGCGACGGCCTACACGACCGAGCTCCACGTCGCGCCGCTGCTCGTCGCCGTCGGGCTCCTGACCGTCGCGGCCGTGGCGGCGCAGACCGGAGTCCAGCGATGGCTGCTCTACGCCGTGCTCGGGCTCGGCGCGTGGCTCGCCCTCTACGAGTCGGGGGTGGATCCGCTCGTCACCGGCCTCGTGCTCGGGCTCCTCACCTCCGCCTACCCGGCTGCGCGGAGCGACCTCGAGCGGGCGACGGACCTCTTCCGGCTCTTCCGCGAGCAGCCGACGGCGGAGCTCGAGCGCGAGGCCCAGGCCGGGATCAGGCTCTCCGTCTCGCCGAACGACCGCCTGCAGCAGCTGTACCACCCGTGGACGAGCTTCGCGATCGTGCCGCTGTTCGCGCTCGCGAACGCGGGCATCCAGATCAGCGGCGGCTTCCTCTCGCGCGCGTACACGTCGCCCATCACGCTCGGGATCGTCTTCGGCTACGTCGTCGGCAAGCCGGTCGGCATCGTGGGGACGACCTGGCTCGTCTCGCGGGTCAGCCGGGGCCGCGTCCGACCGCCGGTCGGGTGGGCCGCCGTCGCGGGCGGGGGAACGGTGGCCGGGATCGGCTTCACGGTGTCGCTCCTGATCGCCGGGCTCGCCTTCCACGGCACCGACCTCGAGGAGGCGAAGCTCGGGGTCCTCACCGCCGCGCTGAGCGCGGCGCTCGTGACGTGGCTCGTCTTCCGGGTGACGGCGCTCCTGCCCGCGCGCCGCCGGATCCGGGCCCTGATCGGGACCGCCGACACGATCGTCGACCTCGCCGTCCCGGTCGACCCGGACCGCGACCACATCCGAGGCCCCGCCGAGGCGCCGGTGACGCTCGTCGAGTACGGCGACTTCGAGTGCCCCTACTGCGGGCAGGCCGAGCCCGTCGTCCGGGAGCTGCTCGCGGGCTTCGGCGACCTCCGCTACGTCTGGCGGCACCTGCCGTTGAACGACGTCCACCAGCACGCGCAGCTCGCCGCCGAGGCCTCGGAGGCTGCCGCCGAGCAGGGCCGCTTCTGGGAGTACTCCGACCTCCTGCTCGGGCACCAGGGCGCCCTCGCCTTCAAGGATCTGGTGCGCTACGCGCAGGAGCTCGGCCTCGACACCGACCGCTTCGCCGAGGACGTGCGAAGCCACGCCGCGGTCGCACGCATCGCCGAGGACGTCGACGGAGCCGACCGGAGCAACGTGTCGGGCACGCCGACCTTCTTCCTCAACGGCATCCGCCACTACGGCGCGTACGACGTCGCGACGCTCTCGCAGGCCGTTCGGGCCGCCAGGGCCCGCGCCGCGGTGAGCGGCTCGGTAGGGTCCCGCCGAGGCGGGAAGCGAGCGACGACGGAAGCCGAGACGGAAGCCGAGCGTGCCTGACGAGACCCTCACGGTCCGCGACAACCGCACGGGGCGGGAGTACGAGCTCCCGATCGTCGACGGCACGATCCGCGCGACCGACCTCCGCCTGATCGCGCTCGAGGACGGCGGCGTCCTGATGTCGTACGACCCGGCGTTCCTCAACACGGCGTCCTGCCGGAGCGCGATCACGTTCATCGACGGCGACCGCGGGATCCTCCGGTACCGCGGCTATCCGATCGAGCAGGTCGCCGAGCACGCGAGCTTTCTCGAGACCGCGTACCTCCTGCTCGAGGGCGAGCTGCCGACGCGGGACCAGCTCTCCGACTGGGAGGACGAGATCCGCTTCCACACCTACGTCCACACGAACGTGACGAAGTTCCTCGACGGCTTCCGCTACGACGCCCACCCCATGGGGATGCTGCTCGGCACCGTCGGCGCGCTGTCGACCTTCTACCCCGACGCGAAGGAGATCGGCGACCCGGAGAGCCGCCGGCTGCAGGGGGTGCGCCTGATCGCGAAGTTCCCGACGATCGCGGCGTTCATCTTCCGCCACTCGCACGGGCTCCCGTACGTGTTCCCGCGCAACGACCTCGACTACATCGGCAACTTCGTGAACATGACGTTCGAGATCGGCGGGCGCCACGAGCCGAACCCGGTGCTCCAGCGTGCCCTCGAGATCCTCCTCATCCTGCACGCGGACCACGAGCAGAACTGCTCCACGAACGCGGTGCGCGGGGTGGGCTCCTCGCACGTCGACCCCTTCTCGGCCGTCTCCGCCGGGATCGCGGCGCTCTACGGCCCCCTCCACGGCGGCGCGAACGAGGCCGTCCTGCGGATGCTCGACCAGGTCGGGTCCGTCGACCGCGTGCCCGCGTTCATCGAGAGCGTCAAGGCCGGGCGCGGCCGGCTGATGGGGTTCGGGCACCGCGTCTACAAGAGCTACGACCCGCGGGCGCGCCTGATCAAGCGGGTCGCCGACCAGGTGTTCGAGCAGACGGGGCTGAACCCGAAGCTCGAGATCGCGCTCGAGCTGGAGCGCATCGCGCTCGAGGACGAGTACTTCGTCTCGCGCAAGCTCTACCCCAACGTCGACTTCTACTCGGGCCTCATCTACCAGGCGATGGGCTATCCGACCGACTACTTCACAGTGCTGTTCGCGCTCGGGCGGCTGCCGGGGTGGATCGCGCAGTGGCAGGAGATGCTCGGAGACCCCGAGCAGAAGATCGCGCGCCCTCGCCAGGTCTACGTCGGCGCCGGCGAGCGCGACTTCGTCCCGATCGAGGACCGCTGAGGGACGCCGCCCGCGTCAGACGGGAGGCGCCGTCGACTCGCGCACCACGAGCTGCGTCCCGAGCTCGACCTTCAGAGCCTCGAGCGGGCGGCCCGCGAGCAGCCTCGTCAGCAGCTCGACCGCCATCCGCGCCATCTCCGCCAGCGGCTGCCGCATGGTCGTCAGCGGCGGCGTGACGAGCGGCGCGTGCTCCGCGTCGTCGAAGCCGACGATCGAGAGGTCGCGTGGAAGCGTGAACCCGCGCTTCCGCGCCGCCTGCATGGCTCCGGCGGCGAGGTTGTCGTTGAAGGCGACCACGGCCGTCGGCGGGTCGGGGAGCGAGAGGAGCCACGCCGCTGCCCGGTTTCCGCCCTCGACCTCGAAGTCGGACTCGACCTGCAGCGAGGGGTCCGGGCGGAGCCCCGCGCCGGCGAGCGCGGCTCGGTAGCCGGCGAGGCGCTCCTCCGTCGCGCACCAGCCCGCCGGCCCGGTGATCGCGGCGATCCGCCGGTGGCCCAGCGCGAGCAGATGTGCCGTGGCCTCGGCCGCCCCG
>Ga0335069_10010071_pt1 | contig 13420 bp, 9 predicted proteins | sample Lox_Sample_11_FD_206714 | JGI IMG/M metagenome (GOLD analysis project Ga0335069, IMG submission 206714) | Soil microbial communities from Loxahatchee National Wildlife Refuge, Florida, United States - Lox_Sample_1.1 | ecosystem: Environmental > Terrestrial > Soil > Wetlands | place: USA: Florida... | reverse complement strand
ATCCAGCGTAAGCCGACGCTCGAACAGGATGAGTCGGACTGGAACCGCATCCTCGACACCAATCTGAATGGAACGTTGCGCGCGTGCCAGGTGTTTGGTCCCGGCATGATCGCACGCAAGTATGGACGAATCGTTAACATTGCTTCGTTGACGGCACACCTCGCGCTGTTCGAGGTTGCGGCGTACGCGGCGAGCAAGGCGGCCGTGGCGTCGTTAACCAAATCGCTGGCGATAGAGTGGGCTCGCTATGGAGTTTGCGTGAACGCCCTGGTGCCGGGAGTGTTTCGCACCGAGTTGAATGCGGCGCTGCTCGACGGCACGGCGCGCGGGCAGGAACTGTTGCTGCGAACCCCGATGCAACGTTACGGAAAGGTCGAAGAACTGGTGGGCGCGGCAGTTTTTCTCAGCTCGGAGGCGGCGAGTTTCGTCACCGGACACCTGTTAGCAGTCGATGGCGGCTTCCTGGCGAGCGGCGTGAATCAGTAACGCACGGGTTGGTGTAGGATGTCGTGACTTTGAACCGAATGCACCAAGACGAATGAAAAAATCAATTCATGCCATCCTCCCTCTGCTGTTCGTCCTCTTCTCTCTGAATTTGTGCGCGCAGGATGCGGTGCCGCCGGACTTCAAGAATCCGCAGTTGCCGGTCGAAAAGCGGGTTGACGACCTCATCTCGCGCATGACGCTCCAGGAAAAGGTATCGCAACTTGGTCACACGGCCGACGCGATCCCAAGGCTGGGAATCCCGCAATACGATTGGTGGAATGAAGGGCTGCATGGCGTGGCCAGAGCGGGTGACGCCACGGTTTTCCCGCAGGCGATCGGGATGGCGGCGATGTTCGACGAGCCGCTGCTCCACCAAATCGGGGATGTAATCAGCACGGAGTTTCGCGCGAAGTACCGTGAACGCGTGCACCCGGACGGATCCACGGATTGGTACACGGGCTTAACGGTTTGGTCGCCGAACATCAACATCTTTCGCGATCCACGGTGGGGACGCGGCCAGGAGACGTACGGCGAAGATCCGTACCTGACATCGCGCCTGGGCCTGGCCTTTGTCACCGGACTGCAGGGCGATGATCCGAAGTACTTGAAGACGGTTGCCACTCCGAAACATTTCGCTGTTCACAGTGGGCCGGAGACCACTCGGCACACGGTGGATGTGCAGGCCTCGAAGCATGACATGGAAGACACTTACCTGCCTGCGTTCCGCACCACCGTGATGGAGGGCAAGGCGGAATCGGTGATGTGCGCGTACAACTCACTGAACGGGCAGCCGGCGTGTGCCAACGATGACTTGCTCAGAACGCATCTTCGCGGCGACTGGGGATTCAAGGGATACGTTGTATCCGACTGCGGTGCGGTGGCGGATGTCTTCTCCGGCCATCACTACGCCAAGACCATCGAGGAAGGTGTAACGGCATCGTTCCAGGCGGGCACGGACCTGGTATGCGGGTCGCCGCAGGAGCGGGTGAAGTACGAGAAAGGCGCGCTGGAAAAAGCAGTGCAGCAAGGCATCCTGCCGGAGGCTACGCTTGACCGCGCATTGCGCCGTCTCTTCTCGGCTCGGATTCAGCTCGGATTATTCGATCCACCGGAGTTGGTGCCATGGTCGAAGATCACCCCGGCCGATAACGACACCGAGGCTCATCGTCAACTGGCGTTGCAAGGGGCGCACGAGTCGATTGTGTTGCTGAAGAATCAAGGTGGTCTGCTGCCGTTGAAGAAGCCGTACCGAACGATCGCCGTCATCGGCCCCAACGCCGACAGCCTCGATGCTCTGGTGGGCAATTACAACGGGGTGCCCAGCCATCCCGTTACGCTGCTGGCGGGAGTCAGAAAGAAGTTCGCCTCATCGAACGTTATCTACGCCGTTGGGACTGGACTCACGGGTCCGCCCACGGTGCCTGTGCCAGGAGAGTTTTTGTTCACCGACCAGAGTCGGAAGCAGCACGGCTTCAAAGCAGAGTATTTTCCGAATCCCAAGCTCGAAGGCGCTCCTGCGATGTCGCGTAACGACGCGGAGGTGAACTTCGGGTGGGGATACTCCGGAGTTACACCCGAGCTGGTTCACAATTTTTCGGTGCGCTGGAGCGGTGTCTTGGTTCCTCCGGTTACGGGCGACTACCTGGTGGGATTCACCGGAGAAGACGGCTACCGCGTTTGGCTGGATGGGGATGTTGTCGTCGAAGACTGGGAGCCGCACCGTCCGGCATCCACTAACACGAAGCGAGTTCATCTCGAAGCAGGCCGCACCTACGCGGTGAAGATCGAGTTCTACCAATTGCTACGAGGCGCGGAAGCGCGGTTCATCTGGAGCATCCTGGGCCAAGCCGAACAGGAGGCACTGGATGCGGCGCGCCAGGCGGACCTGGTGATTATGGCGTTGGGACTCTCTCCTCGCGTTGAAGGCGAAGAGATGAAAGTCGACGCCGATGGATTTGCAGGAGGCGATCGCACCAAGATCGACCTGCCTGCTCCGCAGGAGAAATTGCTGGAACAGATCCATGCCACCGGAAAACCGATGGTGCTGGTGTTGATGGGCGGGAGCGCGCTCGCGGTGAACTGGGCCGACGCGAACGTTCCCGCGATTCTCGACGCCTGGTATCCCGGCGGCCAGGGCGGCGACGCAATCGCCGATGTGCTGGCGGGAGATTACAATCCCAGCGGCCGCCTGCCGGTGACGTTCTACAAGTCGCTCGACCAGTTGCCGCCGTTCGAGGATTACTCGATGGCCAAACGAACCTACCGGTACTTCGACGGGGAGCCGCTCTACCCGTTTGGGTATGGGCTGAGCTACACGACATTCAGCTATAAGAACGCGCGGCCCGGCAAGCCGAAGATCGGAGCTGGGGATACGGTAACGCTTACCGTTGATGTTACAAATACCGGCAGGCTCGCGGGCGATGAGGTCGTAGAGCTATATCTCAGCCATCCCGGTGTAACGGGGGCGCCCATCCGCGCGCTCAAGGGCTTCCAGCATGTTCACCTGGAACCCGGCCAGCAGAGCACGGTTTCGTTCGAAGTGCCCAACCGGCAACTGGCGATCGTAGGCCCGGATGGGAAGCACCGCATGGCAGCGGGCGAGGCGCGGGCGTGGTTGGGGGGCGGACAGCCAGTATCGCGGGCGGGTCTGCCCAAATCCGCAGGAGCGGAAACCAGCTTTCGGATCTCCGGCGAGGCGACGCTTCCCGATTAGCGGTTCATCAGAAACACGAGACGAGAGTCGGCGAACCTATGGACACGCCTGCGGAAGCGGTGAACGACAGCGTTACAGCAATCGGTCGCAGGCGATGGCTCATCTGCGCTCTCATCTTCTTCGCGTCCACCATCAATTACATGGATCGCACGGTGCTGGGGCTGCTGGCTCCGATGCTGCAAACCAGCATCGGCTGGAACGAGGCGCAGTACGGCTACATCGTAGCGGCGTTTCAGAGTGCATACGCCCTCGGCCTTCTCTGGATGGGCCCGCTCATCGATCGCGTCGGAAGCCGCATCGGCTACACCATCGCCATTGCGATCTGGAGCTTGTCGGCGATGGCGCACTCTCTTGCACGCAGCGTTACCGCATTCGTCGCGGCGCGCGTCGGGCTCGGACTCGGTGAGTCGGGCAATTTCCCAAGTGCGGTGAAAGCGGTTGCCGAATGGTTCCCGAAAAAAGAACGGGCGCTGGCGACCGGGATATTCAACTCGGGGACAAACATCGGGGCCACCATCGCTCCTCTCACCGTGCCCTGGATCGCCGTTCACCTGGGATGGCAATACGCCTTCCTCTTCACGGGATGCTTCGGCTCGGTGTGGGTCATCTGTTGGCTCCTGATTTACCGACGGCCGCAGGATGACCCGAAGCTGTCGGCCTCCGAGTTGGCGTACATCCAAAGCGATCCCGTAGAAACTGTCGCGAGCATCCCGTGGGTGAGGCTACTTGCCCACCGCCAGACCTGGACGTTCATGCTGGGCAAGTTCCTGACCGACCCGGTCTGGTGGTTCTTTCTCTATTGGCTGCCGAAGTTTCTCTCCTCGGTCTACCACGTGACGCTGACCGGCCTGGCGCTGCCGTTGATCGTCATCTACAACGGAGCGACCATCGGCAGCGTCGTCGGAGGCTGGTTGCCGGCACGATTCATCAAAGCCGGCTGGACGCCAAACCGCGCGCGCAAGACCGCGATGTTGGTCTGTGCGCTGGCGGTGGTGCCGGTGATCTCGGCCGTCGGACTGAAGAGCCTGTGGGCGTCGGTCGGGCTAATTACGTTGGCGGTCGCCGCGCACCAGGGATGGTCGTGCAACCTGTTGACGCTGCCCTCCGATATGTTTCCGAAGAATGCCGTCGCTTCCGTGGTCAGCCTGGGAACATTCGCCGGAGCCGTCAGCGGTGCCCTCATTGCCACCATCGTTGGATTACTCCTGAAGGCTACGGGGAGCTACGTGCCGCTATTCGTCTATGCGGGGCTTGCTTACCTGTTTACTTTGACGCTAATACACGTGCTTTTGCCTCGGCTGCAGCCGGTAACGCGCGCATAAACGATCATTATTAACGTGCGATCTGGTACACCGGCGTCGGGTCGTCTGCCAGTGCAAAAAAGTCACTGCGCCGATGGGAGCAATCTGGTCTATACTAACAGCCCCCCCCCGAAAGACCTATTGACGCCAGGAGCTTTCCCTATAGCTGCGGGCGTAGGACCATTTTTCGCATGGCGAGCGGTTCAGATCACGGCCCAATCAGGGTTCTGGTGAGCGATAGCAGGCGGATGTGGAGCGAATTGCTGGCGGCTACGCTTCGCCAGGATCCGCGCTTCACCGCTTCCGTCGCCCTCGCGTCGCCCACCGAACTGGCGGAGCAGGCGGTTGTGCAGCGTGCCGACATCATGTTGGTGGGCGTGGAAAGCGACGATTCGAACGGTTCCGCGTTCGAGATGCTGCGTGTCGCACACCAGGCCGTGCGCGGCCTGAAAAGTGTCGTGCTGCTGGAATTCGCTGATGGGGAGCTGATGCGGGAGGCGTTCCGCGCCGGTGCGCGCGGTGTGATTAATCGGGGAGACTCCGCCGATATCCTGATGGAGTGTCTGTGTTGCGTCGTGCAAGGTCGAATCTGGGCCAGAACCGATCATTTTTCGAGTTTTCTCGATCTCCTGGGCCAGAGTACGGTTGCTCGTCCGAGTAACGCAGAAGCAACCCACGAAGCGCTTACCCGTCGGGAAGTTGAGTTGGTGGAATGCGTTTCCCAGGGGCTGACTAACCGCGAGATTGCACTCCAACTGAACCTGAGTGAGCACACGGTCAGGAACTACCTCTTCCGGATCTTCCGCAAATTTGGAGTCTCGAACCGGGCGGAACTGGTGGGATCCGCCCTGCACGCCCAACGCAAGTCTGAGGGCGTGGCGACGGTCGAGTCCTAGTCTGCTGCAGTCTTCCGCGGCAATATTTGTGTTTTCAGGGGAAGTATGGCATCATCACCACAACTTTCCCCCCAAGCACAGCCGTAACCATCCCCCCAGGTGACGCACGCCACATTGACGTGGGTTGTCTCTCGGCAAAGGATAAGCAGATGTGGAACTCATGCAAATGGTTTAGGGAGCGGTTCGTCGTAGGCATCGTGCTTGCCGGCACGGCACTGGCACAGCAGGCGCCTTCGTCACAAACGGCGCCAGCCGCGGGCAAAACGGCTTCGGCCGAGCCGCCCGCCGCAGTGAACCAGTACGTCCGGCACGCCAACGCCCCAAGGCGAGCCAGGCTGTATTACGGATTGGACTGGGGCGTCAGCGGGCTGAACGTAAAGTCGGTGGAGTCCGGCGAACTGCTTCGCTTCAGTTATCACGTAGATGATAAGGACAAGGCGGCAACACTGAACGACGACAAGTTGGAACCGTATCTTGTCGGCGAGCGATCGCACGTGAAGCTGACGATCCCCTCGCTCGAAAAAGTGGGTCAATTGCGCAATAAGAATACGCCGGAGAATGGCCGGTCCTACTGGATGGCTTTCTCCAATAAAGGCGGGTACGTGAAGAAGGGTGACATCGTCACCGTAGTGATCGGAAAGTTCCGGGCCACGGGCCTGGTGGTGCAGTAGCAAAAAACTCAAGCAAGTCGAAGTTAGGTTCAGGAGAGATAGGTCGCATGGTTCGGGTGAAAACACTGGCAGCAGTTCTGTTAACGATGATACTCGCAGTCGTCGCGGTCGCGGATACCAAGGCTGGGGCGGCAAAGAGTTCAGCTCCTAAGAGTTCGGCTTCGAAGCTGACCGCCGAAGAGATTGCGCAGAAGAATGTTGCGGCCCGCGGTGGCCTGCAGGCATGGCGCGCGGTCCAAACCATCAGCTATAGCGGCAAGATGGAAGCGGGCGGAAATCACCGTCCGGTGATGGCGCCTTCCAGCGCCAAGCGCGGAATGATCGTGCCGAAATTAGAAACAGTCGAGCAGGTGCAGTTGCCGTTCGTCATGGAGTTCAAGCGTCCGCGCAAAGAGCGCGTCGAACTGCAGTTCAACGGTCAGACCGTGTTGCAGGTCTTCGACGGCGCGAACGGCTGGAAAGTACGTCCGTACCTGAATCGCAAGGTGGTTGAGCCTTACACCACCGACGAACTGAAGGCGACTGCCAATCAGTCGGAGTTGGACGGTCCCCTGGTTGATTATGCCGCTAAAGGCACCAGGATTGAGCTTGCCGGCACCGAGAAAGTGGAAGGCCACGATACATATAAACTGCTGGTCACACCCAAAACCGGCGCTCCATTCCACCTCTGGATTGATGCGGAAACCTTCCTCGAAACCAAGATGGAAGGAAATCCGCACCGCCTCGACGGCAAGATGCACCCGGTCGAGATCTACTTCCGCGACTACCGCACAGTCAGCGGGCTGGTCATTCCCTACGTCAACGAGACGAAGGTGCTCGACATCACCAGCACTCCCGGGGTGAAGGAAATCTCGGAGAAGATTCGCATCGACGAGGTGAAGGTAAATCCGAAGCTGGAAGATGCGCTCTTCACCAAGCCGCAGTTGGATGCGCCGGTGAATGCGAAGAAGACGCCGACGCCAGCGCTCGCGGGCGGACAGTAGACTCGATAGAAAACCATTAGGAAAAGGGCAGCGACACGTCACCGTGTCGCTGTTCTTGTTTGAGAGGGACTCGAAGATTCCCGGACGACGAGCTCGAAATCCACCAGGAAGTCCCGCGCCGGCGACGTGGGATGGGCGATGCGGTCGACCATGGCCAGCATGGCGGCGGCTCCCATTTCCAGGCAGGGCTGGCGAATGGTGGTCAACGGCACCTGCAGCAGGCGCGCGTATTTCACGTCGTCGAATGCCGCAACCCGGATTTCCGGCGAGACACCGGGCTGGATAGAGTGCAACGTGTTCATCAGCACGGCTGCGGTATAGTCGTTGGCGCAAATGAAGGCGTCGGGATTCAAGTCGGAGATCAACCGCAACACGTTCGCCGTATCGCTAGGGTCGCCGAATTCCACAAATTCGCCAAGTCCCGCATCCGCGTTAGCTCGAAGCGCGGAACGATATCCCTCCGCCCGCATCATCACGGTAGGCGCCGATTTGGGCCGCGCGAAAAAAACGATCCTCCGGCATCCTGCCGAGAGGATGTGTTCGGTGATGGCAAAGCCGGCACGCCGGTTATCGATTCCAACCAGGTCATATCGGCTGCGCTGGGGATACTCGTAGATATCGCGGTCCAGCAAAACGATCGGAATACCGGCTTCGTCAAGTTTTCGGGCGATCCTTTGATTTACCTTCCGGCTGTCGTCCGTCAGCTCAAGCGGGGCGAAGAAAACACCTGATACTCCACGTTTGACGTAACTGTGGCAAAGCTGTTCGGCCTGGGCTTCCTTCGGGGCTCCCGGGTCTTCCGTCATGCCCCACACCAACTCGTGGCTGGTGCCGAGCCGGGCGCGCGCCATTCCCTGGCAGATCGGCTCAAAAATCTCAGTGGATCCAAGGTCTGGAATCAGCAAGCCGAAAACCAGTCCGCCATCTCGCTTCTCGGGATCGCAGACGAAGGTCCCTGCCCCGGCGCGGCGAACGATGAGTCTTTCGGATTCCAGTCGTGCCAGCGCCCGGCTGATGGTGGGCCGGCTGGCCTCGAAACGAGCTACTAACTCGGCTTCTGTCGGCAACTGATCGCCCGGTTTGTATTGACCGCCTGCGAGGGAGTCGCGGAGCTCGGCATAGATCTTCTGGTGTTTGTGTGCGGATTTATCCAAACCGTGCCAGCTTTCAAAGCACAGATAAAAAAAGGCTTACAAATGTAATTACATTTAGATCATAAGATAGGTTAAAATGTAAAGTAAATTAATTGACAGTCGCGTTAAACGGTCATAAAGTAGGTCAGTTTTTCAGGAAATCTGTTCACCATTAACCTCCGCCCTTGGCGATCTACTCCGGGCATAAGGCAGGTTTGTCAGCGGCGGAGGCTCTTTTACCAAGATCGAGATGAGCAACTCTGGAAACCAGAAAGCCTTCGGTCTTCCAGAGGAACGAACGGGACATGGACTTTTCCACTGATCGGTCTGCATCCACTCAGATCAACAAGACTGGCCGCCGAGCTTCGATAGGTGTTGGGGCGTCCGTGGAGATTCGTGTGAGCATCAGTCTCACACGCCAAGCCAGGCGTTATTCGTATTCCGGGGTCGCTCACGATATCAGTGAGGGCGGTCTCCGATTGTTTTCCACTGGTGATCTCTTTGAGGGCGAGACCATCTCTATCCATTTCGCCCTACCCTACGGCCGGAGAGTTCTTTTGCAGGGGTTAGTCCGTAGCCGCGACCGCCACGAATATGGCGTTGAGTACCTGGATCCATCGCCCGCAGACCGCGAGGAAATCATTCGCAACTGCCGTGCCCAAGCCCTTCTGAAATAAAAGCTCCCCCTCGACGAATGGTGCGAGTGGACGGGAGCCTTCTAACGGCCAATTACAGTTTCTTCTCAACTAATGCTGTTTCTTCGCCACCTCGGCGCTCTGCTCCGGCGTAGCTGAGAAACGCGCCAGGTGCAGGAAAAACGGCGTCACTTCCAGCGGCATCTTGTCGCGCGCAGAGTACAGCGGGACCGGTTTCATCGGCTTCATCTCAACGTGGTCATCCCAAGGGTCGAGCTTGATCCGGCTTCCGAGTGGTAGGGCCGCGATCTGCTGGATGTTCTTGTACTGAAGCTCGGGAGCCCCTTGCATCAACGCCTCAAAGCGGGTTAATTCATCCTTCTTGGCGATGCGATTGCCGAAGTGCGGAGTCGTCAGCGCTTGCAATTCCGCCGAGCGATCTTGCAGCGCGCGCAGGAACAACGCTGCGCTCGTGAGTTTGTCGGCATAAGGAGAATTCTTCAGCAGGGCGATCGCCTTTGTGTCGGCTTCCTGCTCCTCATGCTGGTCGCGGTCGACTGAGAGTTTCTTGAAGGTCTGCTCGTCGGGAAAGAGCGTGCGATCGGCAAAAGAATAGCGCGTGTTCAGGCGATGCCCAAGGGCGATGTGCGCCAGTTCGTGGCTGAGCACCATGGCGAGCGACGCTTCATCCGGAAGCACGTCGAGCAGACCGCGGCTGATGACGATGGTGTGCCCGACGGTGAACGTTTCTAACGGCGTTGTTAGGAGCACCCGGCAGCGGACCTCTGGCTCGATGTTCAGCTTGTTGGTAATCTCAATGTTGTTGACCACTGTCTGCAGGACCTTGGCTACCGGCCCATCCGGGGCGAGAACACCGGCGCGCTCCATGCGATCGAGCACGTTATCTTCGGCCTCGCGCTCCCACCGGTGCTGGCTCTGCACGGGCGAGAAGTCGTTTGGATCCTTGTCGCTCTTGTCGGCGACCTGTTCGTTCTGGTCCACCTGGATATCGGTCAGTTCGTCGGTGCGGCCCGAGTGCTTCTTGTCGTAACCCCACAGCCGGGTCTGGCCCTTCATGTTGAGCTTGCGCATCATCATGTACTTGGTTTCCGCTTCTTCCGTATAGACATAAGCGGGCAGCCATTCGCCGGGCTGCATGTTCATGCGCCAGCTATCGAAGTGGAAGAAGAAGCTGCCGCGGTTCTGCGGCTCATAAGTCCCGTTGAGGCGGACGATGTGGTTGTCCTGATCTTCTACCCAGATGCGCCCGACGAAGTGCGGTCCCTTAAAGTGGGGCTTGGCCTGGACGTTGAATACCATGGTGCGCACATCGCCGAGGAATTCGCGGCGCTCGAACACCAGGTTGTAATGATCCTTGTCGAAATTGTTGTTGAGCAGCACTAGTTGCATGAATCCAAGCGGCAGGTAATCCATGCGATAGAAGTTCGTCAGCCGATCGAGAATGCGTGTCGCCAGCCAGCCCGACTTCTTGTTGTCGTAATTGATGTTGGCGAGTCCGCGCTGGTCGAGCTGTAGCCGGCCAACGAAGTAGGCGTCACTCTGCGGGACCGCACCCAGTTCGTCATCCGGTTTCATGTTCTGGATGTACGTCTCGACCATCGGCGTGTACTTGTGCATGGCTTCCACCAGCCTTGCTTCCTGGTAGAAGATCTTGTCCGCCATTGCGAGATTGGCCTTCTGTTCGTCCGTGAGATCAGCGGGCTTTGGCTCCTGCTTCGAGCCCGCCCAAGCCGAGGTCGCCAGTAACAGGATTGCCAGCGATCCGAAAAGCTTCGAATGAATACGCGTGAATACCGGTAAGAACATAGATATCCTCATTAGCTTGCGAGCTGGAACACAATGTGAACCGTTGCAGTCATATCGCACGGGCGACCGTCGCGTTGCGCAGGCTTGAATTTGATCTTCTTCGCTGCGTTTTCGGCGGCTTCGTCGAGACCATGGCCGAGCCCGCGCACGACTTGCAACACCTGCACGTGCCCGTCGGCCTGGAACACCACCTTCAGGTGAACCTCGCCCTCGATCTTCAAGTTGCGCGCTTCCTGCGTGTATTGCGGATCGGGCTTGTCGAGGACTTCGACCGGCATCATTGCCGGTGGGCCGCTGCTCTTAGCGGGAGCGTTACTGCCTCCACCGCTGCCGACTTGCGCATCGCCGAAGCTTCCGGCGCGGACGGTTCCACCGCCCGGAGGCTCCCGTCCCGTCGTTCCGGTCGCAACGCCGGAACCGAAGCCCGCGCTCGCGACTACACCCGGCCGTCCATGCGAGCCAGCCAATCCATTTCCATCGCCAGGACCTGAAGGACGGTCGAATCCGCCCAGCTTGGGTACGTTCAGCTTCGCTTCCTGCGCTTCGCCCTTGAATCCATTGGGATCGCCGAAGCCTCCGGTCTGAACCTGCTTTGCAGGGGCCTTGATGGTCGGTGTCGCCGACGATCCTGCGAAGACATCGGTCTTAACTTCCGGCTTCGGCGGAAGAGCAGACGCTACCGGCGCGGCGCTCGCGAAAGCTGGAGCTTCTTTCTTTGGAGTCGGCAACGGAGGCTCCGGCACCGGCTTCACCGACTCGCCTTTCACCTCAATCTTCGGCGTTTCGATCTTCGGTTCTTTCAACGGCGGCGCCAGCTGAGGAACTGGCTTCGGCAAACGTGGCGCGACTACCTTCGGCGCCCTCGTCTCCGGCGGCGTGAATGTTGGCGCGATCAACAGCACCGACTCGCGAATGCTCGGCCGCTCCAATTTCGGAGCGTAGGCCATCATCCAGGCGAATACGCCGATCAGTACTAATTGGATAACGAAGCCGGCAGTGAAGGCGCACCGGCGCGGAGGTCCCGATTCCAGTTGCAGGAGCGAAAGCGATTCCGGGCGCCGGCGTGATGGAGTCTTCGTTTCTTGAATGGGAGGAACCGTGCTGCTCGTGAAAGACATGAGTCACCAGGGCCGCTTGCAACTAGATCATTAACGTTAGCGGTAGTCGCCTATCTTTCCGGGCGATCCGAACAATTTCTTGCAAATGGTTGAAACGCACCCACAGCGTCAGAGTACGAATGGCGTGGTTGCTCGTTTCTGAGATGGGAGCTGCTCGCCTGATGTTGCCAGCGGCTGATCACGATGTTGGTGAACTGACGGTAAATATTCCCTTAGTAAGACAAACCCGCCTGTGGGCGCAGCATCTCTGTTGGTCAGTGCAGCACAGTTCTCTTCTATGAATCCAAAAACCATTGCTATTGTTTTCGGCACGCGCCCGGAGGCCATCAAGCTCGCCCCGGTTGTCAAAGAGGTGCAAAAACATCCCGATCAATTTCGCACGCTGGTTGTTTCCACCGCTCAGCACCGCCAGATGCTCGATCAGGTCCTTAATACTTTCGAGATCACGCCCGACATCGACCTTAACCTCATGACCCACAACCAATCGCTGAGCGGAATCACGCAACGCGTTCTCGAGGCCATGGAAGGCGTACTCAGCGAACACAAGCCCGACTGCCTGATGGTGCAGGGGGACACAACTACGGCCTTTGCCGCCGCACTCGCCGCGTTCTATCACAGGATTCACGTCGCGCATGTGGAGGCCGGACTGCGCAGCCGCGACATGCTGAACCCCTGGCCAGAAGAGGCGAACCGGCGGCTGGCTGGCGTTGTCACAGGGCTTCATCTCGCCCCGACGTTGATAGCGCGCGAAAACTTGTTGGCCGAAAAGATTGATCCTAATTCGGTTGTCGTGACCGGGAACACTGTAGTTGATGCGGCGCGCTGGCTGGTGCGCATGAAGAAGACCGACGAGCCATTACCTGTCGAAATACCCACCGGCAGCCGTATCGTGCTGGTGACATCGCATCGCCGCGAGTCTTGGGGCAACGAGCTCGAAAACATCTGCGACGCCATTACGGAACTTGTCGCTCAATTCCCGGACATCCATGTCATCTACCCGGTGCACCTCAACCCTAACGTGAAGGGAACGGTGCAGGAGAAGTTGTCGGATATTGATCGTGTTCATCTCACGCCACCGATCGACTACTTCCAATTCATTTCAGTGTTACGCCGTTCGTACCTGGTGCTGACGGATTCCGGCGGAGTGCAGGAAGAATCACCGACCTTCGGCAAGCCGGTGCTGGTATTGCGCAAGGTGACGGAACGCCCGGAGGCATCGTTAATGGGGCTGGCGCGCATTGTCGGTACCTCCCGGGAGCGCATAGTCGAGGAAGCAAGCGCGCTGCTGACGGACCACGTGCTCTATCGCTCGATGAGCGAAGCGGAAAGCCCGTACGGCGACGGCCGAGCGTCGGCGCGAATCGGCAACGCGCTGCATCGCTGGCTGGCGGGCGTAACGCCGGTGCTGGAAGAAGACGAGCAGTTCAGCTACGAACCGCGTTTGGCGTCGGTAGCTGCCGATTAGGTTTTTTTGTCATCACGAGCCGACGCAGTCGGCGAGGGATCTGCTGTTGAGTATTTGCAACGCACGCGTTACGGGACGAATCGCAAGTTGACCGGGCCCCGGGGACCTTATGTTGGTTGATCTGTTTACGGTTGTCATTGTCCTGATCTGTATCTATACGCTTCGGCATTACGTTTTCACGTTGAGCCGTGT
>Ga0335069_10010070_pt1 | contig 13422 bp, 11 predicted proteins | sample Lox_Sample_11_FD_206714 | JGI IMG/M metagenome (GOLD analysis project Ga0335069, IMG submission 206714) | Soil microbial communities from Loxahatchee National Wildlife Refuge, Florida, United States - Lox_Sample_1.1 | ecosystem: Environmental > Terrestrial > Soil > Wetlands | place: USA... | reverse complement strand
GCCCGCTTGAGGCGGCTCGTGATCTCGCTGTCGTGGTCCACCACGAAGTCCTTGAAGAGAGAGCTGCCGTAGCTGGTGACCGCGCCCGTGTAGTGCGCGCCCAAGTCCTTCAAGAGATAGGGCACGCCCGTGAAGGGGCCGTCGGGCAAGCCGGCCGCGATGGCGGCACGGGCCTGGTCGTACAGGCGGGAGACCACGGCGTTCAGCTCAGGGTTGCACGCTTCGACGCGGGCGATAGCCGCGTCGAGCAGCTCCGCAGCGCTGACCTCGCCGCGCCGCACCAGATCGGCCAGCCCCAGCCCGTCCTGCCGCTCGAACTCTTCGGGTTTCATGCCGTCCTCCAAGTACCTGCTTTCGATGGAGTAGCGATCCTGCCAGATCGCCCGGAGGGCGTCAAACGCGCGCCTGATGCGCTGCGCCGGCGCGGCCTCCATCTGTGTTTGGCGGCAGAACAGTTCCGCTGGAGTATCATGCACGACAAGATTCTGCGATGCGTACCGCAATGAACTGTCAGGATGCTCGCGAGTCGCTCGCCTCGCTCCTCGATGGGGACATCGGCCTCACGGAGCGAGTCCCGCTCGAGCTCCACGTGAGCGAGTGCGCGGAGTGCCGGCAGAAGCTGGTCGACCTCCAGGCGCTCCGGCTCCTCGCCGACAAGGCGGCGGCGCCTCGTCCCGCCCACCATTGGCATTGGCCGCCGGTGGTCGCCGTGGACACCGTGGGCCGGGCTCTGGGCTTCATGCGTCGCGACGACTTCGTCACGCGCATGCGGCGCCTCATGACTGACCGGTTCCCATCGAAGCACCTGGCGATAGCGGCGGCCGTGCCGCTCGTGGCCATTGTCGCGATCTTTGTCTTCGAGCGCGGCTTCAAGGTCGGCGTGGCGATGCGACAGCGTGCCGCATCGGAGCCGGTCGTCGCGACGCAGGGGTCGCCCTCTCCCGCTCCGCCGCGCGCGCCGGTGGTCGAGCCAGTTGCTCCGGCGGTGGCTCCTCCTGCCTTGCCTCCGCGCGCCGCGGTCGCGCCGCCTCCGCCACCGGCGGTCCCGTCGAAACCCGTCCGCGCGGCGGCTCCCCAAGCGAAGGCTGCGGATACCGCGACCCCCCCGCGCAGCACGCCCGCGGATGCCGCAGCCAAGCCGGCCAGGCCCCCCGCGCCGTTGCCTGCCGCTCCTGTCAAGGCATCTCTCCCGGCGAGCGCCCAGTCCGCGACGGGGAAGCCCGTGGGCGCGGCCGTGGCTGCTTCGTCGGTCACTCGCTCCGCGGACGTGATCGGACGGCTGCGGGTGAAGAGCCGCGGCGACGCCGAACGTGACCTGGGAGCGCTCGTCGCCCGAGCGGGCGGAACGTTCGTGAGCCGGCAGCGCGGCCCCACGACCACGGTCGTCGAGGCCAGCATCCCGCACGCGAGCTACGGAACGCTCGCTCAGGGCATGACGCGCCTCGGCGCCTGGCAGCTCGAAGCCGAGCGCTCGCCCCTCCCCGACCTCGTGCACATCACGGTGCGGCTCGCCGAGTAGGCGCGGGCGCTACCTGGGAGTGATCCCGATCCGGATCACTTCGCCCTGCCTGGCCCACCTCGCAAGCGGCAGCGCCGCCTCCAGGAAGAGCTTGAGCGCGCTGCGGACCGGACGCCGCTCGACGAAGCCGGCCAGCCCCGAGCAGCCGCGAGCGCGAAGCCAGATCGAAAAACTCCAGAGGAAGTACCGCGGCTTGGCGCCGTGCCAGCACCAGCGCACGCTGCCGCCTGCTTGCTCGACGGCGCGGGTCAGCGTCCCCGGCGTGAAGTGCGACAGGTGCCGCGGCAGCTCCACGGCCGACCACGACGCGCCGAACAGCCGAGCGCCGAGACCGCCCGCATTCGGCACCTCCACGATGAGGAGCCCGCCGGGCGCCAGCCAGCGAAGCAGGCGCCGAAGCACGGCCACGGGATCCGGCACGTGCTCGATCACGTGAAAGGCCGTGATCACGTCGAAGCGGCCGGGCTCGAAGGGCGCCTCCAGCACGTTCCCGGCGTGGATCTCGTCGCTGAAGCGCCGGGCCTTCGCCGCCGCGGCCTCGTCGACTTCCACGCCGGTGACCTTCCAGCCGAGCGCCCTCGCCACGCCGAGAGCCGCGCCCGAGCCGCAGCCGACATCGAGATAGCGCCCTTCGCCGCGCCACGGCAGGCAGTCCCAGCGAATCGTTCGTGCCAGCCGCCACGCGTACAGCCGGGCCAGCAATCCTGGCGGCGTGGCATCGAACGCGGGATATCCGAGGGTGTCGGCCAGGATCCATCGCACGGCCTCGAGGCGCACTCGGGAGCCCTTGAGCGGCACCCGCGGCGAAGGCTCCTGGTGCCGGGGGTAGTTATCCGGGTAGCAGTCGGCCAGATGGCCATCGTCCACTCGAGGCTTCTGATACAGGAACCCGCAGGTGCGGCAGCGCGCGACCGTGTAGATCCCCGGCACGCCAAAGGCGCGGTCATGGGTGGTCCAGACGGGATCGGCATCCGCCGAGCCGCAGAGGAAGCACGGCGCGTCGAGGGTCGGAAGACCAGGGTACGCCCTGCCCTCCGCCGGCCCGGTCGGTGCGGTCGGCGCCCGCCTTACTTCTTGGAGATCAGCCAATGCCCGACGGCCACGTGCGGCAAGCCCGAGCGCTCGAAGGTATCCACGGCGTCCTCGGCCGTGCACACCACGGGTTCGCCGTGCAGGTTGAACGACGTGTTGAGCACGGCGCCCACGCCGCTGCGACGCTGGAACTCGGTGATCACGGCATGGTACTCGGGATTCCACGACTGCTCGAGGATCTGGGGCCGCGCCGTGGCATCGTGCGGATGGATGGCCGCCGCGAGCGCCTCGCGCGCCGCCGGCTGCGTGGGCATGGCCAGCATCATGTAGGGGGACGGCAGGTGCTTGGGGTTGACGAGGTAGTCGGCCGCGCGCTCGGCCAGGATGGTCGGCGCGAAGGGCATCCAGAAATCGCGGTTCTTGATCATTCGGTTGATGAGCGGCACCACGCGGTGATCGGATGGATTGGCCAGGATGGACCGGTTGCCCAGCGCCCGCGCCCCGAACTCCATGCGCCCCGCGCAGCGCGCGACCACGCCGTCGGCGACGAGGAGCTCCGCGAGCTTCTCCTCCATCCGCTCGTGGAAGGCGATCTTGTAGCGGCCCTCGAGCCCGCGGGCGCGGATGACGGCCTCGGCCTCCTCGTCCCGCACGTCGTTGCCCAGATAGGCGGGGCCAAAGGGGTGCACCGTGGCGCTCACACCGCGCCGCCCGCATTCCTGGACGTATCCCAGGTAGGCGGCACCGACCGCATTGGACTCGTCGCCGCACGAAGGGAACGCGAACAGCTCCTCGATCCAGTCCTCCTGGGCGATCAGCATGTTCGCCTTGACGTTCATGAACACGCCGCCGCCCAGCGCCAGCCGCGTGCCGCCATAGCGCTCGTGCATGAGTCGCGTCCACCGCACGAGCGCGTCCTCGAGGAGACGCTGGGCCCCCGCGGCGATGGCGTCGAAGCGCAGCCCGAGCGTGGCCTTGAGCAGGAGCGCGTAGCGCTCGCCGGGCCGCCGCCACCGGAATCGCGCGGGCCGCCCCTCCTCCAGCTCGAACACCTCGCGCAGGGCGGCCTCGGCGCGGACCGCGTACGACTCGGAGGCGTACGGCGCCATGCCCATGACCTTGTACTCGTGCTCGCCGAACTTCATGCCCAGCACCAGCGTCACGAACGAGTAGAAGGCGCCGAGCGAGCCCGGAGCCGACGGCGTGGCCTCATGGCGCGTGAGCGCGCCGGCGCGGCCCGTGGACGCCGTGGCGCAGAGGCCGTCGCCGGAGTTGTCGTTGGTGAGCACGAGCGCGTCGCGGCCGGCGAATCCCGAGCCATAGTACGCGGCCGCCGCGTGGCAGGTGTGGTGGTCGAGGCAGGCGATGCGGTCCTTCGCGATGCCCAGGTGCTCGGTGACGTAGCCCAGCCGCTCGGCCTGGCTGATGCTGAACTTGCCGCGCGAGGCGTCGATGAGGCCGAAGCGGGCGCCCCACTTCCGCACCTTCTTCTGGAAGGCCCGATGCGTCGACGGCCACGTCACGCCGTAGTACTCGCGGGCATAGGCCTCGTCGTGGAGCACGCGATTGAGCCAGGCGCGCGATGCGGCGCGGCCGCCCGCCAGAGCGACCAGGTCGATCTCGGCGGGACCGACCTGACACTGCCGCAGCAGCGCGTCGATCGCCCGCCGTGGATAGCCCGCGTCGTTCTTCACCCGCGTGTAGCGCTCCTCGGAGGCGCAGCCGATGACCCGGCCATCGCGGAGCAGGGCCGCCGTCGCGCAGTGAGTCTCGTTGATCCCGAGGACGATCATCCCGCGGGCATTATACCGTCCGGCTACCCCCGGCACTCACTCCCTCACGCGGCCCGCATCGTCGGCGGGAAGGACAGCGGAGCGGCGTCAGAACGCGGACGGCGAGGGCTTGAGCAGGAGGGAGAGGCTCTCCGCATCGCGCCGCACGCGGAGCGGAAGCGGCTTGTCGAGCGCGGTGTCGAGCAGGGCCTGCCTCGCGGCCTCCAGGGTCAGCACGGGTCGGCCGTTGATCTCGACCAGGACGTCGCCGACCTGGAGCCCGGCGGTTTCTGCCGCGCCCTTGGCCAGGACAGCCGCCACCGCCGGCGGACCGCTCGCGAGCCGGGTCTGACCGCCCTCGGCCGGGGCGTCGGGATCCCGCACGAGGAACCCGAACTCGATGGCGACCCGATCGGCGGCCGCGGCTTCCGGCATCATCCCGACGCGCACGGACACGCGGTGCCGCCCATCGCCCCGCCGGAGCACGGTGAGCGGGAGGTCCTCTCCGACGGGCGTGCGGGCTACCAGTCGCTGAAGCGTGCGGGTGTCCACGACCGGCCGATCTCGCACCGCCACCACGAGGTCGCCCGTCGCCAGGCCGGACTCCGCGGCCGGCGTCTCCTTGAGCACCTCCACGATGAGCACGCCGAAACCCTCGCGCAGGCCGTGCTTCTGCGAGATCTCCTCCATCTCCTGCTCGGAGAGATCGCGGATCCGCACGCCGAGCCAGCCCCAGGTCACCGCCCACGCGGGCTCCACCGCGGCCAGGATGAGCAGCAGCCCGGCCACGAGCCGGCGCATCAGCGCTCGCCCGTGAGCTGCGTGTAGAGATCGTCGAGCGTGCTGGCCAGCCGCAAGAGCCGGCGCTCCACGTCGAGCTCCTCCAGGAGCTCCTGCCGGGTGGCGACTTCCGGCACGATGATCGACGCGATGCGGTCGCAGAGCGCCCCGGGCACGGCGTCGGCCAGCGCGGCTTCGAGTTCGGCCGTCGGCCGCTTGACCGCGCTCAGGATGCCCAGACACCGCTTCGTGACGCGCGCCGTGAGGGCCGCGACGTCCGGCCGATCGGCGCCGGTCTCGGCGAGCGGGGTCGCAGCCACCATGCGGTAGAGCGTGTCCGCGGGAAGCTCGCGCTGGATGCGCACCCGGCTCTCGCCCTTGAGCACCAGGTTGAAGCGGCCCGTGGCGAGCCGTTCGCACTGCACGATGCGCCCCATTCCCGCCACCTCGTGCACGGCGGGCTTGCCCGCATAGGTGGCCTCGTAGCCGGGCTTGAGACCCACCACGGCCATGCGCTTGTCGCGAGCGAGGCAATCGATGACCATGGCGCGATAGCGCGCCTCGAAGACATGCAGCGGCAGGAGCGTGTGCGGGAAGAAGGTCATGTCCGGGAGCGGGAAGATCGGCACGAAGACGCTGGCCACGCCCACCGGCGCCCTCAGCCGATGGTGGGCAGCTTGAGCGCCGAGAGCGCTCCCAGCCGCTCCACGACGCCGTCGGCCAGCGTGAGGAACGCGGCGGCCTGGGCGGAGCCCGGCTGGCCGACGACGATGGGCACACCGGCATCGCCGCCCTTGCGCGTGTCCATCTCGAGAGGGATGCGCGCGAGGAGCGGCACGCCATACTCCGCCGCCACCCTGTCGCCGCCACCCTCGCCGAAGATGGCGTACCGGGTGCCCGTGTCCGGCGCCACGAAGTAGCTCATGTTCTCGACCACGCCCAGGATGGGCACGTTGAGCTTCCGGAACATGCCGAGGGCCTTGCGCACGTCGAGCAGCGCGACCTCCTGCGGCGTGGTCACCATGACCACTCCGCCCAGCGGGATGACCTGCGAGAGCGAGAGCTGGGCGTCGCCCGTGCCCGGGGGCATGTCGAAGACGAGATAGTCGAGCGGACCCCACATCACGTCGCGGAGAAACTGCTGCACGGCCGAATGAATCATGGGGCCGCGCCAGACGAGCGCCTCGCGCTCGTCGACGAGGAGACCGATGGACATGATCCGGATGCCGTGCGCCTCGATCGGAATGATCTTGTTCTCGAACATCCCGGGCCGGCCCTTCGCGCCCATCATGAGCGGCACATCGGGCCCATACACGTCGACGTCGACGAGGCCGACGGCGTGGCCTCTCTGGCGGAGCGCCAGGGCCAGATTGACGGCGACCGTGGACTTCCCGACGCCGCCCTTGCCCGATGACACGGCCACCGTGTGCTTCACGTCCGGGATGAAATTGGCCGCAGGGGGGCCGGGTCTCGGTGTCGCCGCCATGGGAAAGCTCGTCTCCTTCGGAGTGGCTCTGCGTTCTCCGGAGTATAGGGTCCGGCGCGCTCGCACGTCAAGGAAGGACGCGATCCCGATGGCTTCCAACTCCGCAAAGAAGTTGAAAAATCTGAGCGAAACTGCTAGAAATGACGCGTGATCCCACCTGAAGATTTCCGGAGGGTTCTCGGCCACTTCTGCTCCGGCGTCACCGTCATCACCACGGTCGACTCCGACGGTCGTCCCGCGGGGCTCACGGCCAGCGCGTTCACTTCCGTGTCCCTCAACCCGCCGCTCGTGCTGGTGTGCGTCTCCCGCGATGCCCACAGCTATCCGGCGCTCGCGGCGGCCAGGCACTTCGCGGTCAACATCCTGGCCGGCCATCACGAGGCCGTCTCCACGCGGTTCGCGACCAGGCCGGTCAAGCATCCGTCGGAGAAGTTCGAGGGCATCGACTTCCGGCAGAGCGGCTTCGGGCTGCCCGTGCTCAAGGACTCGCTGGCCGAGCTCGAGTGCGAGGTCGTGCATGCCTATCCGGCGGGGGATCATACGATCTTCGTGGGGCGCGTCGAGGCGGCGGAGTCCCGCGGCGACGACGGCCTCGAGCCGCTGCTCTACTATCGCGGCAAATACCGCCGAATCCACAGCTGAGGGGCCGTTGACGTTCCGCATTCCCCTCTCGCGCCCGCCCGTGGATGACGAGATCAAGGCGGCCGCCGTCCGGGCCATCGAGTCCGGACATTACATCCTCGGCCCCGAGTGCCGCGCCTTCGAGGCGGAGTTCGCGGCATACGGCGCGGCCCGGCATGCCGTGCTCGCGTCGAGCGCCACGGCCGCACTCTGGATGGCCATGCGGGCCCTGGGGATCCGGCCGGGCGACGAGGTGCTCGTGCCCGCGCACACCGCCTTTCCGACGGTGGAGGCGGTCGTGACGGCAGGAGCGACGCCGGTGTTCGTCGACGTCGACGACACGTACACCGTCGACGTGAAGGACGCCGCGGCCAAGATCACTGCCCGCACCATCGGATTCGTGCCCGTCCATCTCTACGGTCATCCCGCCAGCCTTCCCGAGATCCAGGAGCTCTGCGCCCGCCACGGCCTGTGGTTGCTGGAAGATGGCGCCCAGGCGCACGGGGCGGCATGCCAGGGCCAGAAGGTGGGGACATTCGGGCGCGCGGGCGTGTTCTCGTTCTATCCGTCGAAGAACCTCACCGTGATGGGCGACGGAGGCATCCTCGTGACGGACGACGACGACCTCGCGGCGCGCTGCCGTCGGCTCCGGGACCACGGCCGGCAGGACAAGGACGTTCATCTCGAGATCGGCTTCAACCTGCGCTTCAACGAGATACAGGCCGCGATCGGGCGCGTGCTCCTGCGCCGGCTCGACGCCATGAACGATCGGCGCCGCGCGCTCGCCGCCCGCTACGGGGTCGGGCTGGCCGGGCTGCCGATCGAGCTGCCCGCCGAAGCCGACGGAGTCCGACACGTGTACCACCTCTACGTCATCCGGACACCGGAGCGCGACCGGCTCGCCGCACACCTCGAGGAGCACGGCATCGCCACGGGCATACACTACCCCGTGCCCTGCCACCGGCAGCCTGCCCTGACCCATCTCGAAGCCGGCGCGCTCGAGCGCACGGAGCGCATCGTCACCGAGATCCTGAGCCTCCCCATCTCCGCCGGCCACCAGGAGTCGGAGATCGACGACGTCGCGGCGGTGGTGCGGGCCTTCTTCGCGAAGTGAGCGAGCCCCTCCGGGTCCTTCAGCTCTACCCTAAGAGCGACTACTTCACCGGCGCCGCGATCCAGACTCTCGAGCTGGCACGCGGGCTCCGGAGCCGCGGTCACCACGTGGTCGTCGGCACCCGGCCGAGCGACGCGTGGGCCGACAAGTGCGCGCGGGCGGACCTCGTCTACCACCCGGTGGCCATGCGCTCAGAGCTGGACATCCGGTCGGTAGCGCCCCTCGTGAGGCTCCTCAAGCGGCATCGCATCCAGATCGTTCACGCGCAGAAGGGTCGCGCGCGCACCCTCGCCCTGATGGCGGGACTCTTCACGCGGATCCCGGTCCTCGTGCTCAACCGCGGGGTGAGCTTCTCGCCCGATCGGCTCGCCCGGCTCGGCTACACGAGCCGGCGCGTCACGGCCATCGTCGCGGTCTCGGAGTCCATCCGGCTCGGCCTGATCGCGCGCGGCGTGCCCCCCGCGAAGGTGCACGTCATCTATTCGGGAACGGACACCGCCCGCTTCCATCCGGGGGTCGATCGCGAGCGCGTCCGCCGCGAGCTCGGGCTGGGGCCGGAGCACTATCTCGTCACGCAGGTCGGCATCCGCAGCCAGAAGGGCAACGACGACACGCTGGACGCGATGCGCATCGTGGCGGCGAAGGCGCCGCAGGCGCGCCTGCTCTTCGTCGGCGCCAACACGGCCAAGGCGCGGATCGTCCGGAACAAGGCGGAGGCCCGGGGTCTCGCCGATCGCGTCCTGGTGCTCGACTACCGGGAGGACATCCCGGAGATCCTGGCGGCGAGCGATGTCTCCGTCGACGCCTCCTACGCCGGGCTCGGACTCACCGGCGCGATCCGCGAATCTCTCGCCGTGGAGACGCCCGTCGTCGCCAGCCGCATCGAGGGCAATCCGGAGCTCGTCGTGGACGGGGAGACGGGCTACCTGTTTCCCCCGCGCGACGTCGATGCTCTCGCGCGCTGCATCGTCCGCGCGATCGAGGAGCCGGAGGGCGCGCGGACCATGGCGCGGGCCGGGCGCCGGCGCGTGGAGACCGGGTTCTCCCTCACCGCCAAGGTGGACCGCACCGAGGCGCTCTATCGCCGCCTTCTGGCCGCCGCGCCTGCCTGATGGCCCCGAGGCGCTCGTATGGCCTTCTGTGGTACCTCTGGCCCTATCTCCGGCCCTATCTGCCCTGGCTCGCCGTGGGCAGCGGCATCGCGATGGCCGTCTCCGCGGCCGACGGCTACATCGCCTGGCTCGTCAAGCCCGCCCTTGACGAGGTTTTCCTCAAGCGCGATCTCGCCATGCTCAAGCTGGTGCCGCTCCTCCTCCTCGGCGCCTACTTCGTGAAGGGCCTCGGGCGCTACGGCCAGTCGTACCTCATGGCGGCGGTGGGCGAGCGCGTGGTGGCGCGACTGCGCCGCGATCTCTACCTGCACATCCAGGGCATGCCCCTGTCCTTCTACACGAAGTTCCACTCCGGCGAGCTCATGGTCCGCGTCGTCAACGACGTCAACCGCCTGGCCCGCCTCGCCTCCTCGGTGCTCGTCATGGCCGTGCGCCAGGTCACCACCATCATCGCGCTGCTCGTCGTGATGTTCGTGCGCGAGTGGGTGCTCGCCCTCATCGCCGTGGTCATCTTCCCCGCCGTGGGCGTGCTCTTTCGCGCGCTCGGCCGCGCTCTCTACAAGATTGCCCGGCGGTCGCAGGAGAAGATCGGCGAGCTGAACGTGCTGCTCCAGGAGGCCTTCACCGGCAACAAGATCGTCAAGGCCTTCGGGCGCGAGCGGCTGCAGCAGGAGCGGTTCGACGCGGTGAACGACCGCCTCCTGCGCCTCGCCCTCAAGGACCAGCGCGTCGATCTCCTCGCCGAGCCCATCATGGAAGTCCTGGGCGCCCTCGGCATCATGGGGGCCATCTGGTACGGTGGCTACCGGGTCATCGGCGGCGCCTTGACCCCGGGCGAGTTCTTCTCCTTCACCGCCGCCGTGATCCTCCTCTATGGCCCCGTGCGCCAGCTCGGCCGCGTCATGAACCAGGTGCAGAACTCGCTGTCGTCGGTCGAGCGGGTCTTCGACATCCTGGCCGAGCCTCCCGCCATCAGCGACCGGCCCGGCGCGGTCACCGTGACCGAGTTCCGCGATCGCCTGGCGTTCGAGGGCGTCTCGTTCCGGTACCCGAACGCCGCGGAGAACACGCTCGTCGACATCTCCCTCACCGTCCACAAGGGCGAGATGGTCGCCTTCGTGGGGATGTCGGGCGCGGGGAAGACCACGCTCATGGACCTGGTGCCGCGCTTCCACGACGTGCAGGCCGGACGCATCCTGCTGGACGGCCGCGACGTCCGCGACGTCACGGCCGCGTCGCTGCGCGGCCTCATGGGCATCGTGACGCAGGAGACCTTCCTCTTCGCCGACTCCGTCGGCTACAACATCGCCTACGGCCGGGCGGGAGCGACCCAGGCGGAGATCGAGCGGGCGGCGCGCATGGCCCAGGCACACGAGTTCATCGCCGCCCTGCCCCAGGGCTACGCCACACCGGTCGGCGAGCGCGGGGTCAAGCTGTCCGGGGGCCAGCGGCAGCGCATCGCCATCGCGCGCGCGTTCCTGAAGGATCCGCCCATCCTGATCCTCGACGAGGCGACATCCGACCTGGACGCGGAGAGCGAGTTCCTCGTGCAGCAGGCGCTCGGCGACCTCATGAAGCACCGGACGGTCCTCGTGATCGCGCACCGCCTGGCCACCGTGAAGCATGCGGACCGCGTCGTGGTCGTCCACGCGGGCACGCTCGCCGAGGTCGGCACTCACGACGCCCTGATGGCCCGCGCGGACGGCATCTATCGCCGGCTGGCCACGCTTCAGTCGCTCGACGCGCTGACGCGCCGCTGAGCCGGGAAGCCTGACCGGGCGCGCGCGCTCCGGCCGGGGGCGATCAAGCCTGCGGCAAATCAGAGAGGGGCGCTACTCCCGGAACCGGTTGACGATGGGCAGGCGCCAGTCCTTGCCGAAGGCGCGCGGCGTGATCTTGATGCCGATGGCGCCCTGGCGGCGCTTGTACTCGTTGCGGTCCACCATGGCGATCACGCGCTTCACGGTGGCGGCATCGAAGCCGCGCCCCACGATGTCGGCCACGCCCAGATCGCTCTCCACGTAGCACTCGAGGATGGCGTCCAGCAGCTCGTAGGGCGGCAGCGAATCCTGATCCTTCTGCCCGGGCCGGAGCTCGGCCGACGGCGGGCGCGTGAAGACGCTCTTCGGGATGATCTCCCGCCCCGCGCGGGCATTGGCATGCTCGGAGAGCCTGTAGACGAGCATCTTGGGGCAGTCCTTGATGACCGCGAACCCGCCCGCCATGTCGCCGTAGAGCGTGGTGTACCCGACGGCGATCTCGCTCTTGTTCCCCGTGTTGAGGACGAGCCAGCCGAACTTGTTCGACAGGGCCATCAGATAGTTGCCGCGGATGCGCGCCTGCAGGTTCTCCTCGGTCACGTCTTCCTTGAGGCCCTTGAACGCCGCCGCGAGCACCCGCTTGTACGCGGTCAGCACCCCCGTGATGGGTACGCGGAGCAGGTCGATGCCGAGGTTGCGGGCGAGCTTCGCCGCGTCGTTCCGCGTGCCGGAAGATGAGTACGGCGAGGGCATCGTCACGCCGGTGACGTTGGCGGCGCCGAGCGCGTCCACGGCCACCGCGGCCACGATCGACGAGTCGATGCCGCCCGACAGCCCGATCACGACGTGCTGGAAGCCGTTCTTGCCGACGTAGTCGCGCGTGCCGAGGACCAGCGCCCGATAGACTTCCTCGACGGGCTCGAGCGCTTCCACCTCGCGCACCGGCAGCTTGGGCCGCTCGTGCGGGGCCCACGCGGGCAGCGAGATGCGGCGGGTCCCGGCGTCGGGGCGGAGCTTCTCCTTGCGCCGGCGGGAATCGTGGAGGCGCGCCCGGAACACCTGGTCGAGGTCGAGGTCCGCGATCACCAGGTCCTCCTCGAAGGCCCGGCCGCGCGCCACGCACTCGCCCTTCTCGTTGAAGACGAAGGAGTGCCCGTCGAAGACCAGCTCGTCCTGCCCGCCCACGGTGTTCACGAACGCCAGGCACACGAGGTCGTCGGCGGCGCGGGTGGCGAGCATCTTCTCGCGGAACTGGGCCTTGCCCACGTGGTAGGGCGAGGCGTTGATGGTGACGATCAGCTCCGCCCCGGCGAGTGCCTGGCGGGAGGTCGGCCCGGTGGGATACCAGATGTCCTCGCAGATGTTGGCGGCGACGGCCGTCTCGCCGATGACGAACACCGGCGCCTCCGTGCCGGACTGGAAGTACCGGTTCTCGTCGAAGACGCCGTAGTTGGGGAGGTACTGCTTGTGGTACGTGCCCACGTGAGCGCCGTCGTGGAGCACGGCGGCGGCATTGAAGATGTCGTCGCGCCTGTCCACGAAGCCGAGAACCGCGGTGAGGCCCCGGCTCTGCCTCGTGACGTCGGCGAGCGCGCGCAGGTTGGCCTCGATGAACGAGGCCTTGAAGAGGAGGTCCTCGGGCGGATAGCCGGTGAGCGTCAGCTCGGGGAATGCCACGAGGTCGCAGCCGGCAGCGCGCGCACGCTCCATCCAGTCCACCACGAGCCGGGCATTGGCCTCGACCGCTCCCACGGTCGGATTGACCTGCGCCAGCCCGACCCGCATGCGTCGCATGGCGATATTCTAAACCATGCGGCCGGGCCGGAAGGCCACCCGCAATCCGACCAGCACGAGCACGCCGCCCACCACCGTCAGCGTCGTCAGGGGCTCGTGGAGCCACCACACGCCGAGGAGGGCCCCGACCACCGGCTGCACGTTGATGAGCAGCGCCAGGCGCGGCGCCTCCACCCGCTCGAGCCCGTAGTTCCAGGCGAGATAGCCGAGGGCAGTGATGACGAGGGCGAGATAGAGCGTTCCCCAGATCGCCATCGGGCTCCAGACCGGCCGGTGGCCGTTCAGCCACTCGAACGCGGCCATCGGCAGCATGGCCACGAGGCCCCAGACAATGGACCATGCCGTCACGGGCAAGGCGGCATGCCGGGCCAGGACTCCCCGGCCGATCAGCGAGTAGGCGGCATAGGACAGGCCCGACAAGACGAGCAGGAT
>Ga0335069_10010069_pt1 | contig 13423 bp, 8 predicted proteins | sample Lox_Sample_11_FD_206714 | JGI IMG/M metagenome (GOLD analysis project Ga0335069, IMG submission 206714) | Soil microbial communities from Loxahatchee National Wildlife Refuge, Florida, United States - Lox_Sample_1.1 | ecosystem: Environmental > Terrestrial > Soil > Wetlands | place: USA: Florida... | reverse complement strand
TTATCCAGGCGTGGACACGGCCGGGACCGTGGCGCTACGAAGGCAAGCATTTTCACTATCGCCACGTGAATCCGTGGGCGCTGCCGTATCAGAAACCGTATCCGCAGATGTGGATTCCGGGCGTGCTCAGTCCCGAGACGGTCAAATGGTGCGCCGAGCATCGTTATCCGTATGTGGGGCTCGGCACTGCCATTGGTCCGACCTGCGATCTTTGGGACTACTACGCCGACGAAGCCGCAAAGCTCGGTTATCAGGCGGGTCCTGAGAATTTCGGATATCTGCTGCCGACATTTCTCGCGGAGACCGAGGAGAAGGCCCAGAAGATCGGCGAGAACTTCCTGTTCGGCGGCGGTCAGAATGTCTTCTCGCGCCCGGAGCATACACTCCCGCCGGGATACAATTCCAAGGACGCGATCCGACGCCTCGCGCGTCAGCCGGGGGGAAGCTGGCTCGGAGTAAGCGCGGAGAAGCTGCGCGGGCACACGACGGAGCGTGAAGATTCCATCGATCGCGACGAAATCCATCGCAAGCTGCTCAAGGGCTATCAGCAGGCGCAGAAAAACCATCTGCTGATGATCGGCACACCAAAGTCCGTCCTGCCCAAGCTCAAAACGATGCTACGCGTGCTGCGGCCGGGCGTCTTCATCATGTTCAGCATTCAGGGTCCGGTGAGCAACGAGGATCGGATGACGAGCATGAGACTGTTCGCGCAGGAAGTTGCGCCGGCGCTTCGCGAGTATGCGAAGGAGATCGATCTACCGGATTCCTATGAGCGCAAGCCCGGCGAGATCTCGGTCAGCTCTGGAGTATCGCGCGTTCCGGTCGTCGATCGCGGCCCAATGAAGGATTTGGGATTGATTTGACGAACTCCAGAAGTGTGTCCCCTCTCCCGGATCAGGGAGAGGGCTAGGGTGAGAGTGTCGAGCGCCCTTTGATAAGAACTCACTGCCCGTCCCCGCGACCTTTCTCACGTGCGAGCGTGAAGATGTGCCAGTTGCCTGTATTCCATGTAAGCGTCAGCTTGCACGACCTGATCCGCCATCCCTGCGCAGTGCGCTCGAAACGATTCGTGTAGTAGCCGCCCATCGTCTGCGTGCTCTCGCCTTTGTCGTTGGGCAGATAGTGCTGCGCCTGAACGTAAGCGACGCATAAGGCGGAATCGCCATCCACGGTGATCACGTGATTAGTGATCATGTGCTGCGTGGCCTTGAGGCCGCTGAGCGTGCGCTTTGCGGCCTCGGCCCATCGATCGGCGCTGACCTTGCGCGGCTCGCCGCCAAAGACGGAAGTGAAATCGACCTCGATCTCGTCGGTGAAACAGGTCCGGAAGAGAGTCCAATCGCGCATGTCGAGCGCCGTGGCGTATCGAAGTTGGACATCGCTTATTTCGGCGCGATCCATCAGCAGCGCAAGCTTTGCTTCGTCCATTGCATTCTCCTCGCTAACTGACGGTTTTGGGTGCGGCTTTCGTTGGCACACCAGCCACGCGAATCAACTCAGTACGCCTTCTGCGCGTAATTTTTCGATCTGCGCGGACGTATAGCCGAGCAGATCGCTGAGCACGGCGTCCGTGTCGACGCCGCGCTGCGGTGCGGCGCTTCTAACCGTGCACGGCGTTGCGGACATCTTCCAGGGAATCCCGGCATGGATTCGCCTTCCGACCTCCGGATGCTCCATCTCGACCATGAAACCTCGCTCGCGCATATGCGGGTCGCTTGCAAGGTCCTTGTTGCTGAGCGACGGAAAGGCGGCGACGCCAACCGCCTGAAGCGTGCGCGTGATATCCCATCGGTCGCGAGTCTTCGTCCATTCGGTGACGATCGCGTCGAGCGCGTCTTCGTTGGCTTTGCGCGATGCGACGTTGACAAATTTCGGATCATCGGCGAGGCGCGGCTGTCCCATCGCCGAGCACATCGCGCGCCATTCGTCTTCGCTCCCAACCGCGATGCTCACCCATTTGTCGGCGTCACCCGCGGCCTTGTAGGTGTTATGAGGCGCCATCCACCTGTCGCGATTCCCGTTGCGCGCGGGCTGCGTCCCGTTGAATGCGAATTCGAGCAGCCCCTCGGGCAGCATCGCGAGCGCGGTCTCGACTTGGGACTGGTCGATATATTGCCCCTGTCCCGTGCGATTGCGATGCAGGATGGCCGCCATCACTGCCAGAGCGCCGAAGATCCCGGCGTTGGGATCTGGATACGAGGTGCCGATCTCGCTCGGCCCGAGGCCCTGATATCCGCTAAGTGCATAAAAGCCCGCGCTTGCTGCCGCCGTTGACCCGTAACTGACGTAGCTCTTGAGCGGGCCGCTTTGCCCGAACCCAGACATCGAGATCATGACGATATCGGGACGCTTGGCGCGAATTTTCCCGTATCCCAACCCGAGCCGTTCCATCACACCGGCGGCAAAATTCTCGGCGACGACATCGCAATGAGGCGCGAGTTCAAGCGCGATCTCGACGGCTTTGGGATTGGCGAGGTCGAGCGTGATGCTCTTTTTTCCCTGATTGTATTGATTGAAATATCCCGCCCGATTTACTCCGGGCGCCGCGTCCGCATACGGCGGTATCCCGCGCGAGATGCATAGACGTTTTTCGCTTTCGATCCTGATGACCTCGGCTCCGAGATGCGCCAGTTGCAAGGTGCAGAAGGGACCAGCCCAGGCCCAGGTGAAATCGAGAACACGGACGCCTTCGAGCGGAAGCTTGGGCGCCGCCGCGCCTTTTTCGGTTTTCGCGACGGCCGCGCGGCGTGATTCCGACTCTTTGAGTACTTCGGCATTGTGTTCGCCGAGCCGGGGGGCAGGTTTCCTCAGCGACCATCCCTCCGCTCCATAACGCGAGGGCTGTCCGGGCATCTTGAACGTTCCAATTCCGGGTTGCGTAAAATCGACGAAAAAGCGGCGCTCGGCGAGATGCTTGTCGGCGTAAAGGTCGCGCATGTTGTTCACGGCCGAGAACGGAATCCGCCTCGCCTGAGCTTCGTGATAAAGCGCCTGGGTTTTCCACGGCCGAATCCATTCTTCAAGGAAGAGGTAGAACGCATCGGCGTTCGCGCCGCGCGCCAGGCGATCCTTGAAAATTTCCTCACGCGTCCATTCAGGATTGCCCATGAATTCGACGCATCGCCGCCATTGCTCCTCCTCGACGCACGCTCCGAGAATGTAGCCGTCGGCGGTTTCCATGATTTTCCACGGCGCGAGCAGGCGCATGCCCAGGCGCGACGTTTCCTGTCCCGCGTAGGTGTAATGCATCAGGTTCATCTCGAGCTCCGTGGCGATACATTCCTGCTGCGAGACCTCGACCGCCTGCCCTTGCCCGGTGCGGACGCGATGAAAGTGCGCAGCCAGCGCAACCAGCGCTCCATGAACGCCACCCTGCAGATCGCCTTGATGGCCAAAGGTCTTGAGAGGAGGCAATTCCGAATACGGAGATCCGCCGGGGCTAAGGAATGCCCATCCTCCTGCGTTTACGACGTTTAGCTCGTACGCGCGCCAGTCGCGATACGGCCCGATGTTGCCGAAGGGCGAAATCCCAACGCTCACGAGAGTCGGCAGTTCGCGCGCGAGCTTCTCGCCGTCGAGACCGATCGCATCGCGCTTGGACGGGGCGACGTTGTGCACCAGGATGTCGGCGCGATCGAGAATCATACGCAGCGCGTCGCGTCCCCGCTTGCTCGTGAGGTCGAGTTCGACGCTTCGCTTGTTCGCGTTAAGGTAGATGAAGAGTCCGCTCTTTTCGGGATCGACGATATTGTTCGGAAACGGGCCACGGCGTCGCGTCCAGTCACCACGCGGAGGTTCGACCTTGATAACGTCGGCGCCAAGGTCGGCGATAAGCTTAGTGGCGAAAGCGGAGGAAACGCCTTCGCCGCATTCCACGACCGTCAAACCTGCGAGAAATCCTTTTTGCTCAACTGAAGATGAATCGGACATTATCGAAATACCTGCGCCTTCGAATTTCGCTCTCTAGATTTCTCAGGACTTAGCGAAAAGGAATTCTATCTGTCCATCGGAAGCCGACTCGCTTGCGGATATACTCAACGATAGCCATGTCCTCTAAAACAACGGGGCTTCTCGAAACTGCCGCTTCGATTCGCGAACGGCTCGCCGAAATCGAGCGCGAGGTCGCGTCTAATTCGTACAGCGTGGGTGGATGGACACGGTTGACCCGTGAGATACGCGCGCTGCCCGATTCGGTTCGCGAGGCGCTCGCCCCTGACGTGAGCCGCGTAAGCAACGAACTTCACGCGCGATCGCATCCGCGCCGCTTCCCGCTTCATTACGCGCTGCTCGGCGAAGGACTCGCCACCGCGACAGGAGGGGTGCTTCTCGGCTTCGGCCTTTCCCATGACCACCCGATCGCCGTGGTCGCCGCGGCGCTCATCTGGGCGGCGACGTTCCAGCCTCTGCTTAAGATGACCGTAGGAAACGTGCTGGGCATTCTGCACAGTCATGCTTACCTGGAATTTGGAATCGAGCCGCGCTTCAAGATGCTCTACGGGACGTATCTGGCCGCGCCGCGATGGGCTCGGGTGATTTTCCATTTTTCGGGAATGTTCGGATCGCCGATCGGCGCGTATGCGGTATGGTGCGCCGCTGACGCATCATCGATAGCACCCTGGGTGACGTATATTCTCGCTATTACGTTTTGGTTGACATTGCTGAACATCGTGCTTTTCCCGTTGCGGATGATGGGAGTGCGAAGGCTTGGATCGTTTCGCGTAGCGACCAGCAGCGGAGGCGCCGCCGCCGAAGAGATTCTCTCGCCGGTCGGATGAAGGACTGTCGGCGTAGTGGACTTGCGGATCAGCCCCAGACTTCGCGCGCTATCTCGACCACGAGCGCGAGCTTGGCGCGCTGATCTTCGACGCTGACGCGATTTCCGGGCGCGGTGCTGGCGAACCCGCACTGGGGACTGAGCGATAGCTGATCGAGTGCGATGTATTTCGTCGCCTCATTAATTCGGCGTTTGATCGCGTCTTTGGATTCGAGTTCGGGGAACTTGCTCGATATGAGTCCAAGCACGACGGTCTTGTTGCGGGGCACAAACCGCAGCGGCGCGAACGACCCCGCACGCTCACTATCATACTCAAGAAAGTATGAATCGACGTTGAGCGTGTTGAACAGCGTATCCGCTACGAGATCGTAGCCTCCCGCGGCGCTCCAATGACTTTGATTGTTGCCGCGGCACAGATGCATCGGCAGATGAAGGCCCGGCGGACGGCCCGCGAAAGCGCGATTCATGATCTCCGGATACGTCCTGAGCAGCATCGTGCGGCCATCGTCGCCTCGCCTGCGCATCTGCTCCCAGACGCTCTCGTCGCTCAGCGAGGCGAGCGTGGTCTCGTCGATCTGCACGTAACGACATCCTGCGTCGTGAAGCGCTGCAAGCTCGCGATGGAACGCGTCGGCGATGTCGGCCCAGAACATATCGAGATCGGGATAAATGTCGGCGCTGATATTCCGGCGTCCCGCCCGGAAGTGAATTATCGTCGGCGACGGAATCGTGATCTTGGGCATGCGATTGGTCGCAGCACCGACAAATTTGAAATCGTCGACGTGAATCGGTCCGCGCCATCGCATCCTGCCATGCACGCGCGGCACGATCAGCGGGAGTTTGTGGCCCTGGCGATCGATGAAGAACGCATCTTCGTCGATCGATGACGGGTCGTACGCGACGGTCACCCCGCCAAGGCCGCGACAATAGAAATCGGTGTAGAAAACCTCGCGGCGGTATTCGCCATCGGTAATCGATTGGAGACCGACGCTTTCCTGAAATGCGATCGCGCTGCGGATGGCGTCGTTCTCGATCGCGCGAAGCTCGACGTCGCCGGTGCGTCCGGCCTTGCGGTCCTCACGTGCACGCAACAATTCTGGTGGGCGCAGCAGGCTGCCGACGTGATCGGCGCGAAACGGAGGATTATGCGGCGCAGCGCTCGAAGATGATGATTGCTCGCTCATCGAACCTCGTTGACGATAGTCAACCGCTGGCCGGGTCATCGTCAAGCGCGCTGCGAGAGCCTCCATACGGACCCGTCGCGGGCCGGATCCGTGTTACATGGGGTCGAGTCGTTTTGTCGCGATGTAGCATTAGCGCACGTTAACATCTAGTTTGCAACCCCAACTTTTGCACTATTCGGCTTTTGCCTGCCAATTGTCGCTTTATCTCCGGCATTTCAATTGCACGATCGGCACGAGGACGGGTCTGTCCAGTTCCTTGGAATCGGCGCGAAAAAGCGCCGAAGCAAATCTGTAGTTAGATCGTTCGGGGGAGAGCCTGATGTTCCGGAAATTCGGCCGCGCCGCCCTTGCCTGCTTCATCGTGATTGTTGCGTCTGCGCAACTGATATACGCGCAGACCGTTACGGTTTCCCCAGCCAATCCAGCCGTCCCCGTTAATGGCACGATTCAATTCTCGGCGCTGTTGAGCGGTGTCACAGGCCCTGTAACCTGGTCGGTCGAGGGTCAGGTCGGCGGAAACGCCTCGTACGGAACGATCACATCGAGCGGCCTCTACACCGCCCCGGCAACTCTTCCCATCCAGGACCCGGAAATCGAAGCGGCTGCGGGCGGAGTGAAGGGCCTCGCTTACGCATATATTGAGGCTCTCGGACCCACCATCACGTCGGTATCGCCGAGTCCGATTCCGGTTGGAACGGTCAACGTGACGATTCAAGGATCCGGATTTCAGCCCGGAGCAACAATCCTCCAGAGTTACGGCGCCTACTCCGGAATTCAGTTGGCGACGCTTTCGCTCACATCGACGACGATTACGGCCGACGCCTATCAGGGGCCGGCGAGCACGGTGTCGTTTTGCGTGAAGAATCCTGGATCGATCTGCGGCAATAGCATCACAGTGCCGGCTGGTGGGTCGGCAGCATCGCCGAGCGTGACGCCGACGATGACCAAGACGGCGACTCCGAAGCCGTCGTCGAGTCGAACGCCTACTCCGACGCCTGCGAAGACCGCGACTCCGCGGCCGACCGCAACGCCGACGAGGACCAAGACTCCGACACCAACTCCAACGAGTAAGCCGACCGCGACTGCGACTCGGACTCGCACCGCCACGCCGACGCCAAGCCGTACCGCAACGCCGACACCGTCACGCACGGTGACGCCGACGCCGACGAAGACGCCAACCCTGACGGCAAGTGCGACGCCAACTCCGATTCCGACGCGGACTGCGACGCTATCGCCGACCGCGACGCCGACATCCGCGGCTTCCCCGACATCGACCCCAACGCCGGGACCCGCAGGATCGATCCCCTACCCCGTCGCGACGCATCCGCGGCTTTGGATTACGCCCAGCGATCTGCCGCGCCTAAGAAGCTGGGCGACGCAGAGCAACTCCGTCTACACGCAAGGGATGCTGCCCGTGCTTCAAAGCGCGGTTAGCCTTTACAACACCCAGTTCTTCCCCGGCGGGCAGCCGAATCCTAGTTATCCCGATCCGGGCGACACCCAGGGATACACGGGCTATCTGACCGAACGGTACGGAGCGATTCTGGCGTTCAATTCGCTGATCGATCCGAATCCGAGCAACCGCATCCTTTACGCTCAGTACGCGCGCAACATGCTGATGTACGCGATGAATCAGGCGGCGCAGGGTACGCTTGCCGGCGCGCCGTTCCGCGATCCGATGTTTGCGACCTACAATCGCGCCAGCGAGTCGGGAGAGGAATGGCCGCTGATCGTCGATTGGATTTACAATGCCGTCGACGGCCAGGGGCAGCCGATCCTGACCGCCAGCGACAAGGCGACTATCCGCAATGTCTTCATGATGTGGGAGGCGGCGTGCGAAATCGCCAGCACGACGGGAGGCGACAGTCCGCAACTTCCGGGCGTGGTGAACAGCACGCAACTCCTTCCGGGCAATCTCCCGTATCGGATGGCGGCGAACAATTACTACACGGCGCACGCCCGGCTGATGACGATGCTGGCGCTGGCGATCGATCCGAGCGATGACCCGCCCGTGAATTCTTCCATTTCCGGAGCGACGATCGGAAATTCGCTGCGCAGCTACCTGACCGACGCGCTCGGCGCGTGGATGTATCAGCAGTACGCGATGTACGGCGACGGTCCGACCGTCGCGGCCGCGTATGGAATTCCCGGCAACGGGGCAGGATTCGGACTCGCCAGCGGCGGCCTGCCGCCCGAGGGGATGTTGTACGGAATTTCCTACGGCAACATCCTGCAGGGACTGCTTGCGTTGCAGACATCGGGCTTCAACGACCCCGCATACGCGAGCTACACGGGGCCGCAGATCGCGATGATCGCGATGCCGATGTGGGATCGGTACGTGCAGGGAATATTCTCGTCGCTGACTCCGACTCCGATTTTCCCGACCGGCAGCGAAGCCTACCTTGGGCAGGAATACCAGTTCGCATCCTACGGCGACCTGCTGCGCTTCTACGTAACGCCCGACTATATGGAACCGTTCTCGTTGCTGGCGCTGCTTGAGCAGCAGAACGGACAATCGACGCACGTCGCGGATGCGCGATGGTTCAGTTACAACATCGCGCAGGGGGGTCCGAGCGCGTTCTACACGCGCATGACCGATCCGTACAGCTTCATCGAGACAATCCTCTACTACATGCTGTACGATCCGTCGGTTCCCTTCACCGCGCCAACCGATCCGCGTCCGAACTATCCAACCCTATTCGTCGATCCCGGCGCAGGCCGTATCGTCGCGCATAGCGATTGGAGTCCCACGGGTACGATGTTCGACTATCGGTCGAGTTGGGAATCTGTAAACCATCAGGACGGCAACGCCGGCCAGTTCGAGCTCTATCGCAAGGGTGAATGGCTCACGAAGGAAATGAGCAACTACGACAACAACTGGCTGGGCGAAACCACCTACTATCTCAACTCGCTTGGCCTTCAGAACACATGCCCAAGCGGCAATCCTGTGGTCGATTGGTTCGAACAAGGAGAGCTCGCCAATGGCAGCCAGTGGATGTTGGGCGACAATGCGGGAGACCCTACGAACCTGATCAGCAGCGGCCCCGGCTACGTTTACGCGTCGAGCGATCTCACAAATCTCTACAATCGCCCCGATGTCTGGACGCCGTCGCAGAGCATCGACAACATCACGCAGGCAACGCGTTCGATCCTGTGGGTCAACAACGACTATATCGTAACGTACGATCGCGCGACGTCGATAAACACGGGTCTGTTCAAGCGATGGAATCTGACGCTGATCACGAATCCCGTGATTAACGGAAATGTCGCCACCGAGACGCTCCCGAGCGGCCAGCAGTTGTTCGTTCAGACCCTGCTGCCAGCGGCGCCCTCGATCACGGCACGCTATGCGGCAGGAGATCTCACGACGGTCGCCGAGCTTGAGCCGAGCCAGTACGTGATGACGGTTCAAGACGCCTCGAATCCGACCGACACGCGATTCCTGCACGTGTTGCAGGGAGCGGATGCGGGCACTGCGATGGTTCCCGCGACTCACATGCAGAGCAGCACCGGGACCGAATTCGATGGCGCGGCGTTCGGCAGTATCGCCATCTATTTTCCAGTCAACGCGAATCCGCCGTCCGCATCGATGACGCTGCCGGCTCCGACCGGCGTTCATACGGTGTTCGTGACCGGCCTCGCGCCGAATACATCCTATGGCGCGACGGTTACGCCCAACGGAAACGCGAACGTCGTAACGATCGGAGCGGGCGGCAACGCGACCACCGACAGTGCGGGAGTACTGAGGCTGACGTTCTGATACGCTCGCAGTCTGGGCACAGACGCCAGAGCATGCTCAATGCGAGTTGCGATTGTGAGAACGTTCGCCGCAAGCAGAAAGGAACCGCTTGCCGAGATGTTGGACCGGGTCCATCAGGGGTTCCTCGATGTCGGCCACGGTGAACCTTCGATTCAATTCAACTTCGGCGATTCGCCCATTCCGGGCGGGGTCTCGTCCGTCGATCGCGTACTCAGACGTCATCCGGAACTCGCGCGCTTCGTCACCAATGCCGCGCCTGCAGTAGGGATTCCGGGCGCGCGCCGAATCTCCAACGGACCGCTGTCGCAGGGCGCCGGCGAATCGATACCTTTCGCCACGCTGCGCGAGATTGCTGCCGGCGTTCCGCGCTCGTTTCCTTTCCATAGCGTCGCGATCCATTTCCATTCGCCGGAATTCGGCAAACGCCCTTCAGCCTCGGTCCAAACCGCGGAATTCATGGCCGGCGTACTGGTGGTCGACAGCTGGTGGGTCAATGGACGAAACCGATCGCTATCGGCGTGCACCATCGTCGAAGCCGATCCGGCGGCGAAGAAACTGCCGCCGCCGTCCGAGGCACTCGCGACTATCTTCGCAGGGTGCGGGAAGATCCGTCGCACGGTCCAGGTTCCAATGGCTGAACCCGGAGAGGTGGCTCCCGGCGTCCGCTCCACGATGGGAGTGGTTGTCCCCAGTCCGAATCCGCAAGCCGTCCAGGCTGTGCAGCCGATCGTCCTCGACTATCGTGCGCGAATGGCCGAAATCGTCGAACGCGCGCGATTGCCTCATGACCTTCCAGCGTCAGGTATCGAAGCGAGGAAGGAAGCCCCCCTTGGTCTTTCTTCAGGTCCAAAAAAGCCCGCGCTGGAGCGTGTATTCAAACCGATGGGCTATGGCTGCCGAGGCGGAGTTGGAACCTTCACGTTGAGCCGTCGAACGGCCGCGAATCTGACTGCGGAACTCCATCTGGACTGCGGAACCTGGAGCCACAGCCTGCTCGCGATGTTTCGCGTGTTCGGAGCCGGGTTCAAAGCGACGCTTTTTCTTCCCGTAACCGCAAACGCAATTCCGCAAGCGCAGTATCCGATCGGAAACGCAGAGCGATGGGAAAAAATAGTCGAGAACCTCGGCGCTCTCGTGGCTGAGCTGGATCGAACCTTCGTACCCGATATCGAGCGCGCGGCAGGCCCATCGCCAGCGTGGTATAGACCCGAGAGTTAGTTCGCAATCTCAGTGGTCGCCCAGAACGGCCATCCGATGCGGGTCGAGAAACGCTTTGGTCACCAATCCCATGTCGATATACCAGCATTCATGGTCCTGGCTCTCGTGGCCGGGCATATACACCACTGAAGAAAAGCCGCTCTGCAGGTCCTCATCGACAAGGGCGACCTGGAACATCCGCTTGTACGGATAGATCGCGACCTTGGCGTCGGGCACTGGGCGATCGCGATATGCGTTGAACGTAGCGATCGTTTTCCATAGCTTGCCGTCGCCGTCGTATTGGTCCGATGCGGTGATGAACCATCCCTCGGAATCGATATAAAGCACGCGCTTGGGAATCACGACGCCCGCGCTTCCGATTTTTTGATGCCACGACTGCGGCTTCGCCGCCGCTTCGATCACATATAGCTGGCGCATCTCCCAGTCTTCCGGGCATACCGTTCGGCTACCGTCGAAGTCGCATGCTTTCGCGGGAACATTCTCGGCGTGCGCACACGCGAGCATCGGCTTGATGCCGAGCATCTTGTAATCGTAGTTCTCGATCTTGGCCGCAAATCCGAAGTAGGAATCGGGATCGAGATTGTTCGCGTATGTCACCGCCGTCCCACCCTGAAACGCGACGAGCGCGGGCCCCGCGGCGTCAGATAGGAAGTCCGCCGTCACGCGCTTTAGCCGGCGCGTGTGCGGATTGAAATACCACGCGTTGTCGTCCAGATTCGGATCCTTGTTCCGATAGCGAACGAGTCCGAAGCCGCGCAGCTCTTCGGGCTCGATAAAAGGAAATGCGCCGAATTTGTATCGGATGCCCGGTCCTTCAGCCTCGGGATCGGTCGGCGTCGGGGGCACCTCGATACGACCAATATTGTTGTAGAAAGCGAAATGGCCGATGGTGAAATGCGCAATCGGATCTGATGCGCTGCCGCCCGGGCGATTGCTGACGACCTCCACGTCGCGGATGTCGACGTCGTCGCTGTACTGCGGGCGAAAGCTGAAATTCCACATCACCTTGGTGGCTACTTGCGGATCGTTCGCGTCGAGCAGCGGAAACGGCAATCCTGCAACGTAGTTTTGCAGCTCGCCCTTGTCGTTCAGGCGCACCTGCGACGAGTACTTCTCGGTCGCTGCCTTGTACGGCGGCGGCCATTCGATATGACCTGTGGGAACGATCTTCAGCCGCATCCCCTGCTTCGCCAGCGCGAAGTTTCCGGGGCTGAGAAGATCCTGCACCGACGCAGCATTATCGGGTGTGATGACGTCGCCGGGCTTGATCGAAGCCGCGAGCAGAGCAGAAGAGAGGAACAAAGCTGTCGAAACACCGCAAAGGATCACTGCGATTCGCTTCATGAGATGACATCCTTGGCAGCGTCCGCTTCTGCGTCAAGCACGCTTTCAATCCGCAGCGTCGCCGACATCCATTTAGCGGTTAGACGGACGCGATGCGGTTTTGCTAGTGATTCGGACTGCCGGAGGAAATCATGCGCGTGAATCTGACTATCAACGGGTCTCCGTTCGAGACCGATGTCGACCCGCGGACGCTTCTCGTACATTTCATCCGCGATACGGCCCAGCTCACCGGAACGCACGTGGGATGCGAAACCTCGATGTGCGGGGCGTGCACGGTGTTGATGAACGGGCGCGCGGTCAAATCATGCGCAATCCTGGCGGTGCAGGCTGAAGGCGCTGAGGTCACGACTGTGGAAGGTCTGGCCAAAGACGGCAAGATCACCCCGGTTCAGGAGGGGTTCTGGGAAGAGCACGGTCTCCAGTGCGGATACTGCACGCCGGGAATGATTATGAACTCGACAGATTTGCTGAGCCGCAATCCCAATCCGAGCGAAGCTGAAATTCGCGAGGCACTCGAAGGAAACCTGTGTCGATGCACCGGCTATCAGCACATCATTAAGGCCGTCCAGTATGCCGCCGCGAAAATGCGCGAATCGAAAGCGGCCTGAAGCGGGAGCGACCAGAGAGGAATGACTATGCCGGTAATTCCAAAATTTGTCGGCGCCCGCGTCAGACGGCGCGAAGATCCGCGACTCATCTCCGGAACGGGAACCTACGTTGACGACGTCAAGCTGGTCGGGATGCTCACGGCGGTCACTCTACGCAGCCCGTACGCACACGCGAAGATCAACTCGATCGATGTAAGCAAGGCGCGGTCGATGCCCGGAGTCGCAGGCGTATTTTGCGGGACAGACGTCAAAGATCAGATCGGTACGCTTCCGTGCGTTGCGCCCGCTGATCATGTGCCGTTCCATCCAGTCCTCGCGATCGACAAAGTTCGATATGTCGGCGAACCTGTGGCAGTTGCAGTCGCAACGGACGCATACAAGGCGCAGGACGCGCTCGATCAGATTGACGTCGACTACGACGCGCTCGACGCGGTGGTCGATCCCGAGAAGGCGCTGGAATCCGGTGCGCACCTTGTGCACGACGAATTTGGCACCAATCTCGCGATGCGCGTCGAGGTTCCCAATCCCGCCGTCG
>Ga0335069_10010068_pt1 | contig 13425 bp, 6 predicted proteins | sample Lox_Sample_11_FD_206714 | JGI IMG/M metagenome (GOLD analysis project Ga0335069, IMG submission 206714) | Soil microbial communities from Loxahatchee National Wildlife Refuge, Florida, United States - Lox_Sample_1.1 | ecosystem: Environmental > Terrestrial > Soil > Wetlands | place: USA: Florida... | reverse complement strand
GCGCCCAAGATGCTCGACGAAGGCGCCAAACAGGCGCGGGTCGACGCGGCCGACGGTGAAGTTTCGGTCGAGCAGGACGTTGGCTTGCCGCACCCGGCAGATCCCCGTGCTAAAAGGGAAGCATGCAACGTGGCCCGGTTCCTTGCAATGGGCAGAAATCGGTGATCTTGTTCAGCGAAACTGCGTCTCCGGCTAGCCGACGAGCAAAATCGTTGATGGCTGCCAAAATCAATAACGCAAATGTATCGAGTGATTTCGCGGTATAAAGGGATGGCCGCGTTCATGTCAGCAGGAGCCAGGACGGGAGTCTCAAGCGGGATTGAGGGCGGAGCATGTTAGGCTCGCAGTTTCGCGATTGATTGCGCTCTACCGCGCTTCCTTCTTTGGGCAAACGCAGCATGACTGCCATAAGTGCTCCCGCTAGCATCACCGCAATTGGCTTTGGGGTCCTTCTCGGCATGAGGGCTCAATGACCGAAAACGCGGCGCGCCCGGATGAAGCGGAATGGCGGGAGTTCTTCGAGCACAGTCCGCTTATGTATTTTGTGGTCGACGCCGACGGGACGGTCCTTTCCGTGAACGACTCTGGCGCCGCGGAACTCGGCTATCACATCGATGAGTTGGTAGGACAACCAGTGCTCGAGGTCTTTCCCGGCTCGGAACGGGAGCGCGTTCGAAGAAATCTGGATCTTTGCCTGGAAAGACCCGGGCAGTTGAACACCTGGGAGGCCCAGAAGATCCGCAAGGACGGCACGACGCTGTGGGTGGGCGAAAGCGCCAAGGCGGTCGAGCGGGCGCATGGCGACGTGGTCGTCCTCATTGCGTGCGAAAACATCACGAAGCGCAAGCGCGCAGAAGACGCGGTTCGGGAAAGCGCAAAGCGTTTTCGCGCCCTGATCGAGCACGCTTTCGACGTGGTGCTGCTCCTGGACCGTGACTGGGGCGTCCTTTACGCCAGTCCTTCGGCCGAGCGGGTGTTGGGCTATGCGCCGAGAGAACTGGTCGGCCGCAACGCTCTCGACCTTGTTCATCCCGACCAGCTCGAAGGCGCGAGGGCACAGTTCGCCACAGCATTGGCCAGCGAACACAGTGTCACCACGAGCGAGCGGCTCCTTCAGCATAAGTATGGAAAGTGGCTCTGGGCTGAGACCACAATGACGAATTTGCTCGCGGAGCCGAGCGTGCGGGCCATTATTGTGAACCTCCGGGATATTACCGGTCGCAAGCAAGCGGAGAAGGCGCTCCGCGAGAGCGAACAGCGGTTTCGTGATTATACTGACACGGCCTCCGACTGGTTCTGGGAGAGTGGACCCGATCATCGATTCACCGTCAGTTCACAAGACTCTGCCTATGGCAGAGCGCTCGGCGCGACACGTTGGGAGCTGGCGGCCGACCTTGACGAAGAGCCCGAGAAGTGGCGCACCCATCGCGCGACTCTTAGCGCACACAAGCCGTTTCGCGACTTCATGTACAAAGCGAGGCTCTCGAATGGATCGACCATCGACGTGTCTATCAGCGGGAAGCCCGTTTTCGACCCCGACGGGCGCTTCCTTGGATACCGGGGCGTCGCCACCGATGTGAGCGACTCCGTTCGCGCCGACAAGGCCGAGCGCGCGCTGCTGGACGTGCGGATGGAGCTTGCGCGCGTTTCGCGCATAACAAGCCTCGGAGCTTTGACCGCGTCCATCGCCCACGAAATCAACCAACCGCTAACGGCCGTTATAATCAACGCCGGCGCCGGTCTGCGGTGGCTAAAGTCGGAACCGCCGAACCTTGAGGAGGTTCGGCAAATGCTCGAACGCATCAGAGGGGATGGCGCTCGAGCCGGCGACATCATCGGTCGAATTCGCTCGCTGGCCAGGAAGACTCCGGTCAAGCTGGATCAACTCGACATCAACGAGGCAATCCGCGAAGTGATCGCGCTCACCCGCGGCGAAATAGCCCACAGCCGTGTCACACTTAGGACTCAGCTCGCCGAGGTGGGTTCGATTCACGGGGATCGAGTCCAGCTCCAGCAAGTGATCCTCAATCTGATCCTCAACGCCATCGAGGCGATGGGCGAAAATGAGCCGCGGGACCTGCTGATCGAGACCCGGGAGAAAGATGGCCGGAACATTATCGTCTCGGTGTCCGATTCGGGGCCCGGCCTCGATCCAGCCATCGTCGATCGCATCTTTGAGCCTTTCTACTCGACCAAGCAGGGGGGAATAGGGATCGGCTTATCGATCTGTCGATCAATCATCGAGGCGCACGAAGGGAAAATCTGGGCGGGGCAGAACGCTGGGCGCGGCAGCATGTTTCAGTTCACCCTCCCGATTGCGAATACGCCGGTCGAGGCCTCCGGCCGATCACAATAGCGTTGGGCCTCGCGCCGGACAAAGCGAAGCATGATGGCGAGCGCCTGCGGGCATTGTCAGCAATGACGGTTGGCCTAGGTTTGACATCGCAGACCCGATCCCGACCAACAATTGAGGGTGAGGCGTGGCTTAAGCCTATCTCCCGGCCAGCTTGTCGGCGAACAGCGCGACGGTCTTGGCGTAGATCGGCGCGGAATTCCATTGAAGGATGGCCGAGAAGTTCGGCTCGCCCTCGCCCCAGCCCTGGCCCGCCTGCCAGCCGTGGCTTTTCAAAAAATTGGCGGTCGAGGCCAGCGCGTCCGCCGAATCGTGGATGATGTCCGGCGTCCCCGCGCCGTCGGGCGTGGTTGCGAACATGAGCACGGCGGAGGGCATCAGCTGCGTTTGGCCGATCTCGCCGGCCCACGCTCCGCGCAACTGTTTCGGGTTCGGCACGATCCCCCGGTCCACCAGCATCAGCGCGTCGATCAGTTCGGCGCGGAAGCGCTCTGGCCGCCGGCAGTCCCAGGCGAGGGTCGCAAGCGCCCGGTAGGTCGGAAACGTCCCATTGCCGGCGCCGTAATCCGTCTCCAGCCCCCAGATCGCCACCAGCACCGGCCCTGGCACGCCGAAGCGCGCTTCGATCGTCTTCAAGGGGACGGCGTATCTGCCCAGCATCGCCTTGCCGCGGGCGAGCCGGCCCGCCGTGATATGGCTCGCCGCGAATCCGGAAAAATTGTGCCCGAAGGACGCGACGCCGTGATCGTGCGACTTGACCGAGGCGTCATAGGCGAGGCCCGAGAGCGCCGAGTCGATCGCCCCTTGCGAGATGCCGTTGAGCGCCGCCACGCGTCGGAACTCGGTGAGCCATTGGTCGAAGCCCTCCGAGCCCTTGCCGCAGTCGAGCGCCCTCGCGGAGGAGAGGGTGAGCGTCGCGGCCAGGCCGCTCAGGGCGACGGCTTTCCATAGTCTTGTTCGCATCGGCGCGTTGAATCCCCTGCAGATCGGCTAGCGCAATCCGAGTCCTAGCAGGCCCGCGCCCTCCGAGGAAATGTTGATGCGGCGCGCCGATAGCAGGTCATGTGCTATGCCGTATAGGCGCGGCGATCGTCTACCAACGGGGCCGGAAGGGCGTCCATGAGCTTTCTGGATCAATTGGCGTTTGGACCGGGGCGGGATCGCCGGGCCTGGGCGAGGGGCGCTCTTGCGGCGGTCACGGTCCTCGCCCTTGCGGCGGCTCTGCTCTACTTCACCGTGTCCGGCGACTATGCGTTTCTGAGAGCGTCAATCTACACGGGGGCGCCGACCGGACAATATTACGCGGTCGGCGAGCGGCTGGCGGCGCGCGCCTTGAAGAAGAACGGCCATCTGAAGGTCGTAAGCACGGCGGGGTCGGTTGAAAACATCGCCCGCCTCGTCGGTCAGGATGGAAAGTGCGAGCCCGCTTTCGCCTTCGTTCAGGACGGCCTGCCGGTCCCCTTCGACGCCGGGCTGCAGACGCTTGGCCGCTTGCCGCAGCCGGAGTCGCTGCTCGTCTTCGCCAGGCGCGGGCGGCCAATCACGACCTTCAACGACCTGAAAGGCGCGACGGTCGGCATCGGGCCGGAACAGTCGGGGACCGCCTATCTGATGCGGCAACTCCTGCAGAACACCGACCTGAAGAGCCTCGACCTGCAGCCGTCCAACCACGATCTCACGGCCCAGGCGGAGCTGGTGCGCGACGGCCGGCTCGATCTTGCAGCCTTCGTGATGAACGAGAACGCGCCGCTGATCCGCACCCTGGTGACCAAATACGACCTCGAGATCGTCGCGCCCGCCGATATGGAAGGGCTCGTCGCGAGGGACAAATGGCTGCATCTCGGCCGAATTCCCATGGGCTTCTATGATGTCAGCCGGCCTCTTCCCGGGAGCGACAAGGCCGTTGCGCAGGTCGACACGCTGGTCATGACCAACGCTTGCGTACACCGCGCGGAGCGGCTCGCCTTCCTGATGCTGCTCAACGAAGAGTTCCCGAATTTCGTCCGCAGCAATCCCCCGCCATCCGCGAAGTCGGAGGACGCGGCCCCGCTCGCGGACGAAGCGCGCCAGTTCTTCGCGCGGGGCGAACCGGAGATCGCGGACAAGTATTTTCCGTGGCTCGTGAACCTGATGTCCCCGGTCTACTGGATCTATCTGGCGATGGCGGTCACTGTCCTCTTCAACGCGATGAACGTCTATAGCCGCTTCCGGCTCTGGCGGATCGACGCCAATCGCGAACTCCTCGAGCAGAGGCTCAGGACACTCCTCGGCCATCCTGGCCTGACGCGCGATCAGATCAAGGCGCTTCCCCCAGGCGAGGTGCTCAAGACGCGGCAGGACCGCCAGACGGCCGAAAACCTCCTGAAGGATCTCGACGTTCTGCGGCGGCGCTGTCAGGAGCAATTGAGTTCGGTGGTCACCCCGATGGGTAGCGAGATGTTCTATCGCTATCAGGAATCTCTCATCGACGACTTGAAGGCCCTGCTCACGGCGCTGCTTAGGACGCCCGCGGAGCGCGCGTGACGCTCGCCTATTTGTATTCCCACTCGGCGCCGACGCCGACGCTCGACCCGCCGCTCGCGTCGACCCCAGCCTGCAGCCGAATATGACGGGTCACGTCAAGGTCCACGTTCACGCCATTGTCCTGCGGTCGCGCTCCCGTCGTCACGCCGACGCTGATCCTGTCGTTGATCGCGCGGCTGACGCCGACCAGCGGGCTTCCGGTCGAACTTGTGCCGATGTTCAGGCTGTCGACCCCAAGAGACTTTCGCAGGCGCTCGAAGGCGTCGCCGCTTCCCGCGAAACTCGCGACCGCGTTGGCGAGTTGCAGCGCCTGGAAGGCCGAAAGGCTGCCCGATGGCTTCTCGAACAGGATCCGCGAAAGGATCTCATCCTGCGGCAAGCTCGGCGACGAGGTGATGGTAAAGGTCGGCTGCACGGCGGGGCCCGTCACGCTGATTCGCGCGGTAATGTCGGCCGCGCTCGTCTCGGCGACGAGGTCGAGATCAGGCATCGTGCTCCCCGAGAACCGCACCCGCCCGCGGGTGAAGACGAGCCGCTTGCCGAGAATCGACAACGAGCCGCGAAGCAGATTGAAGCCGCCCGTAACCTGCGGATCCCGAGCGGAGCCGCTCATGCGCAGTTCGCCCTGCATTTCAGCATCGATGCCACGGCCATGGATGAAAATCCGGTTCGCCGCCGAGACCGTCAGCGCAAGGGTCGCGTCGAACGGCGGACCGGCCGTAGCCGCCGCTTTCGCTCTCGCGAGCTGGGCCAGACGCGCCCGCGCCGTGGGCGTCGGATTGAGGTGCTTCGTGCCAGGAATCGGCGCCGCGACGCTTGCGAAGCTACTGGGCACCGTGATGTCCATCGAGAGGATCGTGATACGACCCTCGACGTTGGGTTTCTGGCCGAGCCTGCCCGTGACATTCAGGGCCATATCGGCGGTCGCGACGACAATGTCGTTTGAAAACAACTGGGCGTGTTTGCCGACCAGCCGAACCGAGCCGGGGAAGCCGGCGGCGGGGTCGATCTTCACCTCGCCGGTCGCCGTGATCGAGCCGTTGTTTGGAGTCGCGCCGGCGAAACGGTCGATCCGAATCGTGTCGCCGTTCGCGACGAGGACCGCGCTGATCGAGGAGAGCTTGAATCCGGTCTCGTCATCCCGGAATTCGCCTCCCGTCAGCCTGACGGATCCTTGCGCCTGCGGCTTGGTGATCGTTCCGCGGACTTCAAGCGAGATCGCGAGCGAGCCCGAGGCGCGCCGCCCAGCGACGGATAGCATGTTATTGGCGAGCCCGGCGTCAAGCTTGCCGTCGATCCTGACGTCCAGCGCTCCCTCGGCCGAAAGGGGCGCAGAGCCGGTCACGCGCACTACGTTGGCCTCGCCAATCTTGGCAGTAATGTCGAGGGACGTGCGTCCGCCGCTGAGCTTGCCGGAGCCCGAGACGTTCAGCGCGGGCATGGCGGCGCTTCGCGTTGGCGGCGCGCTGACGTTCGTCAGGCGCAGACGCCAGTCGCCGGAAGGATCGGATGGCGTTCCGCCAATCGCGGCCTCGCCGTCGGCTACGCCGGCAAGGCCGAGGCCGGGGACGAAGAGATCGGACGCCGCGAGCGGCAGCGCCGTCGCGTTCGCCTTGATGTCAAGCCTCGAGCCCGCGTGGCCCGAGAGGGACATCCGCCCCGAGTCGACGCGGAGTGTGAAGTTGCGGATGTCGACGCCGTCGTCGCCGTAAGTCAGCGTCGCCGGACCGGCAAGCGCGATCGTGCGCCCCCCTCCCTGCGCCGCGAAGCTCGAGAGGTCGAGCCGGATCGGCGGGCCCCCGGTGATTCGGCCGCGCGCCCTCACCCCCAGCCCTCGCACCGTCCCGCTCAAATCGATATCGCTTGCGTCCCCGCTCGCGGTCGCATTCAGCCTGAGGTTGGAGAAGGCCTGCCCGCCGATGTCCGCGCGGGCGACTTGGGCGACGCCGGAAATATCGCGGGCGGCCCAGAGGTCGCCAACCGTCAGGTCGACCTTCAGGCCTTCGAGCCGGTTTGCTCCGATGGCCATCCGATCGCTGTCGGCGACAACCTGGAGGGACTGACGGCCTTTCGCGCCCGCGGCGCTGAGCTTCGCCTGCACCGCGCCGCCGAGTTTCATCAGAACCAGAGGCGACAGGTCATCGAGGTTGCCGGCGCTGAAGGCCAATTCACCATTGGCGATCGTATCGGCGTCGACCGACAGATTGCCGTCGAGACGCGCGGAGGCGAGCGCGAAATGCAGGCGGTCAGCGTTCCATCCGCCCTTGTCGGTCTTCGCCACATGCGCCAAGCCCTGTACGGGATGGCCGTCAATGTCGCCGGACAGCGAAGCGGCGGCGTCGATGAGCCCGGTGATGTGGCTCGCTTGCGCCTCGAACGCGAGGCCCGAGGTTTTCTTGTCGAGCAGTCGCCCCTCGCCAAGACTGGCTTTCAGCGCGGCATTGAGATCGTCGGGCTTGCCGGTGAGTTGCGCCGCAATCTGCGCCTTGCCGCTGACGCGCGGGTCGAGGACTTGCGCCTGCGGCAGGTCGACGTGCGCATCGAGATCGACCTTTTCCGGGCCGTATTCGCCATTGAGCCGCGCCGATCCGTGCTGGCCTGAAGCGAGGAGATCAGACAAGGCGAAGCCGCCGCCGGGCAGCATCCGCGCGGCGCCGGTCAGGTCGAGTTTTCCGCCAATCACTTTGTCGAGGCTCGGATAGGGGGTGGCGAGTTTCGTCGCATGGCCGTCGACCTTCGCCGTGAGCCTGCCATAGCGCGGCGTCCCGTCGAGGTCCGCTGCGATACGCGCTTCGCCCTTGAGAGCAATCCCCGCGAGCTTCGCGAAGCGGCTGAGATCGCGCGCCGTCATTTCGAGCCGGCCCTGCACCTTCCTGGGCGCGAGAAGACCCGAATAGTGGGCGTCCAGATCGGACGCTGCGAGTTCCAGCGTATCGAACGACACGTCGCCCTCGGGCGAGGCCGACCCGTCCAGGGTGAGCGCGATGTCGCTGCCGACGGCCTGGCGCAGCGCCGGATCGGCGAGCGCGAGACCGCTCACCTTCGCCTGACCCTCGAAGGGAATGCGCGTCGCCTTGTCCGTCAAGGCGCCGCTCGGGGCCGCGTGGAACGATGCGACGACGCGATCGACCGAGCCCTCTGCGACATGGATCTGTCCAGCGTCGAAAGCGCCTTCGACCGTCGGGCTGAGTATCGGGCCGACGAGCGAAGCGTTGAGATCGAGCTTTCCAATCGCCGTGGCGCCGGGGAGGGCTCCGGCGTGAACCTTGAGTCCGATGGTGTTGTCGGCTGCCCGTCCGCCCTCGATGTCGAGCCGCGCGTTGGCCGAGACGAGATGCAGGCCGGGCGTCGCCAATGTTCCGTCGTCGTTGAAGAACAGATCGCCTTTGAGCGTCGTGTCTCCAGCAAAGACGGCCCGGATGATCGGTGGTGCAAGGTCCTCGATCCGGGAATTGAGGTCGAGCGCGAGCCGCCGCCCGGCGCCCTGCCGCACGACCCCGACGTCGCCTCTCGCCCAGACTTCGTCGCCCGCGGCGAAATCGAGCTTGGCGTCGAAATTGTCGAGCCGACCCGAGCCGTTGAAGGAGAGCTTCGCAGGCGGCAGGCCGGGAAGATTGACCAGATGAACGAAAAGCCCGCCGGCCGGCTCGTCCGAATTGATCGCGAGCGTGAGCTTGTCGGTGGCGGGAACATAGGTCATGAGCGCCTTGAACTCGCCCGGCGCGTCGAGCCGTCGCGAGGTCAGGCTGAGGTCGAGGCCCTCCGACGGCGGTCCCAGCATCGCTTTGCCGGCGATTTCCAGACGCGCGGCGACGCCGATCACGGGCTCGTCGAGGGATAGGTCCTGCACCGCGAACTGCTTGATGATGACCTTCAGCGGCAATTCGGGGAGGATGGACTGCGAAGTCCCGTTGTCAGGCGGCGGGGGCGTTTCGGAGGGGACGGGACGGCGCAGGAACTCAATATGTCCGATCGTCAGCTGATCGACCTCTAGGCGGCGCCTGAGCAGCGCGAGGCGGCTCCAGACCAGGCGGACCTTGTCGACCTTGAGCCACGGACCGTCGCGATCCGAAAGCACGATGTCGCTGATCGAGGCGTCGGAGGAAAGCACGCCGTCGACCGCGCCGATGGAGACGCTGGTCGTCTTCGACGACAGCGCCTGCGAGATCAGGTTGGCGAGCATGCCCTTGTCCTCTTCGGCCGCTCGCGGAGACAGGGACGCCGCGACAACCCCGAGGATCAGCGCTGCAAGCGCCGCCAGTCCGATGTGAAGTGGGAAGCGCATCCTCATCAGAAGGCCTGCCCGATGCTGATATAGACCGCGACCGGACCGGCGCCGGGCGGTCGTTCGAGTGGAAAGGCGACATCGGCGCGGATCGGGCCGATCGCCGTGTAATAGCGCAGTCCGATGCCCACTGATGAATATAGAGGGTCGCTGAAATTGGGGAAACTGGACGCGAAGGCGTTGCCTGTGTCGAAAAACGGAACCACGCCAATCGTGTCGGTCACCCTGATGCGCAACTCCGCCGAAGCCTCAAACAGGCTGCGTCCACCGAGCACGGCGCCCCACGGCCCGGTCGGGCCGAGGCTGTTATAGGCATAGCCGCGAACCGAACCGCCGCCGCCGGCATAAAAGCGCCAGTTCGCGGGGATTTCATCCAGCGACGGGCCGCCCATGGCGCCCAGTCCGATTCGTCCGGCCAGAATGAAGCGCTGATCGGCGTCGACTGCGTAATAGGTCGAAGCGCGCACTTTGGCCTGGGTCAAATCGAGGCTTGAGCCAAAGAACGTCGGGTAGAACCCCGCGGAAGCGGTGAGGCGCACGCCGGTCGTCGGATCGAGCTTGCTGTCGGTCGTGTCGTAGTTGGCGGATACCGGAATGCCGACTAGCGTATAGTCCACCTGGCCCAGCGAATCCGTCGCCCGCCCCGTCTGTCCCTGAATTCCCGCCTGCACCGAGAAGCTCTGGCTGAACCGGTGACGCAGAGCGGCGGTCGCGTCCTCGTCCTCGACCTCGTAGCCGATGAAGCCTGCGCCGCTGGTGCTCATGCGCTCGGCGAGCGCGTCGATCAGAAGATCGTTGCGCGTGCCCCACAAGGCGGGCTTCAGGAAGCTCGCGGATATGCGGCCCCCGAGATCGCGTAGCGAATAGTTCCCGATGTTTTGCGACGTCACGTACCAGGGCGGGGCCGAGAAGACATCCGCCTGCAGGCGAAGGCGCTCCGCGCCGCCGAAGACGTTGCGGTCCTCCCAATAGACTTGACCGGCGGGGCCATTTGTCGTCGAATATTTGGCCGATCCGCCGATCGCATAGGGCGGGCGGTCCTCGACGTCGATCTGGTAGGGCAATTGGCCATACTCGTTGAGCTTCGTCGCTTCCGTGATCCGCACCCCTCCGACCGCAGGAATTTGGCTAATGCTGTTTCGCGCGTCCCCGAGGGCGCGCGGCGAATAGGGATCGCCGGGCTGAATGTAGAGGAACGAGCGCACAATCGAGGGATCGAAATTTGTCGGTCCGACCAGCGTCGCCTCGCCAAACGTCGCGATCGGCCCCGGATCGACTGTGATGGTGACGTCCATCCAATGGTGCGCATGGTCCACGACCGGCGCGATCGACGCGACCTTGGCCAAGGGCCGGCCTTGTTTGCGGAAATAGTCGACAATGCGCGCCTGCGTGGCGCGCAGTTCGGTGGCTGCGGCCGGGTCTCCGGGCTTCAGCCCGATGATGCGTTGAGGCAGTTCGGCTTCGGAAAACTCCGCGCCGGAGGCGTTGACCACGCGGATCGAGCGGAGCGTGAACAGCGGACCAGGATTGACCGTGATCGTGACCGGAGCGACCGCACGGCCGCGATAGCTTTCCGCGACGCGGGCGAAGGCGCTGATGTCGCTCGACGTGATCGACAGACTCGCGCCGCCGAGCGAGACGGTCACGGTTGCGTCGTAAAAACCCACGCCCCACAGCGCGTCGATCATCGGTCCGAAATCGCTCGCGGCTCGCCGGGCCAGCGCCTGGCCGTCCGGAGGGGCGTCCTTGCGGAGCTTATAAAGCGATGCTGCGTCCTGCACGGCGCTTTTCAGCGCCTTGTCGCCGCCGGCGACGTCGATCGTGACCGCATAGGATATCGACGTACGCGAGACTGGGGGCGGGGTCTCGTCCGAACCCCACAGCCCAAAAAAGTCGAAAGCCTGAGCGGTGTTCTGGCCGCCGAACGCGACCATGCTCGCCGCCAACGCGACAATCAGTTGCACGCTCAGGCGATCGAGCAGGTATCGGGATCGTCCCGCCATCAACTCGAAAGCTTTCTCCCAAACCGAACCGGGCCTTATTGAGGCCCGGTTGATCAACCATGGATCAGACCGATCCGCGCGTCAAAGTCGGCCCGTCAGCGCTCCTTCGCTTCAGGCTTGGCATGATGCGATTGTCTAACCAGGCGCGCGAAGGATGTTCTGTAGAATGGCGGTAAGCGAAGCAAAGATATCGGCAAGCTGATCTTCTTTGGCATCGCCGGATTCTATTGTCGGGAAACGCATCGTGACCAGGATGGTTTCGAGGTCTTTCGCAAGGATCGTTAACAGATCCTTTCCGATCTACTCGGGCGGGCTCTTGTTCGTTGGGCACTGTCTGTTTACAGGCTCGCCGGGTCCGGGATTGGCCCGCGCCGATCTTCCCAATGGACGGCGAGAATCGAAATTCTGGATGCCTCGGCGTTCTAGTCACAGACGACAGACGGCACTCTTCGCTCCTGGAGGAAAAAGATTGAACCGTCCTGCCTTTCGGCGTCATCGTCGTTCTGAAAAGGATGGAGCCGAAGCGAGCATGAATTCGAGATGTCCTTCGTGGGACAGGAAGGCGAGGTCCAAGTGAACATCGCTGCGAATGCTTTGGCCCGGGAGGGCCACAACCGGCCGCGCAATCCCGGCGCGCCGCTGAACCCGAGCTGGTTCGAGGCGGTCGGCGTCAATGCGAGCGCCGTTGAGCGCCGCGCTGCGACGCTGACGACGCGCCGCTCCGCGAAGAAGGAATATCAGGCCGCCTGGCTCGTGAGGGCGATGACCTGCATCGACCTCACGACGCTCGCGGGAGACGACACGCCCGAGCGCGTAAGACGCCTCTGCGCCAAGGCGAAGCGGCCTTTGAGCGACGAGCTTCTCGCAGCGCTCGGCCTCGCCGACGATCCGCCGACAGTCGGCGCCGTCTGCGTCTATCCGACCATGGTCCCGCCCGCCGTCGCCGCGCTCGAAGGTTCGGGCATTCCCGTCGCCTCCGTCGCCACAGGCTTTCCCGCAGGCCTGACGCCGATGAAGCAACGGCTGGACGAAATCCGATACGCAACGGCCGAGGGCGCGCGCGAGATCGATATCGTCATCACACGCGCGCATGTGCTCTCGCGTGACTGGAGCGCCCTCTACGACGAAGTCGCCGCAATGCGCGAAGCCTGCGGGAGCGCGCATCTCAAGGCGATCCTTGGCACGGGCGACCTCAAGACTCTGCGCAACGTCTACGCTGCGAGCATGGTCGCGATGCAAGCGGGCGCGGATTTCATCAAAACCTCCACCGGCAAGGAGGACGTCAACGCCACCTTGCCGGTGAGCCTCGTCATGGTGCGGGCGCTCCGCGACTATCGCGAGCGCACGGGCGTCGATATCGGCTTCAAGCCGGCGGGCGGATTGCGCGCCGCCAAGGACGCGCTGGCGTGGCTCATCCTCATGAAGGAGGAGCTCGGCGTGCCGTGGATGCAGCCGGACCTCTTCCGCATCGGCGCGAGCGGACTCCTCACCGACATCGAACGCCAGCTCGACCACTACGTCACCGGCCGCTACTCGGCCGCCCACCGTCACGCGATGGCCTGAAGGCGAACGACCCATGACCCTGATCAAGGATATTCTGCGTTCGATGGACTACGGCCCCGCGCCGGAAAGCGCCGATCATGTGCTGGCTTGGCTGAACGCTCATGGCGACGGTTTTGGCCATTTCACAGGCGGCCGGTTCACCAAGCCCGCGCATCTGTTCGATGTGTTCAATCCCGCGACCGGAGACAGGATCGCCCGAGTGTCGCAGGGTTCGGCGGCAGACATGGACCTCGCCGTCGCCGCCGCGCGCAAGGCGCAGGGGAAGTGGGCCGCTCTTTCTGGTCACGCGCGCGCAAAACATCTCTACGCCCTGGCTCGCCATGTGCAGAAGCGCGAGCGCTTTCTTTCGGTGCTGGAGTCGATCGACAACGGCAAGCCGATTCGCGAGTCGCGCGACATCGACGTGCCGCTGGTCGCTCGGCACTTCTACCATCACGCGGGCTGGGCTTCGCTGATCGACAGCGAGTTTCCGGGCACGAAGCCGGTCGGCGTCTGCGGGCAGATCATCCCGTGGAATTTTCCGCTGCTGATGCTCGCGTGGAAGATCGCGCCCGCGCTTGCGGCGGGCAACGCGGTCGTTTTGAAGCCTGCGGAATACACGCCGCTGACGGCGCTTGCCTTCGCGGAAATCTGCGTCGAGGTCGGGCTGCCGCCCGGCGTCGTCAATATCGTCACCGGCGACGGCGAGACAGGCGCGG
>Ga0335069_10010067_pt1 | contig 13425 bp, 18 predicted proteins | sample Lox_Sample_11_FD_206714 | JGI IMG/M metagenome (GOLD analysis project Ga0335069, IMG submission 206714) | Soil microbial communities from Loxahatchee National Wildlife Refuge, Florida, United States - Lox_Sample_1.1 | ecosystem: Environmental > Terrestrial > Soil > Wetlands | place: USA... | reverse complement strand
GATGCTCGAGGAGGGGCTCGCGCCCGAGGACGTGGACGCGATCACCGGCGAGGCGATGGCTCATCCGAAGAGCGCGAGCTTCCGCACGGCCGACCTCGTGGGCGTCGACACCTTCGTGCACGTGGCGGACAACTGCCACGCGTCGCTCACGGGCGACGAGGATCGCAAGGTGTTCGAGGTCCCCGCGTACATCCGCACGATGGTCGAGAGGAAGCTCCTCGGCGACAAGACGAAGGGGGGCTTCTATCGCAAGGGCAAAGCTGGCGACATCGAGACCTTCGACCCGAAGACGCTCGAGTACCGGGCGCGCGGCGGCGACAAGGAGATTCGCAACGCGACCAAGGAGATCGCGAAGATCGAGGACCCGCGCGAGCGCGTGCGCAAGCTCGTCGCCGCCCCCGGCAAGACGGGCGCGTTCGCCTGGAAGGTGCTCTCGCGGTCGCTCTCCTACGCGGCGCGGCGCATCGGCGAGATCACGGACGACGTGAATGCGATCGATGACGCGATGAAGTGGGGCTACAACTGGGAGCTCGGGCCCTTCGAGACGTGGGAGGCGCTCGGGATCGACGCGACCATCGAGCGCATGAAGAAGGACGGGCTGGCCCTGCCCGCGAACATCGGCGAGACGCTGAAGAAGACGCTCGGCAAGCGGGCGCCCGATCCGCGCACCGCGACGCTGCCGATGCTGCGCAAGGGCGGCGCGCCGGTGCTCAAGAACGACGGCGCCGAGGCGTGGGACCTGGGCGACGGCGTGCTCGGGCTCACCTTCAAGACGAAGGCGAACAGCATCGACCCGGACGTCATCAAGATGATCCACGACTCGGTCGCGAAGGCCGAGAGCGACTTCCGCGCGATGGTCCTCGCCAACGAGGGCGAGCACTTCTGCGTGGGCGCGAACCTCTTCCTCGTCGTGATGGCGGCGGGCCAGAAGCAGTGGGACCAGATCCGCGACCTGGTCGGCGGCTTCCAGGGCGCCTGCCAGCGCATGAAGTACGCGAGCGTTCCGGTGGTCGCGGCGCCGTACGGCATGGCGCTCGGCGGTGGTCTCGAGGTGTGCCTCGGCGCCGGCAGCATCCAGGCAGCCGCCGAGACGTACTCGGGCCTCGTCGAGGTGGGCGTCGGGCTCGTGCCGGGCGGAGGTGGGCACATGAACCTTCTCTGGCGCGCCTTCGAGGGGGTGCCCGAGGGCGCCGCGGTGGACCCCTACGCGCTGGTCACCCAGGTCTTCAAGAACGTCGCCCTCGCGAAGGTCGCCACCAGCGCCGAGGAGGGCAAGGCGCTCGGGTACTTCCGGCGCGACGCGGGCGTCACCTTCGACCGCGCGCGGCTGCTCGTCGACGCGAAGAGGCGCGCCGTCGGCCTCGCCGAGAGCGGCTGGCATCCGCCGGCGCCGCGGGCCTACGTGCTCCCCGGCGAGAGCGGCATCGCCACGCTGCGCATGATGATCGGCACCCTGGTCGAAGCCGGCCAGGCGAGCGACCACGACGCGAAGATCGCGACCAAGGTGGCCGAGATCCTCTGCGGCGGCGTCGCCGGCTCGTCGCACGAGGTGACCGAGAACGAGATGCTCGAGCTCGAGCGCGAGGCTTTCGTGAGCCTCTGCGGCGAGCAAAAGAGCCAGGAGCGGATGCAGTACATGCTCATGAACAATCGTGTGCTCCGCAATTAGTTCAGTTATTACCGCAAGTTACTAGTTGCGCTACGGTCGCGCCCGGCATAGGTTGCGGCTCATGCAGCACAGGACGATCGAGGAGGTCGATGCGGTCGCCGAGCGCGCCGACTGCGCGCGAATGACAGTCGTGAGGTACTTCGCCGGGTTGCCGACGCGTGGGCCGCAGCGTCGGCGCATCGAGCGCGCACTACGGGAGATCGAGACGGCCGCCGCGGGAAAGCCGGGGCGCCCGTCATCGCCGCCCCCCGCCCCGAAGCCGACCACCCGCCGGAGGGCGGCATGAGCAAGTTCTCGTGCCAGAGGACACGGGAGTGGTTGCGTGCTGGCGTAGCTCGATGGGACGGCGCTTCTCGCCGCCAGCTCTTCGTGGACGTCGCCGAGCAGGTCGCAATCACCTACCGCTGCCCCATCGTGCCGACCGACGCCCGCCTCATTGAGCGCGCGGAGTGCGAGGTCCACGAGCGGAAAGCGACCGATACCGCCCGCTCAACGCTCACTCTCATCAGAGGGGGCCGCGCGTGACCACGCCGCGCCATGGCTGGAAGCCGACCGATCCGATCTGGCCGGCGGCGGAGGGCGAGTTCCACTTGTGCACTCAGTGCGGGATCGTCCGCCACACCTACATGCGGCTCACGAGCTACCACCGCGCCGAGACGGCCGAGGAACGCGAGCGCGCGCGTGAAGCGGCGACCGAGTCGTACGGCTACGTCGAGATCGGGGACCGCAACCGGTTCACCGGATCGTCACGCGCTCCGTCGTGCACCCGTGAGCTGGTCGAGCCGCTCGTTGAATGCGCGCACGAGGCGATCAAGCTCATGAAGGAAGGGCAGCGGCGATGATCGGCGACTGCGGCATGGTGCGCGACGGCGACAGCGTGCTTGCGGACACCCTCGCCCTCTTCAGCGAACGCCTGGAGCGCGCCGTCGCACGGGCCCGTCGACCCCGCGGCCACCGCCGCCCGGGCCGGGCACCTCGGTGGCGCGCAGCTCGGCGGTCGAGCACGAGAGCGACGTCGCCTCCGGCAGACTCTCCACCATCACCTCCATCTAGACGAGCATCACACTCGCTCCCCGTCCGGGGGCCGAGGGAGACGTGTGCACAGAACGCGACCGCCCGGTGGCTGCCGGGCGGATCGCACAACGTGTGTCCTGAAAACGAGGTCTCGAAACCCGATGAGTACTGTGAAGGAGAAGAGCGCCCCTGACAAGGCGCCGACAAACGGAACGGCAAGGCCAAGCGCCAGTCTGGTCGCTACCGACGAAGCCCACGAGCGGCTCAGGAGAGGTCACGTCCTGGTCCAGGCTGGAGCCGACCGGTTCGATCTTGTTGCACCCGGGGAGGCGCAAGACGCGGCTGAAGCCCTGAACCGTACGTTCATGCGGACGGATCTCGGAAACGCCGAGCGCCTCGTCGCGCGTCACGGCCGGGACCTGCGTTATTGCCAGGCCCTGGGGTGGTTCGTTTGGGATGGCGGCCGGTGGGCACCCGACGAGACGGGCGAGGTCGAGCGCCGCGCCAAGCAGACCGTGCGCGCCATCTACGACGAGGCGAGCCGGGCAACCGATCCCGACGAGAGAGCCGCCTTGGCCAAGCACGCCGGGAAGTCTGAGGCAGCGGGGCGCATCCACGCGATGATCGAGCTGGCGCGGAGCGATTCGAAGATCGCCGTGCGCGCGAATGAACTCGACGCCCACGCTTTCCTCTTCACGTGTGCGAACGGAACGATCGATCTGCGCACCGGCGAGTCGCGGCCGCATCGCAGAGCGGACCTCATCACCAAGATGTCGCCCGTCCACTACGACGCCGACGCCCGCAGCGAGCTTTGGGAGCGCGTGCTGCACGACGCGACCGGGGATCATGAGGGACTGCAGGCATTCCTCCAGCGCGCGGCCGGCTACTCGTTGACCGGCGACACCGGGGAGGAGGTGCTGTTCTTCGCGCACGGCCCGGCGGCCACCAGCAAGAGCACCTTCGTCGAGGCGCTCAAGAGCGCGCTCGGCGACTACGCCATGACCGCCGACTTCGAGAGCTTCACGACCGGCAGGCGATCCGGGGGCCCGAAGAACGACATCGCCCGGCTCGCCGGGGGCCGGTTCGTCGCCTCGATCGAGGTGGACGACGGTGCCGCACTCGCCGAGGGGCTCATCACACAGCTCACCGGCGGCGACAAGGTACAGGCTCGGTTTCTCTACAAGGAAGGCTTCGAGTTCAAGCCAGCATTCAAGCTGTGGCTTGTCGCCAATTACGCCCCGAAGGTGAGCGACCGCGCGACGGCGATGTGGCGGCGCATCCTGAAGCTCCCCTTCACGCACGTCGTGCCGAAGGACAAGCGCGACCCGGCGGTGAAGCGGGAGCTACTCGACCCGGTGATCTCCGGGCCGGCGATCCTCGCATGGGCAGTACGGGGGTGCCTGGAGTGGCGCAAGAAGGGGCTCGGGGTGCCGCCGTCCGTCGAGAAGGCGACCGAGGAGTACCGGACCAGCCAAGACCCGCTGGTCGACTTCTTCACGGAGCGCTGTGTGTTCGAGCGTGGTGCATCCATCACCCGTGAGCGCCTGCGCACCGCCTACGACAACTGGGCCCGCCGCAACAAGGTGTTCCAGCCCCTCAGTCCAAAGGAGTTCACGGCGCGCATCCGCGAGCGTGAGGGCGTGACGGAGGGGAAGGTGCGCGACTCGTTGAAGGGAGGGCTCCCCCGCGACGGATGGAAAGGAATCCGTGTAGCGACGTAGTGACCTGTAGAGACCAGATCCACCTAACTCCCATCATGAGAACTTGATGAAGAACTTAGGCGTAACTGGCCTCTACACGTCACTACGTCGCTACGGCCGGGGGCCCAGATGGAGCCCGACGGCCAGGACCGAAAGGACCCCGGCGGCGCCCAAGACTTCTCCCGCAACTACTCCAGCGAAGGACACAAGGCATTCAGCATGAGCAAGAAGCAGAAGAGCAAGAGGACTCGCACCCACAAGGCCATCGATGTCATCGAAGAGCAGCTTGGGCCCGAGACCCTGCCCCCGGACGTCGTCACCGAAGTGCGCCTCGCCGAGCGCGTGACCTTGCGCGTCGCTGCCAGAGCGCGCATCCCCAACCCAATCCCGGACGAGAACGGGCTCCATGATCCGCTGCCCGGTGAGATGACACTGCGGCTTTCCTGCCGCGAACGGCAGATCGTCGTGGACGTCCACCGACGTGCGACGGCGCGGGCGCTCGTGAGGGTGCTCGCCGCGGCCGTGGACGTGGCGTGGCCGGACCGTGTGCGCGAGCAATGACGGGCCAGCGTCGCGACCTCGCCAACAGAGGGGTCTCGCGCGACAACATCCCGAACTGGTGAGCCCCAGGCGCGGGTCGTTGTCGACCTCCCAGACGTGGCCGTCCGAGTGGTCCTTTCCGCAGCCAAACTGCCAGATGCAGCCTTTGCGGCAGACCACGAGAATGGGCGCGCCGTGGAGTACCTCCGTGCAGACGAGCGCACTAGAGGCGTCACGAAGCGGCTGCTCAAGCGCAAGAGACCAAAGTGCGCATCGCCACCAATCCGACTTGGCTCTGGATCGAACCCCAACTCCGCGACGCGCTCTACGAGTTCAATCGAAGGGTGGTCTGGTACCGCTGGATGGTGCGGGACTATGAGCCACACCTCTACGGTGCGAAGGACTTGTACGAGGCCGCAAGGGGGCCGCGGGCCGTGGTCGACGCTGCGCGTGCAGCCGTCCTCAATGCGTCCGCGCCGCTTCAGATGGCGGTCGATGAGTACCTAGAGCGTGTGGAAGCGAAGAGTCGGGGCGAGGACATAGGCGCGCAGGTTCCGCTCGGCTTCGACCCCGATTTCATGAGTGTCCCGCCCATCCTGACCCACGACGACGCCGGGCACGTGGTGGTGGTCAACCGCGACGGCGGTTGAGCGAGAGATCGCGGGCCACGCAACCGGTGCGCGGGCTGCCGATGGGTGGGCGTGAGGCGATTCGTATACGTCTGGCGTTGGCGACCGCATTGTCGACGCGGGGTACGCTTTGGGCGCGATGGATGAGGTGGAAAGCGCAGCGCTGCTGGCCCGGAGCAAAGTCGCATACCGAGACAAGCGGTTCGACGCGGCAGAGGACCTGGCGCGCCAGGCTCTGGCAACCGCCGAGCGCGCGTCGGGCGCCGAGTCCGAGGCGATTGTCCAGTACCTCTCATGGCTGGCGATCGCGCTCGGCGGCACCCAAGCGCGGAACAAGACGGCACTGCCGGAGCAGGTGCTCCTTCACGAGCGGGTGCTCCGTATCGTCGAGTCCACGAAGGGCCCCCGTGACCTCTCGACCGCCGAAGCGCTGCACGCCTTGGCCCTCGGGCTCCACCGGCTGGGACGACACGACGATGCGCTGGCTGCGCTGAGGCGTGCGCTCGACATCTCCGACGGGACCCTCTTGGGAGACTCCTACTACCTCACGACGTGGGCGGTTCTCGAAGCCCTCGGGACGCTGCTCTTGGAGATGGGAAGGGCCGAGGAGGCGATTCCCTTTCTTCACCGGGTTGTGCAACGCACGGACGCCCAGGCCAACGACACGGGGTTGTCCCTATCGCGGATGGTGTTGCACCGAAAGCTCGGGCGGGCGCTTCTCAACGCCCGTCGCGCCGACGAAGCCGTGCCGAGCCTGCGCACCGCGCTCGCGATCGCGGAGGCGAAGGGCGAGGAGGTGGCCGCTGGAGAGCTTCGAGCCTGGCTGGCAGAGGCGCAGGGTTGAGGCCAGTGGTCCAACGCTCAGCGTGGAGAGCCCGGCGCCCCCGACCTGTACCTCGTCACCCGCTGTCGCGACTGCTGCCGCGTCGATGTGTGGATCCGCTGGCCTGAGCGGTACGCGTGGTGCGACCGCTGCGGCGCCGTGGCGTTCCCGACTCATGACTGTCAGTCTGCTGCGCGTAAGCTGAAGGGCTAGAAGCATGCGGCGCCGTCCTGCAGTACGTGGCTTCCGGCATCGGTCGCGCCGGGCTGTGACGTGCTGCTGCTGCACGCGAGCAGCGTCGCCATCAGAAGGCACCTCACGAGCGAGCCGCCGCCCATGCTCGCGAGCATAGAGGAGCCCGATCGAGGCGTTCAAGAATCGACGCGACTGGATGTCGTGCCCCTCTGCCCATTGACGCCCATACGCCTAGGGCGCGTACCCTCGGTAGATCATGGCCTTCGTCAACTGCCCGGGTGCCGAGCGTCTCCCGTTGGTCATGGGGCGCCTTACGGTCGCCGTAGCGATGGCTTCCATCGGCTGTGCCACGCTGCATGGCATGTCTCAAGAAGAGTACGACGCGCAGCAACGACAGAAGCAGCTCGTCCAAAACACGCTGAGCCCCGAAGCCATCCAGCGTCAGAAAGCCGAGACAACGAAGCTCTGTAAGGAGGAGTTCGCGAAGAATGATGCGGACGACCAGAAGCGCGCCGCGTCGATGCGATGCGACTGCTACGGGCGGCCGGGGGGCGTGACCAACTGCCGAGAAGCGGACTACGACGACGACGGCACGCTCAGCTCGATCCAGTGTCAGGACAGCGGTGGCGTGTACTGCTACTCGAACGAGCACAACGTGCCGGTGCACAACTGCATCGTGGTCGACCGGGAGACGGGCGCGCTCAAGATGGCGCGGTGCGAGCAGGGTCTCAACGCGCGGTGATTCATCGGTGCCCGGGATCCAGGGGCTCCCAGCACGCGGCCGAGCAATCGCCGGGCGCAGAACGCGGCAGCGAGGTTCTATCGCTTCCGGTGCCGTACGAAAGACACGCGCAAGTCCACACCGAGCCCCTCAGCGATTCTCATCAGCGTCTCAACCGTCAGGTTGCCGCGCCCCTTCTCGACGCGGATCAGATTCTCGCGGTGCATGCCGATCTTCGCTGCGAGCGCCGCCTGGGAGACGTCCGCGCGTTCCCGTGCGCTGCGGATCGCCCCGCCGATCTCGACGAGCTTTGCCTGCGTCGCAGCGTCGACCTTCACGCATCGCTAACGAACCTCTTGCCACCCCCCGGCGATACGTGTCGTATAGGATACGGTGTCCTTCCCTAGAAAGCGGTCAGGGGAGCCCAGCGCCTGGTGGGAGGTTGCCATGAAGATTGATCGAAGCCCGTCCGTCGCACTGGTCGCGAGCATCGGGGGCGTGGGGCGTGGCCTCCGCCTGCTCATCGCACCGCTCGCCGCGCTCGCCGTGAGCGTGGCCTCGTGCTCGTCGTCCTCGAATCCAAGTTATCAGGATGCCCACAACCAGATCATCGTCGCCGAGTGCATGCAGTGGGCTGCCTGTTGCTCACTGGACGCCGCGGCGGACACGTACTGCCGGACGTACGGAAGCACCGACACTTGCAAGCAGCAACTCGGCTACAACGGGCCAGCGCCAAGCGGAAACGACCCGTGCTCGCAGAGCCAGATCAATCAGTGCGCGAGCGATTACGGGAGCGAGTCCTGCACGGATCTCTTCATGAACGTGCAGCCGAATAGCTGCACGAAGTGCTGAGCGCACGGCGCCGGCGGCGGCACCACGGTGTGGCACTTCGCAGATGGAAGCGAGAGCCACACCCGGCCCGGAGCAGTGTGAGGTCACGTCGTCTTTTCAATGGTCAAAACGCCGCACCGTTGCACCGGTGAGCCGCGACACCATCTTCGAGATGGCGGTGCGCAGTGTGCAGCGCCTGGAAGCCGGCTGGAACACGAGACGCCCGCCGGGCGCGGGATCTCGGCGTCCCGACGGCGGCACTGTTCGAGACGCTGTTGATTCTCAACGTTGGGGCGCGCCGCCGCGATTGTCCTGCGGCCACCACCGGGTAGTCTCGGCATCATGGGCACTGCTGGCGACATCAACGACATTGCGACGATCGCAAGCATCGGCGACTACACGGAAGTCTTGCGTAGCGTTCGGCTGTCCTGGAAGAAGGAGTCGACGAACAACTTCGACGTCTGGCATCGCGGCGTTCGGAATGCTGACGGTCATCGGCTGCACACGTCCTTCCATCGTTTCGCGAACGATCACGGAGAGGACTCGCTCTGTCGGGAGTTCCTCGTTCACAGCCCCCCATTCCTCGCTGAACGGCCTTCGAGTGGGTGGGAAGAGTACGCGATGATGCAGCACTACGGCCTGCCGACACGGTTGCTCGACTGGACACGGTCGCCCCTCATCGCATTGTTCTTCGCTCTGGAAGCCGACACTCCCGCAGAGGACGCTATCGACGCCCGCGTCTTCCTGCTCGACCCCGTCGAGTTGAACAGGATCACAAGCGGACACCGCGGAATACTCACGTGGTTGCACCCCGAGGTCGGTCCGTACCTTCCCGAAGGCTTGCGGCGAGCCGCGGGGAAGGCGCTCATTCCCGAACTTCCAGCCGCGATCGAAGCGCCCCTCTCGAATCGTCGAATACTCGCGCAGCGCGGATGCTTCACAGTGTCCGGGAAGAACGTTGACGGCATCTACGCCGCCGTGGAACGAGGGCTGCAGCACGTCGGAGCGGTTCGGGTCCCCGCGGCGAGGCGTGCGTCGCTTCGCGAGGACCTCTGGGGACTCGGGCTCGCAGATGAGGTCGTGTACCAGGACCTTCCGTCACTCGCCCGCCGCATCAAGCGCGAGTATGCGCGGCCGCCCTCCTGACGTCGGCCGTCGAAGACGTCGTGGAGCCGATGTCCGACGCCGCGAGATCGCAGCGGGCCGATCAGCCGCTAGTGGTCCCCGGGATCCCCGGCGGGGCCCTCGGGCTCGTCACGCGGCGGCGTCTCGGCGCGGGCGACGCGTTCCTGCGCCTCGTGCTTCAGCGCGTCGGTGATGCGATCGGACCACTGGGCGAAGTGGAGGAGCTGAAGCGTCGTCATGCCTAGGCTCTGGATGCGGCGCTCATAGCCGCCGTACGGAGCCGATGACGATGCGACGATGCCGTAGTCTCGCTCGGTGCTCGATCACATCTCGCTCGGGGTTCGTGACCTCGCTCGCGCGGCGTCCTTCTACGATGCCGTTCTCAGCGCCCTTGGCTACGTCCGACTGTGGGCCAACGACCGCGGCGTCGGATATGGGAAGCCAGGGGCACGCGACGAACCGTTCGCACTCCATGGGGTCGGTGAGCGGGCGAGCGTGCCCGGAGGCGGCTGGCACCTTGCGCTAACTGCAACGAGCCGACAGGCGGTCGACGAGTTCCACGCCACGGCTCTTCGAACGGGAGGGATCGACGAAGGTGGGCCAGGACTGCGGCCGAAATACGGCCCCGGCTACTACGCCGCGTTTATTCGCGACCTCGATGGGTACAAAATCGAGGCCGTGTTCCACGAGCCCGTGTAGACCGGCTACGCTTGGTGCACCCGCGACGCGAGCTACCTCGGCCCCGGATCTCCGCGCGTGAGCCCCGGTACAAAAAGGCTGGTTCGGCAACGCCGGTTCGTCGTCGGTGCGGCCGGTCAGCGCGTGTACTTGATGTACGACCCGAGAGCCTCGGCAAAGGGCAGAAGGTCGGAGCGGACTCCCACAAGCTCCTTCCCGTCGGGGAGCACGATCCGCGCATCCCCCCAGCGGCCCCCGACCTGCACCTTGTCGCCAAGCTGAATGCATAGAAAGCCCTCGTGGGACCGGCCATCTGCCTCCCAGGCGACGGGGAGCTTCACCTCCAACACACCGTCCTTCATGACGATCAGGGTACGCGCTTGCGGTGGCGAGCGGAGGCCCTTCAGATCACCAATGCTCCGCGCCGATGTCTGAAGGCCGTGGCCCCGGCGAGTGCGGACCCCCGAGAGGACGGTCGAGGGCACTCGCATCGACGCGGCCTGGAAGGCGTCGATCGCTCGGCACGAAACATGGACAGGCCCGTCCATGCTCCATGCCACACGCCGATCTCCATTGGTACCCATAGAATCGGCTGCGTGGGATCGACCACACCGCGACGTGAGCGTCATGGCCTGCGAAGCTCGCCGCCGCGCAACCGCCACGCAAGTCGCGGATCTCTCGTGATGGACCGACCATTGCTCTAGCGACGACCCGAATCATCAAGACGCACCCGAGGGACACGGCCCGACGAAGGTGCGGCCAACCGACTCGAAGGAGCACGGTGGCAATGCCGCGACGATGAGGCAAGAACAGGAGAGGAAGCAGTCGGCGGCGTGACGAGTGGCACGCCGCCGACTGCATGAACCCACGATCGACCTTTCAGCCAGGGCGAAGTCGCCCCGGTGCGCGGCGCCCGGCGGCGCGCGCGCGTTGGCCCCGACAACCCAATGCGGGGCGGCGACGCGCGCACGCTCGGGAACGCGCAAGAAGGGCCAGTCCACAGTCGGCGCGCAGTCGGCGTCGAGTACCGCACGCAGCCCCGGTGAAGGGGCGGGAAACGAGGCGGGCCAGCTTGGCCGCCCACCCCGCCGCGAGGGACGGGTAGAGCGTGGCACGCCAGCAACGGCCCGCAGTAATGCGGCACCCCGGCCCTGGCGCGGGAAGCTAGGACAACGCTCGCAACGAAGGCGAGCGCGAGGCGGCGCGGATACGGCGCCGCGCGTGGAGCACGGCGCTCGAGCGCCGCATGGACGGCTCTGCACGGACTCGCACTCGCCTTCCTGCAAGCGCAGCGCATCGGCTGGCGCTGCACCGGGCATCGCCGACGACGTGCGTGGAGAGACGCGCGCGTCGTCGGCGGCATTCGGCCGCAGAGGAGCAGAGCATGAATCGAGAGAACACCGGACCGCGGAGGACGCCGTGAGTAAGCGCCGAGATGGATACATCCGAGAGATCGACGACCAGGCGCGCGCGCAGGGCTGGAGGATCGAATCCCTTCCTGGAGGGCATCTCCGCTACACGCCGCCGGATCCGACGAAGCACCCCGTTGTCACCGGTCGCACGCCGACCAGGAATCGCAGCGTCGAAAACTTCCTCGCCGAACTGCGTCGGAGCGGCCTTGTGTTCCGCAGGCGCGGGGACGGCCGCCTACACCACCAACAGCAGCAGCCCAGCATCACTCCCGCGACTGCGCAGCGACGAGAGGACGACCTGCGCGACGATAAGAGACTCAACGGAACGAACAGCCAGCAGCAGGAACAGCAGGACACCAACACGAGGAATGAGAACAGCATGACGACCAACGTGACGACAAAGAAGGACGACGCCAAGCCCGCATCCAATCAGAGCCAACCCGCATCGACGCAGCCGCGGACGTTCGCCGAAGCGCTACGTGCCGCCAGAGAGCGGAGGGGCGATACGGTTGAGGACTTGGCCCGAACGCTGGAGACCAATCCGGTGAATGTTCTAGCGTGGGAGGCTGGTACGAGGGCGCTGCAGCGGCGGCACCACGATAAACTCGTGACGCTGTACCCCGAGCTGAAGTCGGTGGACCGTCCTCTGCGGGTCAGGAACGTGCGCCGCAGCTCGCAGAGCGACAGGCCCGCATCGCCGCCGACCAAGAGCGCGGCGCTTGCGGAGTTGCTCCAACTGCTCCGAAGAGCCCGGATGGTTAGCGGGACCATCGTCCCCATCCTGGAAGCGGCGCGCCACGCGCGCCTCGGCGTCGCGGACCTGATCGAACTGGTCCGGTGAAGCCTCTAGCTGGTACGCGTCGTCGCCCCCGGCGCCGAGGTGGTGGCCTAAGACCATCCTCGGCCCCGGGCGAGTCGCACCGTCACGAGCCGCGCCGTCGCCAGGCCCCGGCCCGCGGCGTCAGCCAGCACAGCGCCGTCGCCACGGGAAACGCGACGAACGCTGCGGCGGCCCGCCGTGGATCCCGGGGCCCGCGCCTGTCCGGCGGTGCATACCCGGATCCGGGTATCGCGTTGAGTCGTGCAACGGCTCGGCCGCGCGAAGGACCGTTGACGTCGACTCGCGCTCGCAGTTGGCTTGCCGGCCGTGCCTGACGACCCTGAGAAGTGGATCAAGGCGGGCGAGCGCCTCGCGAAGAAACGGGGACCTCTGAAGTGGATCGCGCTCGCCGTCGGCGCCCTGCTTCTCGTGGCGTATGCCGGGCCGCCGATCCTCGGGATGCTCGGCTACAAGAAGGCCGACGATGCCAAGAGCGGGGTCACAGTCAACGGCCCCGCCCAGGTGGGCGACCACAACGTGCAGCACAATACTTTCGGCCCGAAGGATCGCACCGTGCCCCAGGACCGCTGGCAGCAGCTCGCCGCGACACTTCGATCTGGTCGTTCCCAGCGCTTCGACGTCGGCGGCGAGATCAGCGTGAGCGATGCCCTACCGCTCGCCAGGATGATGGCGGGCGCGCTCGTCGCCGGTGGATGGACCGCGGATGCCGTCGCGATGCTCCCGCCCGTGCCCATCGGCACCACGGTGCGCGTGAAGGCGTCCTCGACATCTGCAGCCGACACGCTGCTTGCGTGGTGTCAGCAGCAAGACGACCTGCGCCCGTGCAACCGCGGGGCGCCGCTGCCCGATGGATCGGCTGTCGACGTGGACATCACGTTCGGGCAGCCTTGTGCACGTTGTCATCGGAGAGCCAGGGGTTGAGCTTGCGAAGCGCCTTCGCGAGGCGCTTCGAGAGCACGACTTCCTTCAGGGACTCGCGCTCGGCTTCGAGAGTCTCGGCGGCAACGAACGTGTAGCCGAGCGCCGCGAGCTGCCGGACAGCGGGATGCTCGGAGAGGTTCGCTTCGTTCCAGGCCCGGCCGGGGGGACTCACGTTGTCCCCGCCAACGTCTCGTTCACTATCTTGATGGCCACGTGTGCATCGTCTGCGATGGACCTCGCGAGTTCCCGCATCGCGGTGTAGAGCTTCACCCGCTGTTGGGGATCTGCGGTGCTTCGGATGGGGGAAGCTGCGAAGCGCGCTCGGT
>Ga0335069_10010065_pt1 | contig 13425 bp, 9 predicted proteins | sample Lox_Sample_11_FD_206714 | JGI IMG/M metagenome (GOLD analysis project Ga0335069, IMG submission 206714) | Soil microbial communities from Loxahatchee National Wildlife Refuge, Florida, United States - Lox_Sample_1.1 | ecosystem: Environmental > Terrestrial > Soil > Wetlands | place: USA: Florida... | reverse complement strand
ACCTTCCGGCCGCGCGGTTCGACCGGCTCACCCGCACGCCGGAGAAGGAGTCGGTCGCGCGCCTTTCCCCCGACGGCCGGAGGGTCGCCTTCGTCCGTGGCAACGACCTGTGGGTGTACGACCTGGCGTCGAAGAAGGAAACCCGCCTCACCTCCGACGGCAGCGCGACGGTCTTGAACGGCGCGCTCTCGTGGGTCTACTGGGAGGAGATCTTCAACCACGACGAGGCCGGCTACTGGTGGTCCGACGACTCGCAGGCGATCGCTTTCCTCCGCACGGACGAGACCGGGATCGACGAGGTCGGATTCCAGCGATTCTCGCCGGCGGTTCCGGAGGTCGTGACGCAGCGCTATCCGAAGGCCGGGAACAGGAATCCGGAGGTTCGCGTCGGGATCGCCGACCTCGCGTCGGGGACGACCGCGTGGATGAGCCAGGCCGCGTACGAGTACGTCCTCGGCGTCCTCTGGAGGCCCGACAGCCGCGCCGTGCTGGTCCAGTCGACCGACCGCCCGCAGACGCGCCTCGACCTCTGGCGGGTCGACCGCGACGGCGGCAGGACGACCCTCGTCCTGACCGAGACCGACGAGGCCTGGGTCAACCAGAAGGAAGTCCGGTACGCCGGCGATGGCGATCTGATCGTCTCCTCCGAGCGCGACGGCCACACGCACCTTTACCGCTACGACGGCGACGGCCGGCTCCTGAACGCGGTGACGCGCGGCGCGTGGTCCGTCCGCGGCCCTTACGGCTTTTACGGCGCACCGCTCGAGTCGACGTGGATCGACCCGAAGGGCCAATGGGTCTTCTTCACGGCGCGGCAGAAGCCGGAAGGCGAACGGCAGCTCTACCGTGTCCGCCTCGACGGAACCGGGATGCAGCGCATCACGAAAGAGGACGGCACCCACGCGATCACGATGAGCCCCGACCGGCGCTTCTACCTCGACGCCTACTCGTCCACCAACGAGCCGCCGTCGCTCTCGCTCCACGCCGCCGACGGCCGCGGGGTCGCCGTTCTGTCCGGTCCGAGGACGGACCTGATCGCCGGGTTCGGCTTCCAGAAGGCCGAAATCTTCAGCGTGCCGGCGGCCGACGGGTTTCCGCTGCCGGCGCGGCTGCTCAGGCCGCGCGAGTTCGACGCCGCGAAAAGGTACCCGGCGATCGTCTACATCTACGGCGGACCCGGCGCGCCGACCGTGAACGACGCGTGGGACTACTCGTTCGCCGGCAACGCGCTCTTCGACCAGGTCCTCGCCGCGCGCGGCTACGTCGTCTTCTCGGTCGACCCGCGCAGCGCGACCGGCCAGAGCAAGACGCTCGAGAACACGATCCTCCGGAAGATGCAGACGGACAACGTCCTCGACGACGTCGTCGCCGGCGTGAAGTGGCTGAAGGCCCAGCCCTTCGTCGACCCGGCGCGCGTCGGCGTGTGGGGCTGGTCGGGCGGCGGCACGGACACGCTCCTCGTCATGACGCGCTCGCAGGAGTTCGAAGCCGGCATCGCGGTCGCGCCCGTCACCGACTGGCACTTCTACGACACCAAGTTCACCGAGACCTACATGAAGACGCCGCAGGACAACCCGGAGGGCTACGCGCTCTTCTCGCTCGTCCCGCGCGCCAGGGACCTGCACGGGCGGCTGCTGCTCGTCTTCGGCTCCGGCGACGACAACGTGCATCCCCAGAACGAGTGGAGCTTCATCGACGAGCTCGTCAGGGCCGACAAGCCCTTCGACCTGATGGTCTACCCGATGCGCAAGCACTCGATCGAGGACCGGCCCGCGCGCATTCACCTCTTCGAGAAGATGCTGGAGTTCTGGAAACTGTACCTGTAGCGCTTCCCGGGGTGGAACGCCGCCGCGGCTGACGTATTCTTGCCCGCGCTTTCCCGGGAGGACTCATGCGCTGGAAGACGTCGAGTCGCTTCGTGTTGTTCCTTGTCGCGGCCGCGTCCGCTCCGGCGCGGGCGCAGGCGCCACCTCCCGCCTCCGGTGCGGCGGCGCCCTCCTGGACCACCGACTGGATCTACGGCAGGGATGCAGCCGCCATCGGAAGGGTTCCTCCCTTCGCCTGGACGTCGGGCGGCGACGTGCTCTTCCTCGCCGGCGAGGAGCCCCCGGAAGTCCCGACGCTCGCCCGCGTCTCTTCCGCGACGGGCCGGCGCTCCAACGCCGTGGACGCTTCGGCGGCGCTCGCGAGCCTGCGCGCGCAGGGCGCCGGAGCGGTTCCGGAAACGCTGCCGTGGCCCGACGCACTCGACCCGGCCGGCCGCACCGCGATCTACGTGTTCGGAGACGACCTCTACGCCCTCGACCTGGCGGCTTCGCGCTTCGCGCGCCTGACGGCGACCGACGCGAAGGAACAGCTGCCGCGATTCTCCCCGGACGGCACGAGAGTCGCCTTCGTCCGCGACAACGACCTCTGGGTCCTCGAGCTCGCGACGAAGAAGGAGACGCGCCTGACCGCCGACGGCAGCGGCACGATCTTGAACGGCACGCTCTCCTGGGTTTACTGGGAGGAGGTCTTCAGCCGCGGCGACACGGGCTACTGGTGGTCGCCCGATTCGCGCTCCCTCGCCTTTCTGCGCACCGACGACGGCCCCGTGGACGTGTCCACGTTCACGGACTTCGAGCCCGCCGTGCCGCGCCAGATCCCGCAGCGCTACCCGCGCACGGGCCGCCCCAATCCGACCGTCCGCCTCGGCGTCGTGCCCGCCTCCGGCGGCGCCGCCGTCTGGATGGATCCCGCGAGCGTTCCCTACGAGTACCTCGTCGGCGTCGCCTGGCTGCCCGACTCGAGGTCCGTCGCCGTCCAGACCATGAACCGCCCGCAGACGAAGCTCGACGTCTGGCGATTCGACCCCTCCACCGCGAAGGCGGCGCTCGTCCTCTCCGACGCCGATCCGGTGCTCGTCTACCAGAAGGAGCTCGTCTTCGCCGACGGCGGGAAAACGTGGATCGTCTCCTTCGAGAAGGGCGGCCACACGCACCTCTTCCGCTACGGCGCAGACGGCGCGCGAAGGAACGCGGTCACGCAGGGACCGTGGTCGGTCCGCGGCGGCCATTCCTACGGCGCGGCGCTCGGCTCGGCCTGGGTCGACGACGCCTCCGGCCTCGTCTACTTCACCGCGATCGAGAAGTCGCCGCTCGAGAGCCACCTCTACCGCATCCGGCCGGACGGCGCCGGCATGGCGCGCCTCACCCGGGAAGACGGGACTCACCGGGTCACCCTCTCGCCCGATCGGCGCTTCTACGTGGACGCCTTCTCCACCGCCGACACGCCGCCCTCGCTCACGCTCCACGACGTGTCCGGAAAGACGATCGCGACGCTCCAGGAGAGCAAGATCGCCGCTCTCGCGCCGCTGCACCTCACCCGGCGGGAGTTCGAAACGATTCCGGCGCCGGATGGATTTCCGCTGCCGGCCAGCGTCCTGAAACCGCCGGACTTCGACCCCGCCAAGAAGTACCCGGTGCTCATCCACGTCTACGGCGGCCCGGGCTCCCCCATCGTGCAGAACCGCTGGGACCGGGACGCGCTGTTCGACCACCTGCTCGCCTCGCGCGGATACGTCGTCGCGTCGTTCGACCCGCGAAGCGCCACCGGCCGCGGCAAGCAGCTCGAGGATCTCGTCGTCGGCAAGATGATGAGCGACGTCGAGCTCGCCGACCTCCGGACCGCGGTGGCGTGGTTCAAAGGGCAATCCTGGGCCGACCCGGCGCGGTTCGGCATCTGGGGCTGGAGCGGCGGCGGCTCGTACACGCTGCTCGCGATGACGCGCACCGCCGAGTTCAAGGCCGGCATCTCCGGCGCTCCCGTGACCGACTGGCGCTTCTACGACACGAAGTTCGGCGAGGCGTGGATGAAGACGGCCGATTCGAACCCCGCCGGCTACGCGCTGACCTCCGCCCTCGCGCACGCAAAGGACCTCTCGGGCCGGCTGATGCTCGTCTTCGGCACGTACGACGACAACGTGCATCCGCAGAACGAGTGGGCCTTCGCCGACGCGCTCATCGCGGCAGGGAAACCCTTCGACCTGATGGTGTACCCGATGCAGAAGCACGGTTTCACCAGTAAAGCGGCGATCATCCACCGCGCCGAGAAGATGCTGGAATTCTGGAAGCGGTCCCTGTAGGGGCGGCCCTCGCGGCCGCCCGCTACCTCAAGCCTCTCGCGACGAAGACGTCCGACGGCACTCGGCCGCCACGAGTAAGCCCGGGCGGGCTCCCACGAAGGACCCCCGCGCCCTACTCGTAGCGGAGCGCTTCGATCGGGTCGAGCCGCGAGGCCTTCACGGCCGGGTAGAGACCGAAGAAAACGCCGACCGACATCGAGACGAGGAGTCCGACGATGATCGCCCAGAACGGCGTCTCCGCCGGCAGCGCGGCGAAGGCGGCCTTGATGCCGGCCGGCACCGCGACGCCGACGACGACGCCGATGACGCCTCCCATCAACGCCAGCGTCGTGGCCTCGGTCAGGAACTGCAGGATGATGTCGCGGCGAAAGGCGCCGACCGCCTTGCGCACGCCGATCTCGCGCGTCCGCTCCGTCACCGACACGAGCATGATGTTCATCACGCCCACGCCGCCGATCAGGAGCGAAATGAAGGCGATGAACACCATCGCGCCCGTGATGCCGCGCGTGATGCCCTGGAAGCTCTCGATCATCTGGTCGGGCGTCAGGATGTAGAAGTCGTCCTCGGCGTTGAAGGGCACGCCGCGGCGCGCCCGCAGGAGCGTCCGGCCCTTCTCGATGACCGTCGGCACCTGGTCCGGCCGGTACGGCACGGTCGCGATGTGGATCGTGTCGCCATGGCTCGCCTTGATCTGCGGGAACTGCCGATCGAAGGCGGAGAAGGGAATGAGGAACCAGTTGTTGTTCGAGCCGCCGAAGAAGCCGCCCTTGTCGTCCATGACGCCGACGACCGTGTACTTCCAGCCGTTCAGCTCGACGACCTTGTCGAGCGGGCTCTCGCGGGGAAACAGGGCCTTCACCACGTCCGTGCCGATGACGCAGACGGGCGTCGAGTGCTCGATGTCCGATTCCGTGATGAAGCGGCCCAGCTGAACGAAATGGTTGTTCGCCAGCGTGTAGTCGGGATATGCCCCGACGACGGTCGGGGCGTTCGACTCGCGACCCCGGTACTTGGCGTTGGGCGTCGTGCCGTCGAAGAGGTAGCGCTCGGGCGAAACGCCGCGGATCTCGGGAATCTTGGCCTTCAGGGCCAGGGCGTCGTCGAGCGTCAGGTCCTTGCGGTTCCGCTCAGCCTGGGACCGGTGGCCCGGCCCGAAGCGCATCGAGAACTTCTGGAACTGCACCAGCGTCGCGCCGTAGTCCTGGAACTGCCGGATCATGTTGTTGTTGAAGCCGTTGACGATCGAGACCATCGCGATGACGGTCGCGACCCCGACGACGATGCCGAGCACCGTCAGGCCGGCGCGCAGCTTGTGCGCGCGCACGGCGAGCATCGCGAAGCGCACGTTTTCCGCGAAACCGCGGCGCAGGTGCGAGATCAGCGAGGACACGGGCTACTCGTAGCGGAGCGCCTCGACCGGCGGCAGCTTGCTCGCCTGGTTCGAGGGGATCCACCCGGCGAGCAGGCCGGTCACCGTCGCGACGCCGACGCCGAGAACGATGAACGAGGGACGCACCTCGGCGGGAAACACCTGCTTGACCGCCAGCGCGATCAGGGAGCCGAAGAGGACGCCGATCAGGCCGCCGACCGAGGACAGCATCGCCGCCTCGAGCAGGAACTGCCGTCGGATGTCCTTCTTGCGCGCGCCGAGGGCCCGCCGCACGCCGATCTCCTTGGTGCGCTCGACGACCGACACGAACATGATGTTCGCGATGACGATCGCGCCGACCACCAGCGAGATCCCGGAGATCAGGATCATCAGCAGGAACGCTCCGGCCGAGATGCCGCGCCACAGCGTCTGCAGCAGCTCCGCCGTGACCAGGCCGAAGGGATCGTCGTTGTTGTAGCCCGTCTTGCGCAGCGAGCGCAGGATCGTCCGCACCTCGTCGGTCGTCGCCGTCACGCCCTCCACGCCGCCCCGCGGCTTGACGAAGATGCCGATGTCCTCGCTCGGCGCGATGTGCTTGTGGAAGACGGTCAGGGGGATGTAGACGACGTTGTCCTGGCTCTGCCCCATCACCGAGCCCTTCTTGGCGAGCGTGCCGATGACCTTGGCCGGATAGCCGTCGACCTTGATCGTGCGCCCGATCGGGTCGACGTTCGGGAAGAGCTCGTCCTGCACGTCCCAGCCGATCACGGCGACCGAGACCGACTGGTTGTACTCGGCCTCGGTGAAGTAGCGGCCGTTGACGATGTCGAAATTCTGAGCCGCGCTCATGTTCGGGGTGTGGCCCTGGATCTCGACCTCGGGCAGCGTGTGGTCTTCGTACTTGACCGGGCGGCGCCGATCGCCCCGCGCGCCGACCTCCTGGCAGAGCCGGCACTCGCGGCGCACGACTTCCATGTCGGTCAGCGTCAGGTCCTTGCGCTTGCGCGCCATCAGCCACTCTTCGCGGCTCGTGATGATGCCGTACTTGTCGAAGATGACGATGTCCGGGTTCAGGCCGATGACCTTGTCCTTGACGTAGGAGTTCAGCCCCGAGATCACCGAGACCACCCCGACGACGGTCGCGACCCCGATGATGACGCCGAGCAGCGTCAGGAACGCGCGCAGCTTGTGCCGGGTCAGCGCCGACGACGAGACGCGGAAGAGCTCCGAGACCGTCATGCCGCCTTCGGTCCGCCCTTCTTTCCGCCGGCGTCGCCCTTGTCGATCAGAACCTTGTCGCCTTCCTTCACCTGCCGGAGGACCTTGAACGGCCCGGTCACGATCTCCTGGCCCGCCGCCGGGCCCTTCGTGACCTGGATCATCAGCTCGCCGGCGATGCCCGTCTCGACCTTGTCGAACTCGAGCTTGCCGTCCTTGACCACGTAGACGCCTTCTTCCGTCTCGGGCCGCGCGCCCGCCGACGGCTTCTTGTCCTTGGACTGGACGTCGCGCACGACGAGGGCCTGGATCGGAATCGCCGTGGCGCCGTCGACGTGTCCGGTGACGATGTCGGCGGTCACGGAGAATCCCGGGCGGATCGTGTCCGGCGGGTTGTCGAGCCGGATCTTGACCTTGAAGTTGATCGCCTCGGAGTTGGCGACCAGCGTCAACAGGTCGGGGTCGGTCTTCGGGATCGGCGACGAGCCGACCTCGGTAACGGTGCCTTCGAACTTCCGATTCGGGTAGGCGTCGATCGCGAGCGTGGCCTTCTGCCCGAGCTTGACCTGCGGCACGGACGTCTCATCCACCATCATCACCGCCTCGACCTGGGCCATGTCCGAGATCGTCATGAGCTGGGTGCCGGCGTTGTTCATCGTGCCGACGACGGTGACCTCGCCCTCCTTGATCGGGAGCGACGTCACGATCCCGTCGATCGGCGACGTGACGGTCGTCTTCGACAGGGAGTCGCGGCTGGCGACGAGGTCGGCGGACGTCGAGTTCATGCGCTGCTCGGTTGCGGCGAGCGTCGCCTCGGCGGCGTCGAGAGTCGACTTCGCCTTCTGGTAGTCGGCTTCGGCCAGGATGTTGGCCTGGAAATTCTGCCGGGCCCGATCGTAGTCGCTCCTGGCCTGGAGGGCGTTGGCCTTCGCGGCATCGAGGTCGTGCCGCATCGCCGCGAGGCTGGCCTCCCGGCCCTGGGCCTGGGCGGCGAGCTGGACGCGGTCGATCTGGAGAACGAGCTGGCCCTTCTTGACGTGGTCTCCCTCCTTGACGGCGAGGTTGACGATTTGCCCCATGACCAGGGCCGACATGTCGACCTTGTTTCTCGCCTGGATCTTGCCGTTGGCCGTGACCTTGGAGACCAGGTCGACTTTTTCGACCTTCGCGGTGGTCACCCGGGGGAGGTCCTTGTCGCGGCCCCGGATCGCGGCCGTCAGAGCCCCCACGACGACGACCGCCGCCCCGATGCCCAGGATGATTTTGGTCTTCTTCGACATGGCCTCAACCCTCCGGCCTGCACAGCTCTTCCGAAGCATCTTTTTCTACGGACGGGGGCCCCGAAAGTTCCGATGGGCGCAGACCATTGAAAACGCGGGGCATTTTCGTTAGCCTCACGCCCCCTGCGCCCATAGCTCAATTGGATAGAGCGTCTGACTACGGATCAGGAGGTTGGGGGTTCGACTCCCTCTGGGCGCACCAAACTTAATAGTCCGGACGCGGCGCCCCGCCGCCCGTCATCAGCCGAACCGAGCACCGCGTCCGCACCATCAACTCCTCTCCACCCGCGACAGCGGGGGGAGAGGCGGGGTGAGGGGGGCAAGCCTCTCCTCTCGGGGTGAGGGGGGCAAGCCTCCCCCTGCGATAGCCTGCCCTGGTGACGTTTTCCCCCGCCGACGCGGCGTTCATGCGGGAGGCCCTCGCCTTCGCCCGGATCGCCTACGCCGAGCAGGAAGTCCCGATCGGGGCGGTCGTCGTCCGGGACGGCCGGATGCTCGGCCGGGGGCGCAACCGCCGGGAACGCCTGGCCGACCCCACCCACCACGCCGAGATCGAGGCCATCCGGGAGGCCTCCCGGGAGGCCGGAACCTGGCGGCTGGACGGGACGACCCTGTACACCACCGTCGAGCCTTGCGCCATGTGCGCCGGCGCCGCCGTCAACGCCCGGATCGCCCGGATCGTGTTCGGCTGCACGGACCCCAAGGCCGGCTACTGCGGGACGCTGGGAAACGTCCCCGAGGACGAGCGCCTGAATCACCGGTGCCGGGTGGAAGGCGGCCTCCTCGGCGAGGAGTCGGCCGCGCTCCTCCAGCAGTTTTTCCGGGCGAAGCGCTAGCGGCTTTTGCCGCGGCGGAGGATCCCGTCGAGCGACCAGGCGCCCGCCCCGTGCGCGGCGATCAGGAGAAAGATGAAGCAGTACAGCACGGCCAGCTCGCCGTGGTTCTGCGCCGGCCAGAAACCGCCTGGCTGGTGAAATCGGAAGTAGGCGAACGCCATCTCGCCAGACAGGACGAAGGCGATCGGACGCGTGCAGAGGCCGACGAGAACCAGCAACCCGCCGAAGAATTCGAGAATGCCGCCGCACCAGGCCAGCGTAAATGCGGTCGCCGCAGCGCCGTCGGGCGGCATGCCGCCGAACCAGGCGAACAACTTCTGGCCGCCGTGCTGCAGGAAGAGCAGCCCCGCGACGACGCGCAGCAGAAAGAGGGTGACTTCTCGGGCTCGCGACATCAATTTTCTCCTCGTCGTGCAGAACGCCGGCCGGAGTTGCCGCGGTCGGCGACGCTTCGAGACGTCAGTGGCGGAGAGGGTGGGATTCGAACCCACGGAACCCTTTCGGGCTCACCGGTTTTCGAGACCGGCCTGATCAACCACTCCAGCACCTCTCCGAGCGGTCGGGAGCGCGAATCCTAGCCGATTCGGGTCCCCGTTGTCAGTTTCGGCGACACCGGTCGCGGCTTTCGGTCCACGCGCGGAGGGCGTCGCCTCCCGGCCGGGGGTCTGCCTTCGGCGGCCGGCTCGAGGGTGGCCTGATCGAGCACTCCAGCACCTCCGGGCGGCGGGAGCGCGAATCCTGGCAACCCGGCGTCCCTAAACCGGAATCCAAGGATTCCGTAATAATCCGCAACCCTATGGACACCGCGATCGGCCTGACCAGCGTCTCGAAGTCGTTCGGCAAGTTCCGAGCCGTCGACGCCCTCTCCCTCGCGGTGCCGCGCGGAGCCATGTTCGGGCTGCTCGGTCCGAACGGCGCCGGCAAGACGACGACGATCCGGATGATCATGAACATCACCGCACCGGATTCCGGCGAAATCCGGATCCTGGGCAACCCGATGGACCGGGAGACGCAGAACCGGATCGGCTACCTCCCGGAGGAACGCGGCCTCTACCGGAAGATGAAGGTCATCGACCACCTCTACTTCCTCGCGGCGATCAAAGAAGTCGGCCGCGAGGAGGCCCGACGCCGCATCGCCGACTGGCTCGACAAGATGGAGCTGCGCCCCTGGCTCAACAAGAAGGTCGACGAGCTCTCCAAGGGCATGCAGCAGAAGATCCAGTTCATCGCGACGATCGTCCACGACCCGGACATCCTGATCCTCGACGAGCCGTTCTCGGGCCTGGATCCGATCAACGTCGCGTTGATGCGGGACTACTTCCTCGAGTTCCGTGCCCGCGGCAAGACGATCGTGTTCTGCACCCACGTCCTCGAGCAGGCCGAGAAGCTGTGCGACGAGATCTGCCTGATGGCCCGCTCGAAGAAGGTGCTCGAGGGCTCCATGAAGGAGCTGAAGCGCCGCTACTCGCAGGACCTCCTGCGCGTCGCGATGGACGCCTCGCTCGAGGAAGTCCGGACGCTGCCCGGGGTCGCTTCGGCCAAGGCCGTCGACGGCACGTTCGTCCTCGGCCTGGCCCCCGGCACCGACCGGCGTGAGTTCCTGAAGCGCACGCTCGAGCGTTTCCGCATCGACGCTTTCTCGCAGAAGGAGCCCGAGCTCGAAGAGATCTACATCGACGCCGTCCGCAGCGCGGGGATCGAAGACCGCACGATCGAGTGAGGACCCGATGAACTGGAAGAAGACTTTCGCCGTCGTCCGCCGCGAGTACGTGGAGCGCGTGCGCACCAAGGCGTTCTGGATCGCCACGCTGCTGATTCCGATCCTGTTCCTCGCCTACATCGGGATCCAGATTTCGATCTCGAAGAAGACCGGCGGCGAGCGCCAGCTCGTCGTCGTCGACCTGACCGGCAAGCTCTACCAGCCCCTCGCCAAAGAGCTCGCCGACACCGAGGCCAAGCAGCGCAAGGAAGGGTCGAGCTCCAAGGGGCCGCACTGGTCGCTGACGGAGCGCCCCGTCAACGGGAGCCTCGACGCCGCGAAGGAGGATCTCCGCAAGGAGGTCCTCGCCAAGAAGATCAACGGCTACCTGATCCTCGAGCCCGCCAAGCTCGAGAAGGAAGAAGTCGAGTACTACTCGACGACGGTCTCGGACTTCATCGCGCTTTCCCAGCTCCAGTCGGCGATCGGCCGGATCTGGATGCGCCAGAAGATGGCGGCGCACGGCCTGCCGGCCGACCTCGCCAAGGAGCTCGAGACACGCATCGACCTGAAGCCGTTCAAGGTGACCGAGAAGGGGACGGCCGAAGAAAAAGGCGCCGGCATCATCGCCGCGCTCATCCTGCTCATCCTCATGTACTCGACGTTCTTCATGTACGGCTACCAGGTGATGCGCGGCACGATCGAGGAGAAGTCGAACCGCATCGTCGAGATCATCGTCGCCTCGGTGCGGCCGACGGAGCTCATGGCCGGCAAGATCCTCGGCATCGGACTGGTCGGGTTGACGCAGTACTTCGTCTGGTCGGTCGTCGCGATGAACCTGTCGCTGCCCGTCTTCGCCGGCCTCCTCACGTCGAGCGACATGGGCATGCCGCGGATTCCGGTCTCGCTCCTCGGGTACTTCATGCTGTTCTTCCTGCTCGGGTACTTCCTCTACGCCAGCGTCTACACGATGATCTCGGCCCCCTTCAACACGGATCAGGAAGCCCAGCAGCTGGCGATGATTCCGATGACGCTGATTCTCGGCGGCCTCGCCGTTTACCCCGGAGTCATGAACAACCCGAGCGGCGGGATGGCGCTCTTCTTCTCGCTCTTCCCGTTCACCGCGTCGCTGATCATGTTCCTGCGAACCGCCGTGTCCGAGCCGCCCGCCTGGCAAATCCTGCTGTCGGTCGCAATCATGATTTCCACGACCGCGGGGCTTGCCTGGCTCGCCGGCCGGATCTACCGAGTCGGCATCCTCATGTACGGCAAGAAGCCGACCATCCCGGAGATTCTGCGCTGGGCTCGCTACTCGCCCGGCAAGGCGCCTCAGCCGGCCGTGAAACAGGCTTCCTGAGCCGCGAAGCGGCCTTCGCGGCGCCGGCGAGAACTCCGTTCGAGGGCGGCATTTACGAGGGATTCAGGGTCTGTAAGATCCTCGTGAAGGGGCGCCCGGATCATTGAACCCCCCTCCTGACTGGGATATACAAGCCGACATCGCAGGAGGAAAGAGTCATGCGTGCTCGTACCTTCCACGCCTTCATCCAGGTTTGCCTCGTCGCCGCCCTCGCCACCCTCGTGGGTTGCACAACCAACGTCGAGGTGAAGAAAGCCCGGACCACGCTCGAGGCCCAGCGAAGCGCGGGTAAGGACAAGATGTGTCCGAACGACTTCAAGGCCGTCGAAGACATGGTGACCCAGGCCGAGAGCATGTGTCAGAACTGCAAGTACGACCAGGCCGACTCGCTCGCGGCCGCGGCCGTCGCCAGGGCGAACGGGCTCTGCCCGCCGCCGAAGCCCACGCCGACGCCCGCTCCGGCGCCGGCCCCGGCGCCGGCTCCCGCGCCCGAACCGCCGCGAGCCGCGGCTCCCACGGCGTCGCTTTCGGCGGCTTCGAGCTCGATCGAGGCGGGCGCCTGCACGAACCTGAACTGGGCAACCGCGAACGCCAACGACGTCTCGATCGACCCGGGCGTCGGCGGCGTCGGCGCGAGCGGCACCCGTCAGGTCTGCCCGACGAGCACGACGCGCTACACGCTGACCGCGATCGGCCCGGGCGGCACGAAGACGGACACGGCGACCGTGAGCGTGACGGAGAAGGCCAAGCCGACCGACAAGCTCACGATCCACGTCAACTTCGACACGAACAAGTCGGACATCCGCAAGTCCGACGTGGCGGACCTGCAGAAGGCCGAGGCGTTCGTCCGCAAGTACTCGGCGTGCAAGATCGAGATCGACGGCTACACGGATTCGACGGGCACCGACAAGATCAACCAGCCGCTTTCCGAACGGCGCGCCAACGCCGTCCAGAAGTGGCTCGTCGAACACGGCGCGACCGCGGCCGACCACATCACGACGAAGGGCTTCGGAGCTTCCAACCCCGTCGCCGACAACAAGACGGCCAAAGGCCGCTTCCAGAATCGCCGAGCGGAGATTCTGGTCTTCTGCCAGTAGGCGGACGCTTCCCCTCACCCTCGCCCTCTCCCCCTTCACGGGGGGAGAGGGTTTTTCCTTTTGGGCCGCGTCGCGCAAGTCCTCCCGTTTGCTGCCGCTGCGACCCTGTGTCAACTTTCGCGCCCCGTTCGGCCCCTTCGTCTAACGAACGACATCTTCGCGCGGCGTTTCTCGCCGCGACACGCGGCCCTCTCGAGGCCGCCGCCGCTGACGCGGCGGGCGCGCTCCGCGCGCAAATCCTCCCGTTTGCTGCCGCTGCGGCCCTGTGTTAACTTTCGCGCCCCGTTCGGCCCCTTCGTCTAACGAACGACATCTTCGCGCGGCGTTTCTCGCCGCGGCACGCGGCCCTCTCGAGGCCGCCGCCGCTGACGCGGCGGGCGCGCTCCGCGCGCAAATCCTCCCGTTTGCTGCCGCTGCGGCCCTGTGTTAACTTTCGCGCCCCGTTC
>Ga0335069_10010064_pt1 | contig 13425 bp, 9 predicted proteins | sample Lox_Sample_11_FD_206714 | JGI IMG/M metagenome (GOLD analysis project Ga0335069, IMG submission 206714) | Soil microbial communities from Loxahatchee National Wildlife Refuge, Florida, United States - Lox_Sample_1.1 | ecosystem: Environmental > Terrestrial > Soil > Wetlands | place: USA: Florida... | reverse complement strand
GTCGGTGGGCGCGGGCCATAACAAAAGGACACCATAAAGCGGTGCCGCGCTCCCTGAAGTATAGATCCTTACGTTCTTCGCACCATCGTGCAGTGCCTTGTTATAGGCATCCACGACGTCGTCCCCAAAACCATTGCTCCCGACGATGTAATCGGCCGGGGCGCCGAAGTCAGCGTCAGGGACGATCATTTTGGCCTGGAACGGAGACTGAAAGCTCTGGCCCCCGTTCAGGGTGAAGGAACCATCTTCGGCCACAATACGGACGTCGGCATTGGCCAATGTGCCTGTGGCGATGGGCCTGCAATCGTCACAAACAGTGTCGCAGCCGGAGAGGGCGAGAGACATCGTCAAAACCAAAGCGGGGGCAACCGCTCGCGCCGCAAACTTCCAGGCCGCTGAGGTCCGTTCGCGGCTTCTCGTAGTTGCCCTGATCATCCTGCTCTCTCCTCATCGCATTTCATTTCCGCAGTTCCGCGCGGCCCTAGGGCAGCCGCACCTCGGCTATCCCGCCGGCAAACGTTACCGGTAGAACCGTCTTGCCAACCGACGCCGACAACTGGCCGCCATGAAAACCCGACACCTCAAACCCCTGCCCGTCGATCGCCACCCGACACGACGGAACGGTTTGAGATGATCCGAACTGCCGGCCCCGCGCACCCGACCCGATGCTGCGCGGCTCCTCGGCAGACGCCATCTGACGATCCTGTGCGGAAGAACCGAAGTTTCGCGCTGCGTCGTCCGATCCGAGCGACGGTCCCTGTTCTGCAGAACCCAGATGGCGCTTCGACTCGTCAGCACCCGGCTGCCGACCGGAGTCGCTCGAGGCCAGCCGTCGCCCCTCCGCTGCAGAGCCAAGCGTTCGTTCCTGCGACGCGGCGGCCAGCTGACGAGGCTGTTCAACGGCACCGAGCCTTCGCCCGGCCTCGCTTGAGCCCAGATAGCGCTCGGGGATGCAGGCCGCGGGAATGACGTAGATATAGCCGCCGGCGGTGACGATAGCGGCGTTGGAATGGTCGAAGAACGACGAGTCGCGCAGGCTCAGTTTAACCCAGTCCGGCCGTTTGTCTTGGGCCAGCGAGACGCCTGAGATCGCCGTCCAGCAAATCACGGCACAAGAGGCCGCGATGTAACATCTTCGCATGGCCCCGTGCCCCAGCCACAACTGTCGCGAAACAGATCAGAGGATATGTCGCGCCGCGATATTCCATCAACGCGCCAATGCAAATGTTGAGCAATGTTCACATTGCCGAAAATATTCATTAACACCGAGGCCATTGGGAAATGTCGCGCTGTTGCCAAGCCACTGCGAAATCTGCGCAGACCTGGGAGTGCGGGCGAGGCGCCCGCACTCCGACGTCGTCGTGACGATTGAGAAGCAACTTGCTTCGCGGATTGTCTTTGCAAATACGGTGACAGCACACTGGATTCGCCAAAACGCGCTTCGCGAGGGCGTCCGCTCAGACAGTATGCCGCTACCCCTCGTCGAGGCGCTTCATCGGCGTCGTTGCGTTCAGAACTCCGGGGAATGGCTCATGCAACCGGCTTCTTCAGACGCTCCAGCGCCTCCGGAAACCGCCGCGACAGCGGCACCGATAAAGTCCCCACCTCGATCGAATAATCTCCCGAGCCTTCGGGCTTGAGCGCGGTCACGTGTTTCGCATTCACAAGCCAGGAACGATGCGTGCGCAGGAAGCCGCGCGGCGACAGTTCGGTCTCCAAAGCGGTGAGCGGCGAACGCATGAGGAGGCGCCGACCGTCGCGCAGCACGAACTCGACATAGTTGCCCGCCGAAGCCACCGCGAGCAGTTCGTCCAGCCTTACGCGCGTGAGCTTGCCGCCGTCGCGGATGTCGAAGGTGAGCGTCTGGCCGGGCGTTTCGATCAGCGTCTGCTGCCGAAGCAGGTGATCGAACAATGTGAAGCCGGTGACGAACAGCGCGTAACCCAGCGAGTCCTTGGCGAGCTCATAGGGAAAATATGTGAAGAAGTTCCCGAACAGGTAGTGGTGGCCCAGCGACCAGTAGACGAGCTTGCGCAGGCCGATGAAGCCCAGCACATGCCCGAGGCCGAAGGCGAGGTCGGCCGGGATGTGCACGAGGAGCTTCCATCGCGGCCGCACGAAGGGCGGGGCGACGCGCCAGGCAAGCCACGGAATCCAGAAGAAGCAGAGCAGCGTCACCCAGCTCGATCCCTCCCAGATGACCGGCGCGAGGATGCCGACCTCCGGTGCATCGCGCCGGACCGAGATGACATTGAGCATGTTGATGACGCCGACGAGCACGGCCGTCGACGTGAACGAATAGAAAAACGTCCGTTTGAGCCTTCCGCTCGTCCCCAAAACGTCGCCGCTTATCCCAAGCCATTGCCGGACATCACCGATCGCCCGCGACTGATCCCGCGCTGCTTCCCGCGGCGCGACCGGTTTGAGAGAAGTCTGGTGCTCGGACACGAGGTCCTCTTGGGCTGAGAGCGCAGAGTATAGGGACGGCCGGATAACGGGAGAAGGCGACGATGTTGAGACGGGACCTGCTGAAAGGCATAGCGGTTGCGACGGTGGTGCAGGGGATGTCCTTCCCCGGACTGCGGGCTTTGGCCGATGCGATGCCGGGCTTTCGCCGGGTGAGGCCGGGCGATGCGGCGTGGCCGAGCGCGGCCAGCTGGCGGACGTTGAACGACGCGGTCGGCGGCAACCTTCTCGATGTGAAGGCGCTGTTCGCGCCGTGCGATCCGAACCCGAAAAACGCCGCCTGCGGCGACATCCTCAAGAACATGCGCAACCCGTTTTATCTGGGCGACCAGGTGGGCGGGACACAGGTTTCGGGATGGTGGAAGGCCTGGACGCCCGCGCCCAGCGTCTACGCCGTGAAAGCGCGTCATGCCGGCGATGTGGCCGCCGCCGTCAATTTCGCGCGCGACAACAAACTGCGCCTCGTCGTCAAAGGCACCGGTCATTCCTATCTCGGCACGTCGAACGCGCCGGATTCGCTCCTCGTGTGGACGCATTTCATGCGCGACATCGAAATGCACGACTCGTTTGTCGGGCAGGGCTGCGAAGGCAAGGTCGCGCCCGTTCCGGCGGTGACGACCGGCGCCGGCAATGTCTGGATCGATCTCTACAATGCGGTGACGACGATCGGCGGCCGCTATGTGCAGGGCGGCGGCTGCGCGGATGTCGGCGTTGCCGGTCTCGTCCAGAGCGGCGGCTTCGGCAGCTTCTCCAAGGGTTTCGGCACGGCGGCTGCGAGCTTGCTGGAAGCGGAAATCGTGACCGCCGACGGACAGGTGCGCATCGCCAATGCCTGCACCAACCCGGATCTGTTCTGGGCGCTGAAAGGCGGCGGCGGCGGAAGCTGGGGCGTCGTCACGAAGCTGACGCTGCGCACGCATGACCTGCCGGAGCATTTCGGTGCGGCGTGGGGCACGATCAAGGCGAAGTCGGACGACGCTTTCCGCAAGCTGCTCGCGCGGTTCATGGCGTTCTACGCCGACAATCTCTTCAACGCGCATTGGGGCGAGCAGGTGATCGTCGCGCCCGGCAACGCGTTCAAGATCTCGATGGTCTGTCAGGGGCTCGATTCGCAGCAGGTGAAGGCGGCCTGGAAGCCGTTCTACGACTGGATCGCGGAGTCGTCGCAGGATTTTGTCATTGCCGAAGAGCTCGAGGCGCGCGCGACCGCGGCGCGGCATTGGTGGGATGTCGAAGGCAATCCGTCGATGATCCCCGACAAGCGTCCCGGTGCGCCGAAATATCACGGCTGGTGGGAAGGCGATCAGGATCAGGTCGGCATGTACCTGCACGGCTATGAATCGCTGTGGCTTCCGGCGACGCTGCTCGACAAGAACCGCCAGCCGGAGCTCGTGAACGCACTGTTCGAGGCCAGCCGCTACAAGCCGGTGATGCTGCACCTGAACAAGGGGATTGCCGGCGCGCCGCCGGACGCGATTGCGGCGACGCAGGACACGGCGACCAATCCCGCTGTCGCCGAAGCCTTCACGCTCGTCATCATCGCCGACGGCGAACGCCCCGCCTATCCCGGCATGCCGACGGCAAAGATCGACGAAGACGCATCGCGCAGAGATGCGCGGCTGATCGATCTGGCGACGGCCGAGCTGTTCAAGATCGTGCCGAATGCCGGCTCATACGTGTCGGAGAGCAACTACTTCAATCCGCGCTGGCAGGACGCCTATTGGGGCTCGAATTATGCGCGGCTCAAGGCGGTGAAAGCGAAATACGATCCCGACGGACTGTTCTTCGTGCATCACGGCGTGGGCACGGAAGGCTGGAGCGCGGACGGGTTTACGAAGGTCGCTTAGTCAGTCCGATCCCACCTCCCCATCAAGGGGAGGCTGGATCGCGCAGGATTGCGAAATTAGGCCTCCGCGTCCGCTTTCTTCTTGCGCGGCGTGCGCGGGGCGGGCTTTTCGGTGGGCTTCGGCAGCACGACCGGGCGCATCAGGAAGGCCGGCAGCTGCGAATGGTCGACCGGTTCGGACCGGCGTTGTTGCTGCTGCTTGTGGTTCTCGTGGCGCTTGTGGCCGCGTTCATGATTGTGGCCGCGATCTTCGTGCTGCTTGTGCGCACGATCTTCATGGGCTTTCCGCTGCGGCTCGGCGGCGCGCGGTGCTTCGCTTCGCGCCGGCTTCGGCTGATCCTGGTGGCGCGGAGCGTCATTGTGGACCGGCTTTGGAGCATCGTGCGGCGGCGTTTCGGCGCGCGCCGGACGGTTGTCCTCGCGATGAGTCTGCTGGCGATGATCCTGGCGGTGGTCGCGCGGCTTGCCGCCGCGACGGTTGCGCCCATCGTTTTTGCCGCGATCTCGGCCGCCCTTGTTGAGGTCCTCGCGCACTTCGAGATCTTCCATCGTGCGCGCCGGGATCGTCGTGCCGCCCGTGAGCTTCTCGATCGCGTCGACCAGTTTCGCATCGCGCGGCGTCGCCAGCATATAGGCGTGGCCGGAGCGTCCGGCGCGACCGGTGCGGCCGATGCGGTGCACATAGTCGTCGGCATGGAACGGCACGTCGAAATTGAAGATGTGCGAAACCGCCGGAATGTCGAGACCGCGCGCGGCGACGTCGCTGGCGACGAGAAGCTGGATTTCGTCGTTCTTGAACGCCTCGAGCGTCTTCGTCCGCACCGACTGGTCGAGGTCGCCATGCAGAGGCGCCACCGAGAAGCCGTGCTTGGCGAGCGATTTCGCCACGACGTCCACATCGCGCTTGCGGTTGCAGAAGACGATCGCGTTCTTGATGGGATTTTCGCGGATCAGCCTGCGCAGCGCTTCGCGCTTCGCCCAGTCATTGTTGGGGACGCGGATGACTTCCTGCGCGATGTTGGTCGCGGTGGTGGCGGGACGGGAGACTTCCACGCGCACCGGATTGTGCAGGAACTGCTCGGTCAGGCGCTGAATCTCGGGCGGCATGGTCGCCGAATAGAACAGCGTCTGCCGCGTGAACGGGATGAGCTTGCAGATGCGTTCGACGTCCGGGATGAACCCCATGTCGAGCATCCGGTCGGCCTCGTCGATCACGAGGACCTGCACCTGCGACAGCATCAGCTTGCCGCGCTCGAAATGATCGAGAAGGCGTCCGGGCGTGGCGATCAACACGTCGACGCCGCGATCGAGCTTCTTGTCCTGCTCGTCGAAGGAGACGCCGCCGATCAAGAGCGCCATCGAGAGGCGATTGTATTTGCCGTAGCGCTCGAAGCTCTCGGCGACCTGCGCCGCCAGCTCGCGGGTGGGCTCGAGAATCAGCGAGCGCGGCATACGCGCCTTGGCGCGGCCGCGGGCCAGAAGCTCGATCATGGGCAGGGTAAACGAGGCAGTCTTGCCGGTGCCGGTCTGGGCGATGCCGATGATGTCCCGGCGTTTCAGGACCTGGGGGATGCCCTGCGCCTGGATGGGGGTCGGCTTGGTGTAGCCGCTTTCCGAGACAGCCTTCAGGATCTCCGGCGACAGGCCAAGGTCCTCGAAGCGCGGTTCGGCGCCCGGGGCGGGTTGTTCAGCGGAGAGGGAAACAGAAGAAGGATCAGCAGATTCTTCTTGAAGGCCGGCTTCCGCGCCGGCGGTCGTCACGTTCGTCATACGCTCCTAGACGGGCGCATGGGATCGGCGCCCTGTGCGGCCAGCCCGGATTGGCGGCCTGCTTCGAATGCACCTGAACATAGGTAAGAATTGCTGACAGTCAAGACGCCAAATGCCCGCATGGATAGATTGCCGATTCCTCCATTGGCGAAAGTTCCCGGATAGACTAGTATTAATGATTAGTTAATAAAGCGCCGGCGTGGCGTAAAGGGGTTGGTGTGAGAAGAGTAGGGACTGAGGCGATGGCCTTGGCGCCGCAACGCGTTTCGGTGGATGACGCACGGTATCATAACGAACTTCGCAAACGGGTGCTCGAAGCGCATCCCGAAGCCGCCGAGTTGATTGGGCCCGACTGGCGCACGACCTTGTTCGCCGCGCTTATGCTTGCGCTTCACTGGACCATCGCCTGGGGCGTGTCGCTGACGAGTTGGTGGGTGGCGTTTCTCGCCGCATTCGTCTTTGGACAGACGATCTATCATTCGGTCGGCGTGCTGATTCACGAGAACGCCCATCGTCTCGTCTTCCGCAATGCCAGGGCGCGCTTTGCCTATGACGTGCTGACGGAGACGCTCGTCACGTCGTTCGGCTACCAGCTCATCTATCAGCACAATCACACGATGAGCCATCACGCCTATCTCGGCGATTACGATCGCGACTACGAGCATGAGGATGCCTATTTCGTCGCGGCGCGCGAGCGCTATCGCGCGGCGCATCCGCTGCGCATGCGGCTGATCAACATTGGGATCATGCTGTTCCATCTGCTGCCGCTGTCGTTCTTCGTCGATGCGGTGCTTTTCCCGCGCTTCCTTGCGAAGGCGACGGGCCTGCCGGTGCGCGACAGACGCCGGAAGAATCCGGCGACGCGGCCGTCGCGGGGCGAGCTCTACGCGCTCGCGGTGGTGTCGCTGATCGTCAATATCGGGCTGTTCGCGGCGTTCGGCTTCCTCGGCTGGCTTTATCACATCTGGTCGATGTCGTTCGTCTCCGGCCGCTGGGGCGCGAGCCTCAGAGGGCAGGTGCTGTCGGAGCACAACGGCGAAGACACCGAAAATCCGACGCGGTCGACCTACTGGTGGGGCAATCTGATCTTCTACAATATCGGCTATCACGTGGAGCATCACACATTCTCCACCGTGCCGTGGATGAAGCTGCCGAAGCTCAGAGCCATCGCGCCGGAAGTGTTCAACCTCGACAACGAGCTGACCTATTACGGCTGGTGGTGGAAGCAGGTGAAATCCGATTTCACGCTGCACCGGCGGGTCAGCGCCAACGAGGCGGAAGCCATCATCGCGCGCAGGCCGGTGGACATCCCGGCCGCAACCAAGCGCGAAGACGTGCCGGCGGCGCCGGTGGCTGCTTAAACGTCGACGTTTTCCGCCGCGAAACTGGCGTTTTCCTGGATGAACTGGAAGCGCAGCTCCGGCTTCTTGCCCATCAGCCGTTCGACGAGATCGCTTGTGGGCTTTGCATCGCTGGCGCTGATGCCGACCTGGACGAGCGTGCGCGCGCCGGGCTTCATCGTCGTCTCCTTCAGTTGCGCCGGCATCATTTCGCCGAGGCCCTTGAAGCGCGAAATTTCGACCTTCGCATTGGCCTTGAACGCCGTCTTGAGGAGTTGCTCGCGATGGGCGTCGTCGCGGGCATATTCGCTGTGCGCGCCGTGCGTCAGGCGATAGAGCGGCGGCACGGCGAGGAACAGCCGCCCGTGCTCGATCAGCCCGCGCATCTCGCGATAGAAGAACGTCAGCAGCAACGACGCGATATGCGCGCCGTCGACGTCGGCGTCGGTCATGATGATGACGCGCTCGTAGCGCAGGTCCTCCGTCCTGAATTTGTTGCCGGTGCCGCAACCGAGCGCGAGGACGAGATTGGCGAGCTCCTGGTTCTGCTCGAGCTTGCCCGCCGCGGCGCTGGCGACGTTCAGGATCTTGCCGCGCAAGGGCAGGATCGCCTGCGTGGCGCGATCGCGGGCCTGTTTCGCGGAGCCGCCGGCGGAATCACCTTCGACGAGGAAGATCTCGGTGCCGGCCGGCGCATTGCTGCTGCAGTCGGCGAGCTTTCCGGGCAGCCGCAGCTTGCGGGTCGCGGATTTGCGCGAGACATCGCGCTCCGCCTTGCGGCGCAGACGGTCTTCTGCCTGGTCAATGACGAAGTTCAGGAGCCGGTCGGCGTCCTGCGGATTCTCGGCAAGCCAGTGGTCGAAATGATCGCGCACGACGTTCTCGACGAGACGCTGCGCGTCCGGCGTCGAAAGCTTTTCTTTCGTCTGGCCCTGGAATTCCGGCTCGCGGATGAACACCGACAAGACGGCGCAGGCCGCCGCCATGATGTCGTCGGGCGTGATGAGATTGGTCTTCTTGCTGTTGACGCGCTCGCCATGCGTGCGCAGCGCCCTGGTCAGCGCATTGCGCAGGCCCTGTTCATGCGTGCCACCCTGCGGCGTGGGGATCGTGTTGCAGTAGGAATGCAGGAACGGCTCGGCTTCCGGCGCCCAGGTTACCGCCCATTCGACGGCGCCCTTGCCGTCGTTCTTGTTTTCCGTGCGCCCCGAAAAGCTGCGCGAGGTGACCAGCGCGCGGTCGCCGACTTCGCCCGTCAGAAAGTCGAGCAGGCCGCCGGGAAATTTCAGCGTGTCTTCGGCCGGCACCGGACCATCCGGCTTCACCAGCGAAGGATCGCATTTCCAGCGGATCTCGACGCCGCGGAAGAGATAGGCCTTGGAGCGCGCCATGCGATAGAGCTGCGCCGGCGAGAAATGGGCATCCTTGCCGAAGATCTGCGGGTCCGGCTTGAATGAGACGATCGTCCCGCGCCGGTTGACCGCACCCTGGTTCTTCAACCTGGACGCAGCCTTGCCGCGCTCGAAGCGCATGTGATGGCTCTGCTTGTCGCGCGCGACGTCGATTTCCATCCATTCGGACAGGGCGTTCACGACCGAGGCGCCGACGCCGTGCAGGCCGCCGGAGGTGTCGTAGACCTTGCCGCCGAACTTTCCGCCCGCATGCAGCGTCGTCATGATGACTTCGAGCGCCGATTTGTTCTTGAACTTGGGATGCGGGTCGACCGGGATGCCGCGGCCATTGTCGCGGATGGTAAGGACGGTCGGGCTCGAAAGCTCCATCTCGATCCGGTTGGCAAAGCCCGCGACCGCCTCGTCCATGGCGTTGTCGAGGATTTCCGCCGCCAGATGATGCATGGCCCGCTCGTCGGTGCCGCCGATATACATGCCCGGGCGGCGGCGCACGGGTTCCAATCCCTCCAGAACCTCGATGTCCTTGGCCGTGTAACCTTTGGAGCCGTGGGACGAGGAGTCGAAAAGATCGGGGTCTTTGGCCATGGAATTATCGTAACCGTCGAAGGGGGTTCGCGAATCGGCGTTAAGGCTACATTAAGGTTGCTTCCAATGCCCCGCGACCTAAGCGCTTTTGTTTCAGCCTTTTCTTAATGGGCAGGAGCATACCGTGCTGTTATGCACGCGGCAGAAGGCGCGACAAGGGACTTCGGACGCACGATCATGGATGCACAGCCGATCGGCGGCAAGAGTGCTACGCACGACGCCGGCGATACCGCGGGCCAAGAAGCGCGCATGCTGCAAGCGCGCCTCGACATCCTCGTGGCGTCGCTGTCCGCGTCCGTTTGGATGAATCCTTCGCTGACGCTCATCTGGATGCTGCCGTTCCTCGGCCTGTTTCCGCGCCTCGGCACGGTGACATGGGCGGAGTTCACGGTCGTGATGGTGATGCAGTTCGCCATCAGCGTCGGCGCGCGCGTGATCCGGCGCGGCTATGCCCGCGATCCGTCCGATCCCTGGCGCTGGTTCAAACGCCTCGTCGTCTACCAGTCTGCGGCCGGCGTCGGCTGGGGCGTCTTCGCCTGGCTGATCTGGGTCGACGGCAATGCGCTGAACAACGTCCTCGTGTCGATGACGATGTGCGGCATCATCTGGGCTTACGCCTTCTCGCGCTGCATGCATGTCGGCATCTATTTCGCCGGCGTGTCGCCGACGGCGCTTCTGACGATCGCGCGCATCGCCGACACGGGCGGAGATCTCGCCGTGCCGCTGTCGCTCATCGTGGCCATCACGGTCGCACTCGTCTATTTCTTCACGTTCTTCGTGCGACGGCAGGTCGAAGTGATGCTGCGCATGCGCTTTGCCAATGACGATCTGGCCGTCGAATTGCGTGAAACCCGCGACGACGCGCTGCGCAAGCGTTTCGAGGCGGAAGCCGCGAACGCGTCCAAGACGACCTTCCTCGCCAATATGAGCCATGAGCTGAGAACGCCGCTCAATGCCATTCTCGGATTCTCGGAGCTGATATCGAGCGAGACGCTGGGGCCGGTCGGCACGGCGCGCTATCGCGACTACGCTAACGACATCAACTCGTCCGGCACGCATCTGTTGAGTCTCATCAACGACATTCTGGACATCGCCAAGATCGAGTCCGGCAAGATGGAAATCTTGCCGACTGCGCTCGAGCCGCGCGCGGCGCTCGACAGCGCCATGAACGTGATCCTGGGGCGTGCGAGAGAGAAGCAGCACACCGTCTCAGTGCATATCGCGCCGGGTATGGAGGAGCTTTATTCCGACGAGCGCGCGTTCCGTCAGATCGTGATCAATCTGTTGTCGAATGCGGTCAAGTTCACGCCGGACGGCGGCAAGATCGATGTCGCGCTTCGCCGAACCGCCAATGGCGGAGCCGAGCTCTGTGTCAGCGACAACGGGCCCGGTATTCCCGCCATGCTGCTCGAGCAGATCTTTATGCCGTTTAATCAGGTCGACAATCGCTACAGCCGGCAGGCGGGCGGCACGGGCCTCGGCCTGTCGCTGGTTCGCGGCCTCGCGGAGCTTCACGGCGGCCGCGCGTGGATCGACAGCGATGCCGGCCGCGGCGTGAAAGCCTATGTCTATCTTCCGGGTGATCCCCGCGAAACCGTAAAGCTCCGCCGCGCATAAGTGACAGAGCGTTTACGCTTTTTGAAGATGCTTCAAAATCTAAGCAATTTTTAGGGACCATTTTGTAGCCTTTCTGATCTCCGTCGGGGGCGGAGCAAGGGGATGCGAAAGGATACCGGCTTGGGATACGGGCAGCGGCTGCGTATGCAGAGGAACGCGGACGTTCGCGTTCTGAAGGCGCAGCTCGATCTCATTGCGGACTTTGTGCACGCAGCGCGCTTCACCGCGCCGCTGTGGTCGCTCGCGGTCGCCTATATCTGCTCCAGCCAGCTCAGCTATCTGGGACACCAGTCGATCCAGACGACCATGGTGCTCGCGATCGCCGTGATCGCCGTCTCGGTGGCGTCGACGCATGTCGTCACCGCCTATCAGAACGAAGCGGCCGGCCGCGTGACGTCCGAACAGCTGCAGGCCTGGTTTCCTCGTTTTGTCGGCATCCAGATCGCCGTCAGCGTTGCCTGGGGCCTGGCGCCCTGGCTGTTGTGGACGCCCGACGACATCGCCAATCATCTCGTCATCGCTGCGCTGGTCCTTGGCACGCTCGGCGCGCTTGCTGTGAGCCGCGCGACACATCTGGACATGCTGGTTGCGAGTCTCGTGCCGCTCGCTGCATCCTCCTCCCTGAGATTCCTCTTCGGCGGCAGCGTCCTCGACGTCCTGGTGGCGTTGTTCGTGCCGCTGTTTTCGATGCAGCTGTTTACGGACGGCAGGCGGCTCACCTACCGCCTCGACCAGGATGCGCGCCTGCGCTTCGAAGTGGAGGATCTGGCGCGTGAACTCGAGGAAGCGCGCGACGAAGCCTTGCGCAAACGCTTCGAAGCTGAAACCGCGAACGCCTCGAAAACCGCCTTCCTGGCCAATATGAGCCACGAGCTGCGGACGCCGCTGAATGCAATCCTGGGCTTCTCCGAGATCATCGCCAAACAGGTGTTCGGCGATGTCGGCTCGCCGCGCTATGCCGAATACGCAACCGACATTCATTCCTCGGGTGCGCATCTCTTAAGCCTCATCAACGACCTTCTCGACGTCGCCAAGATCGAAGCGGGCCGCATGGAGATCGAGCCCTGCGAGCTCGACGTCAGCCGGTGTTTCGAGTCCGCCCTCAAGATCATTGCCATCAAGGCACGCGAGCGCCGCCAGGAACTCGCCATCGAAGTCGATTCGTCGGCGCCACCGCTCTTCGCGGATGAGCGCGCGCTCAAGCAGATCCTCATCAATCTCGTCTCCAACGCGGTGAAATTCACGCCGGAAGGCGGACGCATAACGGTGCTCGCGAGCCGTGCGCGCGACGGCTCGTTCCAGGTCATGGTCGAGGATAACGGCCCCGGCATACCGCGCGAAAAGATCGACAAGATTTTCAAGCCGTTCAGCCAGGTCGATAATCGTTACGATCGTCAGGGCGGCGGCACAGGATTGGGGCTCGCATTGGTCCGGGGACTTGCCGAGCTTCACGGCGGCCGTGCCTGGATCGAAAGCGAGCAAGGCAAGGGCTGCCGCGCCTATGTCATCCTGCCGACCAGCGTGCAGGCCTCGTCCGCGAAGGTTGTTGCAGCCTAACTCTTCACTTGCTCGATATGCGGGCCCATCCAGCTGACGAAATCGATCTTGCCGATGGTCACGCCCTTGTGGCGCAGGATGTCGTATGCGGTCGTCAGGTGAAAATAGAAGTGGGGCAGGAGCCAGCTGCGCAGGAAGAGTAGTCCGTCCATCTTGATGATGATGCCGGCATTGGGCGGCGTCACGCTGCAGTCGCGCGTTTCCGAGCCTTCGAATTCGGCAGCCGGGATGGCGCGCACGAAAGCCATTGCCTCCGCCACGGCTTTCTTCAGACCGTCGAAGCTCGAGGCCGGCTCGCCAAACGCCGTGGTCCCGCGCCCGGCGAGTCGCGATGTGCCGTCCGTTGCCTGGTAGCAGGCGACCTGTACCTGCTGCGCGAGCGTGAACATGTCTGGCGCCAGCCGCGCATTCAGCAGATCGACTTTGTGCTCGGCCGCAAAGGCCGCACCCTTGTCGAGAAGCTTCGAAAGGCTTTCGAGTCCGGGCACAAAGGTGTCGACGGCCATGGTGTACATGGTAATTTTCATGAGCTTCCTCCGTTTGGAGGCAGTCCATCATAGCGTGCCCGGAATCAAAAGAGCCCGGCTTGCGGCCGGGCTCTTCCGTTATCGCATGCCTGCGATCAGACCGAGTAGTACATCTTGAACTCGACCGGATGCGGCGTGTGCTCGAAGGTATAGACTTCCTGCATCTTGAGCTCGATGTAGCTGTCGATGAAGTCGTCTGAGAAAACGCCGCCCTTCTTCAGGAAGGCGCGGTCGTGATCGAGGGTTTCGAGCGCCTGGCGCAGCGAACCGCACACGGTCGGCACTTCCTTCAGCTCTTCCGGCGG
>Ga0335069_10010062_pt1 | contig 13427 bp, 9 predicted proteins | sample Lox_Sample_11_FD_206714 | JGI IMG/M metagenome (GOLD analysis project Ga0335069, IMG submission 206714) | Soil microbial communities from Loxahatchee National Wildlife Refuge, Florida, United States - Lox_Sample_1.1 | ecosystem: Environmental > Terrestrial > Soil > Wetlands | place: USA: Florida... | reverse complement strand
GCTGGCGCGTTCCGCGTGGGCGAGGGCGGTTTCGCGGTGCTCGTGCTCGCGGGCTGTTGCAGCATTGGAGAATTGCTTACGATGGCGGCGGCCGTCGGCGTCCCACCAGTCGGCCATGAAAACTCCGAGCCTTTTCTGATACATGATGTGCCTTTCTATGGTGGCGGTGGCTGGTCACCGTCACCGCCACCAAAATTCATCGTCTCACAGTAAAGGGCTTACCGCAACGGGAAAAAGTGTCAACCACGAAGAGCAAACCCATTCACCACAGGGGGCACAGAGGATCACTGGGCGCTTGTGAGCTACTTGGCGGTTTAGGGCTTTGCGGGTGGCGTCTAGCGTGAACTGCAGGGACTCGCGCGGGATGCTGTTTACAAAAGGCCCGATCATCCAGCCTAAGCCTGTGGGGATGTCGCGGGTTAGCGAAATCGCTTCGCACTCGATCAGGACGCCATCCTCGACTTGCTCGAAAGCCCAATAGGAATTCAGGCGCCACATGAAGCCGTGGTCGTGGCCCTCGGCGAGCGCGTGCTCTTTTGGGGCGCCGGCATCGGCAATTTCGCTGACGCGAGTGCTGCGCGAGAGGCTGTACTGGTGGGAGGCGTCGAGGCGCGCGTAGTGCACGGAGTATTCGGTATCGAGCACAACCGTCACGACTTTGTGTTTGCGCAGACGCATGAACACTTTGAAGTCGTCTCCGTTGCGAGAAACCAGTCTCGACTGCTGGACGTCGGGTGAGTAGTTGCGGCTGGAATGGTCGTAATCCTGGATCAAGGAAAGAACCTGAGGGATAGTCACTCGGGGGATGAGAACGGTGCCGACCCAGTCGTGGATCAATCCGCTGGGGATCTCGGTGGGCGTTTTGCCTTGCTTGTCGATGACGACCTCGCCTGCCCGCAGGCGCGACATGACTTTCTGCCGTTCTCCGGTGGGCAGGGAATCGATTCGGGTAAACATGTTGGGCTTGCTCCTGGCCTGGTTAAGGCGGGCTTCGGCATCGGCAATGTACTTGTCGAAAGCTTCGGTGGTTCGTTTTTCCTGGGCGTAGCCGGGGGGCAGGAGCGAGAGCAAGAGCACGACTCGAAAGATCACGAAGCTGGAGCGAGGCATCGATGTCTCTGCGTACGCAGGATGACACCTTAGACGGGTCCAGATCAACTCACATTCCGTACCAGTTAAGCCTAAGATCAGTGGAACTAGCAACTTGGCGGGGAGGGGCTTGCGCCCGGAATCTGACGAAAACACAATATATAGGTAGTGGTCCGGGTAACCTGGAAACATCTGGAAGCGTCTAAGATACAGGCACTGATTAGGGGCTTGGTGTCCCTGGAACCGGGCGTATAATCAAGGCTCAAGGAGTGGTCCCATGAAGCTCAGATGGCTGGCAGGCGCGCTGGCAATGGCAGCGTTCGGCGCGGCACCGTGGATGGTGGCGCAGACGCCCGGCCAAGATCCGACACAATCCCCACAGAATCAACCTCCTCAAACGCAGGCTCCTCCCAGCCAGTCCCCGCAGCAGGTCCCAACCGACGATCCGGATGCAGGCAAGCCGAAGGCGGGTGACATCCAGAATGCTCCGAAGAAAGCTCCCGGGGCACTGCCGACGCAGGCCGACAGCGATATCAAGCACAATGGCGGCAAAACGGATGTGGATGCCGTGGGCAACCGCAACGTAGGCTGCGGCCGCGGCGTAGGAAACTGGTATAGCGTCGAGAAACAGGTGGCAATGGGCCGGGCGTTCGCTCAGCAGGTAGAGTCGCAGGTGAAGCTGGTGAACGATCCGGTGGTGACCGAGTATGTGAATCGCATTGGGCAGAACCTGGTGCGCAATTCGGATGCGCAGGTTCCGTTCACGATCAAGGTGATCGACTCGGACGTGGTGAACGCGATGGCGCTGCCGGGCGGTTTTTTCTATGTGAATTCCGGGCTGATCCTGGCGGCCGATGAAGAGGCGGAAGTGGCCGGCGTCATGGCGCACGAGATCGCGCACGTGGCGGCGTGCCATGCGGCGCGGGAACAGACGCGCGCATCGCTGATTCAGATGGCTTCCATTCCGTTCATCTTTGTCGGCGGCGGACTGGGATATGCCGGGTACGAGGCGGCGGGTCTGGGTGGCATGTTCGGAATTCTGAAGTTCTCGCGCGGATTTGAAGCGGAAGCGGATTATCTGGGGATCGAGTACATGTACCGGGCGGGGTATGATCCGTCGGCATTTGTCTCCTTCTTCGAAAAGATCCAGGCAATGGAGAAGAAGAAACCGGGCACGCTGGCGAAGGCGTTCGATACGCATCCGCAGAGTGCAGACCGGATTGCGAAGTCGCAGGAGGAGATCCGGAAGATTCTGCCGGCGAAGCAGCAGTACGTCGTCACCACGTCGGAGTTCGACGATGTGAAGGCGAGGCTGGCGGCGATCGAGAATAAGCACAAGCTGCTCGACGAGAAGGAGTCGTCGAAGCCGAGCTTGCGGCGGACGTCGAACACCAACGACAAGTCCGATGACAACAAGAAAGACGATGATGATCGTCCAACGCTGAAGCGGCGCGACGATTCCAACTGATCGCAGTTGTTCTTTCCGGAGCCCACGGTTCGCCGTGGGCTTTGATTTTGGAAGGGCCAGCCACGAATTCAGCAAAATGCCCCACCCTGTCGCACAAAACGCGACAAGGGTGGGGCAACCTGTAAGCGGTGCAGACGTTACTTGCGCGAAACTCTTTACATAAGGTTGATTTGGGAATTTCGAAGGCTCGTTTATAATCGATAAACTGTGCCGAAATACTCCATCGTCGTCCCTTTGCATAACGAGGAAGAGAACGTCACCGACCTCTATGACCGTCTGAAGGTGGTCATGGAGACGCATGGCGAGAGCTTTGAGATCGTTCTCGTGGACGACGGTTCGACCGACCACACGTTTGCGATGCTGCGGGAGATCGCGGCCGTGGACAGCCGCGTGACGGTGGTGAAACTGCGACGCAACTTCGGGCAGACCGCGGGACTTGCGGCTGGGTTCGATCATGCGCGAGGCGAGTACATCATCGCTATGGACGGGGACCTGCAGCACGACCCCAATGACATTCCCATCTTCCTTGAGAAAGTGGCGGCGGGTTACGACATCGTTAGTGGATGGCGGAAGAATCGTGTAGATAACTTCTGGATGCGCCGAATCCCGTCACGTATTGCCAACTGGATGATGGCGAAGATCAGTGGCGTGGACATTCATGACTTTGGGACGACGTTCAAGGCGTACCGGCGCGACATCCTGGAGCAGGTGCCGCTGTATGGCGAACTGCACCGGTTCATTCCGGCGCTGGCATCGTGGCATGGGGCCACCATCTGCGAAGTGCCGATCAAGAATGTCATGCGGGAGCGTGGGGCTTCGCACTACGGCATCACGCGGACCTTCCGGGTGTTTTTTGATCTGCTCACCATTCGATTTCTGCTGAAGTATCTGTCTCGTCCGCTGCACTTTTTTGGCAGCGTTGGAATGATGAGCATCTTCGGCGGCAGCGCGATGGTGGCTTGGCTGGGAGTGGAGAAGTTTCTGCGGCATCAGCCGATCATGGCGACACACGGGCCAGCGATGATGGCCGCTCTTGGGCTGCTGCTTGGCGGGCTGAACCTGCTGGCGATTGGGCTGCTGGGCGAGATGCAGGTGCGGCACTATTACGAGCCCAGCCGGCGTGCGCCGTACTCGGTGGATCGTGTTCTGCGCTCGCAGAACGAAGAGCACAGCGTGCCGGAATAGCGGCACTTCCTTCAACATCACTCACCACAGGGGACACAGAGGTTCACAGGGGAACGCTACTGCCCACTCGAGCAGCGTCTTCTGTTCTTGTGTTTCGAGGCATGGTGTCATCACTTCATCTCTTTCGGGCGCGGGTTACGAGGTAGTCCTGACGCACCTGATTGTTCTCCAAGTATTCACTGACCACCGATTCGAATTCTCTGCGGAAAGCTTGGAGGCGACCCGGCTGGGTCTGGGACAGGGCTTGCACCATTTTGATGATAGGTCCGGCCGAGCGCTCGACATTGGCGCGGAAGTGCTGCGGACTGAGAACGGGAATCATGAGGGTATACCCGTCAAATGTGATGTCGGTAACGGCATTCCCGAGGCGCTGCGTTATGACTTGGGGATCTCCCCATTCGACAGGCGAGGCGATTCCCGGAGGCGGTGGCGGCATGTAACGGGCGGAGACCTGCATCGTCCGGCCTACGAGTAATTCGGGCGGCCATGTCGCGAAGGCGATGGTTCCTCCAGGGCGAAGGACGCGGAGCATCTCGGAGACAGCGACCTCGGGGCGGGGAGCGAACATGTGGGCGAACTGGCTGAGTACGACGTCGAAAGCGGCATCGGAAAAGGGAAGTTCTTCGACGTCGGCCTCGAGGAACTTGATGTTCACCTGAGCTATGGCAGCATTCTCCCGCGCCACCTCCAGCAGTTCTGGCGTGAGGTCGATGGCATCGACGTGAGCCCCGGCGCGCGCGGCGGTGACGGCGACGACGCCGGTGCCGCAGCCAACGTCGAGAACGCGATGTCCTTTGATGACGCCCGCGAAGTGCACGAGGCGGGCGGCTGCCGGTGTGGTAATGGCTTCGAGCGGAGCGAAATGCTTCCAGCCCTCTTTCTGAGCTTGCTTGAATTGAGTTAGAGCATCCACCTAATGTGCCTCGCTTGATCAGGATTGCGGATTTGATCCAAAACTGCGGCAGAGGATTCTTCGTATTTTGTCAGGAGAGCCGGGCGGGAGCAAATCCCGTGCGCTGCTCAGTCGTTCCTAAGCTTGAGTTGAGGGCTTTCGAGTGCTAGGGTGACGGGGGCATTTTGCGGGTGGAAGAATTGCAGAAAATGGGGAGGGCTTCATGGCTTTATTTGGCGTTTATCGCGGAGTCGTTCTGGACAACACAGATCCTCAGGTTTCCGGGCGAGTGAAGGTGCGCGTGGAAGGAATGGATACTGGCTGGGCACTGTGCCTGCTCGGAGCGCAGAAGCCGCAAGTCGGCTCAATGGTCATTGTGGCATTTGAGCATGGGGATCCGGATTATCCAGTCGTGCTGGGGCGAGTCACCTAGCGCTGAGTGGATGTGGCGCAGGGGTATAATGAACCGTTTGCGTTTTTTCAGGAGTTTTCCCGCCATGGAGAAGGCTACTTCCACACAACATCAGTTGCAGCTTGCGCGTCGGATGTCGCGTTTGGGGACTGAAACCGCTTTCGAGGTGCTGAACAAGGCGCGTGCGTTGGAGCGCCAGGGACGCAGCATTGTGCATCTCGAGATCGGGGAACCGGACTTCGATACGCCATCGAATGTGGTGGAGGCGGCCGTAGATGCACTGCACAAGGGGTGGACGCATTACGGGCCGTCGGCGGGATTGCCCGAACTCCGGCAAACGATTGCGGAATATGTAAGCCGGACGCGTGGGGTGAAGGTTTCAAGCGATGAAGTCGTGGTGGTACCCGGGGGCAAGCCGATCATCTTCTTCAGTATTTTGTCGCTGGTCGACGAAGGGGATGAGGTGATTTATCCAAATCCCGGATTCCCGATTTATGAGTCGATGATCAATTATGTCGGCGCGCGGGCGGTCCCGATTGCGTTGCGTGAGGAGCGAGATTTCGCGCTGGATGTGCATGAGTTGGAGTCGCTGATCAGCAATCGGACGAAGCTGGTCATCATCAATTCGCCGCAGAATCCGACCGGGGGCGTGCTGGGGCGGAAGGATATCGAGCAGATCGCGCGAGTGATTGGCGATCGCAACATCATGATTCTCTCGGATGAGATTTACAGCCGGCTGCTGTTCGATGGTGAGCAGCATTTTTCGATCATGTCGGTGCCGGGGATGCAGGAGCGGACGATTCTGCTGGATGGATTCTCGAAGACGTACGCTATGACCGGATGGCGCATGGGATACGGGGTGATGAGGGCGGATCTGGCGGCGCAGATGACGCGGCTGATGACGAATTCGAATTCCTGTACTGCGAGCTTCACGCAGGTGGCGGGAGTGGAGGCGGTCCGCGGGGATCAGAGTTCGGTGGATCGCATGCGCGATGAATTTCAGCGGCGGCGGGATGTGTTTGTGGCGGGGCTGAACAAGATCAAAGGATTTTCGTGTCGCATGCCGAAGGGGGCGTTTTACGTGTTTCCGAACATCACGGCGACTGGGTGGAAGTCGAAGCCGCTGGCGGATGCGCTGCTGGAGCAGGCAGGAGTGGCGGCACTTTCGGGGACGGCGTTCGGGGAATTTGGGGAAGGGTATCTGCGGTTCAGCGTGGCCAATTCGCTGGAGAATCTGCAGGAGGCGCTGCAGAGGATTAATTCTTGGGCGGACAAGAATCTGTGACGCTGCAATTGGTGCCTGGAAAATTCTAAAAGACTCACCACAGAGGACACAGAGGGGCACAGGGGTTGACACTATGCCTAAACAGAAAAATATGCGGGCTTCTGCTAGTCCTAAAGCTGGCCGCATTCATGCGCCTGGGTATGGTTTCCCTACTAGCACCAAGGGAGTGCTGTCGTGGTCTTGGGCGGAGCAGCGGCTGAAGAAGTCGCACAATTACTGGATTACTACCGTGAGACCGGACGGGTCGCCTCATACTATGGTGGTCTGGGGGCTTTGGCAGGATGGGCGATTTCTGTTTTCAACCGGGAGCGGGTCGCGGAAGGCGCGGAATCTGACGGAGAATCCGCGGTGCATTGTATGCAACGACGACGCGGCGGAGGCGGTGATTGTTGAGGGTGTGGCCGAAATTGCGGATCTGGCGGCGCGGAAGAAGATGCTGCCGGTGTATGAAAAGAAATACAAGTTCGATATGTCGTCGATGAAGGATGACATCCTGTCGATGAAAGAGCCGGTGTACGCGGTGCGTCCGCGGGTGGTGTTTGCGTTGTGGGAGAAGCATTTTCAGAGTAAGTCGACGCGGTGGAAGTTCGAATAGATTCTGGGCCACTATGAAGCTCAAGAGTGGCCGACTTGAGACCATCACATATCAGGATCTGACTTGCTAAAAGGCAAGAACCATGTAGGGCACGACGGTTCCAAGCCACTCGCTAGAACTCTGCACGTTCCTGAAATATTGCCATGGAATTCGAGCGCCCTGCGCCGCGCAAACCTAAAGGTCACTCAGAACGGAGAATGGCGGTGACGTCGAACGTTGCGATGCGACGGCTGGCGCACCAGACGCTGGTAGATGCGATAGCAGCGAGTAGAAAAATCAGTCCTGCCGAGGCCTGCAGGCCGATTGGCTGGGCGCCATTGATCAGGCTTTCGAGGAAGCGCCCTGACAGCTGTGCTCCCACTATTCCGGGAATCGCACTGGCCACGACCGTCAGCAAGCCGTGCCGCAACAGCATGCCCCGGACTCTCATGGGAGTTGTGCCCAAGGCCAAGCGTATTGCCACTTCCCGCGTCCTCTGGACGACAGCGTAAGAGACGATTGCGTAGATTCCAACCCCGGCCAACAGTACCCCGAATCCGGCAAAGAACCAGATGGCGGTTCGGTAGAACCTTGGCATCGCGAAGGTATCGTCGAGCCGCTGCTCCATCGTTTTCGCACCGAATACGGGAACCTGTGGATCTACGGACTGGATAGCGTTTCGAATCTCGGAGACGCGGTCTTTCGCGCTGCCTTCCACGCGCACGACAAAAGTCGAGAAGAAGCTGCCTGGGTCCGTGGACGGAATAAAAACCTCATTTCCGTGCGCAGTCGTCGGATCGGTCTCGTACTCCATGCCTTTAACAACCCCGACAATTCTCCAACTGTCACCTTCGTTCTTGAGCTGATGATCTATCGCGTCCTGCGGCGCGCCGAACGCCGCAGCAAATCTCTGATTCACTACCGCGACCCTTGCGCCAGAGTGGACTTCGGCATCCGTAAACTCGCGACCGTACAGAATGGCCGTTCCCATTGTCTGAAAGTAGTCCGCCATGACGGGTATCATCATGGAACCGCGGGAAGCAGGTCGTCCATCCAGGCCGAACGGTCCGCCGACAAATGCGGATGCATATAGGGGGAGGAATTCGGTTGCACTTGCGGCACGAACTCCGGGAAGATGTCGGATCCGGCTCAATACCTGCTCGAAGTATGGGAGCTGCCTCTTATTCAGTTGATGCATCGTTCCTTCCAGAGAAACGCTTGCAGTGACTACCTGTTTCACGTCGTAGCCGCGGTCGATTCTCATCAAGTGAACGAATGCCCGACCTAACGATACCGATCCCGCAAGAAGAATGATGGTCAACGCGACCTGTGCGCCGACCAGGACATCTCGAACCGCTCGTGAGGCACGCGGACGGCTGGAACTTCGTATTCGCGAATCGGGGAGTCGGACCAGATACAAGGATGGCACGATGCTGAACATCAAAGCGGTCATGACGGAGACGGCCACGGTGAAACCAAGAACACGTGCATCAAGAATCGAATAAGACTGTGTGGCGAGAGTTGGAGGTCCGACCTTCGCCGCAAGCGATCTTGTCCAAAAAGCGATGGACAGTCCGGCTAGAGTCGCGACCAGCGAAAGTAGCAGGCCCTCCGTGAACAATTGTCGTGCCAGGCGGGCGCCACTTGCTCCCAGGGCGGAGCGTATGGAAAACTCTGCGACCCGATCGGCCGTACGTGCGGTCAGGATGTTTGCGACGTTCGTGCATGCAATCAGCAGAACCAGAACTACCGCGCCCATAAACATGAGCGAAGCGTTCTTTGCAGGGCCGGCGAGCGCATCCTGAAGCGACACGATGCTTGGGTGGAAATCGTCCGGGCTTGCCTGGGGCGTCAAACGCTTCGCCTCTGCCGCAAATGCGGCGCGTGCCTGGACCCAGGGAACATCAGGCTTGAGCCTGGCGACTGTTTCCCAACCGTTGTTGCCGGAGCTAAACGCAGCTGGTTTCCAGAGAACAGCCCTATGCGGAAAATCAAATCCCGGCGGCGCTACACCAATGACGGTAAGCGAATTTCCGTCGACTCGAACCATCTTGCCCAGAACCCCGGGATCTGCACCGAAGAGCTGCTGCCAGAGTCCGTAACTGATCACCGCTACTGCATTGCGACCGGGCAGTCCCCAGCCCGTCGCGTCCACATCATCGTCTAAGGTGAAGCCGCGGCCTAGGACCGGCTGTGTGCCGAGCAGCGAGAAGAAGTTCCACGAGGTTTGGGCGACGTGCGCGCGGGTGGCGACGCGGCTGCCCCCGAGGTTCACATCGAATTCCTCAAATAACGCAGCATCGCTGAGATACGCACTGCTCTGACTCCACTGATGAAACTGCTTTGCACTATCGTTCGGAGGTATGAACTCGTGCGTAAGAGCCAAGCGGTCCGGCTCGCGAAACGGCAGGGAGCGCAGCAATAATACGTTGACTACGCTAAAAACGCCCGTGTTCACTCCAATGCCTATCGCCAGGGCGGCAATGGCAAATCCAGCCTGCCACGGACGGCTGGCCCAAAATCTCAACGCGTACCGGAGATCCTGAAGCATCACGATAGTATGCTCTGGGTTGGCTCCTTTGTCGAAGATGACTGAAGAGATATGAGTTCGATCTGTTGTCGTTGAAGGGACGACATTATGTCGATGACGGGCTACTGCTGTAACAGGATTGAAACGGTGTTATCCGTCAAGTTGACGACCGCGAGATCCAGTCTGCCGTCGCCATTGAAATCGGCTGTGACGATTTGATACGGGCCCTTGCCGACTGAATATGGCGATCCCGCTGCCTGAGCGAAAGTTCCATCGCCATTTCCAAGCAGAAGCGTAATGGTGTTATCGCCGAAGTTGGCGATAGCCAAGTCGAGTTTCCCGTCATTATTGAAATCTCCGACGACCATCGACTCCGGTTCATTCGCGACCGCAATCGTGCTTGGCGTTCCAAGTGTTCCATCGCCATTGCCGAGCAGGATGTACACAACGTTCGCACTCAAGTCTGTCACCGCAACGTCGAGCTTGCCGTCGCTGTTGAAATCGGCGACAAGAATCGCATTAAGGGACTCTCCGATGAGCATCGGAGAATGATTTGCTTGAGTGAATGTCGCGTCACCCTTCCCGAGTGATACAGCCAACCCCGAACCTCCCATGCCACTCGAACCGCCGCTTCCGCTGGCTACGATCGCGTCCAGCTTCCCATCGGAATTGAAATCTCCTACGGCAATACCATTCGTGAAGCCGGCAACGTTGAGATCGCCAGCCTGATTAAACGCGCCGTCCCCATATCCCAAAACCACAAGAGCAGAGGCATAGATCTGATTGAGGATGGCAAGGTCGAGATTTCCGTCCGCATTGAAATCAGCCGCTGCCAGAGCCGAAGTCGTGGGACGCGATGTGTTGGCGAAGGCTGCAGAGGAGGGAACGAAGGTGCCGTCGCCTTTCCCCAACAGGATCGCCGCGGCCATGTTTTGCATCAATGCGACCGCCATACCCTGATGACCACTGTGATTGAAATCTGCCGCCACGATCGGTCCGGCATCGGGTGAGACGCCATCATCATAGGGCGGACTCAGCAATCGAACGGGAGAGCCCGAGGCGGGCGTAAAGGTGCCATCGCCGTTTCCGAGGAGCACCGCCACCTTAACAGTTTCAGCAACAGCAAGGTCTGGCTTGCCGTCACTGTTGAAATCGGCAACCGTCAGGGCGAATCCCTCCATAGCCTGAAACGGGGAGTTCGCTGCCGGCGCAAATGAAACGGTGGCCGAAGGCGCAGCTATGGGGAAATACACCGCGTTCGATGCACCGCCGCCAGGTGCTGGATTAACAACCGTTATGGCGGCAGTCGAGGCATTCGCCACGTTCGTAGCGGGAACTATCGCGGTGAGATGTTGATTGTTGATAAAGGTTGTGGTCAGCGGGGTGCCGTTGAAGTCAACCGTCGCGCCGAAAACAAAGCCAGTGCCGCTTACGCTGAGAGCGAAACTGGAGTTACCAGGCGCAACGGAAGTCGGCACAAGCGTCTGGTTCAAGAAAGGGACCGGATTCGCCGCACTCGAACTCTGAGTGATCTGGATACTCAAAGAGTTGATCGCGACGTTCCCGGCCGCGTCCGCTGCCGTCACTTCGAAATACCAGGTTCCCCCGCCGGTTGGCGTGCCGCTGATCGCGCCCGTGGTCGCATTCAGCGTGAGACCATCCGGCACCGATCCTCCCACTTGGTATCCGGTGATGATTGGGCCGTTGTAAACACTCCATTGAAACGGAGGCGTTCCGCCAGTGAGCGTGATCATCTGGTCGTACGAGACGCCCACCGACCCGTTCGCCAGCGTCTGAGAAGTAATTTGCGGAAATGGATTTACAGTAATCTGCAGCGACGCATTCTTCGTTGCGTCAGCCAACGATGTCGCCGTCACCGTCGCCTGCTGTGCGCTGGTGACGTTCGTTGTTGGCGAACTGTACGTGACGGAGGGACCAGTCGAATTGCTGAGAGAGCCGGGGCCTGTCAGACCCCAGGAAATACCTTTGCCGGATTTGTCATTGATCACGGTAACCGTGATCGACAGCGTCTGACCTTGATCTATCGCTTGCGCAGATGATGGCGACAGGCTTACCGAGATCGGAGGCGGTGCACTGGACGACGAACAACCCGCCATTGAGAGCGACATCAGTAGGAGGAAGAGGGCAGAGTGGTAGCGGAAGCTCGGCATGGCCCCTCCATGTAGTCAGAGGAAATATGGCACAGTTTGCGCACCCGGCCATGTGATTCTAATCACCGCTTCGGCCTTTTTTTCCGCGATAGCCTCTGAGGTAGCACGCTCTGTGCCATCTTAGCGCTAGCCTTCGTACGTCCGTTCGCTGAAGGGGGGAAAGTCATGGCCCTGATTGATTCCACGACCGGAAAAGTCATTCGGGATTACTCCATCGAACAACTGACTGAAGCCGCCGATTTGATGCGCGGGTATGACCTGGTTGCGTTGCATGCGGCGGGATCGGGACATGCCGGCGGCACGCTTTCGATCATGGACATCACCGCGGCGCTGTATCTGAAGATTGCGAATCATGATCCGAAGAATCCGAACTGGGCGGACCGCGACCGCATTATCTGGTCGACCGGGCACAAGGCGCCGAGCTTGTATCTGGGGCTGGCGTTTGCGGGATTCTGTCCAGTCGAGGATGTGGTTACTCTGCGCAAGTTGAGTTCGCCGTATCAGGGGCATCCGCATTGGTTAAAGCTACCGGGAGTGGAAGTGTCTACCGGCTCACTGGGGCAGGGACTGAGCATTGCCGTGGGCATGGGACTGGCCGCACGGCTTGACCGCAAGTCGCACAAGATCTTCTGCATCATGGGAGATGGTGAGCAGCAGGAAGGACAGGTGTGGGAAGCGGCGATGGAGGCGGGGCATTATCAGCTCGATAACATCGTCGCGATCATCGACTGCAACCGGCTGCAGATCGATGGCTGGGTGAAGGATGTAATGCAGGTTGAGCCTCTGGCTGCGAAGTATGGCGCGTTCGGATGGGATGTCCTGCGCATCGATGGACACGACATGGCGCAGGTGGTGGATGCGTTGGGACAGGCGCGGGCGGTGAAAGGGCGTCCGGTGGCGATTCTGGCGGACACGGTTAAGGGGAAAGGCGTCAGCTTCATGGAAGACCAGGCGGGCTGGCACGGAAAGGCTCCGAGCTATGAGGAACTGGTGAAAGGGCTGGAAGAGCTTGAGGTGCAAGAGAAGATTCCGTTGCAGAAGCTGCTGGAGCGGGCGAAGCAGTATCAGGTGGAAGTCGATCGCAAGCTCGACGCGAAGATGCCGAAGTTCACGCGCGACTACTGGTGGAACTCCGGCGACGCGATGAAGGTGAAGATGGAGCCGACGCGCAAGGGCTTCGGGCAGTCGCTGGCCGCGAACGGAGATGATCCGCGAGTGGTTTGCCTGGGCTTGGATATCTCCGGATCGATTACGATCAGCGATTTCTACGCGGGCAAACCGGCGCGAAAAGAGCGCTGGCTCAGCATGGGGATTGCGGAGCAGTCGGCGACGGCGGCTGCGGCGGGATTGGCGCGGGAAGGGAAGCTGCCGGTGCTGGGAACATACGCGACCTTTGCGGCAGCGAGGAACCTGGACCAGATTCGCACCTCGGTTTGCTACGGGAACTTCAATGTGATGATCGCAGGGGCGCACGGAGGAGTGTCGGTGGGTCCGGATGGCGCGACACATCAGGCGCTGGAGGATCTGTTCGCAATGCAAGGTTTGCCGAACATGTCGGTGGTGGTGCCGTGTGACATCGTCGAGACGCGGAAGGCGACCGATTATCTGCTGCTGAAGCATGTGGGGCCGAAATATATCCGCTTCGCGCGCGAGGCGACGCCGATCGTTACGGATGACAAGACGCCGTTTGTATTCGGCAAGGCCAATGTGATCCGGTTGCGCCGAGAGGGGCCGAACTTCCTGGAGGCGTTTGAGACGGTGCTGGCCGAGTCTTACAAGAACGAGGCAGAGGATCTGAGCATTATCGCGTGCGGGCCGATG
>Ga0335069_10010061_pt1 | contig 13430 bp, 14 predicted proteins | sample Lox_Sample_11_FD_206714 | JGI IMG/M metagenome (GOLD analysis project Ga0335069, IMG submission 206714) | Soil microbial communities from Loxahatchee National Wildlife Refuge, Florida, United States - Lox_Sample_1.1 | ecosystem: Environmental > Terrestrial > Soil > Wetlands | place: USA... | reverse complement strand
TCGGCCGCGAGTTCCGCGTCGGGCCGGGCGCCGAGGGCGTCGTTGACGGTTGAGAACGGGCCGGCGCGCCCAGAGTTGCTCGAGATTCATGACATGGCCTTCCTCCGCACGCTCCCGGTCGTAGATCGCGCGGACTTTCTCGTCTTCAGGCGGTGGGCTGAGGTACATCGGAACTCCTTTCGGCAGCGCGAAACGCGGCGCCGACTATAGCCCGGAGACGGAAAAAGTCACCGGGCGCGGCCGGCGATGGCTGCTATGAAGCCAGAACGAGAATGCACAGCTGGCAGGCCTAAAGCCCGCCCCACCGCGGAGTGTTTCGGATTGGGCAGATGGATTGGCGCCCCCAACCCAAAACCCAGAACCCAAAGCCCAAAACCACAATGATCGGGTTCTCCGTTTCCTCTGTTTCCTCCTGTGAAAACAGAGAAGAATCCGCCGTCCTCAGTCCCCGCCCGGGGGATTGGCGTCGCCGTTCTCGCCCTCGTGCCGCTCGATCAGCGATTCGAACGCCATGGCCGACCCGGACAGATCCTGCTGCCGCTGGCTCACGAGCGCCTCGTATGTCGGCGGCGGCTCTGGATTCCGGTAGAAGACCCCGGTGTAGAGGATCTCGCCGTAATGCTGCGCCAGGTCCATGGCGCGCAGGCGGTCGGCGGGATCGTGTTTTTCGTCCTCGAGCTTGCGCATCCGCCGGCGCTGGGTCTTGAGCTGCGTGTCGGGATCGCCGTAGGTGATGCAGGGCGACTGGACGTTCACGAAGGCGAAGCCGGGGAAACGGATGGCCTCCTCGATCATCTTGGCGAGGCCTTCCATGTCGGCGGGGACGCCCTGCGCCACGAAGCCGGCGCCGAAGGCGAGCACGTTGAGGAGCGGATTGATCGGGGCCTCCAGGCTGCCGTAGACGGACGAGGCCGTCTTGGCGCCGCGCGGAGCGGTCGGGGACAGCTGGCCCTTGGTCAGCCCGTAGACCTGGTTGTCCATCACGATGTAGGTCAGGTCGACGTTGCGGCGCACCGCGTGCGGCACGTGCCCGCCGCCGATCGAAAACCCGTCGCCATCCCCGCCCGCGACGAGCACCAGGAGGTCCGGGTTCGCCATCTTGATGCCCTCGGCGATCGGCAGCGCGCGCCCGTGCAGCGAGTTGAACCCGTAGGCGGTCGTGTAGCCCGGGATACGGCTCGAACAGCCGATGCCCGACACAAACGCGATCTCGTGCGGCGGGCGGCCGATGGCCGCCAGCGCCCGGTAGATCGCGGTGACGACTCCGTAATCGCCGCAACCCGGACACCAGATCGGCTTCAGGCTGCTGCGGAAGTCCTTGGTGGTGAAAACCTCGGGACTGAGAGGGCATTCAGTGCTCATCGGGTCCCTCCGGATCTGGCCTGGGCGTCGGCCGGCGCGGCGGAGCGCGCGAGCCCCCGCAGTTCATCCGCCACTTCCTCGGGCGTGATCAAATTGGACCCGCTCCGGGCCAAGGAGCGGAAATCGGGAGGAACGGCGGCCCACATGCGGATGACGCGGGCCAGCTGCCCCTGGTGGGACATCTCGACGACCAGGCAGGAGCGCAGGCCGGCAAAGAACTCCCGGTAGATCTCCTCGGCGACGGGATAGACCAGCTTGGGCACCAGGAGCTTCACCTTGAGTCCGTCGGCCCGCGCCAGCTCGAGCGCCTCGAGCGCGACGCCGGCAATGCTGCCCCAGCTGATCAGGCCGATGGTCGCGTCCGCGTCGCCCGCGGTGAGGAACAGGTCGCGGCGCCGGCCGAGCGGGGCCATCTTGCGCAGGCGCTTGTCGTTCATGCGGGCGTGCATCTCGCCGTTGGCGGTCGGCGCGCCGCGCTCGTCGTGCTCGATGCCGGCGGCGAGGTAGTTGCCGCCCTTGATGCCGGGATGGCTGATCGGGCTGATCCCCGACTCGGTCAGCCGGAAGCGGGTGTAGCCGTCCAGCTCGGCCCCGGCGGGGACGAGCCGATGCTCGAGGCGGAAGCGCGAGGTGTCGACGGGATCGACGACCTCCTTGCGGTGGGCGATCTCCTGGTCGGACAGGACGATGACCGGGGTCTGGTAGTGCTCCGCGATGTTGAAGGCCTCGACGGTGACTCCGAAGGCGTCGGCCACGCTGATCGGCGCCAGCACGGGCCGCACGGTGTCGCCGTGCGCCGAGAAGGCCGCGGCGAAAAGGTCGGCCTGCTCGCGCTTCGTCGGCATGCCGGTGGATGGGCCGCCGCGCTGGACGTCGATGCAGACCAGGGGCAGCTCGGCGGCGCTGGCGAGGCCGAGCATCTCGGACTTGAGCGACAGCCCGGGGCCGGAGGTGGCGGTCATGGCCTTGACGCCCGCAAACGACGCGCCGATCGCCGCGGCCGCGCCGGCGATCTCGTCCTCGGCCTGCAGGAAGGAGCCGCCGTACTTCCAGATCTCGCGGCTGAGGTACTGCATGATCTCCGAGGCGGGGGTGATCGGGTAGCCGCCGAAAAACCGGCAGCCGGCGAAGACGGCGGCGGCGGCGCACATCTCGTTGCCGTCGGTCAGCAGCTTGCGGCGCCCGCCGGGGGCCGGGGGCCGGAGGCGGCGGGCTGCGGCCAGCGGATGCTGCCGCGCGTAGTCGAGCCCGGCGGCGAACGCCCGCTCGTTGCCCTGGAGCACGGCCTCGCCTTTCTTGGCGAATTTCTTGCGGATGCCGTCGAGGAGGTGTTCGCCGGCGAGGCCGAACCAGCCGGCGAGCAGGCCGAGCACCACGTTGTTCTTGGCGAGGAGCACGCCCGCGGTCTGCACGGCGAGGTCCTCCATCGGCACGGCCAGCGCGGCCGCCGGCGCGACGCCCCCGAGCGGCAGCGCCGTCGGCTCGACGCCGGACTTGCTCTCGTAGATGACCAACGTCTCCGGTCCCACCGGCAGCTCGCGGCCGAACCGCAGGAAATCCTCCCAGTTCAGCACCACGGCCACGTGGAGCGCGCCGCCGGGATTGAGCACCGGCCGCGCCGAGATGCGCAGGCGGCAGGAGGACTCGCCGCCCCGGATCTGGGAGCCGAAGCTCTTGGTCAGCACGGCGAAATAGCCGGCGGTCGCGGCCGCGCCGATCAGCGACTCGCCCGCGGAAACAATGCCGTCCCCGCCCGATCCGGCCATGCCGATGATCAGGTCGTCGGCCAGCCCGGCGGCGGGGGCGGGCGGTTCGGGCGGGCGTTCAGGCATGAATTGGAACCTCGACAAAGTCCCCGAAAAATCCATCGGAGCAAGCGGCTTGCGGCGCAAAAAGCAAGCAAACGTCGCGGCGGACCGGGCCCGCCGCTACCGGAAGGCGTCCGCCGCCGCCAGGTGCTCCTTTTCCAGGCTGCCGCAGACCAGCGCGCAGAGCTGGAAAATCGAGGGGTCGGCCAGGGCGTAGTAGACCTCGAGGCCGTCCTTGCGGCGGCGGAGGAGGCTGGCGGCGGTCAGCGTCTGCAGGTGGCGCGAGACGTTGGCCTGGGTGCCGCCGGTCAGGGCGACGAGCGTGTGGACGTTCTTCTCGCCGTCGAAGAGGGCCTGGAGCAGGCGCAGGCGCATCGGCTCGCCCAGGACGGCGAAGCGGCGCGCGACCTGGTCGAGGGCGGCGGGGGAGAGCGGGCGGGATTTCCGGAGCACGCAGGGAGTCAAATCAGCGCTTGACACGGTTGCAAGCATATGCGTATATGCGCATATAATTTTTAACGAGTCAAGCGTTTTTCCCATGAAGATCGAATCCGCCATCCGCCTCCTCGCCGGCACCCTCGTGCTGGCCGGCACCGTCCTCGCGCGCCTCGCCAGCCCCTGGTGGCTGCTGCTGCCCGCCTTCGTCGGCCTCAACCTGGTCCAGTCGGTGTTCACCGGCTTCTGCCCGGCCGAGCTCATCCTGCGCCGCCTCGGCGCCGGCGCCGCCCACCCGGAGGACCGGCCGTGAGCGCGACCCTCCGCTTCGTCGTGACCGTCGGGGCCGGCGTCCTGCTCGGCGGCCTGATGGGGTACTTCGGCCAGTGCGCGTCGGGGACGTGCCCGCTGACCTCGACCTGGTGGCGCGGCGCGCTCTATGGCGGGTTCGTCGGCCTGCTGCTGGCCCTCGGCGGCCGGCCGTCCTGAGGGGGCGCCGCCATGCACCGCTCCCGCCGAGCCCTTCGCCTCGAGCCGCCGGCCCGGGCGCCCGCGCCCGCCGGCTGGCTGCTCGTCCCGCTCATCCTGGCGCTCCTCGCGCTGCCGCTGCTGGTCCGCGCCGAGCCGTGGACCCTCGAGCGCGCGGTCGCCGCGGCGCTCGAGCACAGCCCCGACGCCCGCCTCGCCCGCGCCCGGGCCGCGGGCGCCGACGCCCTGGTCGAGCAGGCCCGGGCCGCCTGGTATCCCCAGGTATCGGTCCAGGGGCGCTACACCGGGACCGACAGCCCGATGATGGCGTTCGGCGCGATCCTCAACCAGCGGGCTTTCAACTTCGGGCTCGACTTCAACCATCCCGGCCGGATCGACGACCTCAACGCGACCGGCACGGTGGCCTACAATATCTACAGCGGCGGCCGGGCCGCAGCCGGGCTGGCGGCGGCCCGCGGCGGCGCCCGCGCCGCCCAGGAGGACCTCCGGGCCGCGCGCGACCAGCTCGGGCTCGAGGTCGTCAAGGCCTGGCTCAACATCCGCAAGGCGCGCGAGGCCGAGGCGGCCGTCGCCGCCGGCGTCAAGGCCTACACGGCCGCGGTCTCCGCGGCACGGGCCCGGTTCGAAGCCGGCGGGCTGATCCGGTCCGACCTGCTCAGTCTCGAAGTCCAGCTGGCCCAGACCCGGGCCGACCTCGCGGCGGCCCGCCACGGCGCCGCCCTGGCCGACCGCGCGTTCCTGTTCGCGCTGGGGCTCGACGCCTCGGCCGGCGCGGTCGAGACCGCGGTCGACGACCCGGCGCTCGCGGCGCTCGCCGCGCCCGAGACCGGCGACTTCTCGCGGCGGCCCGAGCTGATCGGCCTGCAGGAGCGCGTGCGCGCCGCCGAGGCGATGGTGCGCGCCGCCCGCGGCGGCCGCCTGCCGTCGGTCAACGCCTTCGCCAGCGCGCAGACCGACCGGGGCTGGCAGACCGGCCGCAGCGGCAACAGTTGGATGGCCGGCGTGTCGGTCGACCTCGCCGTCTTTGACGGCGGCCAGACCGCGGGCCGCGTCCACCAGGCCGCCGCCGAGTTCGCCCAGGTGCAGGAGATGCTTCGCAAGGCCGAACTCGGCATCGCTCTTGAGGTCGAGCAGGCCCGCCTCGCCCACGCCGACGCGGTCGAGCGCCTCGCGGTCACGAGCGACGCCGTCGCCCTGGCCGAGGAGAGCGCCGCCCTCAGCCGCGCCCGCTTCGAGCAGGGCGCGCTGCTCACCGCCGACCTGATCGGCGTCGAGGGCCGCCTGATCGAAGCCCGGATGCGCCGCGCCGTCGCCGCGGCCGACGAACGCCTCGCGCTGGCCGAACTGCGCCGCGCGCTCGGCCTCGCCCCCGTGCCCCAACCCTGAATCCAGCTTCGCCATGAATCCCGTCCGACTCCCCGTTCCCCTCATCGCCCTCGCCCTGCTCGCCGGCTGCTCAAGCCGCCCGGCGCCCGGGGACGCCGTGCAGCCGCCCGCCGTCCGCGTGGCGGTGGCGCCCGTCGCCGCCGAGGACGCGCCGGTCCTCGTCGAAGTCACGGCCACCGTCCGCCCGGTGCGCCGCGCCCTGCTCGCCGCCAAGGTCATGGGCGCCATCGAGGCCATGCCCGTGGTGCTCGGCCAGCGGGTCAGGGCCGGCGACGTGCTGGTCCGGATCTCCGCCGGCGAGATCTCCGCCCGCCTGCGCCAGGCGGAGGCCCAGCTCAGCCAGGCCCAGCGCGACCTCGAGCGCGAGCGCGCGCTCCTGGCCAAGGGGGCCAGCACGCCCGACATGGTCAATGGGCTGACCGATCGCTTCGCCATGACCCAGGCGATGGTCGGCGAGGCCGAGACCATGCTCGGCTACACGACGCTTCGCGCGCCGTTCGACGGCGTGATCGCCCGCAAGCAGGCGGAGACCGGCGACCTGGCGTCGCCCGGCCAGCCGTTGCTCGAAATCGAAGGCACTGATGCCTTCCAGATCGAGGCGGGAATCCCCGACTCGCTCGCGGCCGGCCTCGCCGTCGGCGCGCCGCTGCCGGTCGAGGTGCCGGCCGCCGGCGCCCGGTTCGAGGGCACGCTCGTCGAGCTCTCGCCGTCGGCCGATCCCTTTGCCCACACCGTGCCGGCGAAGATCGCGGTGCCCGCCGGCGCCGCGGTGCGTTCGGGCCAGTTCGCCCGTGTCGGCGTCCCCGGCGCGCCCACGCGCACGCTGACGGTGCCGGCGTCGGCGGTGACGGTTCTCGGCCAGATGGAGCGGGTCTTCGTCGTGGCGGACGGCCGCGCCGTCCTGCGGCTGGTCCGGACGGGCGCCGGAAAAGTCGGGCCGGGCGGCCCGCGGGTCGAGATCCTGGCCGGCCTCGCGGCCGGCGAGACCGTGGTCGCGGCCCCGCCGGCGGGGCTGCGCGAAGGCCAGCCGCTGGAAGTGGGGATCCGGCCATGACCGCCCGCCCGCCCGCCGGCCTGCCCGATGCGTCGCGGTACGGCTTTGCCGGCCGCATCGCCGCGCGCTTCATCGACTCGAAGCTCACGCCGATCGTCGTCGCGGCGTCGCTCCTGCTTGGCGCCTTCGCGGTGCTGATGCTGCCGCGGGAGGAGGAGCCGCAGATCAAGGTGCCGATGATCGACGTCATGGTCGCGATGCCCGGCGCCGACGCGGCCGAGGTCGAGAATCGCGTCACCCGCCCGATGGAGAAGCTCCTCTGGGAGATTCCGGGCGTGGAGTACCTCTATTCGACGGCCAGCCCGGGCCGCGACCTGACCATCGTCCGGTTCAAGGTGGGGGAGGACCTCGAGCGCAGCCTGGTCAGGCTCAACCAGAAGCTGCAGACCAACTTCGACCGCATTCCGCCGGGAGTCAGCTTCCCGCTGATCAAGCCGCGCACGATCGACGACGTGCCCGTGCTCGCGCTCACCTTCCACAGCGCCCGCTACGACCACGCGACGCTCCGCCGGCTCGCGGCCCAGGTCGACGACGCGGTCAAGACCACGCCGCAGGTCGCCGAGACCACGCTCATCGGCGGCGAGCGCCGCCAGATCCGCGTCGCGCTCGACCCCGCCCGGCTCGCCTCGCGCAACCTCAGCGCCGCCGGCATCGCGCCGGTGCTCCAGCAGGCCAACGCCCAGACGCATGCCGGCGCCCAGGTGTTCGCGAACGGCGAGACCCTCCTCCAGACGGGCGCGTTCTTCCAGAGCGCCGAGGACGTCGGCAACGTGGTTGTCGGGGTGTTCGCCGGGCGCCCGGTGTACCTGCACGACGTCGCCACGATCACCGACGGTCCGGGGGATCCGGCCAACTACGTGCTGTTCGGAGCGGGGGTGGGAGCGGCGACGCCCGCGTCGCCGGAACGCGACCGGGGGGTCGCGTCCCCGTCCGCCGACGAGGCCGCCGTGACCCTGAGCATCGCCAAGCGTCCGGGCGCGAACGCGGTCGATGTCGTCGCGGCCGTGCTGCGGAAGGTCGACGCCCTCAAGGGCGCGCTCATTCCCGCCGACGTCGGCGTCACCGTCACGCGCGACTACGGGGCGACCGCGAGCGAGAAATCGAACGAGCTGCTCCTGCACATGGGCCTGGCGGTCTTCGGCGTGGCCCTGTTGATCCTCCTCTTCCTGGGCTGGCGCGAGTCGCTCGTCGTCATGCTCGCGATCCCGGTCACCCTCGGCCTGACCCTGCTCGTCTTCTACCTCTACGGCTACACGCTCAACCGGATCACCCTGTTCGCGCTGATCTTCTCGATCGGCATCCTGGTGGACGACGCGATCGTGGTGGTCGAGAACATCGTCCGCCACATGGGGCTCCCGAGCTGCCGGCGCAAGCGGCTGCTTCAGATCGCGGTCGAGGCGGTCGACGAGGTCGGCAACCCGACGATCCTCGCGACCTGGGCCGTGATCGCGGCGGTGCTGCCCATGGCCTTTGTCAGCGGCCTGATGGGACCCTACATGCGGCCGATCCCCATCGGCTCGAGCGCCGCCATGCTGTTTTCGCTGCTCGTCGCCTTCGCGGTGACGCCCTGGGCCGCGCTCAAGGTCCTGCGCGGCCACGCCCGCCACGCGGAGCACGCGACGGAGTTCATCGACGCCCCGCTCAACGACGAGGAGGAGGCGGCCGAGGAGGCGATGCCCGACACCGCCTTCACGCGCCTCTACAGCCGCGTCATGCGACCGCTGCTCGAGCACCGTGGCCGGCGCTGGGCGTTCCTCGCCGGCGTGGCCGCGCTGACCGCGGCCTCGGCGGGCCTGGTCGGGATCGGCGCGGTCAAGGTCAAGATGCTCCCGTTCGACAACAAGTCCGAGTTCCAGGTCATCCTGAACATGCCGAAGGGCTCGGCCCTCGAGCAGACGGCGGCGGCGGCGCGCGAGCTGGCGGCCGCCATCCGCGACGAGCCCGAGGTGCGCGACTACCAGATCTACGCCGGCACCGCCTCGCCGTTCAATTTCAACGGGCTCGTGCGCCACTACTTCCTGCGCCGGGGGGCCGACGTCGCCGACCTGCAGGTCAACCTCCTGCCCAAGGGCGAACGCCGGGCCCAGAGCCACGACATCGCCCGGCGCGTGCGGCCGCGGCTGGCCGCCATCGCCGCGCGCCACGATGCAACCGTCGCGGTCGCCGAGGTCCCGCCCGGGCCGCCCGTCCTGCAAACCCTCGTCGCCGAGGTCTACGGGCCGACCGACGAGGCGCGCCTCAAGCTGGCCGGCCAGGTCCGGGAGATCTTCCGGAGCACGCCCGGCGTCGTCGACGTCGACTGGTACGTCGAGCGCGAGCAGCCGAAGACGATCCTGCGCGTCGACCGGGCCAAGGCGGCGCTGGACGGCATCACCGAGGCCGCGGTGGCGCGGACCGTGCAGCTGGCGGTCCAGGGTTACCCGGTCACCCTGCTTCATGCCCCGCGCGAGCGGGAGGATGTCGACGTGGTCCTCGAGGTGCCGCGCGCCCTCCGCGCCCACCCGGACGACCTGCTTGCCCTGCCGGTGCGGTCCGAGATGAACCCGGCTGCCCCGCTCGTGCCCCTGCGCGAACTGGTCACGGTCGAGTCCACGCACGGAGAGCGCAACATCTATCACAAGAACCTGCAGAACGTGGTCTACGTCACCGGCGACGTGGCCGGGGCGATCGAAAGCCCGGTGTACGCGATCCTGAAGATGAACCGGGCGCTGGCGAAGCTGGACGGCCGCGACTTCGGCGGCACGCAGCCGGGGGTCCGGATCTTGAATGCGAGCATGCCCGCGAGCACGTCCGAGCCGGCGATGAAGTGGGACGGCGAGTGGCAGGTGACGCTCGAGGTGTTCCGCGACCTCGGCCTGGCCTTCGGCGCCGTGCTCATCCTGATCTACATGCTCATGGTCGGCTGGTTCAAGAACTACGCGACGCCGCTGATCGTGATGACGGTCATCCCGTTCTCGCTCGTCGGCGTGCTGCCCGCGCACTGGGCGCTGGGCGCGTTTTTCACCGCCACGTCGATGATCGGCTTCATGGCCGGGGCGGGCATCGTCGTGCGGAATTCGATCATCCTGGTCGACTTCATCGAGCTGCGCCTGAGCCACGGCCGGCCGCTGCGCGCGGCGTGCATCGAATCGGGGGCGGTCCGCTTCCGGCCGATGATGCTCACGGCCCTCGCCGTGGTCGTGGGCGGCCTCGTCATCCTCGCCGATCCGATCTTCCAGGGCCTGGCGATCTCGCTGCTCTTCGGCGCGATCGCCTCGTTGCTGATCAGCCCGCTGGCGGTGCCGCTGATCTACTACGTCACCCACGCGCGCCGCCTCGGGCACCCGCGGCCGCCCCCGCCGGCCGGCGACGAGAAATGTGTGGTCGCCCCCGCCTCGAGCTGACCGCCGCTCAGATCACCGATTTCCATGAGCATCCTGAAATCCATTTTCTCCCTGTTTCCACCCGCCGGTTCCGGCATGCGCCGCATCGGCGCCGTCGAGGCGGCGCACCTGGTCGGCGAGGGCAAGGCCGTGCTCGTCGACGTGCGCGAGCCGGCCGAGTGGGAGTCCGGCGTCGCGAAATCCGCCCAGCTCCTGCCGTTCAGCGACCTCACCGGCCGGCGGCGCCGGTGGGCGCCGTTCCTCAAGCGGGTGGGGGAGCGCGAGATCATCCTCTACTGCCACTCCGGTTCCCGCTGCAGCCTGGTCGGACGAATGCTGGCGCGCGAAGGCTTCAAGGCCGCCAGCATGGGCTCCTTCCGGGCCTGGACCGGCGCCGACCTGCCGGTCACCCGTCCGGAAACTGCGCGGTGACGGGCGAGCCATGGTATCGTACCTTCCATCATGAACGCGACCTTGCTCCTCGGCATCCTCCTCGGTGCGGTGGCGGCGCTCCTGCTCGTCGGGGCGGGCGCCTTTCTGGCGCTGCCGCGCCTCATGATCCACGAGCGCCCGAGCCCGCTCGGCCTCGACGCCACGGTCGCGAGGATCACCGAGGCCGCGCTGGCGGCCGGCTGGGTCGTCCAGAGCGTCGTCGAGCTTGAGAAGTCCGTGAAGAAGAACGGCGGCGGCGACATCCGCCCCGTGCGCCTCGTCAACCTCTGCGAAGCGCGCCACGCCGCCGAGATCCTCCGCCACGACGCCGTGCGCCGGGTCTCCGTCTTCATGCCCTGCACCCTGTCGGTGTACGAAAAGGCCGACGGCCGCGCCTACATCGGCACGCTCAACGCCGGCCTGCTCGCCCGCCTGTTCGGCGGGGTTGTCGCCCGCGTCATGGGCGGGCCCGTCGCCGCCGGTCAGGCGCGGTTCATCGACTTCGCCGCGCCGCCGCGCTGAGCCCCAGTCCCCTATTTCCTCTGCCCCCGCTCCCTTGGTCCACTCACTCCCTCACTCCCTTTCACTCCCATCCTCACGCTCACTCCCATGAGCCACGATCTCACCGATTTTGACACCGACGTCATCGCCCGCAGCCGGAGCGCGCCCGTGCTGGTCGATTTCTGGGCGCCCTGGTGCGGCCCCTGCAAGATGCTCGGGCCCGTGCTCGAGCGGCTGGCGGACCAGGCCGCCGGCCGCTGGGAACTCGTCAAGATCAACACCGACGAGCATCCCGAACTCGCCGCGCAGTTCGGCATCCGCGGCATTCCCAACGTCAAGCTGTTCCACCAGGGCCGCGTCGTCGCCGAGTTCGCCGGCGCGCGGCCGGAGGCGGCGGTGCGCGGCTGGCTCGACGAGCACCTGCCCACGCCCCAGCGCGAAGCCATGGCGACCGCCCGCGAGCTGATGCGGTCGGGCCGGTCGCTCGAAGCGGCCGAGCTGCTCCGCCCGCTGGCCGACGCGGATCCGGACGACGACGAGCTGGCGGCGCTCACCGCGCGGGCGCTGGTCTTCTCCGAGCCCAACGAGGCGGTCGCCTTCATCGCCGAGCTGCCGCCCGCCAGCCCGTGGGACGACACCGCGAGGATCGTCCGCGAGTTCGCGCGGCTGTTTGCCATGGTCGAGAGCCCTCCTCCCGGGACGGAACCCGCGTTCCGGGACCGGCGCTATGCCGCCGCCGGGCGGGCGCTGCGCCGGGAGCAGTACGCGGAGGCGCTCCGTGGCCTCGTGGCCGTGCTCGGGGATGACCCGGCCTACGACGACGGGCATGCGCGGGCGGTGACGCTCGCGGTCTTCAAGCACCTCGGCATGCGCCACCCGCTGACCGACGAGTTCTTCCGCGCCTACAGCATGGCGGTGAACGCCTGACGGAAAGGAAACCGCTCATTGACGCTAATCCGCGCTCATGGTTGGCGATGAGCGGGAATCAGCGAAGATCGGCGGTTCCTCGGATCACGCGAGGTGGTCATCCGCCGGTGAGCGGGCCGCGCGGCGCGCTGACCGGCATTTCGGCGTTCGCGACCCACAGGATGAAGCAGGAGATGGAGAAGCTCGATATCCCGCCGGTCGGCGAGTTCATCGAGATGATTGCCGACGCCGGCGGCCACCTCTATGCCTGCAAGGCGACCGTGGACATGTTCCCCCTGACCAAGGATGACTTCGTGCCGCAGGTGGAGCGCGTCCTCACCGTCGGCGACTTCTACGAACTCGCCGCCGGCGGACAGATCATCTTCACCTGGGATTTCACGGCGCCGCGGGTCGCGAGGGCGGCGCCCGCCACGGAAAAGGCGAGGATCACCAGAGCGACGTAGAGCGCTTCCGGCCGTCCCGGCTCGACCGCCCACGAGACCAGCCCGAGCGCGAGCGGGAGCGCGTTGACGCCGAGAAGCTCGGGCCAGTGCCGCCAGACGCCCCGGGAACCGCCGCGGGAGATTCCGTACTGGACCAGGAGAAAGTAGGCCCCCAGCGAGCCGAGGTACGCGGCCGTCTCCCTGATATGGTCGCGCGCGAACACCGGCCGGGAGCCGATGAAAACCTCGTCGAGCGCAAAGATCAGGAAGACTCCGACCAGCGACAGGAGGAGGCCGATCGCCCATTTGCCTGGTGCCTTCATCGTGAATTGGAGTCTCTGTTTTGCCCGTCCGACCAAGCCAGTCAGTTTGGGATCACGCGCGTGGTTCGGGAAGTCAGGAAGGCCGCCGCAGATTGTCCAGGCGGGCCTTGTTCTCGTAAGGCGCGATGAAGCGCGCCCGATCCGCTGCAGGAATTGCCTCCGGGAATTTCGCGGCCACATTCTCGAAGACGACGAGGCGATCGGAGAGCTTTTCGCAGGCGTACTCGGGGCACTCGGCACAGCTGGTCAATCCCCGCTCAAGCACGCACGGCCGGACCGGGCATTTCTTGTCGATGAGGCAGGGGTTTTCGGCCCGGCACCCGTCGCAGAGGATCTGTTCGGCCGGGATGCGGAAGCCGAAATACCGGTGCCAACCATCGCTGAGGATTTGCCGGTTCGAGGGGCTCCTCTCGACGTTCGGGCGGTACGCGAGACACAGGTCGCACCGGTACCCGCATCGGCTGAGAATCTCGTTCATGGGGTTCTGCCTGGCGGCAGAGGGGCGTTCGGATTCATTGCCCGGCTGGCGGTCAAAGGCTGACCGATGCGGGGCGCGGTGGCGACCCCTTTCCGCCGACGCCTCGGCGCCCGACTGGCTGAACGAAGTTGCCACGAAGGGACTGTCTGAGAACGCTCGAAATCTGGAGGGCGGCGCGCCGTCGCCGCCAAATTCCCGATCGGCGCGGACGGCGCCGCGCCCTCCAGTGATCGGGGCGGTGGACTTCCCGGTCAGCTTCTGCAAAGCCGCGGCGCCGCGAATTTCTAGCGCCGCGGGTACGCCCCAGGCGTCGCGGCGTCGGCTGCCGACCAGCCGAGGAGCGCCAGCACCTCCGCCGGCAACGGGCCGGCCGCGGACACGTCGCCAAGGGGCAGCGCGAGGGCGTAGCGGTCAACGTCCGCGCCCTCGAAGACCGCGCCGTACACCTGGT
>Ga0335069_10010060_pt1 | contig 13431 bp, 16 predicted proteins | sample Lox_Sample_11_FD_206714 | JGI IMG/M metagenome (GOLD analysis project Ga0335069, IMG submission 206714) | Soil microbial communities from Loxahatchee National Wildlife Refuge, Florida, United States - Lox_Sample_1.1 | ecosystem: Environmental > Terrestrial > Soil > Wetlands | place: USA... | reverse complement strand
GGATTTCGGTAGAGCCGCGTAGCCAGACGGCCGCCTCGATCAGCTGGCGCATCAGCCCGAGCGAGAGCGCGTTGCGCGCCGAAGGCCGGTTCAGACGGACCTCGGCGGTAGGCCCGTCGACGGAGACGGCCAGGTCGGGGAGGGAGGGTGGGCTCGGCATGGCGTCAGGCGACCGCCGCAGCCACGCGCGCCAACACCTCGGCCGCGCCCGCGGGCTCGCTCACGTTGAGCCGGTCGAAGTCCTTGCCGTCGGCCGCGCGGATATCGGCGAAGAGCCCGGCGGGGTCTTCATGGAAGTGCAGGAACGCCCTGGACTTCAGGTAGAAGATTCCGCGCGACTTCTCCCTGAGCGCGCCGACCGCACGTATCCTCTCCAGCAGCGGTTCCAGGTGGTCGAGCGTCGCGGCCCCTGCGTGCTTCATCGTCCATTCCTCCGGCCGGTCCCGTTGAAGACCTTCATCCCCCGTTCCTGCGCGAGGGCTAGCATCTCCCGATCCCCATCCGAGTCACCATAGGCGGCCTCGAGCCGCACATCGTCGCCAAACGCTTCCTTGAGCCGCCGCACCTTCTCCGGCCCGCGGCAGTTCGCGCCGGCGAGATCGCCGGTGACGCGGCCGCCGGCGTCGAAAGCGAGCTGGGTGCCGATCAGCAGATCGGCGCCGAGGCCGCGCGCGATCGGCGCCACGATGATCTCCGGCGTCGCGGTTACGATCACCAGCCGAGCGCCCTCGCCCTGCCAGCGCCGCCAGGCCCTGAGCGCATCGGGGCGGAGCAGGGTGCGGCCCTGATCCGTGGCGAAGGCCTGAGCCTCGGCCTCCAGCTCGGCCCGCGTCAGGCCGGCCAGGAACCGATGCACGGCCGCCGCTTTCAGTTTTCCGCGGTCGCGATCGAAGACAAACCGGGCGCCGTTCGGGATCAGGTGAAGCAACCCGGCGAGATAGGTTCCGCGTCCCGCCCTCCAGGAAAGGAACGCGGTGAAACTGTCCTCGGACGTCAGCGTTCCATCGAAATCAAACGCAACCAGCGGCCGGAACACCGGCTGCGACTGGCGCCCGTGCTCGATCTCTCCCATATCGGGATTGGCCTTTCTTCGCGAGGCGCCGGAAAGCGACAGTGCGGCGACTTACCCACTGCGAGTCGCGGCGGGAGGCTTGTGATCCTCGGCGGGATCGGGGAATGTCAAGAATTAGACAACTCGCGGCGCATATCCTGCAGGGCCTTGCGGTATGCGACGCCCGGGTGACCGTCGGCGCTCGCATGGACCAGGCGCCGTTCGAGAGTGAGACAAAACGATGACCAAAGCCGCGAGCGGCGACAGCAAGAGCACTCTCTACTGCTCTTTCTGCGGCAAGAGCCAGCACGAGGTCCGAAAGCTTATCGCCGGGCCCACGGTTTTCATCTGCGACGAGTGCGTAGAACTGTGCATGGATATCATTCGCGAAGAGCACAAGATCGCCTTCGTGAAATCCAAGGATGGCGTTCCGACGCCGCGCGAAATCCGTGAGGTGCTCGACGATTACGTGATCGGCCAGGATCACGCCAAGAAAGTTCTCTCCGTCGCGGTGCATAACCATTACAAGCGTCTCAGCCACGCACAGAAGAACAACGACGTCGAACTGGCCAAGTCCAACATCCTGCTGGTGGGCCCGACGGGGGTCGGCAAGACGCTGCTCGCGCAGACGCTGGCGCGAATCATCGACGTGCCGTTCACCATGGCCGACGCCACGACGCTCACCGAAGCGGGCTATGTCGGCGAAGATGTCGAAAATATAATTCTGAAGCTGCTCCAGGCGGCCGACTACAACGTTGAGCGCGCGCAGCGCGGCATCGTCTACATCGACGAAGTCGACAAGATCAGCCGCAAGTCCGACAACCCTTCGATAACCCGCGACGTCTCGGGCGAAGGCGTGCAGCAGGCGCTCCTGAAGATCATGGAGGGCACGGTCGCCTCGGTGCCCCCGCAAGGGGGGCGCAAGCACCCGCAGCAGGAGTTCCTGCAGGTCGACACGACCAACATGCTCTTCATCTGCGGCGGGGCCTTCGCGGGCCTGGAGAAGATCATCTCCGGCCGCGGCAAGGGCACTTCGATCGGCTTTTCGGCCAAGGTGGCCGACCCGGACGATCGCCGCACCGGCGAGATCCTCCGCCAGGTCGAACCCGACGACCTGCAGCGCTTCGGCCTGATCCCCGAGTTCATCGGCCGCCTGCCGGTGATCGCGACCCTGGACGACCTCGACGAAGACGCGCTGGTGAAGATCCTGACCGAGCCGAAGAACGCGCTCGTGAAGCAGTACCAGCGCCTGTTCGAGATGGAGAACGTGGGCCTGACGTTCACCGACGATGCGCTGAAAGGCGTCGCCCGCAAGGCGATCGCCCGCAAGACCGGCGCGCGCGGCCTGCGCTCGATCCTGGAAGGCATCCTGCTCGATATCATGTTCGAGTTGCCGACCATGCAGGGCGTCGAGGAGGTGGTGGTCAACGCCGAGGTGGTGGAGGGCCGCGCCCAGCCACTGCTGATCTACGCCGAGAAGAAGGGCGGGGCGGCATCGGCCTGATCGATCGCCCTTGACGGTCCAGCTCCTCGGCATCGACGTTTCTGGATCGGCCGAGAAGTGGAAGGTTGGCTGTCGCAACCCCAGTGTCTGGATCGCTACGGCGCATGTCGGCGGCGAGCGGCTGGTCGTCGATGATCTGAGGCCTGTCCAAGCGCTGGAGGGCGCGGGCGAGCCGTTCGAACGCCTCCTGGCGCTGCTCTCCGCGGCGAGCGGATTTGCCGCGATCGACGCACCTTTCAGCCTGCCGCGGGACCAAGCGGCCAGCGCTCCGATGCTGTGGGCCCAGGCCGCGCACTTTGCGCGCGCGGGCCGGCCGTTCGGCCGCGCCGCGGAGTTCCTGGCCCAGACGCTGACGGAGCCGGGCCGCTTTGGGATCAAGGCGTATCGCGCCTGCGACGAGGTCTGGCGACGGCGCGGCGTGGACGCGCCCTCCGCCCTCTGGAGCGGTCCGCGCGGCGCCGCCGCGGCGGCCGTCGCAGTCATGACGTTGCTGCATCGGCGGGGCGGGCCGGTATGGCCGGTGCGCGCCGGCGGCGACGGGGCCGTGCTCGTCGAAGCGTTCCCGGCCGCGCAACTGGCGACCTGGAGCCTCGACTTCCGCTACCACGGTCGGAGGCCTAAGGCGGCCGCGGCGCGCGCGCATCTTCTCGCGGCGCTCATCATCGATCACGGGCTGAAGATCTCCGACCGCCTGGCCGAACTCTGCCTCGGCAGCCCTGACGCGCTCGACGCGGTGATCTGCCTCTACGCCGCCAAGACGCTCGCCGATGGCCGCCACCCCCGGAAGCTGCCGGCCACGGCGCGCAGCGAGGGCTGGATCGTCGTCGACGAGACCGCTCCTCCCGCCCGCGCCGCGCCGCTGCTCAGTCCGGTCTCAGAGCACCACGTCTATCGGCACTTCGACGCCCTGCAGGCGGCGCTGTCCGGCGAGACCGGCGGCGACGACCCGACCTGAGCCTTGCGAATGTCTGTTAGTGACGGTCGTTCGGGTGGCTGCCGGGCGTGACGTTGTTGTCGGGGGGCAGCACCGCCCCCGCGCCGATCGAGCCGACCAGCTGTTCGAGTATGGTCATCTCGCGCCCGCGCGTCGGCGTCTCGTGCGTGTTGTAGGCGATCACCCGGCCATCCTGCAGGGTGAAGGTGTCCACCGACTTCACCTGCTCGGTGTCATGGTCGAACGAGATCGCCACGATATCGCGCTTGATGACCTTCGGGTTGTAGAACGAGGTCTGCGTTCGGTACTGAGACATGTAGAACCAGACGTCCTTGTCGAACGTCGAGGTCGCGGTGGGCGAGCCCAGCTTCTCGAGCACGGTCGAGCGCGTGTCGCCGCCCACCTTCACGTCCGCGGGCCGCACGTCGACGACCTGAAAGCCTTGGTGGCTGATGACCGGGGAACAGGCGCCCAGTGCGGCGAGGCCGACGGCCAGGGCGAGACAAGCAGACTTGGAGGACATGGGGCCTTCGTCGTGGCGTGGCGCGCGCCCTTTGACCTATCGGGCGTCGCAGCCTAGTGCAAGCGCGTCAGCTAGCCGCGCCGCGCGGCGAAATCGAGGCCGGTCCGGCATGTTCTTGCAGCGTCTGTTGAGACCGGGACCGGCGCGAGCGGCCGGCGAGCGGCTGTACGCAGCGACGGTGGCGCAGGCGCGCCAGCCGGCGCTCTATGCGACGATGGGGGCCCCGGACACCCCGAACGGCCGCTTCGAGATCTACACGCTGCATGTCCATCTGCTGCTCGAACGTCTGCGCGAGGAGGGGCCGGCGGCCGCGCCGGTCGCGCAGGCCTATTTCGACGCCTACCTCAGCGGGCTCGACCATGGCTTGCGCGAACTGGCGGTCGGAGATCTCAGCGTCGGAAAGACGATGCGCAAGCTGGGGGAGGCGTTCTACGGGCGGGGCCAGGCGCTGCAGGCGGTGCTGGCGCGCCTGCCCGACCGGACCGAGCTGGCGGCGCTGGTCGGCCGCACTGTGTTCGACAAGGCCGAGGGCGCGGATCCTGCGCCGCTGACCGACTACCTCGTCGCGGCGCGCGAGATGCTCGGCGCCGAGGCGGGCGAGCGGCTGCTCGCCGGCCAGATCGACTGGCCGGCGCTTGGCTGACCCGCGCCGCCCTTGCCTGATCGCGGCGCGCCTCCGTATATCCGGCCGCCACCTTCCGCCGGCCAGGGGCATCGAGCCTTGAGCGATCCTCCGCTGATTTCAATCGACGCCATGGGCGGGGACCATGGTCCGGCCGTCGTGCTCCCCGCGGTGGCGCGCGTGGTCAGGGAGGGTCTCGGCGCGCGATTCCTGCTCCACGGCGACGTAACCCGGATCACAGCCGCGCTCGGAAGGCTTCCGAGCCTCGAGGGCCGGGTGGAGGTCCGCCACGCCGAAAAGGTGATCGGCCCGGACGAGAAGCCCGCGCAGGCCATGCGCCGGGGCAAGGGTTCCAGCATGTGGAACGCGGTCGAGGCCGTGAAGACCGGCGAGGCCGTCGCATGCGTCTCGGGCGGCAACACCGGCGCGCTGATGGCGATCTCGAAGCTGATCCTGCGGATGTCCGCCGACCTGGACAGGCCCGCGATCGTCGCCAGCTGGCCGACGCTCAAGGGCCACACCGCCGTGCTCGACGTCGGCGCCAACATCAGCTGCGACGCTCAGCGCCTGGTCGAGTTCGCGATCCTCGGCGCCGCGTTCCATCACGCCGTGCACGGCTCGGGCCGGCCGACTGTGGGGCTGCTCAACGTCGGCTCGGAGGACGAGAAGGGGCACGACGAGGTGCGCGAGGCCAACCGCATGCTGCGCGAGATGTCGGCGCTGGAGCTGGACTACCGCGGTTTCGTCGAAGGGGATGACATCCCGGCGGGGACGGTCGACGTGGTGGTCACCGACGCCTTCACCGGCAACGTGGCCTTGAAGACCGGCGAAGGGCTTGCGCGCTACTTCCGGGCGACGTTGCGGGAAACCTTCACGTCGGGCCCGTTCGCACGGCTCGGCGCCCTGATCGCGTCGGCGGCGCTGAGGCGCATGGCGCTGAAGTTCGATCCGTCGTCGATCAACGGCGGGCCTTTCCTCGGGCTGAACGGGATTGTAGTCAAAAGCCACGGCGGCGCCGACGCGCGCGGTTTCGCCACCGCCATCCGTCTAGCTGCCGGCCTCGCCGCCAGCGACTTCGTCGCCCAGATCGATCGTAACCTGAGGACCATGACCGCCGCGATGCCAAGAGAAGCGGCCCCGGCGGCCGAGGTCGGGGAAAGAACCAAGGCGTGAGCTCCGTCCTGCGTAGCGTCATCACCGGCGTCGGTGACTACCTGCCGTCGCGCGTGGTCACCAACGATGATCTGGCCAAGATCGTCGACACCAGCGACGCGTGGATCGTCGAGCGCACGGGCATCCACGAGCGGCGCGAAGCGGCTGAGGGCGAGACCACGTCCGATCTCGCAGCGAGGGCCGCTGAAAAGGCGCTGGCCGCCGCCGGGCGCACCGCTGCCGAGGTCGACCTGATCATCGTCGGCACGACCACGCCCGACCTGACCTTTCCGGCGGTCGCCACCCAGGTGCAGCGCAAGATCGGCGCACCGGTCGGCATCGCTTTCGACATTCAGGCTGTCTGTTCCGGATTCGTCTTCGCGCTGGCGACCGCCGATAACTTCGTGGCGCGCGGGCAGTCGAAGTGCGCGCTCGTGATCGGCGCCGAGACCATGACCCGGCTGATGGACTGGACCGACCGCGGCACCTGTGTGCTCTTCGGCGACGGCGCCGGCGCGGTCGTGCTGGAGCCGCGCGAGGGGACGGGCTCGACGTCCGACCGCGGCGTCCTTGGTGTGGCGTTGCGCGCGGACGGCGCCAAACAGGACCTGCTCTATGTCGATGGCGGTCCGTCTGGCACCGGCACGGTCGGCAAGCTGCGCATGCAGGGCAACCAGGTCTTCCGGCACGCCGTGGTCAACATTTCAGAGGCCGTCGTCGCCAGCGCCAAGGCCGCCGGCGTCGAGCTATCGGAAGTTGACTGGTTCATTCCGCACCAGGCCAATCAGCGGATACTGGAGGGCGTCGCGCGCCGGCTCGGCATCGCCAGCGACCGCGTGATCTCGACGGTCGCCCGCCACGCCAACACCTCGGCCGCCTCGATTCCGCTGGCGCTGGCCGAAGGCGTCGCCGACGGACGCATCAAGCCGGGTCAGCTCCTCCTTATGGAGGCGATGGGCGGCGGGTTGACGTGGGGCGCGGCCGTCGTCCGGCTTTAGCCGCCGAATCTTGCGGATCCGACGAAGTCTTTGACTTGACGAAACATTCGATCCATGACGCCTTATCAAAGTAACGAGGGGCGCGGAAACGTACATCGATGAAGGGCCGGACTTTGACACGGGCGGACCTGTGCGAGGCCGTGCACGACGAAGTGGGGCTGACGCGGCAGGACTGCGCCTCGCTGGTTGAGCGCACGCTTGACCTTGTCGTCGAGGCGCTGGAGCGCGGGCAGACGGTCAAGCTGTCAGGCTTCGGCGTCTTCCAGGTGCGCGCCAAGCGCGAACGGATGGGACGAAATCCCAAGACGGGCGAGCCGGCCGCGATCGATCCGCGCCGGGTGATCGCGTTCCGCGCTTCGCAGGTGATGAAGGCGCGCGTGGATCGCGCCCTCGCCAAGTAGGCGCACTTTGGCCAAGGGCCCGGACGCTTTCCGGAGCATCTCGGAGGCGGCCGACCAACTGGGCGTGCCGCAGCATGTGTTGCGCTTCTGGGAGACCAAGTTCTCGTTCATTCGGCCGATGAAGCGCGCCGGCGGGCGCCGGTTCTACCGTCCGCAGGATATCGCCGTGCTCGCCCAGGTGCGCCGGCTGCTGCACGACGAAGGCTACACGATCAAAGGCGTGCAGAAGCTGCACCGCGAACTGGGGGCGCGGCGATTCCTCGACGGCGAGGCCGCCGCCGCGCCGGCAGAGCCGCCGGCAGACCAGCCGTCCGACCCGGATGCAGGGCCGACTGACGCCGCCCGCCGGCGACTGACCGAGATCCTCGCCACGCTGGAAGCCGCCAAGGCGCGCCTCGACGGGCTTCTGCAGCGCGACTGAACCTCTCTGCCTAGGGTTCCTGGCTGATCTGATCGACCGGATCCAGCCGACGCAGAGCGCCCTGGATGCTGCGCTGGTCCAGGGCAGGTTGGCGCCGGCTCGCGCGTCTGGATGTCGCGCGACTGGCCGAACCGGTCCCGAGCTCAGCTGGTCTAATCGCGACGACGAGGCTGGCGTTCCGGCGCGCGGCGGTCCGTAATCGGCGACCGATGCGGATCGCGACCTATAACGTCAACGGCGTGAACGGGCGCCTGTCCGTGCTGCTCGAATGGCTGGCGGCGACAGGCCCCGACATCGTCTGCCTGCAGGAGCTGAAAGCGCCGGACGAGCGGTTTCCGGCCAAGGCGCTGGAGCGCATGGGCTACGGCGCGGTCTGGCTCGGGCAGAAGGCCTGGAACGGCGTCGCGATCCTCGCCCGCGGAACCGAGCCGATCGTTACCCAGCGAGGCCTGGACGGGGAGCCGGACGACGTCCAGAGCCGTTACCTCGAGGCGGCCGCGAAAGGTGTCGTCGTCGGCTGCCTCTACTTGCCGAACGGCAATCCGGCGCCAGGTCCGAAGTTCGACTACAAGCTGCGCTGGTTCGAGCGTCTGGCGGCCCATGCGCGCGAGTTGCTGGCGACTGGCGCGCCTGTCGTGCTGGCCGGCGACTACAACGTCATGCCGACCGATCTCGACGTCTATGCGCCGGAGCGTTGGGCCGACGACGCACTGTTCCGTCCGGAAGTGCGTGCGGCCTATGCCGGGCTGTTGGCGCAAGGCTGGACCGACGCGATCCGCACGCTGCATCCGGGCGAGCGTATCTACACCTTCTGGGACTACTTCCGGAACGCCTGGGGGCGGAACGCCGGCCTCAGGCTCGACCACCTCCTGCTCAGCCCGTCGGTCGCGCCGCGCTTGGCCGCGGCCGGCGTCGACCGCGAGTTCCGGGCGAAGGAGAAGTCCAGCGACCACGCGCCGGCCTGGATCGAGCTTGCGGACGCTCCGTTGAAGCCGCGCGGCGCACGGGCCCGGCGCTAACCCTCGACGATCCGGACGCTGCCCACGACCGGCCGCACGTCGCGCTCGGGCTTGCCGAGCGGACGGAACCCCACCGTCGGCGGCGCCTTCAGGCCGCGAACCAACTCGCTCACCTCGAAGCTGTAGAACTTCACCGGCGGCGGCGCGGACTCCATGTCGAGCATCTGGTGGTCGGCATGCTCGGCGGCGACGTGGTCGAAGAAGTTGATCACGCCGAGGCGCCGCGGCGCGTCGTTGGCGGTGCGCTTCAGGTAGACCTCGAACAGCACGCCCGGCTGCGCCTCGGCGCGCAGGTCGTCGAGCACCAGCCGCAGGTGCGAGCCGCCGACGGCCTTGATCATGGCCGGGTCAGAGCGCTGAACTTCGGTCGCGGCGGGAAGCGCCAGCGCGCGTTCCACCGGTCCCGCCGGATCGATCGGGAAGGGTTCGCGGATCAGGTAGATGTTTCTGAGCGCGGAAATAGGAATGAAGAACAGGTTGCACAGACCGATGCGGGGCCCCGGCTCCAACGCGTCGTAGGCATAGTTCAAGGGTCCGAGCGCCTTGAAGTCGCTGATCTTGGCCACCACCGAGTTGCCGTCGCCGTCCGGGAACGTGAAGGTGTGGTCGAGCCAGCTCTTCGAGCCCGGATTGCAGCCGCCGTGGGCGTTCCAGCTCGCCCACATCCGGTCGATGTTGCAATGGTGCATCCAGAAGATCGGGTCGTTGGCGGCCCACGGTATCGAGCCCATGCCCGTCGCCCCGTTGCCGACCAGCACGTGGACGTTGCCGTGCAGGTCGCCATCGATCTGGCTGCAGAAGCCCGGCTGAGCGGCGAGCGGGCTGTAGCTCGTCTGGTTGAGCGACACCGTGGTGATCGCGCCCGGCGCGCCGGCGTCGATCGCCGTCCCGGCGTTGACCGGCCCGTTGCGCGAGGCGCGGTAGAGCGAGCCCCAGACGGGATCGCCCGGCCTGCGGAACGCGTTCGGCAGCGCCCGCTGGGTCGGCGCGGTGTAGCGCCAGTAGGGCAGGGCGAAGCCCGGGTCCCCGAGCAGCTTCTGGATGATGGCCTCGAAGAAGAAGACGTACATCCTGTGCCAGGGCAGGAAGTAGTCCTCGACGGTCCCCGCGAAGTGCGCCTGGCAGGTGCTCCACGCCGCGTTCGCCAGCGTCCGCGCGGGGCTCGGCGCTGGGAACACGCGCGCGAGCTCGGCGGCCTTGCCGCGGTCGTTGCGGACCGCGTGGATGTACCATTGGAACACCCAGCCGCGCGGGTCGCTGTCGGCCCTCGCCATCATCATCCTGACCGCATCGGCGTACTTCTTGAGGTCGACCGCCGCAGCGGCGGTTGAAAGATCGCGCCGGATGCGCGGCGTGGGTCCCGCGAACGCAGGCTGTCGCGCAAGCCAGGCGGCGAACGGAATCGTTGCGCCGCCGAGGACGAGTCGTCTCGATACGGATGTCATGATCGGTACCCCAGGGTCAGTCCGGTAATCCGAGCACTGAACAGCGCCGGAGAGTGGCGCAACTGTAAGAGGAAAGGCGATCAGTACGCCAATAGCGCGATCTTGCCAACTATAGCTTGGCCGCCGGGGGCGGGCGGCGCCTGCGGCGCGAGCTCGACCGTAGCCGAGCCCAGCGGGTTCGCGGGCGCATCGCCGGCGTCGAACCAGAACGTCGCCGGGCCGCCGTTGGCGGCGTTGAGGAAGTTGATGTAGCCGAGGTCGCGGCCGTCGAGGCGGACGCGGTAGAGCACGCCCGGCGCGACCGACACCGAAAGATCGCTCAGGACCAGCGCAAGGCGCCGTCCCCCGGCGTGGGCAAGGCCTTGGCTGCTTAGCGTAACGCTGACCGGCGCGACGCCCAGCGTCACGGGACCGCCTGTCGCCACGATCGATGTCGCGGGCGCGCTCGTGGCCAGCGCCGCCGCGCCGCTGAGGAGCAGGGAGGGGACGTCCATCGAACCGCCGCCGCTGTCGCTAGGATTGTGCGCGCCCGTCTGCACAATCGCAATCTCGTCCTTCCGTCGGACGCGCCGGCCGTGCGAAAACGAGGCATGCTCAAGCTCTACTTCGCGCCGAACACCTGTGCGCTCGCCTCTCACATCGCGCTCGAGGAAGCCGGCGCGGACTACGAGACAGTCAGGATCGACTTCGCCGCCAACCAGCAGCGCAGTCCGGAATACCTGGCGGTGAATCCGAAGGGCCGCGTGCCGTCGCTGGCCACGGACCGCGGGGTGCTGACCGAGACGCCAGCGATGCTCGCGTTCATTGCGCAGATGCATCCGCAGAGCGGCCTTGCGCCCCTCGATGATCCGTTCGCGTTCGCCGAGATGCAGGCCTTCAACAGCTACCTCTGCTCGACCGTCCACGTGGCCCACGCGCACCGCATGCGCGGCTATCGTTGGGCCGACGACGAGGTGACGATCGAGGGCATGCGGCGGGCCGTGCCGAGGGCGGTGAGGGGCGCCTTCGAGCTGATCGAGAACGGGATGCTGAAAGGCCCCTGGGTGATGGGCGAGGCCTACACCGTCTGCGACCCCTACCTCTTCACCCTTGCGCGGTGGCTTGAGGGCGATGGGGTGGACACCTCGCGGTTCCCGCGCCTGATGGACCACCGCTTCCGGGTGGCCAAGCGGCCCGCATCCGTGCGGGCGATCGTCGCCGAGACGGGCTGAACCCACGCGGCGACCGGGGGGAACTTCGGCGGCGCTCGCCCGCTTGGAGCCGGAGCGCCGCTCGCGCGAGGAGGCCCAATGCCGATCGTCAAATACCGCTTGCACGGCCATCGTCCGCCGCCGCGACAGATCCAGCTGGCGGTCCCTGGTTGGGGCGGCGAGGCCCAGCCCCGCGTCGACGGGAATCACGAGCAGCCCTGGCACTGCACGCCTTTCTCGGAGAGCGCACGCTACGGCGTCGAGCTGACCTACCCGTTCGAGGAGGAGCTGCGGGTCACGACCTGGCGGGGCAAGGTGCGCCTGGAGGCCGACTGGGGCGAGCCGGCGGACCCCGACATGATGTGGCCGCCGTTCCGCAGCTTCGGCGAGGACTACTACTCCCACCAGCTGTCGCTTGATCTGGCCGTGCCGCTCGGCTGGGCGATCCGGACCGAGCCTCACCCGCGCTACTTCACCGACCCCGCCAACACGACGCCGCTCGCCGTGCCGGCCCTGATCCGCACCGAGTGGTGGCCGATGATGTTCTTCTGCATCTTCAAGGCGCCGCCGAAGGGCGTCACCCACATCTTTCGCCAGGGTGAGCCGTTCATCTCGCTGATCGCCTTGCCGGCCGAACCCGCTCTGCAGCTGGCGCCGATGGAGGCGGAAGAGGCGGCGGAGCGCGAGCTTCGCTCGCGTCGGATCGCCGCCAACCGAGACGCGCTCGCCGAGAACACGCGCTGGCTCTCATCGACCAACACGGTCTTCGACGGCACGTACCGGCATATGTTCCGCGCCGCAAAGGCGCGCGATCAGGGATAGCTCGGGGGTGGCGGCGGAGCTCTCCCGGTCCGCCGACGCGCCTCGGCCCCTCAGTAGTTGTTGTTATGATGGTGGTGATGATGGCGCCGTGGACGAAGCACCCACGCGCCGCCATTCCACCAATAGCCGTGAGAACGGTACCACTCTCGACTGTGGTGGTGGTGGTGGTGGTGATGATGGTCGCGGTAGTACTGGGTCTCGATCAGCTGCGGCTGTTCCGCGGCGTTCGACGTGTCGAGATCCGCCGCTCTCAGACGCTCGGTCGCGTTCGGGATCGGCTGCAGCAACTCGGCGTATGAGCTGACTCTCGGGACCGGCGCTTCCGAAGCCGGCGTCGACGCCAACCCGGGGCTCGAGGTCAGCGCGGCGGCCGCCGCGAGCAGCGTTGCGGTTCTGGTGTCCATCAGGAAACCTCCTTCCTTGATCGAAGCACAACGATCTCCGCTGGCATTTGATCCAAGGCTGAAAGGTCAGGAGGGTCGAGGCTGCTCACCCGCGGAGACGGCGCAATAGATGATCGCCTTGCGCGCCGTCGCCGCCCACGGCGCGGGCGGATCGAGCGAGAGGTAGCGCTCGTAGAGGCCTTTGGCCTCCGCCATGTTCCCGGCGCTCATGCGCAACTGCGCCAGGTTGAAGACGGCGTCGGCGTAGGTCGGGTCGGACTCGAGCAGGCGGGTCAGTTCGATCGCCGCGGCGTCGAGCTTGCCCGACCCTTCGAGCGCCTGGGCGAGGTTGTAGCGGGCCTCGGCGAAGCGCGGGTCGCGGGCGAGGGCGCGCTGATAGCCGAGCGCAGCTTCCTCGTTGGCGCCCTGTTCAAGACGAATGTTGGCGAGGTTATAGGGCGCGATGGCGTCCGTCCGATCGGACCGGGCGCAGATGTCGTAGAGCCGTGCGGCCCCGTCGAGGTCGCCGGCCGCTTCCGTCAGAGCGGCGCGCTCGAAGAGCTCGTCGAGGCTCGCGTGATCCTCGTCGAGGGCCAGCACGCCCTGGCCCTCGAGCGTGGTCAGCCCATCCTGCCACTGCAGCACCGCCTCGCCGGAACCGGTCAGCACGATCTTGTGGCGGCCGACCGGAGCGACATCGCGGGCGCGGGCCAGGATCGCCACGGCCTCGCCGCGCGAGCGGCCCTGAGCGACAAGCTCGGCCAGCGTGCGGATCACGCCCGCGTCGCCGAAGCGGCAGTGATTGTCCTGAAGCTCGACCAGGTCGAACGCGGCCAGCAGCTCGGCGTCGGCGGTCGTGAGGGCGGTCGGAGCGAGGGCTGTGGCGAGCGGAAGTGTCGCTCCGCCGTCGGCGGGCGCCCCGGTCAGGGCGGCGGCGAAGGCGCGTTCAGAGAAGACCGGCAGGCC
>Ga0335069_10010058_pt1 | contig 13432 bp, 13 predicted proteins | sample Lox_Sample_11_FD_206714 | JGI IMG/M metagenome (GOLD analysis project Ga0335069, IMG submission 206714) | Soil microbial communities from Loxahatchee National Wildlife Refuge, Florida, United States - Lox_Sample_1.1 | ecosystem: Environmental > Terrestrial > Soil > Wetlands | place: USA... | reverse complement strand
GTGGGCGGAGGCCGACAGGGCTCCCGCCGCGCGCAATTTCAGGGAGTGGTGCTACCGGCGTTTTGGACCGGGCATCAGCGACAAGTACCTGATCCCCTACAACACGAAGATCTGGAAGCTCCCCTTGGAACAGATCAGCACGGAATGGGTCGAACGGGTGCCAAGTCCTAGCCTCACTGAAGTCCTCAAGAGTGCAATCGGAATCCCGACTGAGGGCTATACACACCAACTTACCTTCTACTATCCGCGCACCGGAGGCATTCAACGGGTGGCCGAGGTTCTGCGCGATCGCGCGCTTGCGATGGGTCACCAGATTCGCACCGGCTTCGAAGTGCGCCAGGTCCGGCGAACGCGAAACGCCTGGCTGGTGTCCAACGGCGAGGAGACCATCGAGTGCGCAACCCTGGTCTCGACCATCCCGGTTTCGTCGCTGATACAGGCACTCGAGCGCGTGCCCACCGAGATCGTCGACGCAGCCAAGCAGCTTCGCTACAATTCCCTGTGCGTTGTGCTGCTGGGAACCAATCGACCTGACCTGAACCAGCACACCGCCGTCTATGTGCCCGATCCTCGGTCGGTTTATCATCGGGTCTGCTGCAACAATTGTTTCTCGCCTTGGATGTCGCCCCCCGGTTGCTCATCGGTGAGCATCGAGATCACGTGTAGCGAGGGAGACCAAGTGGGGCGGCTCGACGATGCCGAGCTGATCAAGCGGGTGGTTCTCGACCTCGAACGTGACGGGGTCCTAAGACCGGCCGACATCATCGAGCGTATGGTTCATCGTGAGCGGTATGCTTATGTGGTCTACGATCATGGCTACGCGCAACGTGCGAAGCTGGTCGCAGATTATATGCGCTCCCTGGAGATTCACCTTGCCGGACGCTTTGCCGAGTACAAGTACCTCAATATAGACGACTGCGTTAGTCGCGCAATGGAAGTACGCGCGGAACTAGAGAATTGATGTCAGAGAGCGCACGCAGCGGCAAATTGGTAGTGGCGATGATCTCCCGCAACGAGGAGAAGGCCATCGAGGGAGTCGTCGACTCCATCCGTGCGGCGGCTCCCGATGCCGAGATTCTCATCGTCGACTCCTCGACCGACACGACAGCCGAGCGGGCTCGGGCCAAGGGAGTCACGGTCCTGTCTCAGCTTCCACCGCGTGGCTACGGGCCCGCGATGATGGGCGCGCTTCGCGAGGCTGCCCGGCGCGGCGAGGTCGTGGTGACCCTCGACTGTGATGGGACCTACCCGGCATCGGAGATACCCCGGCTCGCCAAAATGGTCATCGAAGAAGGCTGGGACCTGGTCAATGCAACCCGCCTGGCGCACCGGCCGGCGGCGATGCCCTTGGCCAATTGGATGGCCAACGTGCTTTTCGCGGTCGTCACGCGCATCCTGCATGGCCTTAGGGTCTCGGACGTGCATTCGGGCATGCGAGCCTACCGATCCGCGATGCTCGACCAAGTGGAATTCGCGGCAGACGCACCCGCGCTACCGGTGGAGCTCCTCATCAAGCCGGCCCGGCTCGGCTTCAGGGTGGTGGAGATCCCCATCGAATATCACGAGCGCATTGGCACCACGACCTTGAACAGATTCGTATCGACGTACTGGACGTTCCGGCGAATCTTCGCGCTGACCGCAACCGCCCGCTGTCCGCGCCCGAAGGGGCGCCCGTGAAAATGAGCAGGACTAACGATCGAAGATATCGTTGCCCAGGCTGTCGATGGCCACCACCACGGGGAAGTCTTGCACCTCGAACTTCCAGATGGCCTCGGGGCCAAGATCGGAGAAAGCCACGATCTCCGAGCTCTTCACCCGTTGCGCGAGCAAGGCGGCCACCCCACCGGTCGCCACGCAATACACGGCCTGGTGAGCGCGGCACGCGTCCACGACCTGCGCTGAGCGTTTGCCCTTGCCTAGGGTTGCCTTGACCCCGTGGGAGAGCAGCAAGGGCGTGTATGGATCCATGCGTGCCGAGGTGGTCGGTCCACAAGGCCCGACGGCATCGCCTGGCCGGGCCGGCGCGGGGCCGCAGTAGTAGATCACCGCATCGGCCAGCTCCAGCGGCAAGGGCTGTTTGTCGGCGATCAGTTGCGCGAGCCGCGCGTGAGCCGCGTCCCGCGCCGTGTGGATGGTTCCGCCCAGCAGCAGCTCATCCCCGGCCTTCAGCGTGCCAATCCGCTCGACCAGCTCGGAGATCGTCAATCGACGGGCCATGGTCAAAGTGTCTCCGTGAGCCTGCGCATGGAATGACAGTGAATGCTGACCGCAACCGGCAGGCACGCGATATGGCAGGGGGCGTGCTCGATGTGCACCGCCAGCGCGGTGGTCTTGCCGCCCAAGCCCATCGGTCCGATGGCGAGCGCATTGACTGCATCCAGCAGCTCCTTTTCACGGGCGGCGTACGCGCCCGCCGCCGGCGGGGAGCCGACAGCGCGAAACAACCCTTTCTTCGCCAGCCCGCACACCGAGGCGAAGCTCCCGCCGATCCCCACGCCGATGATCAACGGCGGGCACGCGTTGATTCCCTTTTCCCGCACCGTCTCGAGCACGAAGCCCACGATGCCTGGCCATCCTGCCGAGGGCGGGAACATGCGCAGGGTGCTGGCGTTCTCGGTGCCGCCGCCCTTGGGGAGAACGGTTAGCTCGAGCCGGTCGCCGGGCACGATCTCGACGGAGAGCTGCGCCGGGGTGTTGTCATTCGTGTTCACCCGGTCGAGCGGGTCGCCCACGATGGAGGTGCGCAAGTAACCCGTGGTGTAGCCGAGCGCCACGCCCCGATTGACCGCATCCCGCAGATTCTCGCCTTCGATGCGCACGTCTTGGCCCACCTTCAAGTAGACCTCGGCAATCCCGGTGTCCTGACACAACGCGATCTGCCTGTCGTGTGCGATGCGGGCGTTGTCGAGGATCTGGTCGAGCACGCCCCGGGCGCGCGCCACATCTTCCTTCCGCGACGCCTCGGCTAGCGCCTGCAGTATGTCGGGCGGAAGCGTGTAGTTCGCCTGCTGGCACAGCCGCGCGACGGTTTGCGTAATCTCCGCTGCTGCAATGGTCCGCACGGCTCAGCAACCTTTCCAGTGGAACGGACGCGTCGGGGAAAACGGCGACGCTTGGGCTGCAGACGTGAGCATGGTACTCAGCCAATTTCATAGCATGGGCTACCAGTCGGCTTCCACCGAGCCGCCGGCGAATTGCAAGCTCTCCGGGGTGTACTGGTGCACTTCGAAGGCATTGCCATCGGGGTCGCGCAGCCAGATCTGCCAGGTGTGGTCACAGCCCAGCTTCTTCGCGGAAAAGGCAATGCCGGCCGCGCGCAGATCGGCGGTCAGCCGATCCAGATCGTCGGTCTCCAGGCAGAAGTGCGCCAGCCCCGCGTTCGCCGGAGTTTCCACTTCCTGCTCCTCGAAAATCTCCACGAAGCTCGCCTCCGCCAGCTTCAGATAAACGCCGTATGGCCGGCCCTGGCGCGTGAAGCGAAACACCGGCCGCAGCCCCAGCCGGGCATAGAAATCGAGTGACGTCTCCAGGTTCTTCACCTTGAGACACAGATGCGCGATGCGTTTGAACATGTTGCCCTCGGCCAACCAGCCTACTCGCTGCTCGAAGGCAACACTAGCCAGCGTCCGCCGGCCCGGCTGACCGCATAACTCGTCGCTGAAAACGACACGCCGCGGATCGCGCTGCCATCGGGCCAGCGCGTCTTTCTTGTTGCAAATGAAAGTCATTTGCGCTAATGATCTACCCATGCCCCGCTCACCCATGGGCAAGAACCTGACGACCTTGGCCTTTCTCGCCGAGGCGCAGCCCGCCCGAGTGGAGGCCGTGCAGGGCGAGACGGAAACCCGGCGTCGCCTGCTCGAGATGGGGATTTGCCCGGGGGTGACCGTGGAGCTGGTCCATCGCGCGCCCCTGGGTGACCCGTGCGCGTTTCGGGTGCGCGGCTATCTCCTGTCGCTGCGGCGTGAGCAGGCTCGCCTGGTGACCGTATCGACCGAAAAGGCCGCGGCATGAACGGCGCATGCGCCGGCTGCCCGGTCAGGGCGGCCGGGTGCGGCGGCAAACTCGAGCTGATCGCCCTGCTGGGCAACCCCAACAGTGGCAAGACGACCATCTTCAATGCGCTCACCGGTCTGCACCAGAAGGTGGGGAATTACCCGGGAATAACCGTCGACAAGCGCACCGGCCGGCTGGAGCTTGGGGCTGGCAGCGTCGAGGTGCTGGATCTGCCGGGCACTTACAGCCTGGTGGCGGCTTCGCCTGACGAGCAGATCGTGGCAAATGTGCTGCGCGGCCAGCGCAGCGGAATGCGACCACCCGACGTGCTGGTGGCGGTGATCGACGCCAGCAATTTGGCGCGCAATTTGTACCTGGTCAGCCAACTGCTCGATTTGAAGCGGCCGTTAGTGGTGGCGCTCAACATGACCGACGTGGCCGAGCGCCGCCAGCAGCCGGTGGATGCGCGCGGTCTGGCCCGCGCTCTGGGTTGCCAGGTGGTCCCGGTAGTGGGTCATCGCCGTACCGGGATTGAAGACCTCCGGTTGGCTATCGCAGCCGCGGCGCCGGCGCCGGCCCCGAGCTATCCGCTTCCACCGCCCATGCTGCAAAGGGAGCGCCGACTCGCGGCGCTGCTCGCGAACGAGCTGACATGGAAACCCTTGGAGGGTTTCCATACCTTCCCGCGTTCTGGCTCCGCCGGGCAAAGCCCGGCTTCGCCATCGCTGACATGGAAACCCTTGGAGGGTTTCCATACCTTCCCGCGTTCTGGCTCCGCCGGGCAAAGCCCGGCTTCGCCATCGCGACTGGACCAGGCAACCGCCGGGAGCTTGGCGCGCCGCCTGCTCATCGGCGATCCCTCGCCCGAGCTGGCGCCTTTGCGCCGACAGGCGGGTGTGTCCGCCGAGCTGCAAAGCGCCTTGGCCGAGCTGCGCGACCTCGGCCTCGATCCCATGCAGGCCGACATCGAAGCCCGCTACCACTGGATCGACGATGTCGTGGCCTCGGCCGTGGCCGTGCGAGTGGGCGCGCGGCGCACCAGGAGCGAGGCGCTCGACCGCATTCTCGTCCACAGGGCTTGGGGCCTTTTCATCTTCGCGGCGCTAATGGCCGGCTTGTTCATCAGCGTGTTCTGGGCGGCCAGGCCCATGGCGAGCGGCGTGCAGGGTGGTCTCGCCCTGATCGCGCAGGCGGTGACGGCGCGGATTCCAGGCGGGCCCCTGCACGATCTACTTCGCGATGGCATCTTCGCGGGGGTGGGCGCGGTCCTGACGTTCGTGCCGCAGGTCGCGATACTGTTCCTGCTGCTCGCGCTTCTGGAGGACTCGGGCTACCTGGCGCGCGCCGCCTTCCTCATGGATCGCGTGCTTGGCCGCGTGGGCCTGCATGGCAAGAGCTTCGTCCCGCTGCTGAGCTGTTTCGCCTGCGCCATCCCGGGCATTCTCGCCGCGCGCACCATCGAGAATCGTCGCGAGCGCCTCACCACTATTTTCGTGGCGCCCTTCATGAGCTGCAGCGCCCGACTGCCGGTGTATGCGCTGCTCATCGCGGTGTGTTTCTCCGGCTTGGGCGCCGTCGCGCAAGGGTTCGTGCTGCTCGCGCTCTACCTTTCGGGAATCATCGCCGCTGCCCTGACCGCGCTGGTCATCCGGCGGCGCACGGATCCCGCGAAAAGCAGCCCCTTCATTCTGGAAATGCCGGCCTACAAGATCCCGCAGCCGTCGCAGGTGGCGTGGCAGGCCTGGACTCACACGCGCTCATTCGTCACCCGGGCCGGCACCACCATCTTCGGGCTCAGCGTGCTTCTGTGGGCGCTCTTCTACTATCCGCGCCTGCCCGCCGCTGCAGCGGCCCAGCACCCGGCGCCGGCCCAGCGCGCCGCCGCCCAGGTAGAGCACAGCCTGGCGGGCCGCTTCGGACATGCGATCGAGCCCGCACTGCGACCGCTCGGCTACGACTGGCGCATGGGCGTGGGTCTGGTGGGCGCCTTTGCCGCGCGCGAGGTGTTCGTGAGCACGCTCGGCATCACGTACAGCGTGGCGGACGCCGGCCAGCACGTGGAAAGCCTGGGCCGGGCCATGCAGAGGGATCGGCGGCCCGATGGCCGTCCGGTCTGGACCGTGGCGACCGCGCTTTCACTCATGGTGTGGTTCGTGTTGGCCATGCAATGCCTCAGCACCCTGGTCGTTGTGAGGCGAGAAACCGGTGGGTGGCGCTGGCCTGCCGCACAGGTGCTGTTCATGAACGGGCTCGCGTACAGCCTGGCCCTGGTGTGCCACCGCGCCGTCGTCGGCCTTTGGGGCGGGTAGCGAATCCATCCCTGGCCTCCGGCTTCATCGACACGATGGGGCTGGGACTGCTCTGCGGGTGACAAGCGGCCAGCGATTCGCCCATGGGGAAGAGCTGACCCGAGGGCCTGTCGGCGGGCGGCGACGCCGGCGACACGCGGTCTTGCCGCCATCCACGAGGGTCATGGGCGATCTTGATCGCCGAGCCGGGAGATCAGTTGCACACCTTCGCGCCACCGGCGGTGCGATAGGCGTTCGTCTTGGCCACCAGGTTGCCGCCGTCGGTTTCGGGCGTGGTCATCCCGCCGGCACCCGCGCCGAAGAAGAGCCCGACCACGTGCGCGGCCACCACCTCGTCCATGTGGGCGAAGAAGTAGTCGAGCCGATTGTCCTGCCAGTGATCGGTGGTGTTGTTCTGGCTCATGTTGCCGACGGGAATCTGCCAAAGTACGATGGGCAGGTTCATGGCTTCGGCCAGGGCCTTGGTCCAGGTGAAGGCTTGATGGAAATTGGGCAAGCTTGCGTTGCTGGCGTCCCACCAGGTGTTCCGGCCGACCGACTGGTAGTAACCGGCGTCGCGATCCGACGGGTCGGACACGATGAAGTCGCCATCCGGGGCGCCCAGCGCGGTCAGGAAGGTGGCCATCTTCTGCGCCTCGCCGGCCACGTCGAGCTTCGCGCTGCTGTTGCCGAAAACGTCGAAATTGGTGCCCCAGGCCGAGGCATGCACTCCCACCTTCGCGCTCGGGGCATACACCCGCACCATGTGGATCATGCACTTGGCGAATCCGGCCGCGCTGTTCTCGTAGCCCGCGCAGTCGGTCGGGTTCGCGCTGGCCACCTTGGCCGGCACCGCGTGCGGGTCCGCGTTGAGCTGCTCGACATAGCCCCAGAAGTCCGGCTCGATGTGCAACAGGGCCACGTGGGTTCCGATCTTCTGCAAGACGAAACGCCAATCGGCCAGGTAGCGAGTCAGGAAGGTCGCATCGTTGAGCGCGGCGACCTGCGTGGTCCCCTCGTTCAAACCGGAGGCTTGCAACTCCTGGTAATAGGTGAACATCGGGATCTGCTTGGGCGAGGCCTTTTCGTTGCTGCTGACGAAGCTCACGACGTACTGGCCCGGCGGATCCTGGTCGTACTGCCAGCAGCCCCACCAGGCGCAGCCCGCGCTGTTCGAGCAAGAAGTGCCACCCGTGGTGCAGCCGCTGGCACAAGACGCGCACGGGCCGGCGCCATCGAAAAGACCGCCCGAAAGATAGAGATACCGGCCGTCGAATGGCGCCTTGGCAGCCGTTGCATCCGTCAGCGAGCCGCCGATCAGCACGGTGTTCTTGCCCAGGGCCGACAAGAAGGCGGCACCAATGCACCCGCTCGCGCCGCCCGCGCCGGTCGCGCCAGCGCTACCGCCCGCGCCGGTCGCGCCACCCGTGCCGGTCGCGCCTCCGCTCGCGCCGCCCGCGGCCGTGCTACCGCTTGCCCCGGCGCCGCCAGCCCCCCCTTTGGTCGTGGCACCGCCGCCCCCTCTCGTGCCGCCGCTTCCCGAAGCTCCCCCCACGCTCGTGCGGCCGCCGGAGCGAGTAACGCCTCCGCTATTTGTCGCACCCCCGCTTCCCACCACGCCGCCCGTGTCGGCCACACCGGCCACGCCGCCGGCTCCCGCGCTGTTGATCGCCCCCCCGCTTCCCACGACACCGCCCGTGTCGGCCACACCGGCCACGCCGCCAGTCCCCGCGGCGTGTGGCTGGGCATCTCCGCTCGACGAAGAACAGCCGCCGATGCTTGCGGCACACAGGGAGAACAGCACCGGCCCGGCTGCGCGTGGGATCCTATCATTCCGCATGGGGACCTCCGGATGTGGTTCCAGCCCTTTAATGATAGGATGAGACGGTAGCGCCGTCGAGCGAACGCCGTACGAGAGAGGCACAACACATGGAGCGGAACCCCCAGGGTCGCAAGGCCCGCGAGTTGGTGGCAGCGCACATGGAGAGCAAGGGCCTGCGCTCGACCGGCCCCAGGCGCCTCATCATCGAAACCTTTCTGGCCTCGCACAAGCATCTCACCATCGACGAGCTTCTGTCCCAGGTGCGCAAACGCAACCCGCGCCTCGGCTACGTGACCGTGTACCGGACCTTGAAGATGCTCGCGCAGAGTGGCGCGGCGGTCGAGCACCAATTCGGCGATGGCTTGACCCGCTTCGAGCCCGCGGGTACGGCCTGCCACCACGACCACCTCATCTGCGTGCGCTGCCGGCGCATCACCGAATTCGAGGCACCGGAGATCGAGACCCTGCAGGCCAAGATCGCGGCCCAGCACGACTTCGAGGTGCACAGCCACGAGCACGTCCTGTACGGCCTATGCGCCGCGTGCCGCGGCCGCAAGCCCAAGGCGCGCGGCTAGGATCCTGGGCGCTGCTTGCGCCACAAGATCTCCACGCGGTCCTCGCACACCAGCCCGGGCAGGCGCGCCACCCGGGCAAAGCCAAGCTTCTTGTAGAAGCGCGCGGCGGCCAAGTTGTGACTGTCCGACGACACGTACAACCAGCGACGGCGCGCGAAGGTCTGGCGCGCAACCCGCTCGACCAGGGCGCGGCCCACGCCGCGGCCCGCGGCCTGCGGCCGCACCGCGAGCAGGGCGATGAAGGTGCCGAGCAGAACGTCCGGCTGAAACACCACGACGCCTAGGACCGCGCCCCTCTCTTCGACGACCTGCACGCACTCGGCGCGACTGCGCCGGCGCAGCCAGCGCCCCAGCGGCGCGGCGCGAAATCCCATGGACCGCCAGGGCTCCATCGCCACGATCCATTCGGCCTGGCGACGGGCCTCCTCGGTCCTAGCTCGGCGGATGCGCATCGACGTCTCCTTCCGCCGTTCTTTGCTTGCCATGGCGTAAAGGTCGATAGCCGAAGGGTGCCGGGCGGGCAGAGGCCGGCTGGGCATCGGGCTCTTGCAACAAGGTCGAAACCGAGACGAAGCCCAGGCCCTTGTCGCGCAGTCCGCGAATGATGTCGGGCAACGCCTCTTTGGTGTGTGGCGCACGGCCGTTGATGTGGAAGATCAGGATCGACCCTGGTCGGGCTTGGGCCAGCACCACCGCGATGGTTCGGCTGGCGGGGATGCGGCCGCCGGCATCGCCTGAAATGACGTCCCACTCGACCGTGGGTAGCTGCTGCCGCGCCGCCAGGCGTACCACCGCGCGATTCCACGCGCCAAAGGGCGGACGAAAGGCCACCGATTTGCGACCCAGGTTTCCGATGATCGCCTCGGTGCGCTCGATCTGCTCCACGGCTTTGCGCCGCGGGATGCGAGTCATGCGTGCGTGCGAGTAGGAATGGTTGCCGAACTCGACCCAATTCTGCGCGGCCAACTCCCTGGCCTCGGCGGGATGGGTCTCGACCCAGCGACCAGTTGGAAAGACGGTCACCGGGATCCGCTCGCGTTTCAAGATGTCGAATATCGCCCGATCAAAGCCATTGTCCTGTTTCATGGTGGCGCAAGCGTCGAAGGTCAATGCCACGACGGGGGCGCGCGTGCGGACGCGCGCAATGGCAAATCCGGGCAAGGCACTAGCTGGGGCAGATGCTGCTGCCTCGCAGACTGGACCGGCGGCCTCCGAACCCTGAACCGCGGTATCCGAGGTTCCCGCGGCGGCATCCGGGGCTCGCGCCGCTCGCACGGCGGCATCCGGGGCCCGAGCGGCATCCCGGGCGCGCGCGGCAGCGTCGGGGGCTCGCGCGCCGGCGTCGACGGCCGAAGCGCGGGTGTCGGCTTGCGCGGCCAACGATAGTGCAAAAAGCAACGCGCCCATGAGCTAGCCCCGGAGCCTGAGCGTCATGACGATGGCGTCCTCGTCATTGTCCTCGTAGTAGCGGGCTCGGATCCCCACGGGCTGGAATTCGAAGCGGCGGTAAAGCGCCTGCGCCGCCAGGTTCGACCGCCGCACCTCGAGCTCGACGGATCGGAAGCTTGCCTTGCGGGCCACATCGAGGATATGCCGCAGGAGACGCGCTCCGTGCCCCTGGCGCCGCGCCTCGGGGTGGGTGGCGATGTTTAGGATGTGAAGCTCGTCGGCCACCAACCAATAGTCGGCGAAGGCCACCGGTCTCCCGGTGATCGGGTCGCGCACCACCTCCAGGCGCGCCCAGGTGCGCGCCATTTCCTCCTCGAAGGCCTGGCGCAGCCAAGCGGTGCGGAAGGAAAGCCGCTCGATCTCCACGACCGTGTCCAGATCAGCCGCGGCGAGCGGCTCGATGAGGTACGGCTGGAATGCCTGGTTTGCAGCCACGGGTCGCCTACCAGCAAAGCTTACAATGGCCACAGGATCGTCAAGAAATACATGCGAGTTGGGCGGCGAGGCGCCTGGCTGGCGAGCCGCGCCTAATCGCGCGTCGCCGCGGCAATCGTGGCCCACAGCGCCTCCAGGCCCGCGCCGGTTTCCCCTGACACGAGCGAAACGGAGGGCGCGTTCGACCCGAAGGTGGCGCGCACATTCTGGCGGGTCGCCCCCTGCTCGGCGGCACGGAGCTTGTCCATCTTGGTCACCACCAGGTGGTAGCTGACCCGCTCGCCGGCCAGCCACTCGACCAACTGATATTCCTCTTCGCCGGGTGCCCGGCGTGCATCGAGCAGGACGAGGAACAAGCGCAGCGATGAGCGCGCCTTGACATAGCCTTCCACCAAATGCTGCCAGGCCTTGCGCTCGTCGCGCGAAACGTGGGCATAGCCGTAGCCCGGCAGGTCCACCAGGCGCAGGGCAAGGCGCTCACTGGTTCCCGGCCAGCGCAGGGTGAGGTCGTAGAAGATGATCCCGCGCGTGCGCCCCGGGGTCTTGGATACCCGCGCCAGCGCGCGTCGGCCCGCCAGGCGGTTGAGCAGCGTCGACTTCCCCACGTTCGAGCGCCCTGCGATGGCCACCTCAGCCGGTCCCGCGGGCGGCAAGCTGCCCGCCTCACGCGCCTCGGCCAAGTAGACGGCGTCGAGAACCTCGGGGACAGTGGGCCTGGGCATGGCAGCACAAGTGTACCCGCGAAAGAGGTTTCAGGCTCCAGCCTTCAGGCTTCAGGCCAAGAGTGCCGTCTGCAGGTGATCGCAACTGGAGCCTGCAGCCTTGCTGCTCTCCGAGGAGATTGTGTTTATCGACAACCGGTTGGTCCTGACCGAGACCCAGAAACGTTACCAGCCCCCTCCCACCAGCCAGGAAAGCGGCTAGACTAGCGCCGCATGCTCAAGTTGGTCGGCCTCACCGGGGGGATCGGTACCGGCAAGTCCACGGTTGCTCGGATGATTCGTGATCTGGGCGTGCCGGTCATCGACGCCGATCTCTTGGCCCATCAGGTGATGGAAGCGGGACAGCCGGCCCACGCGGAGATCGCGGCCGCCTGGCCCGACGTGGTGGATGGAAGGGGCGAAATCGATCGCAAACGACTGGCCAGCCACATCTTCGCCAACAGTCCGGCGCGCAAACGCCTGGAGTCCATCACCCATCCCCGCATCATCCAGCGGGTGCAAGACCAGAGCGACCAATTGTTCCGGCAAGGCTTCCGGCTGGCCTTCCTCGATGCCGCCCTGCTGGTCGAGACCGGCCTGCACCGCCGCCTCGACGGTTTGGTGTTGGTTACGGCCGGCGAGGCGCAACAGGTGAGTCGGGTCATGGCCCGCGAGGGTTGCACCCCCAGCCAGGCCCGGGCACGTATGCACGCGCAGCTCCCCATGGAGGCCAAGCGCCGCGTGGCCACCGCGATCATCGACAACTCGGGCGACGAGGCAGCCACCCGTCGCCAGGTCGAAAGCCTGGTGCACGAGCTACTGAAAGGCGGGTAGCGGCCAACAACCGCGACTGCAAGTCGCGCGGTTGCAGCAACAACACCTGCCGCTAGCCAAGCTGCGACTAGGCAGCGATCCTATTTCTGGCGCGCGCTGGCCGTGGTGCGCAAACGAAGCGCGTTCAGGCGGATGAAGCCCCCGGAGTCGCGCTGGTCGTAAGCGCCACGATCGTCTTCGAAGGTGACGATGTCGGTACGATAGAGGGACTTGGGGGCGCTACGCCCAATGAGCGTGAGGCTGCCCTTGTACAGGCGCAGCCGGGCCGCGCCGGTGACCGGCTCGTTCACGTCGTCGACCAGTTTCTGCAAGGCCTCGCGCTCCGGCGAGAACCAGAAGCCACGATAGACCAGGGTGGCGTACTCGACCGCCAGGCTGTCGCGCAGCCGCATGGCCTCGCGGTCCATGGTCAGAGACGCGACCCCGCGGTGGGCCTTGTAGAGCAGAGTCCCGCCCGGCGTCTCGTACACCCCGCGGCTCTTCATGCCCACGAAGCGGTCTTCCACCACGTCCGCGCGGCCAACCCCATGCTCGCCCGCGATCCGGTTCAGCTCGGTGAGCAATGCCGCCGGCGAGAGCGGCTTGCCATTGACCGCCACTGGCGTCCCATGCTCGAAGGCAACAGAAACCTCGGTCGGCTGATCCGGGGCGCGCCGCGGATCCGCCGTGCGCTGGAACATCTCAGCCGGCGGCTCGGCGTCCGGATCTTCCAGGATGCCGCCCTCGTAGCTGGTGTGCAGCAGGTTGCGATCGATGGAATAGGGCTTGGCCGTGCTGGCCTCCACCGGAATGTTGTGCGTCTTGGCAAAAGCGATCAGCTCGGAGCGTCCCTTGAAGTCCCACTCGCGCCAGGGAGCGATGATCTTGACCGACGGATTGAACCAATAGGCGCCCAGCTCGAAACGCACTTGGTCGTTGCCCTTGCCGGTGGCGCCGTGGGCAATGACGTTCGTTTGCTCCTTGGCCGCCACTTCCATCAGAGCACGCGTGATGCAGGGACGGGCCAGCGAGGTGCCGAGGTAGTACTCGCCCTGGTAGAGCGCGGCCGCGCGCACCGCCGGGAAGACGAAGTCGCGCACGAACTCCTCGCGCTGGTCGAAGACGTGGCAGGCCACCGCGCCGCAACGCAGGGCCTTCTTGCGCGCGGCCTCCAGGTCCTCTTGTTGTCCGACGTCCGAACAGAAAGCCACCACCTCGGCTTGGTACTTCTCGCGTAGCCATCCGATGACCACCGAGGTGTCGAGTCCACCCGAGTATGCGAGCACGATCTTCATGCGCGGACGCTTATCAGAGTCCCAAGCAAACGTCCACTCCGGACGGACCGCGCAAGAG
>Ga0335069_10010057_pt1 | contig 13434 bp, 11 predicted proteins | sample Lox_Sample_11_FD_206714 | JGI IMG/M metagenome (GOLD analysis project Ga0335069, IMG submission 206714) | Soil microbial communities from Loxahatchee National Wildlife Refuge, Florida, United States - Lox_Sample_1.1 | ecosystem: Environmental > Terrestrial > Soil > Wetlands | place: USA... | reverse complement strand
AGTAGCTTTGTGGAACTTAACACTGGAGCGCCAAGTTGCGGCCAGCTGGCTCGTGCGTGCCTCGTACGTTGGAAACAAAGGGACGCACCTATTTGGGACGAACGACCAGGAGAGCGGCTTATTAGCAATAAATGCCCCCATTTACATTCCGGGCAACAATGCCAATGGGACGCCGATATCTACAGCAGCCAACGAACAGGCGCGGCGGCCATACCCGGCCTTTGGGTATGTGAACCAGATTGATTCGGCCATCAACTCTCACTACGACAGCCTCCAGCTCAGCGTGGAAAAGCGGCTGAGTTATGGGCTCTCAATGCAGGCGAACTACTCCTGGTCAAAAGAGATGAACGACTTCGCGCCACTTGGGGCATACAACTCGAACACCAATCCGCTTAGCCGGCATTTTGATTACGGCCCATCGGATGACAGCATCGGCAACATATTCAAGCTTTCCGGGGTTTACCAGGTTCCGCATTTCAGCGTGAACGGGGCGGCGAGCAAACTGATGAACGGATGGGAAGTCAGCTCGATTCTGCTGTGGCAGGGTGGATTCCCATTCTCGATTTTCTGTGGCTGTGACAATTCTCTGACAGGCATCGGCGAAGACCGCGCCGATTTCACCGGAAGCAGTATTTCACAGGCTGTGTTGGGCGGCGGCAGGTCGCACGCGCAAGAAATCCAGGAATGGTTCAATACGTCGGTATTTATGCCTAATGCCACGGGAACGTTCGGGAATACCGGCAAAAACATACTCCGAGCGCCGGGACAGTTCAACACTAATGTGGCGCTGGTCAAGGACACGAGCATCACCGAGCGTTTCAAGCTTCAGTTTCGCGCTGAGGCTTTTAACGTTTTCAATGACGTTAACTTCTACGGGCCGAACAACTACGTGTCGTCCGGGCCGGGGGTATTTGGAACAATCACTTCCGCGCGCTCGCCGCGCATTTTGCAGATGGCGCTGAAGTTGTCGTTCTGACAAGGCCGCGCAATGCCCGGCTACTAAGGAACGAGTTCGCAGCCGAGCATGTGCTGCTGAATGCAGCTCAGGTTCTGGCGGTAGCGGTGGTTTGCCGGGTCGATTTTGATCGCGCGCTGCAATTCTTCGGCTGCCGCTGAGAGATCGTCTTGGTGGGCTAAGGCTACGGCGAGGACGTTGCGCGCGTGGGCGTCGTCGGGATTGATTTCCAGGGCTTGACGTAGCGCGGCGGCGGATTCGGCAGCCTGATTGGCGTCTAATAAAGCACGGCCGAGGTAGTAGAGAGCGTCTGCATCGTCGGGGCGCAAGTCGAGCGCCGTCCGAAATTCCGCGATGGCCTCGGGAAATTTGTTCTGCAGGAGAAATGACAGGCCGTAGTGGTAGTGCGCGAGTGGGTCGCGGGGAGCCAGGACAACGGCTTCGCGGAGCTTGGCTTCGGCGGCGGCGACATCGCCTTTTTGAAGCAATTCGGTAGCAAAGTTGATGTCGGCCGTCGCGACCGCTGCGTCTTTCTGGCGTTGTTCGAGTTGCTGGGCGATCTGAATCTGGTGCGTAGCATCATCGGATCGGCCGCACTTTTGCAGCGCTTGGGCCAGCGCATAATGGAGCGCGACGTCGTTGGGCAGCAGAGCCGCGGCCTGTTGCAGTTCGGACACTGCTTCGGGCAGCTTGTTCTGTTTGCGCAGAATCGCGCCGAACGCGCGATGCGCTTCGCCGGATTCGGGATCAATGGCGAGAGCCTTTTTGAGCTCGGCCTCGGCGGAAGCTGGATCGTCAGCGCCGACTAAAAGCCCGAGGGCCACGTGGCATTTTGCGTTTTGCGGATCGATGCGCAGGCAGGTGCGGTACTGATCAGTAGCGCGGGCGGCGTCATGCATGGCCTCGTATAACTCGCCGAAGTCGAGCCGAATGGCGGCGGCGTTGGGCGCGAGGCGGGCCGCGGTGGAATACTCCGAGAACGCGTCGGCTGTACGCTTGCGTTTGGCGAGAACGCGGCCGAGCGCCTGGTGATTTTCGGCATTGGAGGGAGCGAGCTGGACGGCTTTTTCGAGCTCTCGCTGGGCGCGGTCGTCAATGCCGGCTTCGGAAAGCAGGGTGCCGAAATTGCGATGCAACACGCCTTCGGCAGGCTGGAGGGCGCAGGCGGATTGCATTACGGCGACGGCGCGATTGATCCGGCCCAGGGCGCGCAGAGTCAGGGCGAGATTGCTGAGAAGCCGGGCGTCGACGGGGCGCAAGTGAGCGGCGGCTTCGAGAGCGGAGAGTGAGGCGGCGGCGTCGCCTTGCTTGCGCAGAGCGACACCAAGGTTGTTGAGGATTTCGGGATCGTCGGGGCTGCGCTCGAGAGCGCGGCGGAAAACCGCGACGGCTTCGGGATAACGGCCCTGATCGGCTAGCGCGAGGCCTTGTCTTTGCAGGTCGGTGTCGGCGGCGGATTGCGCGGAGGCGAATCGCAGGAGCGCGAGGAAGCAGTAGAACAGCAGATTGCGCGGAGCAGCCACAACACTACAGGGTAGCGCGCAAAGGCGCAGTCCATTGGCGATTTCTTGACTTCGGCCTCGGCTTTCGATGTATACTGCGAACGCTCGTTTTGAGAGCATCCATCATTCACATGACACGACGGGAAATCTTCTCATCATTGCTATTTGCGGGCGTGACGTCGAGAGTCGTGATTCCCGCGCGCGCGGCGGCAGAAGCGGCATTTCCGGGAACGCCATTCCATGCATATTCCAAGTGCCTTCCGGATTATCTGCGTGCATTGGCGAAGAAGGCGGTGGAGAAGCGCGACGCGGAATTGACCAAGCTGACGACGCCGGCTGTGATTCAAGCGCGGCAGAAGTGGGTGCGGGAGACGCTGTGGAGACTGATCGGTGGCATGCCGGAGCGCACGCCGTTGAATGCGCGCACGACAGGATCGTTTGAGCGGGAGAAATACAAGGTCGAGAAGGTGGTTTACGAGAGCCGGCCGGGCCTGGTGATTTCCGCGGATCTGTACCTACCGAAAGCGGGCGTCGGTCCGTTTCCAGGCGTGCTATTTCAGAGCGGCCACTACGACGAGGGCAAAGCAAACCCGAATTATCAACGGTGCTGCCAGGGCTTGGCGCAAATGGGCTTTGTGGTGCTGGCGTTCGATCCGATGGGGCAGGGGGAGCGCATTCAGTATCCGGACTCTACGGGGAAGCATACGCGGCTACAGGACGTGGATTCGGAGCACACGGTTCCGGGCAAGCAGATGCTGCTTTACGGCGACACGGCGACACGGCGACGCGGTTCCAGCTTTGGGATTCGATGCGCAGCCTCGATTATCTGGCTTCGCTTCCGATGGTGGACGCGAAACGGTTGGGATCGACGGGACATTCCGGCGGCGGCACGCTGACAATGTTGCTATCGGCGGCGGACGAACGTCTAGGTGCATCGGCGGTGAGCATGGGGAATCTAGAGAATGTGGCGGCGATTCCATTTTTGTCGCCGGGATCGACGGACGACGCTGAACAGGATCTGGTGGATTCCGGGCCGATTGGATTTGACCGCTGGGACCTGCTGTATCCGATGGCGCCTAGGCCCGTACTGGTGTGGCCGAGCGACCGGGATTTCTACGCAACTTACTCGGCAGAGTACGTTCACAACGGTTGGCTGGAGTTCCAGAAACTGCAGAAGATATATACGGCGTTGGACCACCGCGATCACGTGCAGTGGGCCGATACGCCGCTACCTCATTCGCTCGCGTACGATAGCCGCATGCTGATCTACAATTGGTTCACACGCTGGCTCAAGGACTCAACGGAGCCGGTGCGGGAGGAGCCGCCGGTGCATCCGGAGACCGCGGCGACGTTGTATGCGACGGAAACAGGCAGTGTGGTGACATCGCTGCACAGCGAGACTGCGTTCACTTTGAACAAAGCGCGAAGGGTGGAGCGCACGCCGGCGAAGATCGAGTTGCTGCTGCGCGTGTCAAGGCTGGCGGCTGGTGCGAAAGTGATCGCGCGAACGCAATCGCCAAGCACGACAGTGGAGGTGCTGGAGGTTGCTCCGGAGCCTTCCGTTTGGCTTCCAGCCTGGGTGATGTCGGCAAAAGATACGGCGAAAGACAAGCCGGTGCTCGTGGTGCTGGATGCGGTTGCTGCCGAGCGGTTGTGGTTTGAGCCGGACGCTGAGCTTGCGGCGGGAAGTCCGGTGGTGTGTGCGGTGGACATTCGGGGAGTGGGCGCATTGCTTCCGGAGTATGGGCCGGGGCATGTTGGCTATGCGGCCTCGCACCGGTCGGAGGAGGACTACGCGTGGGGGTCGCTGATTCTGGGAAAGCCACTGGTGGGACAGCGAGTGACGGATATTCTGGCCGTGACGGCGGCGCTACGGCGGCATCCAGCGACGAAGGGACGACGCATTCGCCTGGCAGCGGAGGGGGAGTTGACGGTACCGGCACTGTTTGCGGCGGCGCTGGATAAGGAGATCGAGGCAGTGTACCTTTCGGGCGGTCTCACGTCATTTCGCGATGTTGTGAGTGAGGAGAACTACAACCAGCCGTTCGGCAACTTTGTTCCGGGGCTGTTGAATCATACGGACCTGCCGGAAGTGGCGGCGATGGTGGCGCCACGTCGCATCGTCGTAGCGGGGGCTGCCGGTGCGCGCAGCGAGACGGCGGATGTTGCGTCCGTTCGACAGCAATACACGAGTGACCATGTCACCGTTGAGCCGGACGCGAAATGGACAGCGGAGCGGCTGATCGCGTTTGCGAACGGATAGGGCATCAGACGCCTGTCGTTCGCCAATAATCGAACCGGGTCGACCGGCTTCCTTCGCCAGCACATGCGCGGGGGCGTTGGGCCAGCACCAGCCCAACCACATGAAGCCAGTTCACTCGTAAGGTTGTTACTGGAAGGCCTAGGTTTCAGTCCCCCATTCCGCGAGCGAAGACGAATTGCCCAGTACTGGAAACGTCTGTGGATACCGAAAGCTCCGTCCGGATTGAAAATGCAGGTTTTCGCTCCATTCGTGAAATCAAAACCGGCCAGCAAGTTCTCGCACACGTGACATTACAACTTTGCGCCTTGCCACGCCGCATTTGCACGGCCAGCGTGTTTGACAGTTGGAAGGTTTTGAATCCAACTGAATCCAGCTTTCGATTGACCGGGGGCCTCACGATTGGAAGCGCTTGAAACCAAAAGAATAGAAAAGTCATGCGGCCTGTCGACGTGCTGACTAAAATCCTCGCGACACCTGAGGCAAAGCGTCGGCAAGTACAACAGATTCAATGAACTGGAGCCACCCGCCGGGATCGAACCGGCGACCTGCTGATTACGAAGTACCATCACCGGCTCCAAATGCTCCGTGCGCTCCATACGGAAGTGCTTGTTATCAACAACTTGGGGAAGCTGCTCTCGCTCAGATAGCAACTCCCGACACACCAAACGGATGGGTTGTTGACACAGTTTTGGCACAGCTAGCTGGCCGGCGATGCTTGATCGATTCCAAGACTTCTTGAACTCGCGAGGGCCTTTCGAACAAAGCTGTCATCCGTTTCCCGGGCCCCTGCGCTTCGTTGTTTGTTACCCGAATGGCGGGGTCCATTCAATCGGAATCATACGAATCCAATGAATTCGTGCAAAATATGCGATTGTATCGTATTTTTTACATATGTGGATTCCGCGCGATGTTGAGGCCCGCTTAAAACGATCTGCGAAGACGCGGCCAGTGATCGTCCTGACCGGCGCCCGGCAGACGGGCAAGACCTCCACTTTCCGGCACCTGTTTCCAGATTACGGGTTCGTGTCCCTTGACCTTCCCACCGAAGCCGAGCAGGCCGAGAAGGAACCGGAGCGCTTCCTTCAGCGCCATCCGCCGCCCGTCATCATTGACGAGGTGCAATATGCCCCTGATCTTTTTCGACATCTGAAGGTGGCAGTGGATGCCCATCGCACGCGCAATGGACAATTCCTGCTTACCGGGTCGCAGAAGTTCACCCTTATGAAGAACGTCTCCGAGTCGTTGGCGGGCAGGGCCGACATCGTGGAACTGGAGACGTTATCGTTTGCCGAGATCCGCGGGGCGCTGCCTAAGGCCGAACTGGAAGCCGCCATCGTGCGCGGCGGTTTTCCAGAACTCTATGCCAACCCAGACATTGACTCGGTCGCCTTCTACAATTCCTACCTTGCGACATACTTGGAACGCGATGTGCGCGCTCTGGCGAATGTCGGCAGTTTGCGGGACTTTGAGCGGTTTCTGCGCGCCTGCGCCCTTCGTTCTGCAAACCTGCTGAACAAGGCGGACCTGGCGCGCGATGTCGGTATCGCGCCATCCACCGCGAATCAATGGCTGTCTATACTGGAAGCTTCCGGCCAGGTCGTATTGCTTGAGCCGTGGTTCTCGAACCGAACCAAGTCCATCGTCAAGAGTCCAAAGCTTTACATTGCGGACACAGGCCTGCTTTGCGCTCTTCTGAACATTCGGTCCGAGGAAGCTCTTCGGCAATCGCCCGCGGCCGGCGCAGTTTGGGAGACGTTCGTCTTCGCCCAGCTGCGGGATCGCGAGCGGCGCGCCGGGCGCTCGGGCAGCCTCTTCTTCTGGCGTGATCGAACCCGCGAAGTGGATTTCGTCGTGGACGCCGGCGGACGGCCGGAACTATTTGAAGCGAAATGGACGGAGCTCCCAGATCTCGGTGACACGGTGAATTTGGATTTCGTCCGTACCGTGATCGGCAAGTCGCGTGTGACCGCCGGCGGAGTCGTCTCCCGCACACCAAACAGTTTTCCATTCTCGAATGGCTTTCGCGCGCTACCTGTGACCGAACTCGGATAAGGATCATCAAGTGGATGCCTTGTGCACGCAGCTCGGAAACAGCTGATCCGGTCGCGACGAGTGCTTCGCCCAACGCTGAGGGTGTGGGGACCTCGAAACCGGCGCGCGCATAACCATGTTCACTTGCGATGCTGAGGTGCTGTATGAGCATCTACCAGCGTCCAGGTTATTGTCGCCCGCGACCTGGCCGGGCGAGGCCATGTTTCTCTCGCTGGAACCAGGAGACAGCGACGATAACTCAGTGCCGCAAAGTGTTGGTGCAAGCCGCTGCGCGGCGGTTGACCAATTCCCCGCCTTACGATTCTCTCAGCTACGATTGCGTTCTCGATTGCGAACTTCCGATAATCCGGCCGCTATGTTCACTCGCGGATATCGAAGCCACGGTCCAGATTGAAAATGCGGGTCTACGCCCTGGTCGTGAAATCAATCCAGTCACAAACCTCTGATTTGAGCAAGAAACTGGGACACTGATTTCAGGGTCTCTGGCCGGGGAGCAATGGAACCCCAATCCATGAATCGCAGGGTCCGACACGTCCCTAAAGCTTACTTATCATCAACTTAAAGAACTGGTCCATGACCCGAGAGGACAGAAGTTGCCCCCAAACAGCCACAGAGATCGCCACAATTTTAGCGGGCAGTCGTCTTTGCTGAGGCCGGTTTCGACTTTTCACCTTTCGCCCTGATCGCAGCCCAACGCTTCTTGGTGGCAGCGATGATTGCCCGCCTACCAGCTTCGCTGAGCTTCCGTTTGGGCTTCGGGAAAAAAAATGTCCGGTGGACGGAGTGCCATTCGACACCAGAGCAGACACTCGCCAGACAATCAATTGTCACCCAGCCCAGTTCCCGCGTAGAATCACTGAGGATGGCGTCGCCATCACGACACTGAGAACCATGCGCACGATAACCCTTGAGGAACATTTTGCGGGCCCTGGATTCCTGGATGGTCCGGGGCGAGGACTCAAAGAAAGGGCTTTGAAATTCGGCGGTCCCGCTGCCAAACTCTTGGAACTGCTCTGCGATCTCGGCGCCGAGAGGATTGCGGAAATGGATGCCGCTCACATCGACATGCAAATTCTGTCCCTTACTTCCCCAGGCGCAGAGCAACTCGAACCTGCTGAGGCGGCGGTGCTCGCCCGCGAAACGAATGATTACCTCGCGGATGCCGTGCGGAATCATCCAACTCGTTTCGGCGGATTTGCCACGTTGCCGACGGCAGACCCCAATGCCGCTGCCGGCGAGATGGAGCGAACGATCCGTGATTACGGTTTCAAGGGAGCGCTCATCAATGGTCACATCCAGGGCCGTTATCTCGATGACAAATTCTTCTGGCCTATTTTCGAGCGTGCCGAAGCACTCAATGTCCCGATTTATCTCCATCCGACCCAACCGCCAAAACCGGTGATTGAGGCTTCGTACGGTGGGTTTGCGCCGATAGTGACGGATATGCTCGCCGGTCCTGGTTGGGGTTGGCACATCGAAACCGCGGTCCACGTGATCCGTATTGTTCTCGGCGGAACATTCGACCGGTATCCGAGACTGCAGCTCGTGGTAGGCCACATGGGTGAGACACTTCCCTTCATGTTGCAGCGGCTTGATGTTATGCCCGTGGCAATGACAAAGCTGAACCGCCCGATCAGCTCCTACCTCCGGGAAAACATTCACTACACGTTCAGCGGGTTTAACTTCACGCCGACATTTCTCGATCTCTTGCTTCAGGTGGGTGCCGATCGGATTATGTTCTCGGCTGACTATCCCTATGCGTCTATGGCCCAGGCGCGTGCATTCTTGGACCAACTGCCGGTCAGCACCGCCGACCGGGAACGGATCGCACACGGCAACGCGGAGCGACTGTTTGGGCTATAGAAGATTCTTACCGCTGGATTCTCTGGTACGTCCGTATAGCGTTTTTCCTTATTTCCCACCACTTTTGACGGTGAAACTGCCGCAAGAACAGCCACACAGCAAAGCACGGTCCGACAACCATTCGAACCGGCGCGACGCCAAGTTGAATCCAGTCTTTCGTGCTCATCTTGCGACCCAACAACCGATTGGAGACTACCAGACTTCGATTTTGCAGCAATGGGTAAGAGAAAAGACCATTGAAACCTTCGACGTGTGCCGAGCCTATTTGGCGGGACACGGAAACGTGTCCTCCAACCCGCCGAGAAGGATGATACCCACTTCCGTGTCATCTGTTTTCTTACCTGATTCTTTCAGTTGCTTGACTCTTCGGTCAATAATATCGAGAAAATTGTCCACGCCAAGGGCAAGTTTATCGGGCAGGCAGAAGAGTGGAGGAGAATTCCGGAGAGTCAAATTAATGTTGGCCCATGTCATTCCCTCGGCCAATCCTTTCACGTACCACTTCGTCATGGTGACGCGGTTTAGATCGTCCGGCGACATCCTAGCTTGGTACTCCTTTACCGTCAACTGCGCTATTGCTTGAGGTGCGCCAAGACTCAGAAAGCAAACTGCCAGGAGAATCCGCATGGCCGGGAGTTTATCAGAATTCAAAGGCGGCAAGTTGCCCTTCGGGTTACCGAGTGACGTGTCGGGATCGAGGCGAATCGGAAAATATAATTGTAGATGTTGACGTTCGTTTGAAAGTCTCGGTTCAAACTGCCAGAATGCGAAGGGTGAGCGCTCCTGCGGCAACTACCAGCATGAACGCGGCAGACCCAATGCCTTTGAAATCACCGACGCGGAGATGCGACACAACGGCTCCGACGAAATAGAGGACGAGGCCGATCCCTGCCGAGATTCCTGCTAACCGCCACCAGATTCCAACCACAAGTCCTACAGCCCCTGCAAACTCACACGCGGCCAACAGCGGAAAGTGCTTCAATGGGACGCCGATGGTTTCATGGACAACCTTAACCTGAAGCGGATGGTGCTGGATTTTGCCGATGCCGGAATACGACACCACGAGTGCGAACACGAGAGTTACTACGAGGTACGCAATCTGCATCTCGATGACCTCCTGCGGTTACAATCCGGTGCGGGTAAGAACGCTCACAGTCGTCCTACCCCAGCCTCTTTCTCCCCGCCTTCCTTAACCAAAAGTGCCCGACTCGAACCAAATCGCCTGCCTGGAGCATTCGTATCCGGACCAACGAAAATGGCGCAAGCTCGCTAATGTAACCTGGACGTGAAGCCGCCATAGGTCAGGTAAATGCCGACAATGAGGGGGACAACTGCGTACAGGTAGAAAAGCTGTTGGTAGTGAAGCTACCCAAGAAAAAATGCCGCTTCCAGCTCAGTCGGCAGGAACAAAAAGAGCAGGCTCTTGATCACCGTTAGCCAACCGATGATGGTGACGATCACGGTCAGCGTACCACCCGACCAGATGTTATGCGCCAGAATCATCGCCAGGCCAGTAGGCAACATAATCACGCCGAGGTTAAACATCATCGACGGGTTCTGAACAAGCGCCGTTACGGCCTCCACGGTGGCTTGTTTGCGAGTGATCATGGATAGGGCGATGAGGATGCAGTACAGCCCGATTAGTTTGCTGAGAAAAACTGTACGAGGCGACATGGTCCTCCAAACGAATCAAGGCCCACGGTGAACCGCCAAGCAGTATACACCCAATTACCGCAGTCTATTCCTCCCCGCCTTTTTCGCTTTCGCCCAGCGCTGTTTCATCATCAGGGCCATTCGCTTGCGAGCGGCAGGGGACATGGTTCCGCGTTTGCGACGGGGAGCAGGGGCCTGAATTGACTCCGTCGAAGCAGTCGCATTAGTTGGCTCGTTGCCATCCAGCGTTTCTCGAATCCTGGCGATGGTCTCGGTGATCTCGGCCTTGCGCTGCTCGTAGCCGATCAGAGCGTGGGCGAGAAGGGAGGTGCGCGTTCGATGGGCACTTGCCGTGGCGATCCCCTAACGGGATGGCTTGCTGCGATGCCGCACCGCGTCGACGACTTCGCGGATGGCGGCAGCTACGTCATCGGGCGCTTGGAGCTCCATGTTATGCCCGCTTTGAACTATGACCTGTTTTCCGTTCGTCGAGAGCAATGCCAGCTTTGCTTGCCCCTCTTGGCGCTCCTTTTCCATTTGTGCCGCGGGGACATCCGCATCACCATCTCGGTATCCGCCTTCGGCGCGGGTGAGCACGATGAGCGGAATCGCACCCAGCGTTCCAGCCTGTTGGGTGACGAGCCACTTCGCGAAATACTCCCCTGACCACTCCCGCTGACTGTTTTCGGCGTCTTCAAGTTCTGGCCGGGACTGTGCCCAGACCTGCCACTTCTGCGCATTCGGCGGAAGAACACTGTACATGGGATCGAGCGGCTGTGCCGGTGGTTTGTACAACTGGGCGCTGGGTTTGTTTGATTCTGTCATGGCCTCATGCGGTGGCGGAATGCTCATTCCCTTAGCGCCTTCTCCCAGACGAATTGTCCTCTTTTCGCCGATGCCCACCCGCTGCCCCTCAAAAGCGGCATCCACCAGAACCATCCCGGCCACCTCGTGCGGATATGTCAGGGCGAAGTTCCTCACGACGGAGCCGCCGAACGAGTGCCCCACGAGCACAAATGGGCCGCGCTCACCGAGCTTTGCGAGAGCATCTCTGAGTTCGAGATTGATCTGGGCAAAGGTGCGGGGTTTGGGACCGGGCTCGCTCCAGGCATATCCGGCCCGATCATAAGAACAGATCCGCGTAAAGATGGAAGTCCGCGACTGTACCAGAGTCCAGTCGAAAGAGAAATCTCCCAACCCGTTCTCCACCACGACCGTTGGATTGCCTTTGCCAGTGCAGTTCATGTGAAGGCGGTGACCATCGAATTGGATGAGCTTTCCCGGAGGCTTTGGATCGGAGGTGGCTGCCCATAGAGAAGAGACAGATAGCACGAGCTGACAAAGGTGCCTGAGTTTATTCGAGAACATATACTGAATAAAACGTAACGGAACGACGGGAGTAGGCAACATTACACGCATTTTTTATCAGCGCTCCGCAAGTGGCAAAAGATGCTCCGGTAATCCTTAAATCAGAATCTAAAGACAAGGCGGTAGGCCGTCTCATGTAACTTATCGACAGTCAGAGGTTTGCGGCCGAGGCTTTATCAAAATACTGTGGCTGGCGACCTCAGTCCTCCCACCGATCCTTCGCCTTGGCGTCCTCCACGATCCGCTGCCACGTTCCTTGGAGCATCCGCACCAACCCCGTTTCAGCGCCTCGATGTGATCGACAACGTAGCCGCGGCAAGTTCCGGCCGCCTTCCCGGTGGACGGGCACGGGTTTTCGCGCCGGAAATCTCCGCGGTTGGTCGCGATCACGACCGTTGCTGTCGGCCTCGGCAGGTTTCCAAACAAATGTTGAGCCGCGAGGATCTACCCTAATGGAAACGGAATTGCAGCTATGAAGGTATGAGCGAAGAGAGCGTACTTCGATACAGGCTGGAAGTCGTGCAGTTGATGCCGGATGGAGCGTACAAGAGCGCCCTCATAGCAGGAATCAATGCGTCATTCGCAGCGCTGCGGGCCAATCGGGGTCAGACGACCTTCCGGCCGCGCCGCGTTAGGCGATTCTACGACACCGAGGCGGCCCGCCGTCGTGTAGGAATCTCTCGCGCAGACGGCGACTAATGTTTGCGCCCGCTCGTTCCAACACATCGCCGCGCCATCACCAACCACTATCCATTCGTCCTATCCAACTATCCCTTTAGATAGGTTTCGACAGCCGAAAGAAAGCTTGGCAAGTTCATCCGCCTCCGTGTATGGTCCGGAAACTGGATCTGCCCGCATTCGCGCTAGTTCTTCACCGTGGGAGTGAAGCTGGCGATAATGAGCTTGAGATGTCGAGAGCCATCGATCCGTTCCGGTTCGTGCTGATCGCCTTCGCCGGGTGGATGAACCAACGCCAAGTGCAGGTCATTGACTACCTTCGCGAAGAGAACCGCGTTCTTCGAGAACAACTCGGCGCACGCCGACTGCGGCTCAAGGACGACCAGCGCCGTCGTTTAGCCACAAAAGCTAAAGGATTAGGTAGGAAGATTCTTGCCGAGGTGGCCACGATTGTCACGCCCGACACCTCGCTCGCCTGGCATCGAAAACTGATCGCCCAGAAGTACGACGGCAGTGGAAAGCGCGGTCCAGGGCGGCCTCGCACTGCCCGAGAGATAGCAGCTGTGGTAGTTCGCATGGCCGAGGAGAACCGGGATTGGGGCTACCGTCGGATCCAGGGCGCATTGTCCAACCTTGGGCATGAGATAACCCGCAGCACGATCTCCGAGATTTTGAAGCGGCACGGGATCGAGCCGGCACCGGAGCGGAGCCGAAAAACGACCTGGAAGGAGTTTCTGAGCAGGCGCTGGGAACTGATTGTGGCCGCGGATTTCTTCACCGTGGAAGTATGGACCCGGCGAGGTCTGCAACGTTTCATCGTACTGTTCTTCATTGAGCTGTCAACGCGCAAGGTGGAGATCGTCGGCATTGCGTCTGCAGCAAACGGGCTGTGGATGCTCCAGATCGGCAGAAATGTTACCGGTGCCGTAGACGGAATCCTGAACGGCAAGCGCTACCTGATTCATGATCGCGACCCGCTGTTCACCGTAGAGTTTCTGCGTATGCTTGCCGACCTGGGTGTGAAGTCCGTGAAACTACCACCACGATCACCGAACCTGAATGCCCACGCCGGGAGATTCGTACGCAGCATCAAGGAATCC
>Ga0335069_10010056_pt1 | contig 13434 bp, 11 predicted proteins | sample Lox_Sample_11_FD_206714 | JGI IMG/M metagenome (GOLD analysis project Ga0335069, IMG submission 206714) | Soil microbial communities from Loxahatchee National Wildlife Refuge, Florida, United States - Lox_Sample_1.1 | ecosystem: Environmental > Terrestrial > Soil > Wetlands | place: USA... | reverse complement strand
ACCCGAGGTTCCCGCGAGCGCGCGCGCTCCCCGGCGCCTGGGCCACCGCGTCGGACCAGAAGGTCACCTCGTCGCGGTAGACCAGGCTCCGCTGCGCGGTGGCGGCGGCGAGGACGGTGGCCAGCGCGGCGGACAGCGCCGGGCGGAGGAGCCGGGGATCGGGGAGGCGCGAGAGCAGCGCGCCTGCCAGCCAGGCCGGGCCGAGCAAGGCCAGGTAGAGCTGGCGATCGCTGGCCGGCTCCGGCCGCGGCAGCCACCAGCCCTGCGGCGCCAGCCAGAGGAGGTACCAGAGCACCGCCAGGGCGAGGAGCGGACGGCGGCGAAGCAGGGCCAGGCCGGCCCCCGCCGCCAGCAGGGCGGCGAGCAACGCCAGCGCCGGGCCCCACGCCCAGGCGGTCACCGCCCGGAGGTCGGGCTCGGCGGCGAGCCCGCCCAGCGGGACCAGCTGGCCGGTGAGCCAGGCCACCGCTCGCGCCTGGGTGAGCGCGTTCCAGCCTGGCCCCCGCAGGGCCAGGCTCTCCCCCAGCATCCCGCGGTAGGTGGGCGAGGCCAGGTAGGCGGCGGCAGCCGCAGCCACCACCCCCAGGTGGACCGCGAGCGCGGCCAGCGCCCGGCGCCAGGCGAACCCCCGCCGGTCGACCGCCTCGAAGAGGAGGAGCGCCGCCGGCAGCACCAGCGCGCCCTCCTTGGCGCAGAGCGAGGCGGCCAGCAGGGCGGGCGAGAGGAAGTGCGAGAGCCGACGGTCGCCGCGGTCGCGCCCGAGGAGGTAGGCGTGGGCGCTGGCCAGGGCCAGGGCGCCGGAGAGCGACGAGGAGCGGCCGGAGAGGTAGGTCACCGCCTCGGTCTGGACCGGGTGGAGGGCGAAGACCAGCGCGCCCAGCAGGGCGGCCCAGGGCGGAGGCGGCACCGGGAGGCGGCGCGCCAGCCGGTCGAGGAGGAGGAGCGCCAGCACGGCGGCGACCAGGTGAAGGGCCAGGTTCACCGCGTGGAAGCCGGCCAGGCCCAGACCGCTCTGCACGTTCAGGGCGTAGCTGAGCTTGAGCAGCGGCCGGATGCCGGGCATCGAGGCCCACCAGGCGGGGAGCGACTGGACCCGGGGCTCCTGGACGATGACGCGGAAGTCGTCGTACTGCCACCCGCCCAGGAAGCTGGTGGCGTAGGCCGCGCAGGTGGCCAGCGCCACCGCAGCGGCCGCGCGGGCCCCTTCCCGTCCGGGCGCCCCCTCAGCCACGCCGGTGGGCCTCGTCGAAGGCCAGCTCCAGCAGCGCGGAGGTGGTCCACCAGCGGTCGGGAGAGTCGAGCAGCACCGCCAGCACCTCCACCCCGTCGCGCACCGCCAGCGCCACCATGCAGCGGCCGGCCCCCTCGGTGTAGCCGCTCTTCACCCCCACCGCCCCCCTGAGCCGGCCCAGGAGCAGGTTGTGGGTGCGCAGCGCCAGCGAGCGCCCGCCGCGGGTGACCACGGTGGCCTCGGTGAGCGCCACCAGCCGCCGGAACTCGGGAAAGGCCAGCGCCGCACGGGTGAGGCGGAGGAGGTCGCGGGCGCTGGAGAGGTGGCCCGGGGCGTCGTGGCCGCAGGGGTTCTGGAAATGGGTGGCGGAGAGGCCCAGCGCGGCGGCGCGGGCGTTCATCCGCTCCACGAAGGCGGCGGCGCTTCCGGCCAGGTGCTCGGCCAGGGCCAGGCAGGCGTCGTTGGCGGAGGAGACCAGCGTGGCGGTGAGCGCGCCCTCCGCCGAGAGCGCCTCGCCCGCCCGGAGGCCTGCCCGGCTCCCCGTCTCGCGGGCTGCCCGCGCCGAGACCTCGATCCACGCCCCCGGGCGATCGCCCGCCTCCAGCGCCAGGAGCGCGGTCATGATCTTGGTGAGCGAGGCGGGCGGCAGCTGGGCGTCGGCCGCCCGGGCCCAGACCTCCTGGCCGTCGATGGCCACCAGGTAGGCGCGCGCCGCCCGCGGGTAGGCGTCGGGCGGCTCTCCTTCCGCCGGGAAGGGCGCCGCCGCCCAGAGGCAGAGGAGCGCGAGGGCGGCGGGGGCCCGGGCCAAGGGACCTCGAGCTACTTGCCGAACAGCCCCTTGAGCATGTCCTTGGCCTTGTCCGCCGCCCGGTCCTTGCTCGACTTGTTGTCGGGCGCCGGCTTGTCTTCGCCCTGCTTGGCCGCCGCGCCCGAGTCCTTGTCGCCCTTTCCCAGCAGGTCCTTGGCGTAGTCGACGCAGATGTCCGACCAGAGCTGGTTCTTGCCGCTGTAGTCTCGGCCTGGGCAGCACAGGCGGGCCACGCCGCGCATCTCGGTGGGGCAGCTCCCGCGCAGGAAGCGGATCACCTCGTTCGGCGTCCGGTCGCAGCTGGAGGCGGCCGCGGCCTTCTTGCAGAGCTTGCCCTTGTCCTCCTCCGGGTCCGACTTCATGATCTCCTGGTAGGTCTGGACGTTCGAGGCGTCGGCGCGCGCCTGCGCCGCATAGCTCGTGAACCCTGCGTAGGTGCCCAGCACCTCCCGGAGCTTGGCGACTGCCCCCGGGTACGAGCCGCACTGGCCGCCTGCCCTGGCGAACATCCGGAGCTGGACCTCGGCCGCCGACTTCTCGCAGGTGTCGGCCAGGGCCTTCCTGCCCTGCGCCTGCGCGTCGTCCGACTGCTTCTTGACCGCCTCGACCTGCTTCTTGGTGGCGTTGGCGTCGCAGTCCCCCCCCAGCCGCTTGCCGCTCATCCCCATCACCACGTCGCCGCCCTTGCCACCCTGGCCCATGTGCATGGTCATCCTGCCGGAGTAGCCGTCCTGGGTCCCGGACATCTCCCCCTCGCCGGTCATGGGGTGCTTGCCGGTGCAGACCACCTTCCAGGTGGTCTGGGCCCCGTGGTGCTGGACGTCCGAGTAGACGCAGTCGGAGTCGTCGCCCGAGCGAGGCGGCTCCTTGGGCCCGCTCTTGGGCAGGCAGGTCTTGGAGACCGTCGCCGGCATGGACATGCCCTGCATCTGCACCTGGATGCTGCTCTCCCACCAGACCCCGCGGTCGTCGTCCGCCCCGCGGGCGGGAGCGCCGGCGAGGAGCACGGTCGCGATGGTGGAGATCCCCAGGATGCGGTCGACGCGGAAAGCCATGCGAATGCCTCCCCGCGGGCGGCGGCGGGCGCGCCCGGTCATGAGCGTGGCCGGAGGAGACCACGTCCCGTCCCACCTGTCGACGCCGAAGCTCCGCCCTCTCAGCGGTGGTCCTCGATGGCCAGGTGCGGGTGCTTCTCCACGAACTCGTCGAAGGTGCCGGGGAAGTCGAGGATGGGCTCGCCGCGGTGGAGCGACCAGATGCGGCTCCCCACCTCGCGGATCAGCTCCTGGTCGTGGGTGACCACGATCGCCGTGCCCTCGTAGCGCTGCAGCCCCTCGGAGAGCGCGGCGATGGACTGCAGGTCGAGGTGGTTGGTGGGCTCGTCGAGGACCAGGACGTTGTCCTTGAAGAGCATGAGCTTGGAGAGGAGGAGCCGCACCGTCTCGCCGCCGGAGAGGGTGGCGGTGGGCTTCATCCGCTCCTCGCCGGAGAAGAGCATCCGCCCCAGCAGGCCGGAGATCTCCTCGTTGCTGAGCTTGTCCTCCATGTCCCGCAGCCACTGGAAGGCGGTGATCCCGGGGCGGATCACCCCCGCCTGGTCCTGGGGGAGGTATCCCACCTGCGCCTGGTGGCCCCAGCGCACGTGGCCGACGTCGGAGGGCAGCTCGCCGGCCAGCATCTTCACCAGGGTGCTCTTGCCCGCGCCGTTGCGGCCGATGACGCACACCTTCTCGCCTCGCGTCACCAGGGCGCTGAAGGGCTGGATGACCTCGTTGCCGCCGTAGGCCTTGGCGATGCCCTGGATCTCCAGGGTCTGCTTCCCGGAGGGCGCCTTCTGGTCGAACTTGATGAAGGGGGCGGCGATGTTGGAGCGCTTCAGGTCCTCGAGCTTGAGCTTCTGCATGGCCCGGATGCGGCTCTGCACCTGGGAGGCGCGGGTGCCGGCGTGGAAGCGGGCCACGAACTCCTGGAGCTGGGCGATCTTCTTCTTCTTCTCGGCGTTCTCCCCCTCCACCCGGGAGCGCACCTGGGCCTTCTGCCGGACCATGTCGTCGTAGCCGCCGGGGTAGACGATGATCGTCTCGTAGTCGATGTCGGCGATGTGGGTGCAGATGGCGTTCAGGAAGTGGCGGTCGTGGGAGATGGTGACCAGCACGCCCTCGTAGGCGTGGAGGAAGGCCTCCAGCCAGCGGATGGAGTCGATGTCCAGGTTGTTGGTGGGCTCGTCGAGCAGGAGCCCCTGGGGCTTGCCGAAGAGAGCCTGGGCCAAGAGCACCCGCAGCTTGTAGCCGCCGGCCAGGGCCCGCATCGGCTGGTCGTGCCAGGGCTCCTCGATGCCCAGGCCCTGGAGGAGCTCGGCCGCGTCGGCCTCGGCCGAGTAGCCGTCCTCCTCGGCGATGATCCCCTCCAGCTCCGCCAGCCGGTGCCCGTCCTGATCGCTGATCTGCGGCTTGGCGAGGAGCCCCTCCTTCTCGGTCATCGCCTCCCACAGGTGCCCGTTCCCCATCAGCACCACGTCCAGGACCCGGTTGTCCTCGTAGCGGAAGTGATCCTGGCGGAGGACGCCCAGCTTGCGCGGGCGAAGGACCTGCCCCGCGTCGGCGGGCTCGTCGTCGGAGAGGATCTTCATGAAGGTGGTCTTGCCCGCGCCGTTGGGGCCGGTGAGCCCGTAGCGGTTCCCGGGGGCGAAGGCCACGTCCACGTCCTCGAAGAGCTTCTTGGGCCCGAAGGCCTTGCTGACGTTCTGGACGGAGATCATCGAGCCGGCTCTTTTAGCGGAACCGGACCGCTTTGGCGACGTCCGCGCGACCTGCCCGCTCGACCCACCTGGGAGCCCGGGGTAGGCTGCCGCCCCGGTGACCCCTCCCCAGGACCGCCTCCCCGGGCCGTTTGCCGCCCGCGACCGGCTGTCGCTCGCCGCCATCCTCGCCGGCGCCTTCCTGCCGCGGGCCTTGATCGGCGCCGCGGCAGAGGGGCTGCGCGCGGAGCTCTGGCTCACCGACCAGGCCCTGGGCACGCTGGTCACCGCCTTCGCCGCTGCCTTCGCGGCGGCGCCCCTCGCCCCCGCCCGGCTCGCGCCCCGGCTGCGGGGGCCGGCGCTCCTCGCCGCCGGCCTCCTGCTGTGCGGGGCGGGCACCGCGGCCGCCGCCGGAGCGGGAGGCTTCTGGTCCCTGGTCGCGGCGCGGGTCGCCTCCGGCGCCGGCGCCGGGCTGGCGGCGAGCCCCCGCGCCCGGGAGCCCGGCGCCGGGGGGTGGCAGCCGCGCCCCTTCGCCGGCGCGGCCGGCGCCCTGGCGCTGGGCCTGGCGCTGGGCGCGGCCGCGGCGGCGTGGCCCGGCTGGCGCGCGGCCTCCCTGGCCGCCGGGGCGGCGCTGGCCGCCCTGGGCGTCGCCTGCCACCTGGCCGGCGGGGAGCCGCATCCGGAGCAGCCGCCGGGGCGCGCCGCGCCGCGACCCGACGGGCGGCGGAGCGTGGCCGGGCGCTGGCCGGCGGCGGCGGGCGTGGCGCTGGGCGCGGCCGGGCTGAGCGCCATGGTCTCCTGGCTGCCCGCCTTCCTGGAGCGGGCCCGCGGCGTCCCTCGGCCGGCGGCCGGGCTGGAGCTCGGCGCCACGGTCCTGGCGGCGGGGCTCCTCGGCCCGGCCCTGGCCGCCACCCCGGTCGGCGCGGCCGGCCGGGCCCCCTCCCCGGCCTGGAGGGCGGCGGCCGGCGCCGCGGTCGCCGGGCTGGCATCGGCGGGGGCGCTCTGGCACTCGTCGCCGACGGTGTACGGGCCTTGCCTGCTGGTGGCGCTCCTCTCCGCTTCCGCGGCCACCTCCGCGGCCCTGTCCTGGCTCGGCGGCGGTGCCGGGCCCTGGCCGGCCCGCCCGCTGCTGCTGGCGGCGGTGGCCGGGGAGCTCTCGGGAGCCTTCGGGGTGGGCGCGCTGGCCGATCGCGCCGGCTTCGGCCAGGCCCTGCTCCTCCTCCCGGCCGCGCTCCTCGCCGCCGGAGGCCTCCTCGCCGCGGCGGCCTGGGCGCAGGGGCCGCCCGGCTAGGCCCGCTGCTCGCCGCGGGCCAGCGCACCGGCTGGCGCCGCCGCGGGGAGGGCGCGCGCCTCGGCGTAGACCTGGAGCAGGTCCGCCGCGATCCGCTCGTCCCGGAACCGCTCGGCGTGCTCCAGCCCGGCCGCGCGCATGGCCGCGCGGCGATCGGCGTCGGCGAGCAGCGCGGCCAGCGCCTCGCGGAGCTCCTCCGGGTCGGAGGGGTCCACGTAGGTGCTGCCCGGCCCTCCCGCCTCGGGAAAGACCCCGCCGCGGGTGGTCACCACCGGCGTGCCCGAGGCCAGCGCCTCGACGATGGGGAGGCCGAAGCCCTCGAAGACCGAGGGGTAGACCGCCAGCGCCGCCAGCTGGTACAGGGCCGCCAGATCCTCGGTGCCCACGCCCGAGAGGATCCGCACCCGCGACTCGATCCGGAGCCGGCGGGCAGCCTCCCGCACCCGCCGGGCATAGGCCGTGGGCCGGCCCACCGCCACCAGGGTCACGCCGGGGATCGAGGCCACCGCCCGGACGGTGAGGAGGAGGTTCTTCCGCTCCTCGATGGTCCCCACCTGCAGGACGAAGCCGGGCTCGAGGCCGTGGCGCCGCGCCACCGCCGCCAGCTGCCCGGGCGGCACCGCCCGGCGGAAGGCCGCGTGGCAGCCCTGGTAGACCACCCGGATCCGCGACCAGGGGATGCCGTACCGCTCGTGGAGATCCTGGCCGGTCTGCTTGGAGATGGCCACCACCAGCCGGGCGCGCTCGGCCGCGCTCCGGAACTTGAAGCGGTAGATGCGGCGGTCCAGGGCGCGGTAGAGCTCGGGGTAGCGCTCGAAGATGAGGTCGTGGATGGTCACCACCCCGACCGCACCGCTCCGCTCCAGCCCCAGCGGCAGCTCGTTGGAGAGGCCGTGGAACAGGTCGACCCCGTCGGCCCGGATGTCCCTGACCACCCCCACCTGACGCCACAGCGCCGGCGCCAGGCGCGCCAGCCCGCGGGGCCCCCGCTCCTCGAGCGGCGCGCCCGGGAGCGCGAAGGGGATCCGCCCCGGCCGCGGGTTGTAGGCCAGGTAGCGGTGCTCGGGGGCGTGCGTGGAGAGCACGCGCAGGACGTCTCGGGCGTAGTTGCCGAGCCCGGTGCTGTTGTGGAAGACCCGCTTGGCGTCGAAGCCGATGCGCATCGGGGCGACCGAGCGTACACGCCGTGTGGCCCCCGGGCAACGCCGGCTCCCGGCTCGCGGTAGCATGGGGGCATGGGAGACCGGACGGGGCGGACCGCCCGCGCGCCGCGCCGGCCACGGGCGAGCGGGGCCACCGGCGAGCGGATCTTCTGCGCCTGCGCGCCGGGCCTGGAGGAGCTCCTGCGCGACGAGCTCGCCGACCTGGGCCTCTCCGCCCGGACGCTCCCGGGCGGTGCCGAGGCGGAGGGGACCGAGGCCGCGGCCCTGGCCTGCCTGGCCTCCCGGCTCTCCGACGCGGTGCTCCTGCGGCTCTGGGAGGGGCCGGGCGCCGAGTTGGGCGCGGCCAAGCGCGCCGCGGCCCGCCAGGCCGGCGGGCTTCCGCTCCTGGTGCGGGTGGCCGGCGACGCCGCCACCATCTCGGTGGACGCCGCCGGCGCCCCGCTCTTCCGGCGTGGCTGGCGAGCCCGGGTGGGTGCGGCCCCGCTGCGCGAGACCCTGGCGGCCGGGCTGCTCCGCGCCGGCGGCTGGCGCGGCGACCGGCCCTTCTGCGATCCCATGTGCGGCTCGGGGACCATCGCCATCGAGGCGGCGCTCTCCGCCGCGCGCCGTGCTCCGGGCCTCGACCGCCCGCTGGCGCTGGAGGCGCTGCCCGGCCGCGGCGCCCGGGTGGCGCGGCTGCGGGAGGCGCTGCGCGCGGGGGAGCGAGGGGTGCCCGTGCCCGTGGTCGCCTCCGACCGGAACGCCGGCGCCCTGCGCCTGGCCCGCAAGAACGCGGCCGCCGCCGGGGTGGAGGGCGCCATCCGCTTCGAGCGCTGCGACGCCGCCCAGGCCCCGCTCCCGGCCGGCGGACCCGGGCTCTGCGCCGTGAACCCGCCCTACGGCCTGCGGCTCGAGGAGGGGGCGGCCGAGGCCTGGCGCGCGCTGGGGGCGCTGACCGCCCGGCTGGCGGGCTGGGACCTTCTGGCGCTCGGGCCCGACCGCGGCCTGGAGAGGCTGCTCCCGCTCCGGCCCGCGGCCACCTGGCCGGTCCAGAACGGCGGCCTCACCTGCCGGATCTACTGCTACACCCAGCTGCCGTGAGCACCCCCCGCCGCCGCCCGCGCCCTCGCGCCGCCCTGCTCGCCGCCGTCGCGGGGCTCCTCTCGGCCTGCGCCGGCGCGCGGCCGTCGCTCCGACCCACCGCCCCGCCCGCCGCCGGTCCCTCCCCCGCGGTCCATGCGCTGGCCGAGGGACCGGCCCCCACCCCGCCCGCCGCCGCGGCCGAGGCACCCCCGCCGCCGTCTGGCGCGCCGCCGCCGCGCTGCCCGGCCGCACCCGGCGAGGCGGTCCGCGCCGCCGTCCTCGAACGGGCCCGCGAGCTCGTCGGCCGACGTCCGCGGCTCGACTGCTCCGGCTACGTCCTCCTCGCCTACCGCACCGCCGGGCTGAGGCCAGCGCTGCCCCCGCGCCGCAACCGCTCGCAGGCGTTGCACGACGCGGGGCAGCCGGTGGCCCTCCCCCGACCCGGCGACCTGGCCTTCTTCCAGGGCACCACCGGCCGCCAGCGCCGCGACGGGGCCGGGCCCATCACCCACGTGGCCCTGGTCGAGGCGGTCGACGGCGACGAGATCACCCTGCTCCACCGCGGCCGGCGGGTGGAGCGGTTCCGCCTGGACCTGGCCCACCCGGGAGACCCAGCGCGGAACGACCCGCTCCGCGTCCGACGCCCCCGGGAGCCCGCCTGGATGCGCTACCTGGCCGGCGAGCTCTTGACCGGGTTCGCGGCCTTCCCGGCGGCGGGGGAGGCCGCGGACGGGGAGCCGGGACCGGCTACTTGCCGTCCTTGAGCTCCTCCGGGGCCCGGCTCTTGGGGTGCCGGACGTCGGTGCCGCGGACCATGTAGACCACCATCTCCGCCAGGTTGATGGCGTGGTCCCCGAAGCGCTCCAGGTACTTGGCGGCGAACATCACCGAGGTGGCCCGGCGGATGTTGCTCGAGTCCTCCATCATCAGGGCCAGGAGGGAGTTGAAGATCTTGAGGTAGAGGCTGTCGAGGATCTCGTCCCCGTGCATCACCTGCTCGGCCTTCTCCACGTCGCGGGCCACGAAGGCGTCGAGCGCCCGCTTGAGCTGGCTCTCGGAGAGCTCGGCCAGCTTGGTCAGGTCGTGCAGCGGTCCCAGCGCCGGCACCTGCGCCAGCTCCAGGGCGCGCTCGGAGACGTTGACCGCCAGGTCGCCCATCCGCTCCAGGTCGGTGACGATCTTGAGCGCGGTGGTGATGAAGCGCAGGTCGGAGGCAGCCGGCTGGCGCAGGGCCAGGAGGCGGCGGCAGGCCCCGTCGATGTCCACCTCCATCCGGTTGATCTCGCGGTCCTGGACCTTCACCCGCTCGGCCAGGGCCGCGTCGCGCTCGATGACGGCCCGGACGCTGCTGGCGATGGCGGCCTCGACTCGCCCGCCCATCTCCAGGAGCCGCTCGCGCAGCTCGACCAGCTCCCGCTCGTACGACTTGTCGGTGTGGGTGGTGACCATCCCGTCGCTCCTCCGTCCTCTTCCGAGAGGCCTACCCGAACTTGCCGGTGACGTAGTCCTCGGTCCGCTGTTCCTTGGGGTTGGTGAAGATCTGCTCGGTGGTACCCACCTCCACCAGGTTCCCCATGTAGAAGAAGGCGGTCTGGTCGGAGACGCGCGCCGCCTGCTGCATGTTGTGGGTGACGATGACGATGGTGTAACGCTCCTTCAGCTCGTGCACCAGTTCCTCGATCTTGGTGGTGGCGATGGGGTCGAGCGCGCTGGCGGGCTCATCCATGAGCACCACCTCCGGCTCCACCGCCAGCGCCCGGGCGATGCACAGCCGTTGCTGCTGCCCGCCGGAGAGGCCCAGCGCGCTCTCCTGGAGGCGGTCCTTCACCTCGTCCCACAGCGCCGCCCGGCGAAGGCAGGCCTCCACGGTCTCGGCGTAGTTGCCCCTGATCCGGTTGAGGCGGAGCCCGGCGGCGACGTTGTCGAACACCGACATGGTCGGGAACGGGTTGGGGCGCTGGAAGACCATCCCCACCCGCCGGCGCAGCTGCACCGGATCCACGTCACCCCGGTAGACGTCCCGCCCGTCGAGCTGGATCCTCCCGGACATGCGCGCGCTGGGGTCGACCTCGTGCATCCGGTTGAGGCAGCGCAGGAAGGTGGACTTCCCGCATCCGGAGGGGCCGATGATGGCGGTGACCGAGAGCGGGGCGATGTCCAGCGACACGTCGTGGAGCACGTGGCTGGAGCCGAACCAGACGTTGAGGCCGGAGACGGAGAGCTTGGCGGAGGGGGTCATCGTTTCCGGGAGAGCCGGGAGCGGGCCAGGAAGCGGGCCAGGAGGTCGAGGAGCCCGACCAAGATCAGCAGCACGAGGGCCGCGCTCCAGGCTTTGCGGTGCCAGTCCTCGTAGGGGCTGATGGCGTAGTTGAAGATCTGGACGGTGAGGGAGGCGGTGGGCTGGTCCGGACGGAAGTTCCAGTACTGGTTGTTCAGGGCGGTGAAGAGGAGCGGGGCGGTCTCGCCGGCGGCGCGGGCCACCGACAGGAGGATGGCGGTCACGATCCCCCCCAGGGCGGTCCGCAGGATGATCCTCAGGCTGGTCTTCCACTGGGCCACCCCCAGCGCCAGCGATGCTTCCCGGAGCGCGTGGGGGACGAGGCGCACCAGCTCCTCGGTGGTACGGGCCAGCGTCGGCACCATGAGCAGCGCCAGCGCCACGCCGCCAGCCAGGGCGCTGAACCGCCTCATGGGCACCACGATGAGGCCGTAGGCCACGATGCCCACCACGATGGAGGGGATGCCGGACATCACCTCCGAGGTGAAGCGGACGACCCGGCCGACGCGGGTGTCGCCCCGCTCGGCCAGGTACACGCCGGCCCCCACCCCGATCGGCAGCCCGAACACGCAGGCGATCCCCACCATGTAGAGGGTCCCGACGATGGCGTTGCCGACGCCGCCGCCCTGCTCCCCCACCGGCAAGGGCCGGCTGGTGAAGAACTGCAGGGAGAGGCCGGCCACGCCGTTGGAGAGGACGAGCCAGAACAGCGAGGCGAGCGGGATCACGGCGACGAGCACCGCTGCGGCGGCCAGCGCGGTCGCCAGGTGGTTCGCGAGGCGTCGCCAGAGCAGGGTCACGCACGCCTCCGCTTGGGTCCACGGGCCACGCCCTGGACCAGCAGGCGCGCCACGGCGTTCAGCACCACCGAGAGGCCGAAGAGCACCAGCCCCAGGCCGGCCAGGGCTCCGATCTGGACGGCCCCCGTCGCCTCCGCGAACTCGTTGGCGATGACGGCGGGGAGCGTGTAGCCGGGGGCGAAGAGCGAGGCGCGGATGCTGGGCGAGTTCCCGATCACCATGGTCACGGCCATGGTCTCGCCCAGGGCCCGACCCAGTCCGAGCAGCGACCCGCCCAGGATGCCGTTCCGCGCGTAGGGGAGCACCGTCATCCGGATTGCCTCCCAGCGGGTGGCGCCCAGCCCCAGCGCGCCCTCGCGCAGCGGTACGGGCACGGTCTTCAGCACCTCGATCGAGACCGAGGCGATGGTGGGCAGGATCATCACCGCCAGGACCAGGCCGGCCGCGAGATAGCCGAGGCCGATGGGCGGGCCCTGGAAGAGCGGCAGGAACCCGAACGCCTTCCCGAGGAAGGGCTCCACCGAGCCGCGCAGCCAGGGGACGAGCACGAACAGGCCCCACAGGCCGTAGACGACGCTGGGGATGGCCGCCAACGTCTCGATGAGGAAGGAGACGACCGGCCGCACCCAGGCCGGCGCCATCTCCACGAGGAACACGGCCATTCCCACCGACGCCGGGACGGCGACCAGCATGGCCAGCACGCTCGTCACCACGGTCCCGTAGATGAAGGGGAGCGCCCCGAAGGCGTTCGACATCGGGTCCCAGTCGCTGCCGGACAGGAAGGCGAGCGGGGAGACCACCGCGCCCAGCGGGCGGGCCAGGCGGTAGAGCATGAGCAGCACGAGCCCGGCCGCGACCAGGATCGAGCCGCCGAGCGCCACCATCAAGCCGGCCCAGACGCGATCGCCGTAGCTCGGGCCCCGTCGCTCCTCCGTCGGGCCCGCCAGAAGAGCACCGGAGCCCACGCCCACGCTCTTCTCGGTGGAATCGAGCACGGTCTTCAAGTTCCTCTCGGGCTAGCGTGAGTAGCTTCCGTTCGTGGCGACCGCGTGACGCGAGGGTGGCGATTCGGGGCCTTCGTCACGGTCGCGGCGCGGCGGGCCCTCGGGGGGGCACCGTCGCGCCGCCGGGAGGGAGCCCTCAGTGGGTCAGGGCGACCTTCTTCCCTTGCGTGGTGAATTCCTGGACCTTGTCCGAGACCATCTTGACCACCTGCGCGGGGAGGGGGGCGTAGTCGAGCGGCTCGGCGAACTTCTGGCCGTCGTGCACGGCCCACCAGAGGAAGTCCACGAGCGCCTTCCCCTTGGCGGCGTCGGGGAGGTCCTTGGGGACGAGCAGGTAGGTGAAGGAGGCCATGGGGTAGGCGTCCTTGCCCTTGGCGTCGGTGATGGAGACGCGGAAGTCGGCCGGCATGTCCACCCCGGCGGCGGCGGCGGAGGTGCCCGCGATGGTCGGCTTCACGAAGACGCCGTCGTGGTTCTTGAGCTCGGCCATGGGGAGCTTGTTCTGGTTGGCGTAGGCGAGCTCGACGTAGCCCATCGCGCCCGGGGTCTGCTTCACGATCCCGGTCACGCCCTCGTTCCCCTTGGCGCCCAGGCCGACCGGCCACTTGACGCTCTTCCCCGCGCCGACCGTGCTCTTCCAGTCCGACGAGACCTTGGCGAGGTAGTCGGTGAAGATGTTGGTCGTGCCCGAGCCGTCCGAGCGGTGGACCACCGCGATGGCGGTGTCGGGCAGCTTCACGCCGGGGTTCACGGCCGCCAGGGCCGGGTCGTTCCACTTGGTCACCTTGCCGAGGAAGATCCCGGCGAGGGTCTCGGGCGTGAGGCGGAGCGAGGGGAGGTCGACGTTGTAGGTCACCACCACCGCTCCCAGCACGGTGGGGATGTGGACGATGCCCGGGATCTTGGCCAGCTCCTCCTCGTTCATGGGGGCGTCGGAGGCGCCGAAGTCCACCGTGTGGTTGGTGATCTGCTGGATCCCGCCGCCCGACCCGATCGATTGGTAGTTGAACTGCATGGCGGGGTTCAGCTTCTGGTACTCCGAGAACCACTTCGAGTAGAG
>Ga0335069_10010055_pt1 | contig 13434 bp, 8 predicted proteins | sample Lox_Sample_11_FD_206714 | JGI IMG/M metagenome (GOLD analysis project Ga0335069, IMG submission 206714) | Soil microbial communities from Loxahatchee National Wildlife Refuge, Florida, United States - Lox_Sample_1.1 | ecosystem: Environmental > Terrestrial > Soil > Wetlands | place: USA: Florida... | reverse complement strand
GCAAAGAATGACCACGTGGAAGAAACCACGCTCGCGTTCATGAAGGAAATCGGATACCGCGGCGCACTGGATATCGGCTACCGCTACGACACCCGTGACGGCAAATACAAGGTTAACGACATCAATCCGCGCGTGGGCGCGATGTTCCGGGTTTTCGTGGATGACAACGGGATGGATGTGGTGCGCGCGCTTTACCAGGACATGACCGGACAGGCGGTTACTCCGGCCCGCGCTCCCGAGGGCCGCAAATGGATAGTCGAAGACGTGGATTTGCTCTCCTCTGTCCGCTACTGGCGCGACGGCAAGTTCACACTGGGGGGTTGGATAAATTCGCTTCGCGGCGTGCGGGAAATGACCTTCCTCGCAGCCGACGACCCGTTGCCGTTCGCGGCCGCCTGGATGATGGACGCCAAGCGCGCCCTGCGTGACGCGGCCAGGGCGCGCAGAGAGCGGCGTGCCGCCCGGACGCCGCCGGCGCTGCCCGAGCGATCCAACGGTTTGAAAGACGCGCCGACGATGTCCGCCGGCCGGCTTCAGCCTTGCGATGCAGCGCCGCGAGACCAGGCTCGTGCGGCGAAGATTTCTGCTGTGCCGTGAAAATCTCAGCCGCCAAAATCTATCTGGTCAATATAGGCAGCCTGCATCCGGTGCTGGTTGAGCTTCTGACTACTGATGGAATCGTCGGCGTCGGCGAGGCAGCCGTGGCCTACGGGATAGGAGGTACCAGCGCGGCCGGGATGGTGAAGGATCTCGTCGAGGCGCTGGTCCTGGGCCGAGATGCGGCCAGGATCGAAGAGCTTTGGACCGAGATGTATGACCACTCGTTCTGGGCCAAAGGCGGCGGAACGATCGTCTTTGCCGGCATCAGCGCAATTGAGCAGGCGCTGTGGGATATCAAGGGTAAGGCGCTGGGAGTCCCGGTGTATGAGCTGTTAGGGGGAAAATTGCGCGATCACGTCCGCGTATATGCCAATGGCTGGTCATATCAGTGCGTCAAGCCCGATGACTACGCGCGGGCCGCGGAACGTCCGCTCAGCGAAGGCTATACGGCGCTCAAATGCTACCCATTGGCTATCCCGAACGAGAAAGGGAGCATCCGGCACGTCTCCCGCCGGTCGGTCGACCGATCTTTCGCCGAGCTTGCCTTCCAGAAGGTCAAGGCTGTGCGGCGGGCGGTGGGCAGCGACGTGGACATCATGGTCGATCTGAGCGGCGGCTTGACTACCGACGAAAGTATCCGGTTGTGCCGGCGCTTCGAGGAGTTGGATCTGCTGTTCGTGGAAGAGCCGGTCGATCCCTTCGACGTCGCCGCTTTGAAGAAGTTCTCCGAACACGTGGCCATTCCTGTCGCGTTGGGCGAGCGCATCTATACCCGCTATGGCTTCCGCCCAATAGTCGAAAGCCATGCGGCTGATATTCTGCAACCGGATATTGGCAACACGGGCGGAATAATGGAGGCAAAGAAGATCGCGGCGATGGCCGAGACCTACAACATGAGGATTCAGCCGCATATCTGCGCGAGCCCGGTTTCCACAGCCGCGGCGCTCAGCCTTGATGCGTGCATAGCGAACTTCATGATCCAGGAAGTGTATCCGTATCGATCGATAGAGCACTTTCAGCTCGTCGATTACGCGCCGGAAAAGTATGTCAGAAATGGCCAAATGCCGATTCCCGACGCGCCTGGCTTGGGCGTGAACCTGGTCCACGACTATGTGCGGCCTTTTTTGTGGGCGCAATGCGGCATTTGAGCGACAATCCCGCGAGCATGTGTCGGCTACACATTGTCCCTGCAGGGGCAGACGCGGTTCGACGGTGAATAACAAATGAGGCTACCCATCAAACTGAATGAAGCAGGCTGGCCCTCCCGCTTCTCCCGTTTATCCTTCGCGTTTCACGATCCCCGGCCGCTGGCGAGTGCCGAATCCTCCCAGTTGCCGCCATCCGCGTTTTCACGCGCGATCGCTACCTTGCAGTTCGGCGTCACGTTCAAAACAACGCGCCCGGGCCGCCACCAACATTCAAACAGGCTCATGTCGCGCCTGTACGAAGGACAGCGGCCCGTGGTGCTTGACGTCGGCGCATCGGATGGCAGCACCTCGCTCGACCTGATTCGGGAACTCGGAGAGAACCTCGGGCGTTTCTTTGTAACGGACCTCAATTTATCGACCTGCTGCGGGCACGATCGCCACGGAGTGTTGTACTTCTTCGATCGAAACGGGACCTGCGTATTGCGGGCATCGAAGCGGTTTCTGGTTTATTCCGAGATGAAAAGTGCCCATTTTCCGCTGACCTCGATCGCCAGGTTGCTGCTCTCGGGAGCGCGCAAAGTCGAGGATTCACGCGACGTGCTGCTCATCCAGCCGAGCCTGATCGAGCTGGCATCACGGGATCCGCGTATCACGATAGAGCGATACGATCTCTTTGCTCCGTGGAGGGGCGATCGGCCGAACCTGATCAAGGTGGCTAACCTGCTGAACGCGAAATATTTCAGCGACGAACAGATGAAAGCGGCGCTTCGCGTCCAGTGCGCTAACCTGGCCATGGGCGGGCGATTGCTCCTGGTCTCCGAGGACGACGATAAAGAGGCGTTCTCCGTGTTTCGCAAATCATCGACCGGGATGATCCTCGAATTCGCACACGGCGGCGCAAAGGCCGCCAAGCATGTTCCCATGACTGTCGTTGCGCCGCTGCACCGCAATGGAAAGCACGATCAGCCAAGCGCAGGCGTGTAATGAAGAAGCGGCGTTGATCCGGCACGGGACTGATTGCCCACGATGGCCCCGACGCCGCTCGGCTGCACCGTGCAGATCAAATACAGATTGCCGGAGCGCAGCCGATAGAATTCGAACGATACGCTCTCGACGCGTTACCGGCCTTCTTACCCCGGTACCGTAACGCGCGAAATCGAGAACATTCGACAAGCTCGCCCGTAAGCCGGATTCAGCGGGCATTGGCGGGCAACCTGTGGATGAGATTCTGAAGGAAGCGCGCGCGGAGCAGGTCTCCCGGGCATTCGCGCGCAGCGTGCGCAATAACACGCTCGCCGAGTTCGGTGCCCAGGGTATCCGGATGAGCGGGTTGGTCGTGCTGGCGCGCGCCCTTACGCCGTCTGACTTCGGTTCCCTCAAGGCGCTGGTAGCAATTACCGCAATCGTGAGGATGTCTCTCGAGAGCGGCATCCCCGATGCGCTCATACAGCGCAAGCACATCACGCACGAGCACGAGTGCACGGCATGGTGGCTGAGTTGCGGAGTTGCGCTGGTCGGGATCGGCGCAATGTTTGCCGCCGCCGATCTGCTTGCCCGGTGGATGCATATGCCTGAGCTCAAAGACGGCCTCCGCTTGTTGTGCCTGCCGCTGCTGATCAACTCGGCATCGACAGTAAGCGGCGCGCAATTGCAGAGGCAGTTCAGATTTGACGCGCTGGCATGGGCCGATGTGCTGGCCGAGGCGGCGTTTCTCTCGGTCGCTCTCGCGCTTGTGCTGTACAACCAGCCGCGCTGGAGCCTGGTCGGTGGACTGGCGGCGCGCTTTGCGGCACAGGGTCTTACGATCTGGATTTTTGCCGGGATCCCGCTTGGCATGCCGCGAATGAGGGCTGCTCGCGACCTGGCCGGCTTCGCATTCAGTGTCTGGGGCGGCCGCGTCATTCAAGCCGCTTCGGAAACTTCTGACTATCTGCTGATCGGACGCATCCTGGGCGGCGGGCCGTTGGGCCTGTATGGAATGGCGCGTGATCTATTGCGCTTCATTCCCGATCGGCTTCACCGAGTAGCCGGCCGTGTCACCTACGCCGCGTTTTGCCAATTGCAGGACGACGACGAGGAATTGGCTCGATCCTACACCAATTTCTTCGGATCAATCGCGCGCATCATCTGGCCGATAATGGTGTGCATGGCGGTAACCGCTCCGGATCTGGTGAGCACGGCCTACGGCCATCAGTGGATTGCCGCAGCGCTGCCGCTGCGATTGTTGACGGCGGGGATGATTGCGGCCGGACTAACCGTCGCCATCAGCTCGATCTATTTCGCCAAAGGGTATCCGTCGCTGGATATACATCTCAATGGATTACGCCTGATATTGATGGTCGTGGCTGTTGTTGCGTCGCGGCGCACTGGATTGCTGGGCGTGGTTGCGGCCGTCAGCGGAGTCGAGCTCGTGAGCGCGCTTGCCGCTCAATACGTATGCTGCCGCTTCACCGGGCTTGTGGCGCGCGACCTGATTGCGGCGACAATGCCCGGGGTCAGGCTTGCAATCGCGTGTGGGCTGGTGGCGGCAGCGGGCGAGATAGCGGCCCACTGCTGGGGAATCGCGGGACCGTTGTCCCTGCTTATCGCCGGAACACCGGCGGCAATTGTCTATTTGCACTACGAGGGATCCAGTCTAATCGCTATGGCGGGACAGGCCTTCGGTACTCGAGCCACTGCAGAGCCCGTCCGGCCGGTCGCCGGGGAATCCTGAGCCAGACCAGGAACGGACTGACAGAAAGCGGAAAGTCAGAGTACGCGGCCGGTCCTATACTTCGACCGTAACGTGACCGGACTTTTCCAGGATCTCTGTGGCGGACGCGCCATCGCTCGTTCGCTGGAGCATCACTGAAACCGAACCGTCGCCGACTTGCAGATTGTCCATGCGTAGCCAGTTGAGCCAGGGTGGAATCGTCGGCGAGTCTATCGTCAGCCGCCGCTCGCGGCCATTGACCTCGATGCCCATGACGGCCTGAAGGATCATGAAGAGACTCGCAGCCGACCAGGCCTGGGGATAACAGGCTACCGGGTAGGGCACCGGGCCCAGCTGCGGCTCGCGCGGAAAACCGCAAAACAACTCGGGTAGGCTTCCAGTCCCGATATTGATGGAAGCATCGAACAGACCGCCGAGAATGCGCAGCGCGGCCGAGCGATAGCCGTATCGTGCCAGGCCCATCGCGGCGAGCGCGCAGTCGTGCGGCCACACCGATCCGTTGTGATAGCTCATCGGGTTGTAACGCCGCTCGTTGGCGCCAAGGGTGCGCAGGCCCCAGCCGGAAAACATCTTGTCTTCGAACAGCCGCTCTGCCAGATGCGCGGCATGTTCGACGTCGATCAGCCCGGCGGCCATGCAGTGCGCCGCATTCGAAGCCATCACCCGGCACGGCCGCTTGTCGGCGTCCAGGGCGAGCGCCACGGTGCGTTCGGGCTCGAGCCAGAAATCGCGGGTAAATTGATGCTTAAGCGCCGCGGCACGTTCTTCGAGGCGGTCGGCGATCGTGCTCTTGGAGAGCTGCGAGGCGACTTGCGCGACGCCGACATACGCCGCGTAAACGTAACCCTGGACCTCGGCAAGTGCGATCGGCGCTCGCGCCAACTCGCCATCCGCATGAGAGATCGCGTCTGCGGAATCCTTCCAACCCTGATTTGCCAGCCCGCGCGGCGTCTCGCGGCAGTATTCGACATATCCGTCGCCGTCGCGATCGCCCCAGCGCTCGATCCAATCGAGCGCGCGTTCGACGTGCGGCCACAGTTCTTCGGCAAAGGCGAGGTCCCCTGTGACCCTTACGCAGCGCGCGAACAGCCAGAGAAAGAGCGGCGTCGAGTCGACGCTGCCGTAGTAGCGAGCGAAGGGAATTTCCCCGGTGGCGGCCATTTCGCCCGCGCGGATCTCGTGCACGATCTTGCCCGGCTGCTCGTCGCGCGCCTCGTCTATCCGCGATCCCTGGATCGCCGCGAGCGCGCGCAAGGTGAACGCGGCGACTTCGGAATTGAACGGCAGGATCGCCATCGCGGTAATGATGCTGTCGCGGCCGAACAGGGTTGCGAACCACGGGATGCCGGCCATCATGAAACCGCCGTGCACGTCGCGCGAGATGAGAGAGAGCAGATCGGCCTGCGAACGTTTGAGCAGGGAATCGAAAAGCTCGTTGCTGGTGGAAAGCCGCGCCCACGCGACTCGGGACGCTTCGATCTCCGTTCGCCGGATAGCCAGCGATTGGTCGAAACCCGATGGCGCCGGGCAATTCACGCCCGCGGATGCCGGCTCCGAGCCGCCCCGAATGCGCGCCTCGAGCACCGCCGACTCGCCGCGCGCGAGACGCACCCGGAAACTGGCCCGCCTGGCGCTGAGCGCTCGCGGCTTGATGTCGAATGTAACCTCCGTGAAGCGGCGTTTGCCGTCGAGGCCGTCGTAGCGGTATTCGAGGCCGGTTTCCTTGAGGATTGGTTCCAGGGTCTTGCCGCGACCTTCGCGCGCGACCCCGCGCACTTCGAAAACGTCGGCGAAATCGGCCTCCAGCAAATACTCAATCGGCACGTCCAGATCGGCGTCCGCGTAGTTGCGCAGGCGCAAGCGATGGACCATTGTCGCGCCGGACAGCACCCAGCTCCGCTCCATCTGAATGGAATCGCGCAGCAGCCGAATCGTCCCGTCCGGCCCTCGCAGGTCCGAATTGGTCAGGTTAATTCGCAGTTGCGCATTGTCGTCACTCAAATACGAGTTCAGCAGATAAGGTGCGTTCCCATGCACTCTGAGCTCGAAGCGGCTTACGTAACGCGTGTCGCAATGAAAAAAGCCGAGCGCGCCGCCGCTCGTATAGTCAAAGATATCGCCGCCGACATCGAAGACGGCAAAGCTCTGCCCATCGGCTATCACTCGGGAGTGCCGGCGCGAAGCGAGCGCGGAGGCGAGGATGTAGAAGTCGGCGCCGACCTTAAGGATCTTGCGCGGACCACGCCCGCGGCCCGCTGTGTTCGCATGTCGGTCGGGCGCGGCACGCCGGACGGTTTGACGTTTCACAGCCCGGATTCGCGAACCCCAGCGCGCGGCTGGGGAATCCCAGCTCGGTACTGGATCTCTTTGGGCTTTCCGAACGGCTTGGTCCGGTTCTGTCGGATAAGCTGCTGGTAAACCTCTTCGTAACGGTCGACCATGACCTCCACGGTGAACCGCTCATCGAACTCTTGCCGGCACCTTTCGCGCGAGAGATGAGACGCTTTACCCACGGCCGCGACCAGCTCCTCGACGCGGTCAGCGATGAAGCCGCCGATTCCCGGACGGATTACCTCGGGCACTGAGCCGCAGGGCCGCGCGATAACCGGCGTTCCGCAGGCGAGCGCCTCGATCATGGCAAGGCCGAAAGGTTCCGGCCAATCGATTGTAAACATCAGCGCCAGAGCGCCGCCCAGGAAATTGCTCTTTTCCGCATCGGTTATCTCGCCGATATATTCCACGTCCGGCGGCGACAACAGCGGTTTGATAACGGCGTTGAAATAGTCGCGATCGACGACATCGATCTTGGCCGCGATTTTGAGCGGGATTCCAGCGCGACGGGCGACTTCGATCGCGATATCGGGGCGCTTCTCAGGTGAGATGCGGCCCAGAAATGCCAGGTATTTTCCGGGCCCTGGACTGAAGCGCAGAAGGTCGCGCGGCATGCCATGATGGATGGTCCTGACCCAGTTCATTCGAGGCAGCGGGGCGCGCTGGGCCTCGCCGATCGATACCAACGGTATGGCCCGATACCGCGCGTAGACCGGATGGATCTCCTCCACATCGAGCCGTCCATGCATCGTGGCGATCGTCGGGACAGGGCTCCGCATCGCAAACGGAAAGCTCCAGAAATCGATATGCGAATGTATAACGTCAAAGCGCCGCGACGCCTGATCGTAAACGTCGGTCAGCATCGGAAGCTGAAGCACTACACCGAGCTCCGGCTTGTTGGCTAGTCTCAATGATTGCGGGCATCCGGGAGCCAGTTCCGCGCCGGTCTGCGCATCGCCTGAAGCGAACAAGGTCACGTGATGACCGCGGCGCACCAGTTCTTCGGTTATATAGGAGACCACTCTTTCCGTACCGCCGTAGAGTTTGGGAGGTATGCTCTCATATAGCGGCGCGACCTGCGCGATGCGCAACCGCGGAACTGCCGGTCTTGTGGTAGGTTTGTCGCCGTTAGTCATCGTATCCAAAATCCTTCTCCTCTGGTTCAATTTTAATCATGTGGTGGAAGGCGAATAGCGGCCCTTCGGCCTTCCGAATGTTCCAAGCCAGTCCCCCTTCGCGAATGTCTTTACCGAGATCGCCAGAACAATCTATCTATGCGTGCATCATCTATGCCTGCATCGTCGACCGAAGATCTCCCGACGCATGCGCCGGCTCCGGCGCGAGCCCGCGAAGCTGCTCGGTGAAGAGCCGCGCGTAGGTGCCTCGGCGGGCCAGGAGCTCGGCGTGAGTCCCAGTTTCTACGACGGTGCCATGATCGAGCACGACGATCAGCTCGGCGTTGATCGCGCTGCGCAGGCGATGAGCAATAAGAAACACCGTGCGCCCTTCCATCAGACGCTCCATCGCCTCGTGAATCAGATTCTCGGACTCCGAATCGATCGCCGAGGTCGCCTCGTCGAGAATCACGATTCGCGAGTCCTTGAGAAATGCTCGAGCGAGCGCGAGCCGCTGGCGCTGTCCGCCGGACAGTTTCACCCCGCGTTCGCCAATAATCGTATCCAGTTTTGCGGGCAGGCTCTTGGCGAACTCTAGCAGATTGGCAAGTTCCAGCGCCTGGTATTGTTCGGACTCGGTCGCATCGGCACGCGCATACAGCAGGTTATCGCGAATGCTGGCGCTGAATAAAAGGGCGTCTTGCGCTACCAGGCTCACGCTGTCACGCAACGATTTAAGCGTGTAGTGCCGAACGTCCTTGCCGTCGATTAGTACGCGGCCGGTCGTTGCCTCGTAAAACCGCGGGATCAGGTTCGCCAGGCTGGTTTTGCCCGCGCCCGACCGGCCGACAAGCGCCACTCTGCAACCGCCCGGCACGCTCAGGTTGATCTCGTTCAAAGCGTTCCGTCCAGGAGCGCCGTTGCGAGCCGGGTAGGAGAAACCGACGCGGTCGAAGCAGACGCTCCCTCGACGAACCGCGAACGGCCGGCTCAATGGATGGTCCGTGATCTCGGGCTTGAGATCCATAAATTGGAAGATGCGCTCGATTGCCGCGAGCGAAGATGAGACCACGATAGAAAACTGCGCAAAGCGCTCAAGTGGAAGATATAAAAAGCCTAGGTAAGTAAAAAAGGCGATCATCGTGCCCAGAGTAATGGTGCCGTGGATGATCATCAGGGCGCCGACCCAAACTACTATTGCCGGCGCGCATCGCGTCAGCAGTTGAATTAGCATCTCCTGCACTGCCGCCAGTTTTACCTTGTCGATGGTGCGCTCGCACAGGTGCTCACTTCGCTCGGTGAAGCGCTGAACCTCGTGTTCCTCGCGTCCGAACGATTTGACCGTGGCAGCGCCAGTCACTCGCTCGTGGACCTCTCCCGATATGTCTTCCAGAGTCTCCTGCACACGATGGCTGACGGCTCTGATGCGCGGCGCGAAATGGCGCATGAACGTCAGCCAGGCCGGTGCGATACACATCGCGACGAGCGCCAAGCGCCAATCCATCGCAAACAGCACCAGAACCACGAGGCCGAGCGAAACGGCGTCCATCCAGACATCGATCAACGCCGAGTTTACCAGTTCCTGCGCCTGCTGCACATCGTTCAGCACGCGCGAGACAATCGCGCCCGCAGGATTGCGATCGAAGAAAGTGTGCGGAAGGCGTTGGAGGTGCGCAAACAGGCGGCATCGCAGCTCGAACAGGAGCCGATTGCCCGCGACTCCGGCCCAGTAATTGCGATAGTAGCTGGCGATCGACTGCACCGCGTAGAGCAGCAACAGCACGCCGCTCAACGCCGCGAGTTTGTGCTCCGGGCTCGGCGCGGCTTCAGAGATTCGATCGACTGCTGCGCACCACCGATCGATCGTGAGATTGATTCCGTCCAGCTTCGAAGGCGAGGCCAGTAAAACGTCGATGACGTACTTAAACGCGAGCGGGAATGCCAGTGGCAGCGTGAACTTGCCGATCCCGGTCAGAGCCGCACCCAGCACCAGCCTGCGATGTGGTCTGACGAAGGAAAGAAACCTGAGCAATGGCGAGCGGGCGGAAGGGATATCGTCGGAATCCATGATTAACCTGCTGAGATCCAGCCGAGTAAAAATTTTCCCGGATTTTGGGTGATTTAGGAGCAATCGACATGCCTTTGTATCGCGTGCGCTAAATGACGAATTCTTCGTCCGTGTTAGGCACTCCGCCCGAAATCGTCATACCAGATGGTCGAGGCGTTAACCGATATCGCAAGCTGCATCCGGGTAATGATTGGAAGCGAAATTGCGAAGGTCGCTATGCTCCTTAGCGTGAGCCGACGGCTGACTGGCAACGTGTCGCATGGTTTCAACTGGAATTGGATCACAGACTGTGCAGTCTGAGAGCGTGCAGACCCGCGATTGTTCTCGCCGGTCGGGCCCGACGATTATCGCCGCGATCGTCGCGCTGCTCATCTACCAGGGCTACAGCCTGTCGATCGTGGGCGTCGCCTCGCCGTGGATCGCAAAGAGTTTCGCTTTGAACCAGCCGCGGCTCGCCGAGTTGTTCGCCTGGATGTCGCTTTCGGCGCTTGGCACGTTGGTTCTGGCTCGGCTGGCGGACCGCGTCGGTCGCCGCCGGATTATCCTGATAAGTCTTCTCTTCGCCCCGGTCTTTTCGCTGCTCGCCGCCATGACGCGTCGTGCGGAGCTCTTTGCGCTTTTCGAGATTCTGATTTCTGCGCTGCTCGGCGGATCGGTTTCGTCGGCGATCGTTTTGCTCGCCGAGGAGCTTCCGATGGAGCAGCGCGCTCAGGGCCAGGCCTTTGCGGCTTGCGCCAGCGCGATCGGCGGGGTGCTCGGATACATTGTCATTCCGTTCCTGCTCCAATGGGAATATTCGTGGCGCTGGCTGCTGGCGCCGTGCGTTGCCGGAATCCTCATGGCGGTGCCAATCGCCCGGATGCTGCCGGTTGACTCGCGATGGTCCCGGCTGGCATCGACCGATTCCGTCGCCAGAAGCCACTTTTTCGATATTTTTCATCCGCTGTACCGGCGCCGCTCGATCACGCTTCTCGCATGCGCGGCGCTCGACACTATCGCCGGCAGTGCAGTCAACGGCTGGCTCTACTTCGACGCGGTTTCGATTATCGGATTGCACCCGCAGAGGGCGAGCCTGATCGTTGTGACGGGGATGGTGGTCGGGATGCTTGGTTTTCTTGTGGGCGCATGGAGCTCGGAGCGCTTCGGTCGCGTGCCAACCGTGATGTATGTCGGGGGGGCGGGCTGGCTGGGTGCGCTGGCCTTTTATTGGGGCCCGCCCGCCGGCCTGACGTGGCCGCTGACGTGGCTGCTGGTGGCATATTGCTGGTTCAAAGTCGCATCCGCCGTGATGACGGTCGGCGCAAACGCCGCGGTGACCGAATTGCTGCCCGCTGCCCTGCGCACCACGATGATCGGCTGGCAAGCAATTACCGCTGCCGCCTTTTCCGTCGTCGCGCAGGTGCTGATCGCGACGCTAATCGGGCCGCTCGGCGGCCTTACCGACGTCATCCGCTACCTGGCCATGCTCGGCATCCCGAGCGCCGCAATTTTCGGCGCATTTATCGATGAGACGCGAGGCCTTCCGCTCGAAGTCGCGGCGCGTGAAGACGCGTGGGTGGCAGCGAAGAACCTTGCCAACGGCGCTCCGGCGCCACAGGCGGATCGCGCCGGCGCCCGGCGCAGCAGCCACGAGTCCGGAGCATAGTCGATGCGAACCGAAGGATCAGGTAGTAGTCATCGGCTGCGTGGCGCGATTCCAAAAGCTGCAATTGGAGCACATATCAATTTCCGGCCGGCGCTCTGGCTGGCCGCAATAGCTGTCGCCGCCGCGCTCATCGCGAATCCTTTAGCACGAGCGCAACAAACGCATCGCAGACGGCATTTTCGCCACTCGCGCAAAGCTAAGCCGTCGCCAACGCCGTCGCCGAAGCCAACGCCCGCGCTAAAGCCGGTGGTTCTCATCGCCGGCGGCACGGGCATGGTGCAAACGCCCACCGGGGAAGGCCCTGCGGTTCTGGATGCGGCGCAAATTTACGATCCCGCCGCCAATAGATTCGTACTGACTACTCCGATGACAGCGCGTCGCGACCGACACGCTGGAGCAGTCCTGCCTGACGGAAGAGTGTTGATTGTGGGCGGCGTGGACACGGTGCTAGTGCCGCTGTTGTCGTTTCCGGGTCCGCCGATGCCGTGGATTCTCCGTTCCGCCGAGACCCTGAATCCGCAAAACGGGCGCTTCAAAGCCGTCGCCAGCATGAAAACGCCGCGCGATGAACCCACAGCCACCGTCTTGCGCAACGGAAAGGTGCTGATCATCGGCGGCGGCGAAACCCAGGCGGAACTGTACGATCCAAAGAGCAGGAGCTTCACCGAGACCGGCGCGATGGCTAACGAGCGTTACGGTCAAACCGCGACCCTGCTCCGCAACGGCAAGGTCCTCGTTTGCGGCGGCGGGCCGCGCCGCGCAGAACTCTACGATCCGGCGGCTGGCAAGTTCACCCCAACCGCATCGATGCGCCAAAGCCGCATCTATGATACTGCAACGCTGCTGCCCGACGGCCGCGTTCTGATTGCCGGCGGCAGCCTATCCGCACGAAGCGCCCCTCTCGACACGACGGAGCTATACGATCCCAAGGCCGGCGCGTTCATTCCCGGGCCAAAAATGAAAGAAGGTCACGCCGGCCATACGGCAACGCTCCTCAAAGACGGTCGCGTGCTGATCACCGGCGGGCACGACGACTCGGCCGAAATTTACGATCCCATCGCGCGGCGGTTTGTTGCATTCCTGCATATGGGGGTCAGCCGCTTCGGCCATTCGGCTACGCTGCTGCCCGATGGCAAAGTGCTGATCGCCGGTGGCTTCAGTCCCACCTACAAACCGCAGGCGAGCGCGGAAATTTTCGATCCCTCGAGCGGCCAATTCAAAGCGATTCCGGCTATGGCCCAGGGAAGCGCCGGGCACGTAGCAGCTTTAATCCAGGTGCCGATAGCCGCCTCCTGGATTAAGCCCACGCCAAGTCCGAGCCCAAGTCCGAGCCCAAGTCCAACACCCACTCCTACTGCGAGTACAACAGCCGTTCCCACCTCGCATCCAACACCAGAGCCGGCCGAACGGTAATACGGCGCGCGTCGCGATGTGGCCGTTTACGATGCCCGGGAGCGTGTACGAATTGCATGTAAAATTGACTATTCACGCTCCGGTAGGCGACGTCGTTTGTATATCAACCGAATAATTGCGCAGGCCGCAATAAACACGGACGACGGCACAGTTGATGCGACGCTTGGAGGCGCGTCTTGGATGTATCGAGTAGGGCGAGACAATGAAGATGCCCTGGGCCGTACTCTTGTGCACGGCACTGGTACTACCGCTGCTTGGCTGCTCAGACGTCGCTTCGCGAAGAACTATTTTGATTCCTGCATAAATAACGTCCTAGCATAGGCGCGAAGAAAGAGGACTGTGGCGGATGAAGGAACGAAGCAGGCCGGCTTTGTATTGTAGAGAGCGGGTGTGCCGGCGTC
>Ga0335069_10010053_pt1 | contig 13435 bp, 13 predicted proteins | sample Lox_Sample_11_FD_206714 | JGI IMG/M metagenome (GOLD analysis project Ga0335069, IMG submission 206714) | Soil microbial communities from Loxahatchee National Wildlife Refuge, Florida, United States - Lox_Sample_1.1 | ecosystem: Environmental > Terrestrial > Soil > Wetlands | place: USA... | reverse complement strand
CGACTCGTACCCGTTGCCCGGTACTCATTGGGAAAGCCTCTACCTGTCCAGCAACGGCCACGCGAACTCGAGCAGCGGCGACGGGCAGCTCGTCGGCCATTTCGGCTCCGCCGGCCACGTGCCCGATTACTTCGACTACGACCCCATGAACCCGGCGCCCACCACCGGTGGCAACATGTGCTGCAACGGCGTGCTGCTCGCGGCCGGAGCCCAGGACCAGACCCAGGTCGAGCTCCGCAACGACGTGCTCGTGTACGCGAGCGCCCCGCTGTCGCAGGACCTGGCTGTCATTGGCCCGGTGGAGGTGAAGCTCTGGGCCAAGACGTCGGCGCCCGACACGGACTTCACGGCAAAGCTCGTCGACGTGCACGTCGACGGCAAATCGCACAACGTGCTCGACCGCATCGTGCGCGCCCGCTTCCGAAACGGCTCGAAGCTTCCCCCGTCGCCCATCGAGCCCGGGAAGGCCTACGAGTACAGCATCTTCCTCGGGAATGCCGGGACCATCTTCAAGAAGGGCCACAGCATCCGGCTCGAGATTTCCTCCTCGAGCTTCCCCCACTACGACCGGAACCTGAACACCGGCAAGGTGAACGAGTGGACCTCGGACACGGAGGTGGCCCACCAGACCATCCTCCACGACATGTGGCACCCATCTCGCCTCGTGCTGCCCATCGCACCGAGCGTGACGGTACCGAAGTCCTAACGCGACCGAGAACGGGTGCGGCGCATCGCTTGGCCGCGCCCGGCTCGGACCATTCCAGAGCGCCCAAATGGCGCGGTACCCGCGGCCACCAGCAATCGACTCCTCCCTGAGCGACGCAGGGCGAACGGGTCACTGAGAAGGGGCGGCGGCCAACTAACGTTATCCGCCGCCCAGGTGCCCCGCGCCGTCGCCCGAGAAGCTGCGCCGGCCCTGTCGAGGCGGCGCTCCGCGCCACCCGGGTGGGTCCCCAGCTTGCGCACTGAGGGGAACTTCCGCAAGGACTACCGCACCGTTCGGAGTCACCACCCATTCGCCTGCCTCAGGCGAGGAGCGCACCCTGGCCCGCTACGTCGATGGCTTCGTCATCCCGATGAAGAAGAGCAAGGTGAAGGCCTACCTGAACATGGCCAAGCTGGGCGCGAGGATGTGGAAGGACCACGGCGCGCTCGAGTACAGCGAGTGCGTCGCCGAGGACCTGACCGGCCCGTTCGGCAAGGTCTTCAAGAAGCTGGCCGGGGTCAAGGCGGGTGAGACGGTCGTCTTCTCCTTCATCGTCTACCGGTCACGCGCCCACCGGGACAAGGTGAATGCCGCAGTGATGAAGGACCCGCGCATGCAGCCGGAGGCCATGAAGGCGGCGATGCCCTTCGACATGAAGCGGATGGCGATGGGCGGCTTCGCGGAGCTGGTCGGGTGGTGATGGCCGGCGGCGCTACCGTTGAGACCGTGCCGGGCAGGCTCCCCGGCGGCCGCATCAGGCGCTGGCCTGGAAGACGCCGGCCGAGTACCGAGCCGAGAAGCTCGGCCTCGCCGTCGAAGAGGCTGCGTAGGTAGCACTGACGGTGCCGCTCCGCTCGCCCGATTCCTGCCGGCGGTACTGTCCTGACGCAGGGTGGACACCACAGCGCTCCGCGCCACACCAGCGTGGCGCAAGCATATTCGCTTCAGATCAGAAGTTTCGACGGGCGCCGATGTTACCGGGCATGGCCTTGAGTGGACGCCATCCCCCTCCTCTCGTGCGGACGGGCGTGTCCTCGCAACCAGGAACTTCGGCGAGCTCGCCACCGTGCGTGACTTGCCCCATGCCGGCATTCCGAGCCTGGTCGGACGCTGAGTACACCGCAGCACTCCGAGGTCACGCTCCTGCAGTGGGGGCAGGAAGACTCCGACCACGCCTCCCGGCCTGTGGAGGCGCGCCATTTTGATCCTCAGGTGGACCGCGCCCCGTCAGGCTCGCCGAGGAACGAACCGGGAGGGCGCAGGATCCACGTAGCGGTAAACGACGGAGCCGGCCGCGAGTTCGGTCTCGTGGGCCTAGATGACACCCGGGGGGCCGGGACCCTGCAAGGGCGCAACCGTTTGCGTGACCCAGATGTGACCCATGCGCGGCCCCTTGTTCCTGGCGCTGGCGTGCATAGGCTATTTGTGGAGGGTCGATGCGGGGCACGGCCGCGATGGCGTTGGTGGCGAGCTTGACGTTGGGTTGTGTCGACGCCTTGTTAGGGAATGAGTGCGAGGACGAGTGCTCGCTCGACCACCGGAGCTGCGACGGGAACCAGGTTCAGGTTTGCACCGTCACTTGGTGGGTGAGCCTTTGTACGTACTGGGACGCCGGGGAAAACTGCAGCGACCGCGGAGCTGTCTGTGTGGACGGCCAATGCGTCTGCCCGGAGGGGCTGGCCGACTGCGGAACCTGCGCTGATCTCATGACGGACCCGAACCACTGTGGCAGTTGCACGGCTGCCTGCGCGGGGGTGTGCGTGAACGGGCTGTGCGGCCCTCATCAAAGCCCTGACGGCGGATGAGCGGATCGCCTGGGCCTGGGTCGGGCAGATGTCGTCGCGCGGTTCAGGCGGAGCGGGCGGTTCACTGGTCGGATTTTCAAGGGGTTGATTCGCGACACCACCTAGACACCGTGGGTGACAACGACAACGTCCCATGGAAGTGTCGCGCGACATGGCGCGACAACGCGGCGACAGTGCCCGAAAGCGACCGCGTCGGGCCTGGGCGCGAGCGTCAGCGCTTGGGCCGCGCGCTCCAGCGGGCCTTCGGGCGGCATTCTCCCGATCGAGGTGAGCCAGCCGAGGAACGTCATCCACCTCCTATACCCGCCCGACGCACTCCGCCGAAGGTGAGGGCAGGCGCGGTCCCATGGCCTGGCACCCGCGGCCGAACAGGAATGGATCGTCCTCGGAGACGACGGCGTTGCGGGCTGCCGAACCGACTCTGGCTCGCCTCGTTCGGCGTCCTGTGCGTGGCGGCCGTCGCCGGCGCAGACGACGACACGAGGGAGTCTCTCCGGGAGCCAGAGATGGTCCGCGCTCAGCCGGTCGGAGGCGCGGCCCCGGCAGCGCCGCCGAGGGGCGCGGGCGGGGCCACACCCTCCCCCCGGCGCCGGGCGGCGGCGAGGCGATTGACCCCGGCGCCCTCCCCTCGCGCCCAGGCGGCCCGGAAGTCCACAATGGCCAACCGGGCCCGCGCCGTGGCCACCGCCGCAGCGACGGCGGCGCGCGCGGCGGGGAATGGGAGCAGGCCGAGGCGGGCCCGGATCCCCCCGGCCGCGCCGAGCAGCTCGGCCGCACCAAGCGGATCGCCCTCGGCGAGGGCCAGCGCCCCGTAGCCTTCTAGGCACTGGGCGCGCATTTCCTCGTAGCGGCCGGGGCCCAGGGCGTCTACCGCTGCAGCCAGGGCCTCGCCGGCGGCGGCCAGGCTCCCCCGGGCCACCGCCAGGGAGGCCAACCGGACCAACTGCTGCGCCTCGAGGTGCTCGTTCTCCAGCGTGCGGGCGATGGCCAGCGCCTCCTGGTGCCGGGCCGCGGCGGCGCCCAGGTCCCCACCCTGGGCCCGGAGCATGCCCTCCAGGTCCAGCGTCTGGGCAATGCCCCACCGGTCCCCCGCCTCCTGGAAGGCGGCCAGGGCGTCGTCAGCCCGGGCCCGGGCCTCCTCTGCCCGGTCGCGGCGCAGCGCGAGGTTGGCGAGCAGGGCTTGGGCGTCCGCCCGGCAGCGGTGGTCGCCGGTGGCGGGCGCACCGGCCACCGCCCGCCGGAGCCGCTCCTCCGCACCCTCGTCGTCCCCGGTGAGGAAGTGCACCTTGCCCGCGAGCCAGTCGAGCCGGGCCCGGTCCGGCGCAGGGAGGGTGGCGGCCCCCGCCTCGGCCAGGGCGAGGATGCCCGCCACCTCCAGCACCTGCCCGCTCACCCACCAGGCCACCGAGGTGTCCCCCAGCAGCCGAAGTGCGGTGCCGACGTCTCCGGCGGAAAGGCAGGCCCGCGCCGTGGCCACGAGGTTGGGGAGCTCCGCCGAGAGCAGCTCTACCCAGCGGCGCTGCCCGCCCCGCCGCAGTGGCCAGGCGGCCCGCCCTGCCAGGTCCAGCTGGTGGTCCAGAACGCTCCGGTGGACGGTGGTCGCCTCGCCGCGCTCGGCCAACCGGTCGCGCGCGTAGGCCCGCACCGTCTCGAGCATCCGGAAGCGGGGACCGGCTGGGGCGAGCGGGTCGGCCTCCACTAGGCTGTGGTTGACTAGGGCGGAGAGCGCCTCCAGCTCGTCGCCGCAGGCCCCGTCCGCGCAGACCGCCTCCACCGCGTCCAGCCCGAAGCCTGCCGCGAAGACACCCAGCCGCGCAAGCAGCGCCTGCTCGCCGGGCGCCAGCAGCCCGAAGCTGGCGTCGAAGGAGGCCCGCAGGGCGCGCTGCCGCCGGGGGACGTCTTCCCCTCCGCCGGCCACCAGGTCGAGCCGGTCCGCGAGGTGCTCCAGCAACGCTGCGGGGGAGAGCACCCGCGTCCGCGCGGCGATGAGCTCGATGGCCAGCGGCAGGCCGTCCAGCCGGCGGACGATCTCGGCCACCGCCGGCGCGTCCGCCTCGCCGGGCGGCGGCCCCCCCGCGGCCCGGGCACGCTCCAGGAAGAGGCGGGTGGCCGGCGCCTCGGCCAGCCCACGCAGGCCGCTGCCCGCCCCGGGCCCGGGCAGCGGCCGCACCCGAAGCACCTGCTCACCGGCGATACCGAGAGGGCGGCGGCTGGTGGCCAGGATCTGCAGGGCGGGGCAGGAGGCGAGCAGCGTCGCCACCTGCGCCGCCACCGCAGGCACCTGCTCCAGGTTGTCAAGCAGCAGCACCGCCGGGGAGCCGCGGAGCACTTCCGCCGCCGCCTCCAGCGGCGGGCGCCCGCCCTGCGGGCGCAGGTCCAGCGCCTGCGCCACGCGGGCCAGCGCCTGGTCCGGCTCGGTGGCCCCATCGAGCCAGGCCGGCCAGACGTCACGGCCCTGGCGTGAGAGTGCCCAGGCCGCCTCCAGGGCGAGGCGGGTCTTGCCCACGCCCCCGGGGCCGGTCAGGGTGAGCATCCTCGTCCCCCCGAGGAGCGCCGCCAGGATCCCGGCCAATTCCTCCTCCCGCCCCACCAGCGAGCTAATCGGTGCGGGGAGGCGCGGGGCCGGGGCCGGGCGGCCTCGGCCCGAGCCGAACCGCTCGGCCAGGAGCAGGGCCAGGTCGTCGGCCACGAGCCGCCTCAGCTCCTCGGCGTCCGCGAACTTGCGGTAGGAGGTCTGGTCGTCGCGCTTCACGCGGTCGAGAAGCTCCCGGAGCCGCGGCTCGCGCTGAGGCGCCGGCTCCTTTACGTAGAGCAGGCGGGGAAGGCCTTCGCTGAGCCGGTACTCGTCCTCCAGCCCCGAGATCTCCTCCCCGGGGCTCACCCACCCGTACCGCTCCCAGTACAGGCCGACGAAGATCTCGCTCTGCGCGAGGTAGGCGCGGTAGAGGGCCCGCGGGGGGTGGGGACGTGCGCCCGCCTCGAAGAGCACGGGCGACAGCCGGAGGCTCTCGATGGCCGCCCTCGCCGCCTGGCGCTCGGGAGATAGCTCAGCCAGGGTGGAGCTGACGAAGACGCGCAGGCGCTGGTCGGGGGTCCGGATACCCCCGGCCGGCTCCGGCGCGGTGATCCTTGGCCCGCCGACCCGCACCTGCGCGACATAACGAACCGGTGCGCAGGCCGCACGGAGGGCTAGGCTCCGCGCACCCCGGTCCAGTCGGCGTGGATCACCCGCACCGGGCAGCGGCAACGGCGGCCTCGGCCACCGATCCCAACTGGGCGTGGGCCCGGCCGGCGCGGCCGTGGGCCCCCATCGCCACCAGGTCAAAGCCGCTCCCGGTGGCGGGCGGCCGACTGACCCAGAACCCACCCGCGTGAAGCTCCCCCGGGTGCCGAACGCGCGGCGCGTCGTCCTGGACGAGGAGGCGTTCCAGCTCCACGCCAAGGCCGAGCCCTGGCGGCGGCCGCTCCTGCTCACCGCCTTCGACACCGGCATGCGCAAAAAGGAGGTGCTGCGCCTTCGCGGTCACAGCTTGACCTCCAGGCCGGCGCCGTTCGGCTGGAGGCCGAGGACACCAAGACCACGAGCCGCGGGTGGTCCACCTGACGGAAAGGGTGCCGGAGATACTCTCGCAGCAGCCCCGCCTGCTCCACGCCGAGTTCGTCTTCGTCAACCCGCCCACCGCCCCTGCGCCGACATCCAGGGGGCGGTCGAGCGGGCCCGAAAGGCCGCAGGCCTCGAGGGCATCTGTGTCCACGACCTCGGGCGCTCCTTCGTCACCCTGGCGCGCCAGACCGCGGACCACGCGCTGGTCGCGCCATGGGCTTGCTTGACCAACAGTGAATCTGGAAGCGCGAAGGCCCCGCAGGCAAGCGCCTGCGAGGCCTTCGGATTTAGTGGTTGCGGGGCCGGGATTTGAACCCGGGACCTTCGGGTTATGAGCCCGACGAGCTACCTGGCTGCTCCACCCCGCGGCAGGTCTTGAGGAAGGGGGTTGTAGTACCCAAGTCCCTTCCGGTCAAGGGCAATTTCCGTTCTGTGATTTCCGTTTTTGTAACTTCCGTTCCGCGACCGAGTCAGTCGCGAATGGCCCGCACCGCGACTGCCGCGGCGAAGAGCATTCCCGCGACGGTGACCATGGTGGCGCCGGTCGGGAGCTGAAGCGTCCACGAAGCCAGGTAGCCCACGGCAGCGGCGAACGCCCCCAGTGCGGTCGCGAGCGCGAAAGCCGGCTTGATCCTCCTCGAGGCGACGAGCGCGGCGGACGCAGGGACGGTCAGGAACGCGAAGACGGGCAGTGCCCCGACGACCCTGGCGGCCACCGGAATGGCGAGGCCGATCGTGAAGTAAAGCAAGCCGCTCCAGAGCCGGGCGTTCACCCCCATGGCCTCGGCGGTCTCCCGGTCGAAGGACGCGAAGACAACTTCCTTCTGGAAGACCGTATGCACCACGCCCACGAGAAGGGCTACTCCAGCGAGGATGAACACGTCCTCCACCGGGACCGCAACCGCGTTGCCGAAGATGATGGAGTTCAGGTCGTGAGCCACGTGGACGAGTCGGTTGGCTCCCAGGATGACGAGCGCGCCGGCCAGCACGTAGGACATGCCCACGCCCGCCTCGGCCGGGAGCCGCCGGCCCGACCCCAGGGTCCCGAGCAGGAGCGCCCCTCCCGAGGAGAAGAGGAGCGCGATGCCGAGTTGCACCGACGTGTGCTCCACCTCGACGCCGAGCCGCTCCTCCGCGAGCAGCGCGACGATGATGCCCAGGGTGGAGAGCTGGGTCAGCGCGGCCGAGACGAAGACCACGCGGCGCAGGACCACGTAGACGCCGAGAAACCCGAGCAGCGCGCCCGAGATGACCGAGGCGATCAGCGGGTCCCGCCAGATGAGATGAGCCGCCCAGAAGTCCGAGAACGCGCTCACGCCTTGGCCCCGCTCACCGGGTAGACGAAGCGCCGCCCGTCCTCCTCGCGCACCAGCACCTCGCGTCCGTAGAGGCGGGAGAGCTCGGCGGGCCGCAGCATCTCGGCGAGCGGTCCCACCCGCCACAGCCCCTGGTCCTTGTCGACGAAGGCGAGACGCCGGGCGTAGTTGGCCACCGCCTCGAGGCGATGGGAGATCATCACCACCGCCAGCCGGCCGGACGCGTGCAGTGCGCGGAGGAGGTCCATGGCGGAGAGCTCGGCGGCGGGGTCCATGCCGTTCGTGGGCTCGTCGAGCGCCAGCAGCTGTGGCTCGGCCGCGAGCGCGCGGGCGATGAGGGTGCGCTGCCGCTGCCCTCCCGACAGGTCGCGGAACGGGCGCTCCCACAGGTCCCCCAGCCCGGCGCGACCGAGGGCCTCGCGCGCGCGCTCGCGGTCCTCGGGTCGGATGCGCTTGCCGGCGCCCCGCCCGGCCACGCGCCCCATGGTCACGACGTCGCCCGCGGTGAGCGGCCAGAGCGCGTCGACGTGGTCCCGCTGCGGGACGTACCCAACCGTCACCGGCGCGACCTGCTCCCGGCGCCCCGACAGCGGCGGCAGGGTTCCGAGCAGGGCGCGCAGCAGCGTCGTCTTCCCGCCGCCGTTCGGACCGACGATGGCCAGGAAGTCGTCGGGGTCGACGGAGAGGGTCACGCCCGAGAGCAATGCCACCCGGCCGTAGCCGATGGTGACGTCCTCCATGCGGATGAGCGGCGCCATCCGCGCCTGCTTAGCACGCGCAGCCGGCCCCGAGGGCGGATTTCCGCCCGTGGCGAGGTCCAAGCCCTCCTTCATTGCCGCGCGTGCGCCAACGCGCGCACCAGCGTGTCCACGTAGCTCGTGTAGTCTGAGGCTTCCTTCGACCCGCCGACGTCACCCGGGATGACCACGACCTTCGCGCCCGAGAGGCGCGCCACGAGGTCCGCCGCCTTCCGGTCGTAGTAGTTCTCGACGACGATGACCTTCACCCCGCTCGACTTCACGAGCCCGATGAGGTCGGCAAGGTGGGAGGGCGGAGGCGTGATCCCGGGCTTGGGCTCGAGGTACCCCGCCGCGCTCACCCCCGCGAAGTCGAGGAAGTACCGGAGCGAATTGTGGTGGGTCACCACCTTGGCCCCCTTCACCGGAGCGAGCTCCGAGCGCCAGCGAACCATCGCCGCGTCGAGCCTCCGGTCGAAGTCCGCGAGCCGTCCCTGGTAGTAGGCGGCCCCGGCGGGGTCGAGCTGCGCGAGCTTGGCGGAGATCGCGGCGGCGACCCGCTCCGCGCGCCGAGGATCGGAGAGGAAGTGGGGATTCCCGGATGGGTGGATGTCGCCCTGGGACCGGTCGATCGGTCCGGAGGGGATGTCCATCACCTCGACGGCGTTGGACGCGATGAGGCGCCTGCTGCCGCTCACCTGGATGTCGGGGTTGCGGGACTGGTTCACGAGGGGGGGCAGCCACCCGACCTCGAGCTCGAGGCCCATGTCGACGAGCAGGTCGGCGTTCCGCAGCTTCACGGCCAGGGTGGGGTTGGGGTCGACGAAGTGCGGGTCCTGGATCCCGCGTGAGAGGGACTCGACCCGCACGCGGTCCCCCCCCACCTCCCGCGCCAGCGCCGCCAGCCCCTCGGTGGTCGTGACCACCTGCAGGATCGCCTCGGCCCGCGCGGGGAGGAGCGCGGCGACCACCAGCGCGGCGAGGCCGAGTCGCGCGAGGGCGGGGCCGAGTCGAGTTGTCCGGTTCATCGTTGCCTCGCGCATGGCTAGAAGGGATGGGCCCCGTGGACCCCGACGCTGAACTCGAAGCTCGCGAACACCTGGATGCCGTTCGCCCCACCCGGGAGCCGTTGCCAGGAGGGCTGGACACGGACGCGCAGGAACTCGCTCGCGTAGAAGGTCCCGAGCAGCGAGTAGCCGTACTCCGTGCCCGGCGGGAGCGGCGCCGGCGAGGTCGAGGGAACGTACTCGAACGGCGCGCCATCGAAACGGGCGCCGAGCTCCCATTCCCGATCGAGCCGCCACACCAGCTGGCCGTACCCGCCCCAGCTCGCCTGGCCAAGGTCCTGCGCGGCCCGCTGCCGGGCGAACACCTCGCCCTGCAGGGTCACGTAGGCGCGGCTGGCCGGGTCGCGGATCTTCACGAACAGGTCCGCTCCGGCGAGGTTCTTCCAGCTGGTCGACGTGGGCGCCTGGAAGTAGGCCCACGACAGGCCCGCGCCGAGGGTGGCCCAGTCCGCGAGGTCGAAGTACTGGATGATCCGGCCGACCCCGGTGAGTTGGCGGACGGACTCGAAGCCGGGCAATGTGTCCTGGTAGGCGAGGTGGACCTCGAGGAACCACGGGAGCGGGGCCAGCCAGGCGAGGTCGACGCCCGGTCCGTTCAGCCCGTCGCCGGCGACCAGTCGCTGCTGCGAGAGAGGCTGGTCGACGAAGACCCACTGGTGACGGTGGAGCTGGTTGAGCCGGCCGAAGGGGGAGTAGAACTTCCCTGCCTTCACCTGGAGGCCCCAGGGCAGGGACAGCGTGGTCAAGTACGCCTCCTCGACCTCGACGCTGTCGAGCGAGAAGGTGATGAAGATGTCGCCGCGGGCGTACGGATCGATGGCGGCCTGGACGGCGAGCTCCACCTCCTGGAGCAGCGGCTGGACCAGCTGCTGCGGAAGCGGGTCCGCCGTGAGGCCCTGCTGGGCGCGGGACAAGCTGGTGTAGCCGAGCGCCCCGTCCACGATCGCCGAGAAATCGGGAAGCTGGAGGAGGCGCCCGAACGGGCTCCCGCCCTTGACGGAGTCGGAGGCGGCGACGGCGGGAGCCGGCCCGGGAAGGTTCGTGACACCGGGGACGGGCTGGGCCTGGGTGCCGAGCTCCTTCGCGATCTGCTCCTCGAGCTTCTTCCTGTCCTCGGCCGCCGTCGCGGGCGCCTGCTGCGCGGCCGGCGGCGGGGTGGGCGCCTCGGCACCGGCCTGGGCCGCGAGGAATGACAACACCACGAGCTGTAGCATCTTGCCTGAGCCTCCGCGCGCCAAGCGCGCCACGGCGTTTCCAAGAGCGGGAACGGCGGCGGTTCAGGCGTGGGGCGGAGACTGTCCGGGAACGGCCCCCAGCGGAGCCCCGTCGACGGGCGGCAGCCCGGGGACGGGTGGGATCAGCTCGCCGGGGAACTCGGCGCGCTCGACGCGAGGCGTCTCGGCGCACGCGACCGAGGCCGCGCCGGCCAGGCAGGCCGCGCAGGCATGGTCTCCGAGGCGGTCGTCGTGGTGATGCGGGCCGAAAAGCCCGACCACGAGGATCACCGAGGCAAGGATGGCAAGCGCGACTCGCGCCATTGGACACAGCTATCCGGCGTCGCACCCCCTGTCAAGGCAACGCACCGGTGTGGGGGGGCTCAGCCGAGCGCGCCCGAGTCGCGCAGCGCCGCGACCTCGGACTCCTCGAATCCGGCCTCGGAGAGCACCGCCTCCGTGTCGGCGCCGAGCGCCGGCGCGGGCCGTCGCGGAGCGTCGACGCCGACGATGCGCACGGGCGAGGCGAGGCTCTCGACGTCGCGTCCCTCCCACGGCGTGGGGATGCTCACGAAGCTCCCCCGCGCCACGAATTGCGGGTCGAGCCGCGGCTCGTTGCCCTCGAGGACCGGCATCAGGCAGACGTCGTGCAGGGCCGCGAAGGCCGACCATGCGTCGAGGGTACGGGAGGCGAAGATGACCTCGAGCTCGGCCCGGGGGCCCGCTCCGTCGTCCTCGAACTGGGCGTCGGCCAGCTCCGGCCGACCCACCGCCTCGCAGAAGGCGCGGAAGAACTTGGGCTCGAGCGCGCCGAGCGCCACGAATCGGCCGTCGCCGGTCCGGTACACGCCGTAGCAGCCCCAGCCCCCGTTCAGCATCTCGGCCCCCCGCCGCAGCGGGGCGCCCCGCGCGTCGGCTGCACCCTTCTGCAAAGCCAGCGTCGCCAGCGCTCCTTCGGCCATGGCCACGTCGACGTGCCCCCCCCGCCCGGTCGCACCCCGCCTCAGCAAGCCTGAGAGGATCCCGGCCACCGCCGGCCACGAGCCCCCGGCGACGTCGGCCACCTGCACGGCGACCGGCACAGGCCGTTCCGGAGTTCCGTTCAGCCCGAGCACGCCCGCGAGCGCCGCGTAGTTCAGGTCGTGGCCGGCGCGCTCCCGGTAGGGGCCGTGCTGGCCGTAGCCGCTGATGGAGCAGAGGACGATCCCGGGGTTCTCGTGCGAGAGCGCCGCCCACCCCACGCCGAGGCGGTCGAGGACCCCGGGCCGGAAGGACTCCACCACCACGTCGAAGCGCCGGGCGATCCGCAGCATGGCCCGCGCTCCCTCCGGCCGACGGAGGTCGAGAGCGAGCGACCGCTTGTTGCGATTCAGGGCGTGGAAGTAGCCGGACTGGAGGCCGGCGAGCGGGGGCATCCAGCGCGCGTAGTCGCCGCCGTTCGGGTCCTCGACTTTCACCACGTCGGCGCCGAGGTCGGCGAGGACGAGCGTTGCGTAGGGTCCCGGCAGGAGACGGGACAGGTCGAGGACGCGGATCCCCTCGAGCGGGAGGTCGCTCACGCGCCCATCCCGTCCGTCTCAGAGGATCTGCTGCAGCTTCATGGCCATGCCCATGTCGCCCTGGATCTTGAGCTTGCCGGACATGAAGGCCATCTGCGGGTTCATCTTCCCGTTCACGATGTTGAGGAAGTCGTCGTCCTTCGCGAGGACGGTGCAGCGCGCGCTGGCGACCGTCCCCGAAGTGATGAGCCCGCCCGGCTGGGTGCAGTCGACCGCCCACTGCCCACCGTTCGGGCCGGTGATGTTGAACTGGTAGACGGCGTTGATCTTCGCGACGACGTCCGGCTTCGCCCGGAGCTTCTCGGGCATGTGCCGCTCGAACACGTCCTTGACGCTCTGCGCTGCCATCGGTCGCCGTCCTCCTCGGTTGACTCGGGAATCGGGGTGACCAATTAGCGGCAGCGCCTCCCCGTGTCAAGGCGGGCGCGGGCGCAAGCGAAGCTAATCCTCGTAGAAGCTGTCGAGGAGGTCCTGGTAGCGGGCCGTCACGACCTTGCGCTTCACCTTCAGGGTCGGCGTGAGCTCGCCGCCCTCCTGCGTGAAGTCGCCCTCCAGGATCGCGAATCGCTTGATGGTGGCGTAGCTCGCCTGCTTCGCGTTGAGCGCGTCGACCACGTGCTGGATGCGCAGCCGCACCTTCGGGCTCTCGTGGAGGGGCTCGTCGTCGGGGACGCCGTTCTCCTGCGCCCACTTGCGGGCCGACTCGGCGTTGAGGGTGATGAGCGCCGAGCAGAACTTTCGCTTGTCCCCGTGCACGAGCACCTGGGAGATGAGGGGGTCGTTCTTGAGCTCATTCTCCAGGTTCTGCGGGGCGACGTACTTGCCCCCGGACGTCTTGATGAGGTCCTTCTTCCGATCGGTGATGCGGAGGTAGCCGTCGGAGTCGAGCTCCCCGATGTCGCCCGTGTAGAGCCAGCCGTCCCTCAGCACCTCGGCGGTGGCCTCGGGCTTGTTGTAGTAGCACCCCGCCGCCCTTCACCAGGATCTCGCCGTCCTCGGCGATGCGGATCTCGGTGCCCGGGAACGGCGGACCCACCGTCTCGACCTTGTTGCGCCCGACCCGGTTCACGCAGGTGCCCGCCGAGGTCTCGGTGAGCCCCCAGCCCTCGAGCACCGTGAAGCCGAGCAGGGAGAAGAAGCGCTCCACCTTGTTGGAGAGGGGCGCCCCGCCGGAGACGAAGAGCCTCATCCGCCCGCCGAACCGCTCCCTCAGGGCGGCTGCGAGCTTGGGGAAGACGAGCTTCTCGCCTATCCGGAACCCGAGCGTCCGCACATCCTGGCCGCGGTCCTGGCCGTCGGACCAGGCGTCGAAGCCGTTCAAGGCGACCCCGAAGAGCCAGCCCTTCACGCCCGGGGTGGCGAGGCCCTTCGCGACCACCGCGTTGTAGGCCTTCTCGAAGATCCGCGGCACCGACGGCATGACCGTC
>Ga0335069_10010052_pt1 | contig 13435 bp, 12 predicted proteins | sample Lox_Sample_11_FD_206714 | JGI IMG/M metagenome (GOLD analysis project Ga0335069, IMG submission 206714) | Soil microbial communities from Loxahatchee National Wildlife Refuge, Florida, United States - Lox_Sample_1.1 | ecosystem: Environmental > Terrestrial > Soil > Wetlands | place: USA... | reverse complement strand
CCGAGTCTGTCTTCCGTTATCTCACCTTGACCGGTTCCATATCTTATGCGGCATCGCTGACCGTCCTGGTGGGTGGAATTTACTGGCTGCGCGCCGGGGTACGCGGCGCCTATCTGGCCTTTGCCGGATCCGCTATCTTTCCCGCCATCAGCCTGGCGTGGCCGCGCTTCTCTCCCACCCTGGCGGGATTGCTGAGTTTCCTGCTGGCGCCCATCGGCCTCATTGTTGGCTCGCTGCTATGGCCGGGCAGGGGACGGGGATCGCGGGTTATGGCCTCGTAGCGGCGGGTTAATCCCGCCATCGGTATGGCGACGTAAAGTCGCCGCTACGAGCCCGGCGCTATAACTCTATGAAAGGATCGTCCCATGCATACGAAAAGAGTACGGTTGGGAGTGGTGGGCGCGGGGATCTGGGGAAGACTGCATATTCGCGCCTATCTTCAGCATGCTTCCGCGGAATTGGTAGGCATATGCGACCTTGATGCCCGGCGCGCCGCGGAAACCGCCCGGGAGTTCGGAATCGAACGTTTCTCGACCAATGTTGACGAGTTGTTGGGCGAAGGGCTGGACGGCATCTCGATTGCCACGCCGGACGCGGCCCATGCCGCCATTGCTATCAAGGCGGCCGCCCGGGGCGTGCATATCCTGGTGGAGAAGCCCCTGGCCACGACCATTGAAGAGTGCGAACAGATGATCGCCGCGGCGCGCGCCGCCGGCGTTCACTTGATGGTGGATTGGCACAACCATTGGAACCCGCCCTACTACAAGGCCTGGCAGGCTATTCGCCGCGGCGAACTGGGGGAAGTTACCTACGTTTACTATCGCCTCAGCGACACGATTTACGTTCCAACCACGATGCTGCCCTGGGCCCGAAATTCTTCCGTCATGCATTTCCTGGGCAGCCACTCGCTCGACACCACGTGCTGGTTCGTGGGTGCCCGGCCGACCCGTATCTTCTGCCGGCGCCAGGAAGGAATCCTCACCGGCCTTGGCATCCCGACCGCCGACATGTACATCACCCTGCTGGATTTTGCCAATGGCGCCACGGCCGTGATCGAAAACAGTTGGGTGCTCCCGCAATCCTCTCCCAGCCTGGTTGATCACAGGTGCGAGGTCCTGGGAACCCAGGGCGCCATCTATCTGGACATGACGCACGGCGGCTCAATCGCCAAGTACACGCGGGAGACGCCCTCAGGTTTTCCCCATGCCTCCCTTCCGGACGTCTTCGTAATGCCCGAAGTTCAGGGCCGTCAGTTGGGGTTCAGCGTGGAGCCCATGTATCATTTCGTCGAGTGCCTGCGCGACGGGAAAGCGCCATTGACCACCGGGGAAGACGGACTGCTGAACACGCGACTGATTCTGGCGGCCGAGGAATCCGCACAGAAAGGCGTACCCGTCGAACTGACCGGCGGATAGGGTAACCACCCCCGGGCCAGCGCGCGGCCCCTCCTGAATCAGGAGGGGAGTTTTGCTGTCGCTCCCCTCCTCGCCTGAGGAGGGGCCGCGCTCCCAGCCCGGGGGTGGTGCGGAACAGCAAATGTAGTAACTCCAAGGTTCCGTCCTGGCGGGACCGGTGCCGTAACGGCGACTTTACGTCGCCACGACGCGATTCATTGCAACGCGCCGATGGCGGGGTAAACCTGTCGCCACAGGAGGAGGGGCAGCTCATGGATGAATCGCTTCGATCCGTATTCGACCTTTCGGGAAGGACCGCGATCGTAACGGGAGTTTCCCGCGGCCTGGGTGTTAGTTTGGCGCGAGGACTGGCGAAGGCGGGGTGCGACCTGGTGATCACCGCCCGCAACCTCGAAGAACTGCGGCGAGTAGCTGTCGACCTCGATCCATTCGGCCACCGGGTGGTCCCGGTGCGCGCCGATGTCTCGAAACCGGATGATGTTGCGGCCCTGGTCAGTGAAGCCGTTGCCGCGCTGGGCCACATCGATGTCCTGGTGAATAACGCGGGAATCTCCACCGTGGCGGATGCCGAAAACATGACCATGGAGCAGTGGCAGAGCGTGATTGACACCAACCTGACCGGCGTCTTCATCTGCGCGCAAGCCGCGGGCCGCCAGATGTTGAAACAGGGTCACGGCAAGATCATCAACATTGCCTCCATGTACGGCATCAGCGCGGCGAGTTACGTTCCGCAGGTGTCTTATGTCGCGAGCAAATCGGGAGTTTTGGGCTTAACGCGCCAACTGGCGGTGGAGTGGGCGCCTCGTGGATTGCAAGTTGTCGCGCTGGTCCCAGGGTTCTTTGCCTCTGAGCAGACCCGATGGGCATTCCGCCCCGGCAATGAACTGGGTGAAAAGCTTCTGGCCAAGGTCCCGATGGGACGAATGGGAAAGCTGGAAGAACTCGAGCCCACCATCGTCTATCTTGCCTCGCCGGCGTCCGACTACATGAACGGCCAGGCGATCATCCTCGACGGGGGATTTCTCGCGTGGTAACTTCCGGCCCCACGACTTACCGCTTGCTTTGGACTGCGGCCGCGGAGGAGTGCTGCGAGGCGCACACCTCGCGCTACCCGCTACGGGGTACTCGGGGTACCCGGTTGCGGTGGTGGAGGTGGTCGAGTGCAATGAGGGCTATGAGCACGACGATTGAAACGACATATCGAAACGGCCGCATTCAATTGCCGGACGACGTTCGTTTGCGGGAGGATACCCGCGTCACGGTCATCGTTCCCGACAATGGCCTTCAGGACGCAACCGCCGATTCCGCTTACACCATTCCCGACTTGGCCAGCGATATTGGGCCTGAGGACCTGGCCCGCAACCTTGATCATTATTTGTACGGCCATCCCAAACAATCATGAGTTCATCGGCCGCCGGGCTCACCTTTGTGGATGCGTCCGGCTGGATTGCCCTGGTCAATCGGCACGATACCCTTCATCAGGAATGCGTGCAGCCTCTTCAGCAACGGCTGGGCGAGGGCCAGGGACTCATAACATCCTCCGTCGTCCTGTTGGAGGTAGGTAATTGGCTTTCTCCCTTTTCTTCCCGCCGGCTGGCCAGCGAGTTGTATGGACGCATTCGGCGCTCCCAGCGCATTGAGGTGGTGGAGTTGACCTCTGACTTGTGTAGAAAAGGCTGGCAGCTTTATGGTCACCGCCTGGATAAAGATTGGGGAGTCATTGACTGCATCAGCTTTACGATCATGCAGGAACGCGGCATCACAGACGCGCTCACCGCTGATCGCCACTTTGAGCAAGCCGGCTTTACCCCTTACTCAAGTAGCGCTACCATACGCAGGCGAGCGGGAAGCCCGTGGTTGGGGTAGGGTGGACGTGTCCTTCAGTAGATGGACTCGTCCGCGGCCCTGGGCAGGATTGCGAATTGCGGTGCGCCGCGAAGCCGCCGTCTGCCGGACAGTGAGGAGATATGTACAAGTAGGGCTTGGCAGTGATAGCGTACAGCCCTCGGTATGGACTTGAAGTTCGAGTGGGATGCGGAGAAAAGGGAACGGAAAGATTATGAAGAAAACATCCTCCAGTAGGCGAACGAGCCGCCTGGAAATGCGGCGGGTGTATCGCTTTGACTACCGCCGGGCCCACACCAACCGGTTTGCGCCACTTATGAAAGGCGAGACCGTTGCTGTTGTGCTTGATCCGGACGTGGCCTCGGTGTTCCGATCATCAGAGCCCGTCAACTCCCTCCTCCGGTCACTAATCAAGGCCCTCCCCAAAAACGCCATGACGTAGTGATGGAACGAGAATCCTGCCCATCCTGGGTATCGATGTTAACCAACCGGGTCAACTCTTGGCAGAGTTCGTGCTCGCCATAGGGCGGATCAATCTGCGTTTGTGATTTTCACACAAGGGACAAGTTGTCCCAGTCTGCAAATACTTGCTGGTCCGTCTCTTGCCGAGGAATAACCTCCCGGAGACGAAGCTGGGGAGTCCGCCATGCCGAAGAATAAAAATGGTAAGCAAAAAATGTCACGCCGGAAGTTCCTGAAAACGGCAAGCGGCGCCGTTGCGGTAGGCCTGTTGGCGAAGCATGCCCCTCGCGCTAAGGCATCCGCGACAAAAAGTCAATCGCTGGGGCCAGGACAGGTGGAGATCAAGCTCAATGTGAACGGCAAGGACCGTGTCCTGAAGGTGGAGCCGCGCGTCACCCTGGTGGAGGCTCTGCGCGAGCGGCTGGGCCTGACGGGGACGAAGCGTACCTGCGACCATGGGGAGTGCGGGGCGTGCACGGTGTTGCTGGACGGGCGCGCCGTCTGCTCCTGCATGACACTTGCCGTGAACGCCCAAGGTAAGAAGATCATTACCATTGAGGGCCTGGCGCAGGGGAAGCTGCTGGCGCGTCTCCAGAAAGCCTTTGTCCAGCATGGGGCCATGCAGTGCGGTTTCTGCACTTCCGGGATGATCATGTCGCTCCAAGCGCTTTTGGATCAGCACCCGAAGGCAACATCCGCGCAGATTCGGACGGCCATCGCCGGCAACTATTGCCGGTGTGGCGCCTTGCCCAACATTTTGAAGGCTGCCAACGCCGTGGCGAGGGCCTAGGCGCCGCCCCCGGGGACCGGGGCCTTGCGGCACCGGGCCTGCGGGCCAGAGGCGGAGAGAGTTATCCGCAGGAGGTACGACGATGAGTCCATACGGTAGAGCCGGAAGAGGCGCACAGGCGCCCCCGCCCCAGGACGTCAAAAAGAAAAAGCTCAAGGCCAAGGTGGGACTGGCGCAAAAACCCCAGATGGTGGAGATCGAGGTCCCCGAGATTGAACTTCCCGTTTGGGACCTGGACGCCAAGCTGAAGATCGTGGGCAAAGCCGCGCCGCGCATCGAGGGTTCGGAAAAGGTAACGGGGCAGGCCAAGTACACCCTCGACTACACCCCCCTCGACCTTCCGGGCCTGCTCTACGCCGAGGTTCTGCGCAGCCCCTACGCCCACGCGCGGGTCACGAGCATCGACGCCTCGCGGGCCGCGGCGCTCGACGGAGTGAAGGCGGTGATGCTGATCGCCAAGGGGGCGGGATTTGACGCCTCGAACGCCCTCCTGGACGTGGTGGCGGAGGGTCCCGTCCTGCACCCGGCGGATCGCGAAGTGATTGCCGAGGGCGAAGAAGTGGCGGTGGTGGCGGCAGTGTCCGAGGCGATTGCCGAAGATGCGCTCGAATTGATCGACGTGAAGTACGAACGGCTTTCGCACGTGGTGGATTACGAGGACGCGCGCAAGCCGAACGCCCCTCTCGTCCATCCCGGCACGTCGAGCAACGTGATTCCGGCAGATCCCAGCACGGCGGGCGACATTGCCAAGGGCTTCGCGGAAGCGGACGTGACCATTGAGCGCAACCTGCGCGTTCCGGTGCTGCTCCACAACTGCGCGGAGCCTCACGCCGCCGTGGCCAGGTGGGAAGGCCCGAAGCTTACCGTGTGGGCCTCCACCCAAGGCATCAACGACTTCCGCGATGACCTGGCCAAGGCTTTCAAGATGGATAAGGCGGACATCCGCGTCATCACCCAGCACATGGGCGGCGGATTCGGCAGCAAATTCGGAATGCAGAATTACGGCGCCCTGGCGGCGCTGATGGCCCGCCAGGCAAAGGCTCCCGTAAAGCTCGCCTACGATCGCCACGAGGAGAACCAGGTGGGGGGAAATCGCCCCAACGCCACCATGTGGATCAAAATCGGTGCCAAAAAGGATGGCACGCTCACCGCCCTGCAATGCCGCGCCTACGGAACCGCCGGGGTGGGGCGTGATGCGGCGGTTACGAATGTCATGGGGATCGTCTATAAGTGCCCGAACCGCAAGCTGGAGGATAGCGACGTGTATACGAACGCGGGCACGGGCCTGCCCATGCGCGCGCCGGGTTTTCCGCAGGGGTCCTTTGCCATCGAGTCGGCGATGGACGACCTGGCGGACGAGCTGAAGATGGATCCCCTGGAGTTGCGCCGGAAGAATATGGTGGATCTTCCCCTTCTCGCGCTCGACGAGATGTACACCATTGGAGCGGAAAAGATCGGCTGGAGCCGGCGCGCGGGGATGGGTCCGAAAATGGATTCGCCCATCAAGCGTGGCATCGGCATGGGCACGGCGGTGTGGCCAAACTACTCAGGACCTCCGGCGGTCAGCCGCGTCACCATCGCGCCGGATGGCTCGGTCGAGTCCGCCATGGCCGTACAGGATCTCGGTACGGGTACGTGGTCGATAATGGCCATGGTGACGGCGGAGGAGTTGGGCATCCCGCTGGAAGCGGTGAAGGTCACTTTGGGTGACACCCGCCTGGAACTGAACGCCCCGGCCAGCGGCGGCAGCGTGACGGCCCTCTCCATCACGCCGGCCATTCGCTTGGCGGCCGCCGACGCGAGGCGGAAGCTCTTTGACAAGGTCGCGCCCGCTTTCCAAGCCAAGCCTGAAGACTTGGTGTGTGAAGACGGCAAGATTTCCGTCAGGGGCCGCCCGGGGCCGGCGCTCACCTGGAAGGAAGCCACCGCCAAGCTGAGCGCTCCGGTATCCGGCCACGGCGAGCGGCTGCCGAACGTGGAACCCTACGGGGGGCTTCCCCTCTGGGGCGCGCAATTCGCTGAAGTCGAGGTGGATACTGAGACCGGCCTGGTACGTGTGGTCAAAGTCGTGGCCGTCCACGAGGCGGGACGGGTGATCAATCCCGCCACGTTTGAGGCCCAGATCCACGGCGGCGTCATGATGGGCCTGGGACTGGCGCTGCTCGAAAAACGCTTCATGGATAAGCCCGAGGGCCGCGTTATTAATCCCAACCTGGAAGATTACAAGATGATCGGGCCTGAGGAACTGCCCGAAATCGAAACGGTGATCGTGGAACCCATTACCCCCATGAATAACGTGGGCGGCAAGGGCATCGGCGAACCCTGCACCGTGCCCACGGCCGCAGCGGTGGCCAATGCCGTCGCTCACGCCTTGGGAGTGCGCGTCGCCGAGCTGCCACTTACTCCGGACCGCATCCTGGATGCGCTGGCCGCAAAGAAGGAGGCCTGACATGAAGCAGTTTCTCCTGGAGAATCCCACCAGCCTCAAGGAGGCCGTGGAGCTATTGGGCACGGACCCGGCGCAGGCGCAACCTCTGGCGGGGGGCATGGACCTGCTGGGGCGCATGAAGAAGCGCATCGATACCCCGGCCCGGGTGGTGAACCTGCAATCCATCCCGGGGCTCGCGAGCATACGGGAAAACGCCGACGGCGTGAGCCTGGGCGCGCTCGTGACGCTTTCCGACCTTGCCGGGAATCCCATTGTACAGGCCAAATACCGCGCGGTAGCGGAAGCGGCGAAGTCCGTGGGCTCCGTGCAAATCCGCAATGCGGGCACTTTGGGAGGCAATCTGTGCCAGCGGCCGCGCTGCTGGTATTTCCGCCACCGGGACTATGTCTGCCTGCAGAAAAACGGTTCGGAGTGCTACGGGCAGGCGGGGGAGAGCCGCTACCACGCCATCCTGGGCGGAGGTCCCTGCTTCTTCGCACACCCATCCGACCTGGCGCCGGCGCTCATCGCTTTTGATGCCAAGGTTCGCGTCGTCGGCCCGCTGGGCGGGCGCACCGTTCCACTGGAATCGATCTATTGCCTGCCCGCCGTGAAAATGGGATACGGACTTAATTTGGCGCCGGGAGAAATCCTGGCGGAAGTCCTGCTGCCATCCCCGCACGCGGGAACGCGCAGCACCTACCTGAAATTCAAGGAAAAACCCTCGTTTGATTTCTCCATAGCGGGCGTGGCCGCGGTGGTGGCGCTGGAAAACGGCAAAGTGGTTCACGCGCGCCTGGCGCTCTCCGGCGTGGCGCCCGTCCCCTGGCACGCCACGGAAGCCGAAAAGGCGCTGCTCGGGACCAAGCTGGACGAACCGCGCGCCCGCCAAGTGGCGGACCTGGTAGTTCAGGACAACATGCCACTCGCGGACAATGGTTACAAGGTTCCCCTTACCCGCACTCTGGTCCGTCGCGCTTTGGTCAGCTTGCTTGCCTAGGCGCCAGGGTGGCGATCGGCGGGCCGCTGGCCAAAACGGCGCTCAATCCGGCCCGCGATTTGGGGCCCACGCCAGCTCGGCTACCTGACAGGGTGGGGACACGTCACCCCGTCCGGCCCGCCTGCGGCGCTTCATGGCCAAATCGGCACTGTAGCGGCCTGCTCCCCTTAGTGACAAAATGTCTGTGGCGCGGACGGGCACGGAAGGGGGCCGATGCGCGCGCATGGTCGTGTCAAACCCGTTATCCCTGCGAAGCTTGATTTGGCACGCTCAATCTGTAATGCTCCAAGGAAGTTGCCAGTAGTCAGTCGTCAGTTGTCAGTCAAGGCAGTGGATCGGATCGCCGACGGCGCTTGATCAATGATGGCAGGCTGAGCAAGACTGATGACTGACGACTGAGAACTGATAACTCATTTTCCCGTCGAGGTTGCACCGTGGCCTATCGAGACCTGCGTGAATTCCTGGCCCGCCTGGAGCGCGAGGGCGAGTTGAAGCGCATCGCGGCGGAAGTCGACGTCGATCTGGAAATCACCGAGATCACGGACCGCGTTTCAAAAGCCTGCGGGCCGGCTTTGTGGTTTGAGAAACCCCGCTCGGCGCGCGAGGGCGTGAACTACGCCATGCCGCTGCTCATCAACCTGCTGGGCTCGCGACGGCGGTTGGAAATGGCGCTCGACGTGGCCTCACTCGATGACGTGACACGCCGCATGGAAGAATTGCTCGAGATGAAACCGCCGGAAGGTTTCATCGACAAGGTCAAGTTGCTGCCCAAGCTCTCGGAACTGGGATCGTTCTTCCCCAAGAATGTGCGCGGCGGCCCGGTGAAGGAGGTCATCGAGCGGGAGAACCCCTCGCTCGCGCGCCTGCCCATCATGAAGTGCTGGCCGCAGGATGGCGGGCGGTTCATCACCTTTCCCATGGTGATTACGCGCAGCCCCAAAAACGGCCGCCGCAACGTGGGCTGTTACCGCATGCAGGTGTACGATGAGCGGACCACGGGAATGCACTGGCAGGTGCACAAGGGCGGCGCCGAGCACTTCCGCTGGCTCGAACGCCAGGGTAAAGGCCGCCGCATGGACGTGGCCGTGGCGATTGGCGCCGACCCCGCCACCATGCTCTCCGGCGTGTTGCCGCTCCCCGAGGACCTGGACGAATTCCTTTTCGCCGGCTTTCTGCGCCAGGTACCCGTGGAACTGGTGAAGTGCGAGACGGTGGACCTGGAGGTTCCCGCTCACGCGGAAATCGTGCTGGAAGGTTACGTAGACCTTGATGACATTCGCCCCGAAGGACCCTTCGGCGACCACACGGGTTATTACTCGCTGGAAGACAAGTTCCCGGCGTTTCACATTACCTGCATCACCCGGAGGCGCGACCCGATCTATGTTTCCACCGTCGTGGGCCGGCCGCCCATGGAAGATTATTGGATGGGCTATGCGGTCGAGCGCCTCTTCCTGCCCCTGATGCGCAAACAACTGCCGGAAGTGGTGGATGTGCATATGCCCGCGGAGGGCGTCTTTCACAATTTGTTAATCGTGGCCATTCGCAAAAGTTACCCCGGCCACGCCCGTAAGGTCATGAACGCCATCTGGGGATTGCCCGGCGCCATGTTCACGAAGTGCATCGTGGTGGTGGACCACGACGTGAACGTGCAGGACACGGCCGAAGTCGCCTGGAAAGCCCTAAACCACATCGACCCCGAACGCGATATTCAGTTCATGCTGGGCCCCGTGGATCAGCTTGAACACGCTTCGCGCCTGCCCAACTTCGGGTCCAAGATGGGAATCGACGCCACGCGCAAATGGCCCACCGAAGGCTTTGCCCGTCCCTGGCCGGACGAAATTGTTATGAGCCCAGAGGTGAAGAAAAAGGTGGACGCCTTGTGGGTCAGCCTGGGACTGGGCAAGCGTCCCTGAGGCCGTGGGGTCTATTCCAACTCAAGCCTGTTCAAATCAATCTTTCCCTCGGGGGCTAAGATAAAAGGTGGGTGAGGGGCCGACAAGGCAGAGCCTTTTCGCGGAGCAGGGGGCGGAGCCCAAAACTACGCGGGTAGTTGTGCCGGTCCCAGCGAGCAGAAAGATACGACTCCGCTATTTCACGGCCGGGGCGGCGAAGGCGGGCGCGGCTTGGAACCTCTCCGCCTGCGTCGAAGGGGAGGAGAATCTCGACTCCAGGTAAGTGACGGGAATATCGTAAAGCAGGGTCCGGGGCGAGTGCCGCAGGCTGTCGTGAATAAAGCAGACATGGGTGCACCAGCACTGGTCCTGCACGATGGCTCCCAATTCCTCCTGACGTTGCTGCGCCTGCCAGAATTTTCCGAAGTCGCAATCGTAATCGCGCAGGTTGGCCAGCTTGCCCCGCAGTTCGCAGGCGCGCACGTCGCCGTTAAAGTCGATGACGATGGAGGTGTCGCCCGCAGTGCAAGGCATGGGCCAGGCGGAGGGGGCGGCTGCGTTCTGAAGCTGGACCTGGTTGTGCAACGCCAGGGTGCCCTGGTAATAGGCCTGGGCGATTTTCCCCGCCATGCCGCCGCGACGCCGCCGGACGCGCTCAGCATAGTAGTCGTAGACGGCTTGCAGGTCCTTGTAAAGGGCGGCGAGGCGATGGGTGGGGAGCTGCATTAAGGTGGCATCCTTGGCGTCGCCGCGAATGATATTGAAATAGTGACCGTCCACGGCGCAATGGGTCTTGACAAACTCAGCGATCGCCATCACCTGGTCAAAATTCTCCGAGCAAATCACGGTGTTGATGTTGACCCGCAACTGTGGGGACTTCGAGCGGCTGGGTTGGAGCGCGTCGAGGGTCTCCAGCGTCCGGGCGAAGTTTCCTGGGACGGCACGAAGAGAGTCCTGCACAGCCCCGAGGCCGTCCAGGGCCACGTTCACGTCGAGTTGGAGAGCAGGGTTCTCCTCGCAAATCCGCTCGACCCACTCGGCCGTGCGGTCCGGCAGCAGGCCATTGGTCGGGAGGTTCACCCAACGCACACCGTTATGGGTGTGAAAGAGGTGGATAATGTCGGTCAGGTCGCGCCGCAGCATGGGCTCACCTCCCGACAACCAGAGGTCGCTGAAGGCGGGCATGCTGAAGGCAAGCCTGCGGATCTCATCCCAGGACAGGTCGCCGCGCTGGTTCAGTTCCTGCCAGTAGAAGCAAGTTCGGCACTTGGCGTTGCAGAGGGAAGTGACGAAAAAAATCACCGTTCCCAGGTGTTTCTTCCAGCCCAGGGAATGGTAAATCTTCACGAATTCAGAATTCCCAAGGGTGCCCATTCAGTCCAACCTAGCTCCAATGGGACAAATTGTAGCAGATTCTTTCTGCTCGTGCAGGCGGGAGAGAGCGGGCTTGAAGGGCCCCTCCTTGAGTCCAGGGCATCCTGCGGCTCGTTAACCCCGAGTTATTGGTCCTCCGGCTCAGGCCGTCGGCTAGGAGTTTGGGGAGGGATATCGCCGCTTCCCACCGCCAGAAATCGTGTGTTTTGACCCAAGAGCGGAGCCACAGGATTTGATTTAGAGCAAAAAGCCTAACCCTGTTTTCGAGACACTCCATCCTGGCTGACAAAAGTACCTGCGCTGCAAAACTCACCCCTTGTGAGCGTCAGCAACAATAAGTCAGCGCCCTGATCTCCATGATGTGGTTTTATTCATCAATATACCTCGGATGTGTCCAAATCTGTCCCCATCGGGCGTGGGTATGCCGCCCATTTTCACTGGCTTTCTTGTGAACCGACGAGACGCAGACAATAATACTCCCGCCTAGGTCGTTGGCCCCCGCCTTGCATGATGGTTTGCCTTGTCGTGTGTTGTGGGGGTGTAGACTTTTGAGGATTTTCATCACGCCCGCATACGTTGAGTCAGGCTGTTCTCCTTCTTTCATTTTCCCACTCAGCAGAATCTCCCGGAACTCTCGTCAATCTTCGCCTGAGAAGCAGGGGAGGGAATCCGCATGGCGGTAAAGGCCCTGGTTAAGTACGAAGTCGAACGCGACCCGACGTTTGCCAAGTGGGTGACCGGCGTGATCGGAGGGGAGCGCATTCGCAACTGCATCCAGTGTGGACTGTGCAGCGCGAGTTGCCCGCTTTCCCCTTACATGGACTTTACCCCGCGGCGCTTGATCCACATGGCTCGCGAGGGTTTCAAGCGGGATGTGCTGGAAAGCTTCACCATCTGGCTCTGCACGAGCTGTTATTCCTGCACGGTGGAGTGCCCGCGGCGCATCCGAGTGACCGACGTGATGTACGCGCTCAAGAGGCGGGCCATCGAAGATGGCGTTTATCCCAAGCGTTTCCCCATCCCCGTCCTGGCCAGCGAATTCGGCGGGATGATCCGGAGGAATGGCCGGGTGACGGAGTCATGGCTGGTCACGCGCGTCTTCTTGAAGACCGCCATCCTCAGGTTGATCGGGATGACCAAGCTGGGGACCAAGCTCTTCCTGACCGGGCGCATGGGGATGGTGCCCGAGACCATCCATGGCCGCAAGCAACTTCAGACCCTGCTGGATACGGTGGAAGCGCACAAGAAGGAGGTGGCGGCATGAAGCGATACCTCTATTACCCCGGGTGCTCATTGCGAGGGACAGGCAAGGCCTACGAAGAATCGCTGCTGGCGGTCTTCAAGGCGCTGAATGTCGAACTGGAAGAACTGGAGGATTGGAATTGCTGTGGCGCCACGGCGTACATGTCCATTGACGAGGTGAGTTCATTTGCTCTGGCCGGCCGCAACCTCGCCATCGCCGAAAAGAAAAACCTTGACCTGCTGGCTCCGTGCAGTGCCTGCTTCCTGGTTCTGAACAAGGCCCAGCGGTACATCAAGGAATATCCCAAGGTAGCCGAAACGCTCGAACACGGCTTCAAAGCGGCCGGCTTGGAATACCACGGCACCGCCAAGGTCCGCCATCCCCTCGACGTGCTCATCAATGACGTGGGGATGGACAAGATCAAAGCGTGTATCAAGACTCCGTTGACCGGCCTCAAGGTGGCGCCCTACTACGGCTGCCAGATCGTGCGTCCCTACGCGACTTTCGACCTCATGTATTACCCCGTCACCATGGACAAACTCCTCCGGACGGTGGGGGCGGAGGTGGTGGACTACCCCCTGAAGACGCGTTGCTGCGGGGGAAGTCAAAAGGGTACGCTCCCGGAAGTCGGTCTCTCGCTCATCCACATTCTCTTAAAGGAAGCGCGCCGTCGCGAAGCGCATATCGTTTCGACCATTTGCCCGCTCTGCCAGTTCAATCTCGACGCGTTTCAGGAGGAAGCGGGCAAGAAGTATGGCGAGATTTCCATGCCGGTGGTTTACTTCACCCAACTGCTCGGCCTGGCCTTCGGCTTCTCGAATAAGGAACTTGGGTTGGAACGCAATATCGTGGCGGCAAAACAGGTACTGGCGAAATTTGCGCCGGCGGCGTAGGAAGTTGTCGGTCATCAGTTATCAGTTTTCAGTGCGATCCCGATGGGTTGTGCTTGCTGACCACTGACCACTGACCACGCACAACGGACCACA
>Ga0335069_10010050_pt1 | contig 13437 bp, 14 predicted proteins | sample Lox_Sample_11_FD_206714 | JGI IMG/M metagenome (GOLD analysis project Ga0335069, IMG submission 206714) | Soil microbial communities from Loxahatchee National Wildlife Refuge, Florida, United States - Lox_Sample_1.1 | ecosystem: Environmental > Terrestrial > Soil > Wetlands | place: USA... | reverse complement strand
GGATCGATTCGAGCGGGATGCCCTTCACTGCCTGGGCGGCCGCGACGCCGAACATGGCGACCTCCGTGGCCGTGTCGAAGCCCAGCCCGAACAGGAATCCCAGAGGGAACATGTGCCAGCTCTTGGTCACCAGCCGGAACAGGGGCCGGAAGAGCCGCGACAACATTCCGCGGTTGTTGAGGAGGATATCGAGATCCTCCTCGATATAGGCACCGCCCGCCCGGACACGGCGATAGCTTTTGTAGATGGAGGCGAAGATCACGATGTTCATCGCGGCTATCGCCAGCAGGAACAGCGAGGATACGGCGGTTCCGATGATGCCGGAGACATTCTGGAAGGCATCGAAGCTGCCGAGCAACGTCGCGGCCACCGCGACCGCGGCCGCCGCTATGATCACGACAGCCGAATGCCCCAAGGCGAAGAAGAAGCCCACGGCAACGGGCCGCTGCCTGGCCTGCATCAGCTTGCGCGTGACGTTGTCGATGGCGGCAATATGGTCGGCATCGACGGCGTGGCGAAGCCCGAGCCCGTAGATGACCAGGGCGACGCCGAGAAGCGCCGGGTTACTGTAGAAGCTGATGCACGCCCACAGCCACGCGCCGAGATTTAGCGCGAGAAGCACGGCGTAGACGGTGATCAGCCTTCCGCGGAGATCGGGTGATGTTTCATCGAAGATGCGCTTGATTGCGACAAGCATTGGACTGCTCCCTGCAGTTGCCGTCTCGTGTCATTGCAGGGAGCCCGCATGGCCCGAAGGCTAAGCGTGAACACCGGGACACCCCGCCCGATGGCTCTGCTCTGACGACCCTGATGGCAGGTCTCCTGGCTTGCAGATGGGTGCCCGACTCCGCCTTCCCGGTTTCCCAGTGGCCTTGTGGAGGGGGCTATCTGCCGACAGTTGCGGGGGCAGCTGTGGACTTGGGTGTCGCCACCCTCACCACATTCCCTTTTGATCCCCGAGGGGAACCATCACCTTGAGGGTAGGCCTGCAGCAATCGTCCGGTCAATGCGGCGATTGTGCGATCACTGCGACTAAATGCGCAGCAAACACCCGATTGACGGAAGACCGCAAACCCGTCAGGCGCCTTTGCTGCGCGGCTTTCCGAGCAGGGCGCGGACGAGCCGCGCCGGTTGCGCCACCATCTTCGGACGCACGAGACGGTCGTCGTAGAGGGCGAAGCGGCGATCGTTCTCCGTGAGGCAGAGATCGATCAGCTCGCGGAAGCTGATGTCGAAGCCCATCGCCTCGCTTCCCTTCATGGTGAAGTTGTCCTGGTCGATCTTGTTGCCGACATGCATGCGGATGCGGAGCTCCACGCCGAGCGCGCCAAGCCGGCGCGCGAACAGGCGCGGCAGCCGCCACGGCGGGCAGCGGGCGCGCTGGTAGGCGAGCCAGTTGGCGAAGAAAAGGTTGTGCCGCACCTCCTCCTGGATGACAGGCTCGAAGACGTCGACCAACTCCATCGGGAAGAAGCCGGAGTTCTTGGCCAGCGTGAACAGGCCGAAGGCGAAGAACGAATCGATGAACTCGCCATAGCCGGTGCGCACGAACATCCATTCGGGGTCGCTCGGCTGCCGGTAGTCGGGCTCGGGGCCGATCTCGATCCCGTAGAAGCGGATCATGTGGGCCAGCACTTCCTTGTGCCGCCGCTCCTCGAAGGCGTTCAGGGCGATAGCTTCGCGGATCAGCGGGTCGTTGCTCACGTCGGCCATCGCCTGCATGCGGACGCCGGCATAGCCCTCGGTCTCGACGGCGAGCCCCCAGATCGGCAGCCCGGTCAGGCGCCTCAGGGCGACGTCGTCGAGCTTCGGCCAGGGAATCACCGCCGGCTTGTATGGGTCGTAGGTGTCGAGCAGCATGCGGCAGAACAGCTCCTTATGCTGCTCCGAGCCGATGCGTGCCTCCCCCGTCGTCGAGCCGACCCATTTCGCCGTGGGGGCGGCCCATGCCGTGATATCTGCCACTTTCTCGCTCCGACTACCTTTCAGTATGGGAGAATGTGCTTCTGCACACGCGCTGAATTGTCCGCGGCAATCACCGATGTCAAGGGACCATTGCAAATATCGGACCCGACCGGCCGCCGTGAGCTGGTCGCCTGGCGCCGGGTAAGGCGCCAGCGGCGAGCGAACGCTCAGGCTCTTGCCGAACCCGCGCCGGTCGGGTGACTTGCGGCCATATCGACCTGGCAGTTCCTCAACCACCGCCGCAACAGAACGCCGCCTCCGGCCAATGCCAACGCGAAGGCGCCGAAACCCAGCAGGCTCGGCAAGTGGAATGGCACGCCGCTCCAGCGGGGATAGATCAGTTCTTCCGTGTTGAAGGGCTCGCCGCTGTATTGGCACAGCTCGAAGGCCGCGCCGGCCCTGATCATATCGGTCTCCATCCTGTCCAGGAGTGAGCGGGCCGTCGCCTTGTCGCCGGGCATGTCGAGCATGCGCTTCAGCACCGCCCTGGTCGCCGCCAGGTAGGCGTGGCTGCATTCGTTGAACGGGCTGGCCTCGTCGCGAATGCTTCCGGGCATCAAGCCCCACATGCAGAGCGTGTACTGGATCTTCGCGAAGTTGAAGAGTCGCCGGAAGTTCTCGTCGGTCGGAAACTGCATCGCCGCGGCATCGAAGATCGCGGCACGATAGTCCGCGACGACGGCCATCTCGCCATGGGTCAGGCTGGGAATGGAGAGGCCGTCGGCCGGGGCCGGGCCGGTGCGGACATAGTGCGCCTGTGCTGCCGGCGACGCCATCGACAGCAGCGCGGCGAAGGCCCACAGACGCAAGCGCACTTTTGTCCGCATCTTGGCCACCTTTGAAGTGGCTTATGCTCTCCCGTAGAGAGACGGCGCCTGCCGCCCGAGGCCGGAGCGGGCAGAGAGGCTGCGCTCGGTGAGAGCCCCGAACAGCAGTCCGATGGTCGTCCACAGGATCAGCTCGATGCCGACCGAGGTGATGCGGAAGCGCCAGAGGACGACGGCCGGGAATCCCTCGGGCACCTCGTTGATGGCCGGCAGCAACAGCTGCACGACCGCGACAATCACGATGAACACGGCGCCCCCGATGAGCGTCGCATTCCAGCCACCGTAGCGGGCGGACAGGCGGCGCCGGAGCGCGAACGACGCCACCATGGCGGCGATCGAGATCAGCATCATCAGGAAGAACGTCCAGCTGCGGAAGGCGATCGTCTCGGGTTCGCCGACCGAGGGCGGGTTGGGCGGATACTTCAGGGCCGGCACCACGACGATCGCGATGAACACCGCCGCCGCCAGGACCGCCGCGGTCCCGCGCGCGCCGAGGTCGCCGATCCGCCCGTAGGCGAAGGCGAACGCCAGTGAGAAGAGGCCGCCGAATGCCGCGCCGTAGACGACCACGCCCGTAAACAAGCCGATTGTGCCCTGCACTTCGCGGGTTACCAGCTCCGGCTCCGCAGGCATGTTCATCGCCTTGTGCATTTGGTCTTCGAAGGCGATGGCGAGATCGACCTGCGGCTCGCCGAAGACCTTGGCGAAGCCGAAGGCCAGCAGGCCAGCGAGGGCGCCGACGATCATGCCGCGGATGAGAAGGGTCCTGACCATGGCCATCTCCTCAATGACAGGGGAAGCCGAGGAGGTGGCGGCCGTCATGCACGAACTCGTGCACGTACATGCCGGGAATGATCGAGGTCGCTCCCTCCTCGACGCCGACGAAATAGATCGCCAGCAGCAGGACGATGCCGAAGACGAGCCAGGGCGCGACGTCACGAAGCGGGATAGGGGCCGGTTGGATCACCGGCTGGAGGGCGATGTCAGCCATCTGATACTCCTTGGGGATCGGGCGTCCCCGGTTGAGAGTTGTGGTCACGAGGCGAAGGTCTGGCTCTCGACCCCAGGGGTCGATCACAGTGGCGCGACCGCGCCGGACTTGCACCGGCTTCCTCGCAACGTGACGATCGAAGACTGTAGGGACGTGCCGCGCCTGTCAAGCGGACGCCGGCGCAGGGGCGTCCGGCCGCGCTTGCCTGAAAAAGTGAGGCAGAGCCTAGGGCGCTCGGTTTTGGTCTTCGGGCAGATGGGAGTTGGAGAAGAAGAACGCCGCCAGTTTCCGTGTCCCGATAACGCGACCCAACTCCCAGAACGCAAAGAACGGGACGAAGGCGACCATGAGCATGAGCACGCGCGCGCCAATCTCATCGGCGCCGATCTCACCGATATCGTGCAGGCCGCCCCAAAGCCCCTGCTCGCGGAACCATCCCTCGACCACGTGCTCGACAATCCCGAACAGCAGCACAAAGATTCCGAAGAGGAGCGATTTGTAGAGGACCGGCACGATCAGCGGCTTGTCTTCGAACCGTCTGGTGAAGCCGAACATCTTGCCGATCAGGACGACCTTGGCGATGATCAGCGCCTCGATCAGGGCGAACCCGTAGTGGAGATAGGTGACGCCGCTCTCCGCCAGGATCAGCCTGCGGTACACCGTGAACGAGCCGAGGAACACCCAGAGATACAGGGCCGTGATCGCGAAGACCCGGAACTCCTCGGCCGCCCGCGCCTTCAGTTCTGCATGCTTCGCAGCCTTCTCGCCTTCCATCGTTTCACTCCGCGGCCGACACTCCCGCCGAGAGCGTCGGACATGGACGCATCCGCGCCGATCTCAGCGGACTAGCGGGCGAAGCCGCGCATCCCGTCGACGACCTGACGGACCTGGTCCATCTGCTGCTCTTGCTCCATGGCGGCGGCCTGGGCTTGGCTTTCTTCGTCGCTCTTGATCTGTCCGATCAAGGTCTCAAGGCGCTGGCGGCGCTGCGACCGGGTCATCGTCCCGCCCTGGATCGCATTCGTCATCGTGATGTCCTCGTTGATGAGCTGTTCGTACTGCCCGGTCAGCGCCGGCTGATTGCCGGCATATTTTCGCACGGCATCGTAGCCGCACTGGCGCCATTCGATCTCGTGCGGTGCCAGCTGGTTTTCCGCCACGGTGACGTTGTTCGGGTCGTAGCCGAAAGTCTTTGTGCACTGTCCGAGATCGGCGACGAGCTGCTGGCGCGCCGCAGCCAGCGGGCTCTGCGCTGGTGCGGTGGAAGTGGAGCTATGGCTTGTGCAGGCAGACAGCGCGGTGGCCATGCCGGAGACAAGAACGATACTGAACAACCGTCGCATGTGAGTATCCTTCCTATTGCGCCGTCAATGCCGGGGCTTCCGGCGTCCGCATGACAGGCGGCGGGTTCCACTTGCCCGTGAGCACGTCGCTCTGGGGGCCGTAGATGCGCATCGTCAGGTTGAAGGGACCCGCCGGGGCTGGAAGCCAGTTCGCCTCCTTGTCCGCGCCCGGACTTGCGTTCTGGAAGTAGATATCGAGCGAACCGTCTCCGTTGTACTTGAACGGCATCCAGCTGCTGACGGCGAAGCGGTTGAGGCTGTTGCCGACCTGGAAGCCGTCCTTGTCGTAGAGCGTGATCGACCAGAACGCGTTCGTCGGCGGCGTCGCGCCCTTGTCGAAATGGATCGTATAGCGATTGGTGCCGTCGAGCGGCTTGCCGCCCTCGTCGCCGAGATTGAGGGGATAAAGCGCATCCTCGGGCAGGTTCGCGCCCAGCCCGAGCTGCGCGACGATGGCGCGCTTCAGGTAGTAGTTGCCGTAGACGCCCATCGTATCGGTGTTCATCGACCAGCCGTTGACGACCCGGGCCAGGGTGGCGACCTTCCACGCCATCAGCTTCTGCGCGTCTTCCGGGGCGCTGGCGAGCCCGCGCTGCACGGCCGGATCGAGCTTGTCGATGTCGAAGTCCTTGCCGGGCTCGATGCCGATCTGCTTCATGCGCGCGACGATCGGCTGGTCCGTGAGGTGGGGCGGGTTCACCTTGAGCAGCTGGGCCGCATAGGCGAAGTACTTGCCCGCCGGCATCGTATCGACCTGGGTCTTCGGCGGGGTCGTCATATCGACGCTGGGATCGATCTTCGCCTCCATGGCCGCCGGCGTCTTGCCCCATTGCGAGAGCGGCGCAATCTTGAGGCCGGCCTGGATCTTGTGCACGGCGTCATAGTCGGACGGACCGTCCGTCTTCGTGCGGCCGATGATCCAGACATAGGGCGTGGGGGCGTCGATGCGCACCACCCCGGCTGGAAGCGTGCCGCTCCACCCCGGCGGAACGAGTGCGTAGTCTGCGGCCTGCGTCCCCGTCGTCCGCCAGCCCGGTGACGCGAAGACATCCGACCACATGTCGAGCATCGGCAGCAGGTAGTAGCGCCCGCTCGTGTCCGGCGCCGATACGATCATCGGCTCCTTCGTCAGGTCCAGCCAGGCGACGGAATAGAGAGTATCGAAGTTCGGGCGGACGACGGCCTTCATCTCTGCCGGCGGATAGGCCGGGACGTTGGCAAACATGTTCATCGGCCCGAAGCCGAACTTCTTACCGGGCTCGATGTTGGTCATCTGCCTGCGCGTCACGTCCATCGTCACCAGCGAATAGAAATAGACGTAGGCGTCCACGCCGATGGCGTGGGCTTCTTCCTCGCTCACCGACTGGGCAGAAGCTGGCGCAACGCCGAAAAGTGCGCAGCCAACGACTGCGGCGACCAAGAGCCGCAGAAAAGCCGTCGCTCGAATCCGCATGAAACCCGTCCTCCCCAATCCGCTCCGCTCTTGCGTATTTCAAAAGCAGATGCCCATCCTTGATGTTGGTCAATGCAACGAGTGGACGTTCGCAGTCTTGTCTTTTCGCGCCAAGCTGGGCGGCAAGGTCAGACGGGTTGGCGCGCGATGACAAGAATTCCTAGCGCCCTCCGATCAGGATGGTGGTTCAGAACGCTTCGAAATCGATCTGGGGAGGATGAGATGACGAGCGACTCTGCGTCGCGCATGATTGAGCTGGGGCGCCGGCGATTACTGCCCGCGGTTGCCTTGACATTGGCGGTCGGCCTCTGGTGGGCGCCCGCCCGCGCCGCCGGTGACGATTCCCTGCAGATCCTGAAGAAAATGTCGGACTACCTGGCGAGCCAGAAGACCGTGTCCGTGGTCTTCGATACCGATATCGAGGTCATCACGTCGGATCTGGAGAAGATCCAGTTCGCCAGCTCCACGGAGCTCGAAATGAGCCGGCCGGACAAGCTGCATGTCCACCGCGTCGGCGGCTACGCCGACGTGGAGCTTGTCTATGACGGCAAGACCCTCAGCCTTTTCGGCAAGCACATCAACAGCTTCACGCAAGTGGCCGATGCCGGCACCATCGATCAGCTGGCCGATCACCTGACGACGAACTACGGCATGGCGGCGCCGGGCGCCGATCTCCTCCGTTCCGACGTGTACGACGCGCTGGCCGCCGATGTGCTGGTGGCCAAGCATATCGGCCGCGGCGTGATCAATGGCGTCGAATGCGAGCACCTCGCATTCCGCAATCACGACACCGACTGGCAGATCTGGATCGAGGTCGGCGATCGCCCGGTCCCCTGGAAATTCGTCATCACCAGCAAGACGGTGGCGCAAGCGCCGCAATACACCCTTCGCATGCGGGAGTGGAAGACAGGCGTGCCGCCGGCCGCTGATGCATTCGAGTTCAAGCCGCCGCAGGGCGCCACGAAGGTTGCGTTCGAGTCCCTGCAGGGGATCGACGAAGTGCCGCCAGGTGTGGCTCCGGGAGCAAACCAATGACCAGCATTGCAAGCACCGTCTCGCGTTCCCTGATCGCCGCTGTCGCCGGCGCTGGAGCCCTATTCTGGAGTGGCGAAGTCTCGCTGCAGCGACAAGTCTCACTGATCTCGACGGCGCAAGCCGTGATCGGGCGTCCCCTGACCCCCCTCAGCTATGCCGGCGTGGCGCGGCGGACAACCCGGCGTGAATTCGCCGTAGGGGCAGCTGTCGCGGCACCCCTCGTGGTGGCGCCCCGGCCGGGCTGCATGCAATCGGTGAATGCCTACGGGCAGATCACCTACCTTTGTCCGTAGGGAGATAGATAGGGCGAGTCGAGGGCCCGATGAGCGCGTGGGCCGTCGCTTCGATCGTGTTCGCGTGCGTCTACGGAGGCGCCATCCTCGGCATGCTGCTGCGTCGTTCTCTGCCCGAGCATCATCTCGATGAGCGCTCGAAGGACGTTGTACGCCTCGGTATGGGCCTGATTGCGACGATGACGGCTCTCGTCCTCGGCCTCCTCGTTGCCTCGGCAAAAGGCGCCTACGACGAGCAGGCCAGCGGTCTCGATCACATTGCCGCCAACCTTGTGCTGCTCGACAGCCAGCTTGCGCAATACGGACCACAGGCGCAGGACGCGCGCGATGCGCTCCGGCTCACCGTCGCCGACGCGGTTGAACGGATTTGGCCCAGCAGCGAGGCGCAGGCGTCGACGCTGGCCGCGCCCGGAGCCAGGGCGCAGGGTCGGACCCTCTACAGCAAGATACAGGAGCTCTCGCCGGAGAACGATATGCAGCGACGGCTGCAATCGGCGGCGCTGCAGGGCGCCATGGAGTTGGGGCAGGCACGGTGGCTGCTGGTGGCGCAGTCCCAGAGCAGCTCGGTGCCGACGCCGTTCCTGGTCATCCTGGTGTTCTGGCTCGCCATTCTTTTTGTCAGCTTCGGGCTCTTCGCGCCTGCCAACACCACCGTTCTCTCGACCTTATTCCTATGTGCCGTTTCGGTGGCGGGGGCCATCTTCCTCGTTCTGGAGCTGGCGAACCCCTACCAGGGGCTGCTCCGCGTTTCGAGCGCCCCGCTGCGCAGCGCCCTCGCGCTGCTCGGACAGTAACCTTGCCGCGCTAGTAGTTTGGCGGAGTCTTTTCCCAGTGGTAGCCGGCTTTGCCGAGCTTGTAGCCGAGGTCGAACAAGGCCTGCATGTAGTGCTGCTCGAACGGCTCCGTGAGCGGCACATCGAACGTCGGGGGAATATAGGCAAGGTTGAAATCCACCCCGTCGCGCTGGGCCGTCGCATAGATCCGATAGAGATCGCCCACGCCCTGATTTTGAATCAGTGACGATATCGCCCGGGAGGCGATGCTGAATGTCTGGCGCTTGGTGTCGGCCCAGTCCGGATCGAGGCGACCATTGCGGATGATGAAGACGCGCCGTTCGCGCTCGACGCCCGCTTGACTCGAGATCTGCGCCACGTGGAGCGATGGCGGATAGACGAACACCTGCGCGCTGGCGCCGCCGTCCACGTGCATCTCCTGGTAGTGTTTGCCGTCCACCTCCACGTCGATCATCGTGGGAGGGAACGCCCCCGGGATGGCTGCGGACGCGACGAGGATGCTGTGAACCAGCTGCAGCGCCTGCGGACTGCCGCTCGAGGCGATCTTGCCGATATTCCAGATGACGGGTCGTCTGGCATCGATGTTCGTCGTTCCGATGAGAAGAATACGACCCTTGGCATACTCGGCGGCGATCGCCTTCAGCATGTCGGAGGTGACGTATTTCGCCACCAGGCGTCGGAGGGGAGCGTTGTCCGCGAGCGCATCTTCGAGGAAGCCCGCCAGCATGCCGCGATCTTCCAGCACGTCCTTGCCGCTGATGGTGGTGTAGACCTCCTTCAGCTGCTGATCGTAAGCGGGGCCGAGAAAAGCGAACGGAGCGATCAGGGCGCCCGTGCTGATGCCCGTGACGAGCTTGAACTCCGGCCTGGTGCCGGTCTCGGTCCAGCCGACCAGAAGCCCGGCGCCGAAGGCGCCATCCTCGCCGCCGCCGGAGACGGCCAGATAGTTGGCGGGCGGCAACGGACCCTTGTTGCCCGCTGCGGCGAACAACTCTGCCTCCCGCTTGTAGGCATCGATGCCATCCTGCTCCATCAACGACAGATCTTCTTTCTGCCAGTAGCGGATGCCGGTCATGCCATCGACGACTGCCGCCGCCTGCTGGTCCTTGGGGACCGCCGCCAGCCGCGCCGGAGTCGAGCAACCCAGAAGCGGCCAGCTCATCGTCGCAACGGCAAGCACCGCAATCCAACTCAGGAATGGCCGATGGCCCATGTGGTAGCCCCCACTGGAGATTTTTGCGGATCGGTTTGCTCCGACCGGTTCGTCAGAAACGGAACGTGGCGCCAATGATGGGGCCGTGCAGGGCCGCATCGAAACGGAAGTTGCCGCTTTCGTAGTCGACGGCGAGATAGCGATAGCCGGCCGCCAGCGTCACCCAATCGGCCAGCTGGTACTGCAGCGTGCCCATCAGCTGCCAGTCGACCCGCGCGGCGCCGGAACCGACGTCTCCCTCGGCCTGGAGGGCGAAGCCGCCGCCGAGATTGATCCGGCCGTTCAGACCGACGATGGGATCGACCCAGGTCTTGCCGCCGCTGCGTTGCCGGACGGCGAACGGTCCGACGAGGGTTCCCGTCGCATCCACATTCCAGAGCCGTGCTCCCGCGAGCAGCGCCGCAAAGCCATACTTGTTGTCGATGAATCGATAGGAACCGCCGAGGGTCCAGATGATCGTGTCGAGTTTCGAATCGACTGTCGCCGACAGCGGGCCTCTCGTATGAGAGTTTTCGTCCTCCAAGCCGAGAAATATGAAGTCGGTGAAGGCCGCAAAGCGGTCATAGCGGACCTCCCCGACGAACATGACCGGCGGCGGCATCCAGTCGATGCTCTTGAAGATCTCGGAGAAGCTGATGTCGACGTCGACGGACGGGAGGTTCTGGTTGATGCCGATCTTGCCGTCCAGCCCGGCGAACCAGAGGTAAGGACTGGCGCTGAACGACCAGGGCGATGGAACGGCCGGAACCGTGCCGTTCTGTGGCTGTGTGCCCTGCGAGGGCGACGACGGCGCCGGCGCGCTTTGCGCGGAGGCATCCTGCAGGCTTGCAAACAGGCAGAGTGCTCCGACCACCAACCCCCATACGCGCCGTCGACTCATTATTGCATCCCCAGGATTCTATCCCTACCGTCGAGGTCCTCGAAATCAGCCGTCAAGAGCATGAAAAGATGTGAATTTCCTTTGCATGCAACATGGCGCAACCACCGCAATGTTGACCTTTAGGCCAATAGACCGGACCGGTCCCCGCTGCTACAGTCCACCAAAATAAGGAGCGCGATCTTGTCAGATCGCGCCAACGGGGAACTTGGCGTCGGGGTTCTGCAGTGTCTGAGCGTTTCGACCAGTCCGTGGAAGCGGATGGGGACGATCTGGTGCGGTCCGGTGGTGGTCGTCGGCACTCGCTTATGGGGGGCGCCGAGACTGCCGGGCGCCCTGTCACACCACCTTACATCCCTCTCGTCCGCAGCATGACGATCGAGCGCATGCCCGAGCTGCTGGACCGCATGAACGTTCGGTTCGACCGTTTGCTCAGGCAGGCGGGGCTTCCGGAGATCCGCCTCGACGAGAACACGAGCTTCCTTCCCTTGCGCGACGTCCTGGCGATTGCCGACGGCGCAGCCCGCGCTACGGGGATCGAGCATTTCTCCCTTATGCTGGCGGCTGCGGGAGGGCTGGATGCGCTTGGCGACTATGGTACCTACATAAAGTCGGCGCCGACTCTGCTCGGCGCGATGCAGAGGGCGGGTCGCTACATCAGCTGGCATACGCTGGGCGCGCAGCTTTCGCTGCGGTCGGAAGGGCCGCTGTGCGTATGGCGCTATGATCTTCCGCTTTCCATCCGGGAGAACCGGCAGCACGGCTATCCGTTTGCGCTGGTCCACATGCGCGAGATCGTGCGCCTCGCGGCCGGACGGCACTGGCTTCCGCGCGAGCTTCGTCTGGAGCAGCCGCCGTCGGCCAGCTATCGCCGCGCCCTGGTCGAGGAATTCGGACCGCGTATCCGCTGCGAGGCGGGAGAAAACGCTCTCGTCCTCGACAAGGCGCTGCTCGGAATGCCGCTCGCCGGTTCGCGGACGAATCCGGCCGCGCCGTCCTGCGATGCCGCCGCTGTCGCGCTGGCCTCCGGCACGCCGTCGGCGGAATTCATCAAATCGTTGCGCCTGCTGATACGGTCGTATCTTCCGGCGGGTTACCCGCGTGCGGCGCGTCTCGCTCGAGACAGCGGCCTGTCACTCCGCAGCTTCCAGCGGGCGCTTGCGCTGGCCGGGTACAGCTTCTCCGAAATCGTCGATCAGGTTCGCTTCGAGATGGCGACCGAGATGATGCAGCGGGCCGGCACCCGCCTCATCGATGTCTGCCTCGAGCTGGGCTATTCCGACGCCGCCAACTTCACCCGCGCCTTCAGGCGCTGGACCGGCACGGCGCCGCGCGCTTACCGCTCCCTCTCGCAGGAACGGGAGCCGTCCCGGCCCTGACGTGCCCGGGTGGATCAGGTGCTCTTCAGATGCTCCTGGAGGCGCGGCATCAGCTCGACGAGGTTGCAGGGGCGCCAGCGGCTGTCGAGCTGCCATTTGAGAATATCGTCCCAGCCGTCGCGGCAGGCGCCGGGCGAGCCGGGCAGGGCGAAGAGGTAGGTGCCGCCGGCGACGCCGCCCGTGGCCCGGCTCTGGATCGTCGAGGTCTTGACCTTCTGGTAGCTCAGCATGCGGAACAGCTCGCCGAAGCCCTCGATCTCCTTCTCGTAGACCTGGCGGAAAGCCTCGGGCGTCACGTCGCGCCCGGTGACACCGGTGCCGCCGGTCGAGATCACCACGTCGATGGCGGGGTCGGCGATCCAGGCCTTGAGCTGCCCCGTGATCGCCGCGACGTCGTCGCGCACGATGGCGCGGGCCGCCACCCGGTGGCCGTCGCGGACGATCAGCTCGGCCAGCGTGCGGCCGGACTTGTCGTCGGCCTCGCTGCGCGTGTCGGAGACGGTGAGGACGGCGATCGAGACCGGCAGGAACGGCTTGCTGTCGTCAATTGACATAGGCGGCCGAGACACCCGTCTGCTTGGGCTTCTGCGGCCGGCTGTACATCGGCCAGGCGCCCGAGGCAAGGGCGTCCAGCGTCGGCGAGGGCTGCTTGAGCTGCGCCTGGTAGATCCAGTAGTTGGTGAGCACCCGCTCGATATAGCGGCGCGTCTCGCGCGACGGGATGCTCTCGATGAACAGCAGCGGGTCCTTGTCGTAGTCGCGCTCGGCCCGCCATTTCGCCAGGTTGCCCGGCCCGGCGTTGTAGGCCAGCGCCAGCATGAACATGTCGCCCTTGACGTTGGGGTCCTTGAGCAGCGTGGCGACATAGCGCTGCGCCAGCGTCAGGTTCAGCTCGGGATCGAAGAGCGCCAGCTTCTCGGGGTCCACCGGCGTGCCGGAATCCTCGTCCAGCGCGGCGATCGCCTGCGCCGTTGCCGGCATCAGCTGCATCAGGCCGGCGGCGCCCACCGGGCTCTGCGCCCGCGGGTCGAACGCCGATTCCTGCCGCATCAGCGCATAGAGCAGGGCCCGGTCGACCGTGAAGCCGCCGGTCGGCCGCCAGCTCGGCACCGGATACATCGCCGCGTCCAGCCGCACGCCCGCCTTGGCCTCGAGGGCGACGCCGAGGCGGATCGCGACCGAGGGCAGGCGGCCGCGCTGCGCCACCGCCAGGATGGCCGGCGCCAGTACGGCGCTGTCGTCGCCGCCGAGCAGCGCATGCATCTCG
>Ga0335069_10010047_pt1 | contig 13442 bp, 8 predicted proteins | sample Lox_Sample_11_FD_206714 | JGI IMG/M metagenome (GOLD analysis project Ga0335069, IMG submission 206714) | Soil microbial communities from Loxahatchee National Wildlife Refuge, Florida, United States - Lox_Sample_1.1 | ecosystem: Environmental > Terrestrial > Soil > Wetlands | place: USA: Florida... | reverse complement strand
CTCCGTACCATACGTGCGCCCATAGGGTGCTGAGTTTGGTCATGACCTTCTCCTTTAGTTCAGATACGAACGCGAGCAGATGGCCTACGTCCCCCAGCGAGCAAGTCAGCGATATCGTCACGGTTGCCTTCAATGCCAAGTCTTTGTTTTTTCCTGAATGAGACGGCGCGTGCCCTCTTCCCAAGGATCCTGCGTTCAGCGGCGCCGCGCAAGAGCTTGCTGCCTTTGCCCAACCCCGACGGTGGCAAACGGGTACGTCGAGCTTTTCGAGGGAGACCGCCCTGCTACGGCAGCACCGTCTCGCCCATCAGATACCGGTCCACGCCGCGCGCGGCTTGGCGGCCTTCCATGATGGCCCACACCACCAGAGACTGACCGCGTACCATGTCCCCGGCGGCAAAGACACCCGGGATGCTGGTCTGCCGGTTCTCGTCGACCGCCACGTTTCCGCGCGCATCGAGCGCCACGCCCAACTCGGCCAGCATGCCTTCGCGCTCTGGGCCGACAAAGCCCATGGCCAGCAACACCATGTCCGCGGGGATCGTCCGCTGGCTGCCCGGAGCTTCCTCCAGCTTGGGCGGCCGCCCGGGCTGAGGCTGCAAGCGCACGTCGACAATCTCGACGGCGTGCACCTGCTCATCGCCCAGGATGCGCTTGGTTTGCGCCGAGAACACGCGCGGGTCGGCGCCAAACAACGCCGCCGCCTCTTCCTGGCCATAGTCGACCCGGAAAATCTTGGGCCACTGTGGCCACGGGTTGTCGAGCGCGCGCTGATCGGGCGGCCGTGACAGAATCTCGAGCTGCACGACGCTGCGGCAGCCCTGGCGGACCGCCGTACCCACGCAGTCGTTGCCGGTATCGCCGCCACCGATGACCACCACGTGCTTGTCACGGGCCAGGAGCGGGCTGCCCGCCTGGTCCGTGCCGTCGAGCAGACTGCGCGTGCTGGCGGTGAGGTATTCCATGGCGAAGTGAACGCCGCGCAGATTGCGTCCCTCCACCGGCAGATCGCGTGGCTTGCACGCACCTCCGCACAGGACGAACGCGTCGGCGCCGGCGCGCAGCTCGGACACCGAAATGGTCTTGCCCACCTCCACGCCGGTCTGAAGCTGAACACCGGCCTGTTTCAGCAAATCCACGCGTCGGTCGATCAGCCGCTTGTCCAGCTTCATGGCGGGGATGCCGTACATCAGCAGGCCGCCCACCCGGTCCGCGCGCTCGTACACCGTGACCAGGTGGCCGGCGCGATTCAGCTCCTCGGCGCAGGCCAGGCCCGCCGGACCCGAGCCCACCACCGCCACGCGCTTGCCCGTGCGCTCGGCCGGCGGTTGCGCCACCACCCAGCCCTCCTCGAACCCGCGATCGATGATGGCGCGCTCGTTGATCTTGATGGTCACCGGCGGGGCATTGATGCCGAGCACGCACGAGCCTTCGCAGGGGGCGGGGCACACGCGGCCGGTGAACTCGGGGAAGTTGTTGGTCCGGTGCAGCCGATCGAGCGCCGCGCGCCAGCGTCCCTTGTAGATGAGGTCGTTCCACTCGGGGATCAGGTTGTGCAGCGGGCACCCGATGGTGAGGCCGTCGACCAGCGTGCCGGTATGGCAGAAGGGAACGCCGCAGTCCATGCAGCGCGCGCCCTGCTCGCGCATGGTGCCCTCGGGCAGGTGACCGTGGAATTCCCGCCAATCGCTCACCCGCTCGCGCGCCGAGCGGGTCAGTGGCGTGGCCCGCGGATACTCGAGGAAACCAGTCGGCTGTCCCATGGGCTACTTCCCGTGCGCCCGCGCCATATCCTTGGCATTGAGCTGGAAAGCCGCCATCTCGGCCTCCTCGAGCGACAGCCCCTTGTCGTGCATGAGCTTCTGGGCCTCCAGCACCCGCCGGAAGTCGTGCGGGATGACCTTCACGAAGAGAGACCGCCATTGGACCCAGTTGGTCAGCACGTTCTGGGCGCGCAGGCTGCCGGTCAGCTCCGCGTGGCGCCGGATGAGGGCCAGCACCTGCTCGGTCTCTTCCGGATCGTCGAGCGCGGCCAAGCCCACCATTTCCAGATTACAGTTGGACTCCAGTTGGCGCTGCTCATCGAGCACGTAGGCAATGCCGCCCGACATGCCGGCCGCGAAGTTGCGGCCAGTGGGACCGAGAATGAGCACCCGGCCGCCCGTCATGTACTCGCACCCGTGATCGCCCACCCCTTCCACGACCGCGGTGGCGCCGCTGTTGCGCACGCAGAAGCGTTCGCCAACCATCCCGCGAATGTAGGCCTCGCCGCTGGTGGCGCCGTAGAGCGCCACGTTGCCGGCGATCACGTTCTGCGCGGGCACGAAGCTGGCGTCGGCAGCAGGACGAAGGATGAGCTTGCCGCCCGAGAGGCCCTTGCCCAGGTAGTCGTTGGCGTCGCCCTCGAGCACGAAGGTGACCCCCTTGGGCACGAACGCCATGAAGCTCTGTCCGGCCGAGCCCTTGAACAGGATCGAGATGGTGTCGTCGGGCAAGCCCTCGTTGCCAAAGCGGCGCGTGACCTCGCTGCCCAGGCGCGTGCCCACCGTGCGCTGGGTGTTGCGCACCGGCAGAGTCGCTTTGATCTTGCGGCCCGACTCGAGGGCCGGGCGACACATGGGAATGATGGTGGTGTCGTCGTATTCCTCTTCCACCTTGTGGCTCTGCGCGACTTGGCAGCGCCGGCCCACGCTGTCGGGAATGGACGGTTGAAAGAGGATGGGCGAGAGATCCACGCCCTTGGTCTTCCAGTGGTCGACCGCGTGCCGGATGTACAGGCACTCGGTGTGGCCGATCATCTCGTTCATCGTGCGGAAGCCCAACTCGGCCATCAGCTCGCGCACTTCCATGGCCACGAAGCGCATGTAGTGGACCACGTGCTCCGGCTTGCCGCAGAAGCGCTTGCGCAGCTCGGGATCCTGCGTGGCGATCCCGGTCGGACAGGTGTTGAGGTGGCACACGCGCATCATCACGCAGCCCAGGGCCACCAGCGGCGCGGAGGCGAAGCCGAACTCCTCGGCGCCGAGCAACGCGCCCACCACCACGTCGCGGCCGGTCTTGAGCTGGCCGTCGGTTTCGATGGACACCCGACTGCGCAGATCGTTGAGCAGCAGAGTCTGATGCGTCTCGGCCAGGCCCAGCTCCCAGGGGCCGCCCGCGTGCTTGATGCTCGACAGCGGGGACGCGCCCGTGCCGCCGTCGTGCCCGCTGATCAGGATGACGTCCGCCTTGGCCTTGGCCACGCCCGCGGCCACCGTGCCCACGCCGACCTCGGCCACCAGCTTCACGCTGATGCGCGCCTGGTTGTTGGCGCACTTCAAGTCGTGGATGAGCTGGGCCAGATCCTCGATCGAATAGATGTCGTGATGGGGCGGTGGCGAGATCAACCCGACGCCGGGGGTGGAGTGGCGAACCTTGGCGATCCAGGGGTACACCTTGGCGCCCGGGAGCTGGCCGCCCTCGCCGGGCTTCGCGCCCTGGGCCATCTTGATCTGGATCTCGTCGGAGTTGACCAAGTACGCGCTGGTCACGCCAAAGCGACCCGAGGCCACCTGCTTGATGGCGCTCCTCATCGAGTCGCCATTGGGCAAGGCCACCCAGCGCGCCGGGTCCTCGCCACCCTCGCCGGTATTGCTCTTGCCGCCCAGGCGATTCATCGCGATGGCCAGGGTCTCGTGCGCCTCTTTGCTAATCGACCCATAGGACATGGCGCCCGTCTTGAAGCGCTTGACGATCTCCTCGACCGGCTCCACCTCGTCGAGCGGCACGGCGGGGCGCGGGTGGCGCAGCTCCATCAGGCCGCGCAGGGTGGCCAGGTTCTTCGACTGGTCGTTGATGAGCTGCGCGTACCGCTTGTAGATGGGGTAGCTGCCGATGCGCACCGCCATCTGCAGCATGCTGATCGACTCGGGGTTGAAAAGATGGTGCTCGCCTTCGCTCCTGAAGCGGTACTCGCCGCCCGGGTCGAGACCGGTCTGGGGCAGGCTGCGGGTGGGGAATGCCCGATGGTGCTGGCGCCGCACCTCCTCGGCGATGCCGGCCAACTCCAGGCCTCCGATGCGCGAGGACGTGCCCACGAAGTACCGGTCGACCAGCGAGGGATGCAGCCCGATGGCCTCGAACACCTGCGCGCCGTGGTAGCTCTGCACGGTCGAGATCCCCATCTTGGAGATGACCTTCACCAGGCCCTTGCTGACCGCTTTGATGAAATTGCTGCGCGCCTTGGCCGCGTCGACCCTGAGCAGGCCTTCGCGGGCCAGGTCTTCGATGACTTCGAAAGCCAGATACGGGTTGACCGCGCTGGCGCCATAGCCGATGAGCAGACAGAAATCGTGCACTTCGCGCGGCTCGCCGCTCTCCACCACCAAGCAGGTTCGCGTGCGCGAGCCCGCGCGCAGAAGGTGGTGGTGCACGGCCGCGCAGGCTAGCAGCGACGGCATGGGCGCGTGATCGCGGTCGAACCCGCGGTCGGACAGGACGACGATCTGGCAGCCGTCGCTCACCGCCGCCGCGGCCTCGGCGCACAGCTGGTCGAGCGCCTCAGCCAAGGCCGGCTCGCCCCCGGCCACGCGGTACACGGTGGAACAGACGTGGCTGCGAAAGCCGTGCCAGCCGTCGAGCGCGCGCAGCTTGGCCATCTCCTCGTTGTACAGGATGGGCGAGCGCAGCGCGATCTGGTGGGCCGAGGCCGGTTGCGGGTCGAACAGGTTGTGCTCGGGGCCCATGGTGGTGCCGGCCACCATGATCAGGTCTTCGCGGATGGCGTCGACCGGCGGGTTGGTCACTTGCGCAAAGAGCTGCTTGAAGTAGTTGAACAGGCTCTGTGGCCGATCCGACAGGATGGCCAGGGGGGTGTCGGTGCCCATGGACCCGATGGGCTCGCCCCCGGTCTCGGCCATGGGTTGCAGCAGGCGGAGCGCCTCGGCGGTGTAGCCGAACACGTTCTGGCGTAGCTCCAAGGTTTCGCGGTCGGGCTGGGGCACGGACGGCCCAGGCGGCAGGTCCTTCATCTCCACACGCTGCGCCGCCATCCACTCCGCATAGGGCTTCTCTCCCGCCACCCTGGTCTTGATCTCCTCGTCCGCGACGATGCGCCCTTCCACCGTGTCCACCAGGAACATCCGGCCTGGCTGAATCCGGCCCTTCTGCACGATCCGGTCGGCCGGAATGTCGAGCACGCCGGTTTCCGAAGCCATGACCACGAAACCATCGCTGCTGACCGTGTAGCGTAGCGGCCGCAGACCATTGCGATCGAGCACGGCGCCGATCTGCGCGCCGTCGGTGAAGCAGATGGCAGCCGGGCCATCCCACGGCTCCATCAAGCAGGAATGGTATTCGTAAAAGGCGCGCTTGTCCGGGCTCATGCTCTTGTGCTTGTGCCACGGCTCGGGGATCATCATCATCACCGCGTGGGGCAGGCTGCGGCCGCCGATGACCAGGGTCTCCAGCACGTTGTCGAACATGGCCGAGTCGCTGCCCGACTGGTCGACCACCGGATGCAAGCGCGCGATGTCGGGACCAAACAGGGGCGAGGCGAGGTCGTGCTCGCGCGCCGACATCCAGTTGACGTTGCCGCGCAGGGTATTGATCTCGCCGTTGTGGGCGATCATCCGGTAGGGATGAGCACGCGACCAACTGGGGAAGGTGTTGGTGGAAAAGCGCGAGTGCACCAGGGCCAAGGCCGATTCCAACGACAGCTCGGACAGGTCCGGGAAGAAGGTGTCGAGTTGGCCGGCGTTGAGCATGCCCTTGTAGACCAAGGTCCGACACGACAGGCTGACCACGTAGAAGAGACTGTCCCGGCCAAAGTCGCTCTGCCCGATCAGCTTCTCTGCCGTCCGACGGATGAGGACCAGGCGACGCTCGAAGTCCGCTTCGTCGGCCAGCGCCGCGGGCCGGTCCACGAAGACCTGCGCCATGGCCGGGCGGGACTGCAGCGCGGTCTTGCCCAGACCCGTCGGGTTGGTGGGGACCTCGCGCCAGCCAATCACCTGGTGTCCAAGATCAGCGGCGGCGCGCTCGAACAGGCGCTGGCAGGCGGCCGCCTCGTCCTGCTCCCAGGGTAGGAAAACCATGCCGGCGGCGTATTGGCCGGCAGGTGGGAGATCGATCCCGACGTTGGCGGTTACACCGCGCAAGAAGGCATCAGGAAGCTGAACCAGGATCCCTGCCCCATCGCCGGTGTTCTCCTCGGAGCCGCTGGCTCCGCGATGACCGAGGTTCTCCAGGACCCGAACGCCATCCCGCACGATCCGATGCGACTTCTTCCCCGCCACGTTGACCACGAAGCCCACGCCGCAGGCCTCGTGCTCGTAGGTCGGATCGTAGAGGCCCTGCCGGCTGGGCAGCCCTTGCCGACCGGTCTTGTCGCTCATCGGTGGCCGGTCGTGGAGTGGGGAACCCATGCACATAAGGCTAGCTCCCGCCGCTTGCTTGGAAAGCCGCACCCGCCCAACGCCAGACAGATTTTTCCGAAGAGAAACGCATTGGTAACATTTCGGCAACAATACCTACTCGGTAACCCATCATGGAAACATTGTCGGAATCTTTCTGCCCGTAGTGACTATTGTTTTTGTCCCTGCTATTCTGTGTTTCCAACCATGCGCGCAGTCGTCGTCATGTCGAGGCCTCAGGTCGGCGCGGCAGAAGTGGACTCACCCGCGGCCGCTCTACGCGAGTTAGGATGCGAGGTCGTTCCAGTCGGTTACGACTTGGATGATCTGCCCGATGACCTGGAGCACATCCGCCCTGCCGTGGTGGTGGTAGACGCCGGGCCCTACCTCGAGGTGGGCCGCGCCGTGGTCAAGCACGCCAAGCAGATCCCGACCCTGGCCGAGGTGCCCATCCTCCTTTGCATCGAGGTTTCCCGTCTGCCCGGCCTCGACCCGGAGCTGGGCATGGACGACTTCGTCCTCCTGCCCATCGTGGGCCCGGAGCTCTACGCGCGGGTCCGCCAGCTCGATTGGCGTCTCTCGTCTTTTTCCGCTTCCGGCCGCATCAAGCTGGGCGATTTGGTCATCGATACCGTGGCGGTCGAGGCCAGCTACCGCAGCCGCGTGCTCAAGCTGCCGCGACAAGAATTCCAGCTCCTCAAGTTCCTGGCCGTGGGTGCGGGCCGCGTGTTCACGCGCGAGCAACTCCTGTCGCGCGTATGGGGGTATCGCTACACGGGCAACACCCGCACCGTGGACATCCACGTCCGCCGCCTGCGCGCCAAGCTCGGCCCTGGGGCCGAAATGATTGAGACTGTGCGTCACGTGGGCTATAAGATGCGCGCGCCGGGCAGCACATCGTGACCCGAACGGCTACAGTCAAAACGAAACGAATTCGAGCCGCCTTTCAGGGTGAGCGGGGCGCGTTCTCGGAAGAAGCCGCGCGCCGCTTCCTCGGGCCGCGGCTCGCCCCTCTTCCCCGGCGTGAATTCGACGACATGTTCGACGCCGTGGTGGGGGGCGACGCCGACTGCGCCGTCGTGCCCATCGAGAACACCCTGGCCGGCTCGGTCATCAAGAACTACGACCTGCTGGTCGGCTACGACCTGACCATCATCGGCGAGGTGGTCCTGCGCGTGGCGCACAATCTGATCGCTCCCCGCGCGGTCAAGCTGGGCGACGTGCGCCGCGTGTTCTCGCACCCGGTGGCGCTGGCCCAGTGCGAGGACTATTTGCGCAAGCTGCGCCAGCAAGTCCCTGCGCTGGAGGTGCTGCCCGCGTACGACACGGCCGGCGCGGTGAAGATGGTGGTGGAGAACGGCCGGCACGACGAGGCCGCCATCGCGAGCAAGCACGCCGCCGAGGTCTTCAAGGCGCACATTCTGGCCAGCGGCATCGAGAGCAACCCGCAGAACTTCACGCGCTTCTTCGTGATGGCGCGCCCAGATCGCGTGCCCCGCATCCCCATCACCTGCAAGAGCAAGGAACGCAAGACCAGCCTGGTGTTTCGCATCGCCAACCGCCCTGGATCGCTGTACGCCTCGCTCTATGCCTTTGCCGCCGAGCAGGTCGATCTGACCAAGATCGAGTCGCGCCCCATCGTGGGCCGACCCTGGGAGTATTCCTTCTACTTGGATTTCGTCGGCGATCGCAACGACAACAACGTGCGCCGCGCGCTGGCTGCCCTGACCGGCGCCGCCGAGAGCGTGCGCATCTTCGGCTCGTACCCCAAGGCCGAGACGTAGGCTGAAGATTGTGGTGTAGCGACTCGCGACCCAACAAGTGCGGCTCGGGTATTGATTCAACGGTCCATGCTAGGATGCCTTCGGAGGTTGACGGGGATGTCCGACCGGAAACGCAGATCTTCGCGATTCGGGGCGATTGCCATGGCTATCTCTGCAATTCTCCTGGCTGGAGTTGTGTCGCCTTCGGTGGCCGGTTGTGGCGGCGGCAACAGTTGCGACCGGGATGGGTGCAACGCATTCAAGGTGCCGGTTCCTGACAATGGTCAGACTTCGATTGGCGGGGTTGTCGCTCTCGAACGCGACCGCTCCATAAATGGGTGTACGCTCTGCCCGCTTGCCGGGGATACCCTGTCTCTCTGGCCAGTGTCCGAGCCGGTCACCGACAGTGGAAGCGCCAGTACCATCGTCAACGGCGGACCAGCAGCGCTCACGTTTCAGGCGAGCTCATACTATCAGCAGGCTCTCGATGCCGGCAGCTACCTGCTCTGTCTGAGCCAGTTCTGTGTCAACGTCAACGTTCTGGCCGGCCACCTCACGCCCGTCAACGTGCTGATCCAGTTTGGTTCGGTGCAGTTCAAGGTGTTCGATCCAGTAACCCATGCTGAGCAGCCTGTTGTCACGCTTACCACCGCTACCCCGTATCAGGGGTCTTGACGAGCTGGAGCCGGTTGCCCGGCCGCTTGGGCCGGGTTGCCCCAGGCGCGGGCCCGATGCAGGCTTGACGAAGGGCGCGGCCCGCGAAAGCATGCGGGGATGCTCAAGATCGATCTAACCGGCAAGCGCGCCCTGGTCGCGGGCGTGGCGGACGACAGCGGGTTCGGCTTTGCCATCGCCAAGGCCCTGGCCGAGGCCGGCGCGAGCGTGTGCGTGACCACCTGGCCGCCGCTGTTCGGGATCTTTCGTTCGTCGCTCGAGCGGGGCAAGCTCGACGAGTCGTTGCGCCTGTCGGATGGAAGCAAGCTGGTCTTCGAACGCGCCTGGCCGCTCGACGCCGATTTCGACAGCGACGCCGATGTCCCGACCGCCGTGCGCGAGCACCGGCGCTATCGCGACTGCGGCGACGTCAGCATCGCGGGCCTGGCCAGCCGGCTGGTCGCGGATTTCGGCGACACCTGCCTGGACATCGTGGTGCACAGCCTGGCCAACGGCCCCGAGGTGCAAAAGCCGCTCCTGCAAACCAGTCGCAAGGGATACCTGGCGGCGGTGGGAACCAGCAGTTTCTCGCTTGCCTCCATGGTGCAGCACCTCGGCCCGCACATGCGGCCCGCCGGTTCGTTCTTGGCGCTGTCCTACCTGGCCGGCGAGCGCGTGGTGCCCGGCTACGGCGGTGGCATGTCCTCGGCCAAGGCCGCGCTGGAAAGCGACGCCCGCGTGCTGGCCTTCGAGGCGGGCCGCCGGTGGGGCCTGCGCGTGAACGTGATCTCGGCCGGCCCCTGGCCCTCGCGCGCGGCGAGCGCCATCGGCTCGCTCCAGCGCATGATCGACCACTGCCGCGCCAACTCACCCCTGCCCCAGGCCATCACCGCGGCCGAGGTGGCCGGGGCCGCGGCTTTTCTGTCGAGCCCGCTCGCCTCGGGCATCACGGCCAGCACGGTGTACGTCGACAAGGGCTATCACGCCATGGGCCTGGCGGTGGCGAACGGCGGACCCGACAGTGGGACGAAGGAGCCGTGACAGGCGCGGTGGGGGTGGGCCGCGATGAGCGAGACTGTGCCGTGCCGTCGTGGCAGCGTGTCGAAGACTTCTCGCGGGTGGAACGGATCTCGATGGAACTAGCCCACGCGCGCGGGTAGAATTCCAGCCATGAAGCTGGTGGTCACGCTCGAAAGAGACGAAAGCGGAATGATTGTCGCCGAGTGCCCGGCGATCCCGGGGTGCGTGAGCCAAGGCCGGACCGAGGAGGAAGCCTTGGCCAACATTCGCGAGGCAATCCTCGGGTGTCTGACAGTCAGGGCAGAACAAGGGCTTCCACTCACAGTTCGCACGGCGGAGGTCGAGGTCGCGGTTGCCTGACCTGCCAGTGGTTTCCGGCCGAGACGCCTTGCGTGCCTTCGAGCAGCAGGGCTGGATTTTCCGTCGGCAGGCAGGCAGCCACATGATTCTCACGAAGGCTGGGAGCATCGTGTCCCTCTCGATTCCAGACCACCGGGAACTGGCTCCTGGCACCCTACGGAAGCTCATTCGACTCGCTGGTCTCGGAGTAGATGAATTTCGAGCGTCGCTGAAGTAGCTCGGCGGAGGCTCGAACGGTGACACGAGGGAACCGTGACGAGGACGGTGGGTACGACGGCGACGGTGGCAGTGACGCCGCCGGTTTCCGAAGTGCAAGGATGCGCCCAGGCCTGGTAAGCTTGCTCCTCGCATGAGCAAGGAAACCCCGAATGTCGCCCTGAAGGAGCTGCGTCAGCGCCTCAACCAGGTGGACGACGAGATCATCCGCCTGCTGGCCAAGCGACTCGATACGGTCGGCCTCATCGCCAAGGAGAAGGCCAGCTCGACCCAGGCCCTGCGCGACCCGGAACGCGAGCGCGAGGTCCTGGCGCGCGTCGAGGCCCTGGCGCAGTCCCTGGGCCTGTCGGCCCCGCTGGCGCGCAAGATCTTTTCCGAGATCATCAGCTACTCGGTGAGCCGCCAGGTGGCTTCGCTGTCCGGGATCGACGGCGAACGGGCCGAGAGCGCGGTTGCCTTCCAGGGCTCGCCGCTGACCTACAACAACCTGGCCGCCGAACAGTACGTGGCCGGCCAGGGGCTGCGCGCCCGCTTCGTGGGAATGCCCACCCTCAAACAGGTGATCGACGCCCTGGTCTCCGGCGCGGTCGATCTCGCCATGCTACCCATCGAAAACACCGTCGCGGGCAGCAACAATCAAGTCTACGATGTCCTGCGCGAGCAAGACCTGCACATCGTGGGCGAGGAGTCTTACAAGGTCGAGCTGTGCCTCGCCGCCACCAGCGACGTTCCCCTATCCGCGCTGCGCCGGATCCTCTCGCACCCGCTGGCGCTCGATCAATGCTCGGCCTTCATCGCCGCCCTGCCGCAGGTGCACGCCGTGCCCTTCCTCGACACGCGCGAAGCCATGCGCACGGTGGCCGAGGCCAAGGATCCGACCCTGGCGGCCATCGGTTCGCCCGAGGCGGTGGCGGAGCATCAGCTCACCATCCTCAACCGCAACGTGGGCAACGAGGAAGAGATCCTCATGCGCTACGTGGCCCTGGCCCGCGCGCCGATTTCGGTGGACGTGCGCGTGCCTTGCAAGACCAGCCTGATCCTGTCGACCCGGCACGAAAAGGGCGCCTTGCTCCGCTGTCTGCAAATCCTGGCCGAATACGGGCTGAGCATGACCAAGCTGGAATCGCGGCCGCGACCGAATCGGCCCTGGGAGTACATGTTCTTCATCGACTTCGAGGGCAATGTCGCCGAGCAAAGGCCTGCCCTGGCTCTCGAAGCCCTGCGCAGCGAGGCGCCCTATCTAAAAATCCTCGGGTGCTATCCCGCCAAGGCCACCCCGACCGAGGCCCAACCCACCAGTCTGCCCGAAGCCGCCGAGGCCGCGCCCGCCAAGCCGCAGGCCGCGCCCCTTGCCCCAACGACCGAGCGAAGCGCCGCCGTTCCCCCGGTCGCGCGTGCCTCCAAGCACTACCGGCTCGCCGACCGCGCCACCCACCCCGAGGACACCGTGATCCGCGTGGGCTCTCTCCTCATCGGCGGCACGGGCTTCACGGTCATCGCCGGTCCCTGCTCGGTCGAGTCGGAAGAGCAGATCAACCGCACCGCTCTTTTTGTGCGCGAGCAGGGCGCCCACATACTGCGCGGGGGGGTATTCAAGCCACGCACCGGCCCCTATTCTTTCCAGGGGCTGGGACGCGAGGGGCTGGATCTGCTGGCCGCGGCCGGCAAGGCGGCGGGCCTGCCCATCATCACCGAGGTGATGACCATCGAGCAGGTCCGCCCGGTGGCCGACAAGTCCGATATCCTGCAGATCGGCGCCCGCAACATGCAGAACTTCCCGCTGCTCTCGGCGGTGGGCAAGGTGGACCGGCCCGTGCTGCTCAAGCGCGGCCTGTCGAGCACCATCGAAGAGTGGTTGGCCGCCGCCGAATACATCCTGGCGCAAGGCAATGGTCAGGTCATCCTGTGTGAACGCGGCATTCGCACCTTCGAGAGTGCCACGCGCAACACCCTGGATCTGTCTGCCGTGGTGGTGTTGCGCGAGCGCACCCACCTGCCCATCGTCGTGGATCCAAGCCACGGCACCGGCAAGCGTCCCTACGTGGCGCCCATGGCCTGGGCCGCGCGCGCCTGCGGCGCCCATGGCATCAGCGTCGAGGTTCACCCCGAGCCCGAGAAGGCGCTATCCGACGGGGATCAGAGTCTGAGCTTCCCCGAGTTCAAGGCCCTGATGGATGGCCTGGGCCGGGTGCGCGTGTAGCCCGGACCAATCAGATCTCGATTTCCAGAATGCGCGCCCGTTCAAGCCGGGTGGCGCACACCGCGCGGTGGAGCGCCCACTGGCCCCGTGCGCGCGCCAGGTTGTGCTCGCCCCGACCGGGATAGCGCGCGGGCGCCCAGCCGAAATACGACTCCCGCAGCGCATCGGCCGCAAAGCGCGCCGCCAACTCGAGACTGATCCATTCGACACCGTGTAGGCAGGCCCGGCGCTCATCGGCGGCGAGCGACCGGCCCAAGGCGTCGCGATAGCCCTCGAATGAAGCCCGGAAGACCTCCACATCGAAATTGGCCGCGCTGGCATCTTCGGGGCTGCCGTTGCACCACGAACGCCAGGCGTCGCCCAATTCGTGCGCGAGCGCCATGGGTCCCACCGTGTCCAAATCGATCAGGCAAACGGCTCGTTCAGATGCAGGCGGGGCCGGGCCGGCGAACAAGACGTTGTTCAGCTTGAGATCGCCGTGGCACACCCGGCTGGGCAGGCTTGGCAGGGGCGGCAGGCCAGCCGCCGCGGCGGCCAGCTCGGCGGCCAGCGCGCTGACCTCGCGATAGAGACGGTGGTTGGCGTGCTCGTCCAGGGCCTGGCGCAGTCTGGCCATGTGTTGCGCCGTATCGTGCACGCCCACGCGCAGGCCGACGAACTCGTGGTCGAGCCCGTCCAGCGCTCGGTGGAAACGCGCCACCAGCTCTCCCGCGGCGCGCGCCTGGCCCAGGCTGGCCACCACGTCGAAGGAGACCCCCTCGACGTAGCTCAGCAGCCGCCATAGCCCTGCCTCGGCCCCGAGCTCGACCGACAACTCGCCATCGCGGGCCGGGACCA
>Ga0335069_10010046_pt1 | contig 13443 bp, 11 predicted proteins | sample Lox_Sample_11_FD_206714 | JGI IMG/M metagenome (GOLD analysis project Ga0335069, IMG submission 206714) | Soil microbial communities from Loxahatchee National Wildlife Refuge, Florida, United States - Lox_Sample_1.1 | ecosystem: Environmental > Terrestrial > Soil > Wetlands | place: USA... | reverse complement strand
TGGCGCACCCGGTTGGGGGTTATCGGCTTGGTTGTGGCGGCGATGGTGTTGGGCCTCTTGTCGGTTGGCCGCACCGTGTTGAACAAACATGCCGATGGGCCGGCGGCAGCGGCTCCTGAGGCGCGGAAGCTCGAGGTCATCCGGCCTGGCTCGGAGCCCCAGGGAGCAGGCATCGAGGTTGCGTCGCGTGGCGGGGAGGACGGCTCCAAGCCTCCTGTGAGGGAGGAAGCGGTGCCGCCGAGCGGCGCGATCTCCGCGGGCAACGACGTTGCCAACGCAGCGCCGTCTGCGGATCAAATCGGAGATTCCCGCGACAACGGGCTGTCCAAGCCTTCGGAGGTACGCGGTGGCGAGGTGGCGGTTCCCAAAGAGGCGCCGCCGCTGACAGCGCTGGCCAACCACGTCGCGCCGAGTCAGGGGCGCCCCGCCGGGCGTAGTGACGCCCAGAAGATCCCACTGGATCGGGGTGCGACAGAGCAGATGGGGTCGGCCGCGCAGAAGGCGATCGTGCAACCCGCACAGCCTGCGACGCTTACATCGGCCCCGATGGTGGCTGGGCCAGCGAAGCCGCTGGTCGTCGCCGCCGTCCCCAAGGAGTCGTCTGCCAAGGCCGAGCAGCTCGAAGCGCCCTCCGCGGCAACAGGACTGCCGCCGAGTCCGAACGTTGCCGGTTCCGACGACGGCACCGCGTCGAGCGCCGAGAACGGTCCAGCATCGCACCTCGATGGCGTCAACTTCGAGAACGTTATCGTCCGCAACGGTGACTCTATGTCGCAGATCGCGGTGCGCAAGTATGGGCAGGCGAGCTACACGATCCTCGACCTTCTCAAGTTGGCAAATCCGGAGTTGGCGGACATTGACGTGATTGCGGTCGGGCAGACCATTCGCTTGCCGGAGTTGGGCGAAGGGTTTCCCGTCCTGAATGACGGGGCCGGCCACTACGCGTTACTGGTGTTCTCCACACCGCAGGCCCACCGGGCCGACAGTTTCGAGAGGGTGCTGCGGGGCCGGGGACTCGATACGCGCGTGCTGGTTGCGAATGTTGGGTCGCAGAAGCGCATGTATCGCGTGGTCCTGTCTGGGTTCAAAGATCGTGACGAGGTCGTTGCCGCGGGCCGGCAACTGCAGCGCCTTTTCCGCGAAGACACGCGCGTTGCACAGCTTGGAGAATAGGGAGCAGCACGATGTTGGCTTGGTATGTGATCAGCACCAAAACCCGTCGCGAGCAGTTCGCGCAGGAACAGCTCAACCGCCGCGCCGTCACGACTTTTTTGCCACGCATCATTGAAGAACCGGGACGGATCGGCGTGAAGCCGATCGTGGCACCACTCTTCCCTGGGTACCTGTTCGTTCGGATCGACTTGGATCAGCAGTATTTCCATGTGGTCTGGACCCCTGGTGTTCGTAAGTTTGTTGGCTTTGGAGCGTTGCCCTGCCCGGTTGACGACACGGTTGTCGACTTTCTGTACGCCCGCGGCGGCCAGGAGGGGATCTTGCGGCCACAACCCGCCTTCAAGCAAGGCGACGTGGTGCGCATCAAACATGGTCCGTTCGAAGGACTCGTGGGAATCATTGAACGCCCGGGATCTGGACAGGGACGGGTGCAGGTGTTGATGGAATTGTTGCGGCGCCAGACACGGGTCGACGTGCCGCAACAGATTATTGAACGCATATCGGCCTAACGGCCGAGGACTGGTGGAGCGGACGAAGGAGCGTCCGCTCCAGGCGAGCTGCAGGGCTCGCGATGTGAGGCGGGCAACAGAATCGGGGGGCCTCGGAGGGCGGAGCTATGTCTCGCTCCGGCGGGTGCAGTACGATGAGTCGCAAGCCGCAGAGGTCCGGTGGCAGCATGCCCGGGATTGCTAGCCCAGTGAGTAGATCGTATAAGCGTGCGCCTGACGCGGCGCACGGACTGTTCAGACACATGCGACGGATCGATGTTGTAACCGGCCTGTACCTCGTTGCCGGTGCGCTTCTGCTGGCTGCCTGTGCGCGGCAGACGACGGTCGTAGTCCCGCTACCCCCGCTCGATACACAGCCCGAGCCGGTGGTGGAGAACGAGCCGGAGTATCGCCTCCAGCCCGGTGATCTCCTGCGCGTCAAGTTCCTTTACCATCCGGAGTTGGACATCAAGGTGCCGGTGCGCCCTGACGGCGACATTACGCTGCAAGTGGCAGGCGATGTCCATGCCGCCGGGCTCACGACGACGCAACTCGAAAAGGTCATCAAAGAACGCACCAGCGATCATCTGCGCGAACCCGAGGTTTCCGTGATGCTGGCGGTGGTGGCGGACCGCAAAGTCTACGTCGGCGGCGAAGTGCGCCTTCCGGGATTCGTCCCCTTCCGGGCCGGCATGAGTCCGCTGCAGGCGATTATCGACCGCGGCGGGTTCACCGACACCGCACGGATCGACAGCGTTCTCAGACTGTCGCCCGTGCAAGGTGACTATCAAGGCACACGCCTGGATCTCTCGAGGCCGCTGCAAGACGGCCGTACTGACAGCACGCGCTTGGTGGCAGGCGATGTCCTGTATGTGCCGCGCACCTTCGTCGGTGACGTGAACGCCTTCGTCAGACTCTACATTCGCGGTATCCTGCCCATCGAACCCCGTGTCGGAGCGGGGACGACCTTCTGAGGGCTGGGCGATGGCACACGAACCGACACGTCGCGACCGACCGCCCGGTGGTCGTCCCCCCACGGGTTATGGCGGCAATGGCAACGGGCATGGGTCGTATTACGGCTGGTCTGGGGGGGCGCAGAACGTCAGCGAGCAGATCCGCGACATTCTCCACGTCATCTTCAAGCGCAAACGTCTCATAGCCATCGTCTTCCTCGCCATCACGCTGCCGGGCTTGGTGGCAACGTTGGCGCGTAAGCCGAGTTACGTGGCGAGCGCCAAGGTGATCATCTCGACGCAGCGGGACGATCCGACACTGCAGCCCACGACCATGGACCGGCTGGAGACGCTCCAGTTGAACGAATCACTTGTCAATTCCGAGGTGCATATTATCAAAAGCACCAATCTGCTCGACAATGTCGTGCGCTCCCTGGCCGTCTCGGGAGACGCGGCCGATCCGCTTCCCGCGCAGTCGAAGAGCGGAATCCCGTTTGGTCAGCAGGTGATCGGTATGAGCAGCGGCCTGCTCATCACGCCGATCAAGGCCTCGAACGTCATCCAGATCGACTACAAGGCGTCGGATCCCGCGTACGCCGCGCGCGTCGTCAATCGCGTCGTCGATGAGTACCTCGCCTACCATGCGGAGGTCCACGGTGCCAAGGGACTGCCGCGTTTCTACGACGAGCAGCAACGTCTCTTGGAAGGGCGACTGCGCAAGGCGGAGGAGGCGCTGACGACGTTTTCGATGGAGCAGGGCATTGCGTCACCCAAGGACGAAATCCTGGCGACCGTGCGTTCCGTCGGTGAAACGAGCAGTGCGCTGCGCGATCTGAATACCAGCATCAGCGGCACCGAAGAGCGCATTCGCTCCATCCGTGAGCAAATCGCTTCGCAGCCCGAGGTCGTCAAACGCTCCCAATCCTTGGACGTGAACCCCGTGGTGACGCAGCTCAGCACCCAGCTTGTGGATCGACAGGTCGATCGCGTGGCGTTGCTGCGCAAGTACACCGAAAAGGACCGGCACGTCCGCGACAACGGCGAAGAGATCGCCGAACTCAAAGCCGAGATCGACGCCGAAGTGCGCGAACGGCCGACAATCGTGGCGCACCAGTTGTTCCGCACAAATCCGATCCGCGAAGAGCGCTTACGCATCCTGCTCGATCTGGAAAGCCAGCTCAAGGAGATGCGAGCCCGCCAGGTGATGGTCGAAGAAGACCTCAGCCGCGCCAACCGTCGCTTGATCACCCTCCAACAGAAGAGCGTCGAGTACGATCGCTTGGAACAGGAAGTCAAGAACAGCCGCGATACATACGAGCTGTACGTCAAGCGTGAACAAGAGGCGCGGATCAGCCAAGCAATGGACGAGCAGAAGCTCGTCAATGTCAATGTCGTTCAACGACCCGCCTTGCCCCTGGCCCGCGCGGACACCCAGCGCGCATCCGTGGCGATCCTCATCCTGGCAGGGCTGGTGCTGGGACTCGCAGCGGCGTTCGGTCGGGAATATCTGAGCCGCTCGCTGCGTTCGGAGAGCGATGTGGGCCGGCACCTGGGATTGCCGCTGCTCGCCAGCATCGGTGACGTCTCGCGCTCGTAGAACCGGACAGACGCGACCTTGAGCAAGATATACGAAGCCCTCAAGAAGGCGGAGCAGGACCGGGAGCAGACGCGACTGCGGCCACCGAGCCGCCGCGTGCCGGTGTTGGACCGCGCCGGCCAGGCCGATTCGACCGAGGAAGAGTATCACAAGCTCCGCGCCAGCCTCGTATCGATTGCCGTACCGTCGGGCTTGCACACCATCTTGGTGACCGCGCCGCGCCACGGCGAAGGGGCCTCCACCATTGCGATTGGCTTGGGGACTGCGTTGGCCAAAGAGCGCGAGTCGCGTGTATTGCTGATCGAGGCCAATCTGCGGACGCCCTGCTTCAGCGCCGTGCTGCCATTGACCAGCGAAGCCGGCATCGTGGACTTCGCCGCCGGCCGCGCTGCCCCGGAAGCCTTGGCGATGCGCCTCGAGGACCTGAATCTGTCGGTCATTGCGGCGGGGGCGGTGCCGACGCGACCCATCGACCTCGAGATCGTCGATGCGCTGCTGAGCCGGTTGCGGCCGCAGTTCGATTTCATCGTCGTCGACGGACCACCGGTGAACCGTTATGCCGATGCGAGCGTGCTCGCCACGAAGGTCGACGGCGTCATCCTGGTGGTCGAAGCGGACAGCACTCCGGTTGTCGAAGCGGAGGCTGCCAAGCGGCAACTGGACAAGGTCGGGGCGCGCATTCTCGGCGTCGTGCTCAACCGGCGGCGCTCCTACATCCCAGCTTTTCTTGAAAGCATTCTCTGAGGAATAAGGGAGCAGCTCGGCGTGGGCGCCATCACTGTAAGCCGATCGTCGTCGATGCGTGGCATGGGTGCGGCGCTTGCCGTCGTTCTGATGGCGGCGCTCGTCGGGATCGGAACCATTGCCTTCGGGCCGCTCATCGTTCTCGCGATCGTCGGGCTCCTCGGTTTGGCGTTCATTGTCGCCCGCCCGGAGTATGGCATAGCGATGTTCTTGTCCACCTTTCTGATGACCTACCCGGAGGCGCTGCAGGGGAGCGGCTTTCTCACCATCAACAACGTGCTGGGTGGGGTCTTCCTCGTGCTGTTGACCTATAAGGTGTACCGCGAGGAGGACTGGTGGTTTCTCTGGCGCCCCGAGCTGCATCTGCTGACATTCGTCGTCGTCGTCTACTGGTTGTCGGCACAAATCAACGGCCCGGACACTGAGCTGGTCGGCTTGCTCGGTGGCAGTGCTGCCCTGGAGCACACCTCCGGAACCTTCCGCACGTTCGTCACCCGGGTGTTGTTCACGCTCTTCTTCATCAACTTCATCCGCGCTCCCGCACACGTGCGCATGATCTACATCCTGGCGATCGCCTTCATGGTGGTCAGCGCGTTCACCGGCATGTACGGCGTGCTCAAGGGCGGCGGCATGTACGGGTACCGCGCGACTACCGAAGCCGCCGTCATCTCGTCGGCCTTCAACCCGAATCGGCTCGCGATGTTTTCGATCATCGCGATCGGGGGGCTGTGGTACTTCATGCAGTCTCTGCGCTCGGTGTGGCTGCGGTTGCTGATCATACCGACTGTCGTTGTCCTTGCGCTCGTGGTGTTCATGACCGCCTCGCGCAGCGGTCTGCTCGGTCTCGGGGTGGCCGTTGTGACCATTCTGATTGATCAGCGCGTCAGCTTGAACACGATCGTCACGCTCGCGCTCGGCGGCCTTCTCCTGCTGGTGGCGATCTATCAGTTTGTCCCAGAGAAAAGCCTGGAGCGGCTGACGACTCTGCCGGGGACGGCGCAGGCCGAAACTGGTCTGGGAGCAGGGTCGCTCGAGCGGCGCCAGTACACCTGGCAGATTGCCTGGGAGCTCGTACGCGAGAGTCCGTTCCTGGGTGTCGGGATGGGTAATTGGGAAGTCGCGCGATACCTGAAGGACCCGACGCAATCGACGGCGGCGCCGCACAGCTCGTATCTCTTGGTGCTGGTCGAAGGCGGGATCTTCTGCCTCGCAGGATTCCTCCTCGTGCTATGGCAGACCTGGCAAAACCTGCGCGTGTGCGACCGGCACATGCGCGACGCAACGTTCCCGCTTGCGCATCTGCTCTGGATAGTGAAGAGCTGTCAGGTGAGCTTCGTCGTGCTGATCTTCTTCTCGATATTTGCCGACCTGTGGCAGCTCGTGATCCTCTTTTGGCTGGTGGGTCTGGGAATCGTCATGCGCCGCATGGTCGAGCAGGCCGTGTTCGAGCAGTCGCTGGCGGCGTGACGGAACGCGGGAGATGGACGCCGGGGCATACGCGGGCTTCTTGCAGGCCATCGGACACCGGGTCGTGGTGACGTCATCGGCGCATTGGTACGACGTCAGTCGCTTCTTCTTCCTGAGCGCTCCACCACAGTGGCTCTACGATCCGGGGATCGACGAGCTGCGTGGCATCTTGCGCCGTCCGCGCTGCCTCGGCGTGCGCTTCGCAGCGCCGCTACAGAGTAGTGGAAAATTGAGTTACCAGATCGTATGTGACAACCGAGCCTATGGTCTGGAGGCGCTCAGTGCAAACGTGCGCAGTAAGGTCCGGCGCGGGTTGAAGCGCTGCGAGGTCGGTCCGGTGTCGTTCCCGGTGATCGCAAGTGCTGGCCGCCGCGCCCATGCCGATACGCTGGCACGCCAAGGGCGCGACGGCGTCTTGAGCGGGAGCAAGTGGGACCGCTTCTGGGCCGCCGCTGCCACGACATCCGGGTTCGAAGGCTGGGGAGCATGGAGCGGAGACGTGCTGGCGGCGTTTCTCGTGAGCGTCACCTTTGACGAGGGCGTCGAGTTCTTGCTGGCGCGCTCGTGCAGCGACGAACTCGGCGTCTATCCGAACAACGCTCTGATTTTCCGAGTGGCGGAGGAGATGCTGGTGCAGCGCGGCGTCCGTGAGATCACTTTCGGGTTGGAGTCGTTGGAGCCCGTGGGGCCGCTCGACCAATTCAAGTTCGGCATGGGATTCCGGCGCCGGCCGCTGCGACAGCGGGTCGTCTTTCATCCGCTGTTGCGCGCGCTGTTGCGCCAGCCTCCGCTGCGCGCGCTCATCCGGCGTTGGACCGAGCGGCATGGTCCCGAGGCAGTCTTTTGGCGGAAGGCGGCAGGGCTGCTGCGCTTTGCAGAAGAAGGCGGGCTGTAGGCGAGGATATGATGGACGGAAGCAACCGGGCCCTCCATGCGGGCTGGCAAGACTAGAGTTGGGGGAGAAGTGAACCGCACTGCACAGACCAGCAGCATGTCGACAGAGCCGGTGCCGCAGCGCAACGTGCCGTTCTATCGCCCCGACATTGGCGACGAGGAGATCGCGGCGGTCGTCCACACGTTGCGCTCCGGGTGGCTGACCGTCGGGCCACAGACCCAAGAGTTCGAGCAGCAGTTCGCGCGCACTGTGGGTGCTGCGCACGCTGTGGCAGTGAGCTCGTGCACGGCCGCGCTGCACCTGGCGCTCGATGCGTTGGACATCGAGCCGGGCGACGAGGTCATCACCAGTACGCTGACCTTTGCAGCCACCGGCGCAACCATCGTACACAGCGGCGCGCGCCCCGTGCTGGCGGATTGCACCCGCGACACGCTGAATATCGACCCCGCAGACGTCGCACGTAAGGTGACGCCGCGCACGCGCGCCGTGGTGCCCGTGCATTTCGCCGGGCAACCGGCGCCGATGGATGAGCTTCTGGAGATCGCACGCCAACACCGCCTCAAGATCGTCGAAGACGCAGCGCACGCGCTGCCCGCTAGCTACCACGGACGGTCGATCGGCACCATTGGCGACCTGACAGCGTTCAGTTTCTACGCCACCAAGAATTTGACCACCGGTGAAGGCGGCATGCTCACCTTGACGGATGGAGCGCTTGCCGACCGGCTGCGCACCCGGCGGCTACACGGGATGAGCCGTGATGCGTGGCGCCGCTACAGCGCCCAGGGCTCGTGGCGGTATGACGTCTCGTATCCGGGCTTCAAGTACAACATGACCGACATCGCTGCATCCATGGGCTTGGTGCAGTTGCAGCGTTTGCCGGCCTTGCACCGGCGCCGTCAAGCGATCGTGGCGCTCTACGACGCGCTGCTGCGCGATCGGCCCGAGCTCGAGCCGCTTGCCGTACTACCGAACGTCCAGCATGCCTGGCACCTGTACGTCGTCCGCATACGACCAGAGCGGCTCCGCATCGATCGCGACACCCTGATCGAGCAACTGAAGGCGCAAGGGGTCGCCACAGCGGTGCACTTCATTCCGTTGCACTTGCACTCGTTCTATCGGGACGCCTTCGGCTATCGGCCGCAAGACTTTCCTGTCGCCTCGGCAGCGGCAGAGACGATCCTTTCCCTGCCATTGTTCACCCTGATGTCGGACGACGACGTTCGCTACGTGGCGGCTGCACTGGGAAGCATCCTGGATGCAAATCGACAGTGATCTCGCCTCGCGTCCTTCCGATATAGCGCCGGTGGACGCGGCAGTGGTCAGCGCGCAGGAGCGGCGAGTCATGACCCGCCTTGGCATGGCTGCCAAACACGCGCTCGACTTCGTCTTGGCGCTCATCGGCGTCATCTGCGTCTTGCCGGTGCTCATCTTGGTGGCCGTCTGCATCAAGCTCGACTCACCGGGGCCGGTCTTCTTCCGTCAACAGCGCGTTGGCCGTAATGGCAAGCTGTTCAATATCTACAAGTTCCGCACCATGGTGCAGGGGGCGTACGCGATGGGATCGCGTCTCACGGTCAAGCGCGACCCGCGGATTACGCGCCTGGGTAAGCTGTTGCGCTGGTCAAAAATCGATGAGCTGCCGCAGCTCTTCAATGTGTTGCGCGGAGAGATGAGCCTGATCGGGCCGCGTCCGGAAGACCCCCATTTCGTGAAACTGTACACGCCGGCACAGCGCCGCGTGCTGACGCTGCGCCCGGGTATCGTCGGCCCCAGCCAGATCCAGGGACGCGACGAGGTCGAAGACTACCCTGAAGGTATCAAGGACACCGAGGGGTACTACATCGAGCACATTCTACCCGCAAAGCTGCAGCGCGACCTCGAGTACGTGGAGACGACGACGTTTTGGGCGGATGTGGTGCTGCTGGTGCGCGGCGTCTGGGCGACCGTGCGCGGTGCCATCCGCGCAAAATATCTGTGGCGCCGGCGGCGCCGGTTGGCGCTCCTCGTTACCGATGTCGTCTTGTCGGTCGTGTCGTATAGCCTGGCAATGCTCATTCGCTTCGACTGGCAATGGCCGTCGTTCGATTTCACGCTACAAACGATGGTGCTCGTCGCGCTCATCCGCCCCGTGCTGCTCGTCTACTTCGGCGCCTATCAGGGGATCTTGTCCTACTTTGGAATTTGGGACGCTCTGGCCCTGTTCAAGGCGGTATCGGTGGGCTCGCTGGCGATCGCCGCGGTGACGTACTTCGTCGGGGCGCAGCACCATCCGCGCTCGGTGTTCGTCATCGACTGGGCGTTGTTGCTGCTCATGCTGACGGGGTCGCGTTCGCTGCTGCGTGTGGTGGCGCGCGGCCGCTCGCGGCGCCACTGGCATTTGCGTGAAAAGGCAATCATCGTGGGCGCTGGCCACGGCGGCGAACAGATCAGCCGCGCACTCATGGACGACCCCTCGTCAGGCTATCGGCCGGTGGGCTTCATCGACGAGTCCCATGAGCGCTGGGGGCACCGCATCCATGGAGTCAAAGTGCTGGGCGGTACGGCGGAGTTGCAGTTGGCCCTGTCGGCCAATGGGGTGCGGGTGGTGTTCGTATGCCTGTCGGATCTCAATCAGGCTACGGCGCGCGAGGTTGCCGAGATTTGCGCTGCCGCGAAGGTCGAATGCCGAATGTTGCCGGCACTCAGCGACCTGTTGCACGCCAATGGGGTGCGGATCGAGCGGGCGGCTGAGACATGAGCGGGGGCCAAGGTACGCTTGTGTCGCACGACAAGGAGGGATCATGCGAGATGGCGTTGTTCTAGTCACTGGCGGGGCGGGGTACATCGGCTCCCACCTGGTGCGCAAACTGCTGCAACGCGGCTATCGAGTCCGTGTTCTGGACAAGTTCCTATACGGCGAACATGGCGTCGCCGAGTTGCGCGGTGACCCCAATCTCGAACTGCGGTATGGTGACATCTGTAACATTCGCGATGTCGTGCAGGCGGTGAATGGTGTTCGGGCGGTTGTGGCGCTGGCGGCACTGGTCGGCGACGCAGCCTGTGACCTCGATCCACGCGAAGCGCTGACCACCAACTTCGAAGCCACCCGCTGCTTGCTGGAGAGCTGTCGCGAGGTGGGAGTGCAGCGCCTGGTGTTCGCTTCCTCCTGTAGCGTGTACGGCGCCAACGGCAACGAGGTGCTGCGCGAGGGTTCACACCTGCACCCGGTCTCGCTCTATGCGCGCACCCGGATCATGTCCGAAGAGGTCTTGCTGCAGGAACACGGAACCGTTGAGGTGGTCATCCTGCGGTTGGCGACGGTGTGCGGTCTGTCGCCACGCATGCGCTTCGACCTGATGGTGAATACGATCACGGCACGCGCCAGTGTCGAGGGACGCGTACGCATCGTCGGGGCGAATCAGTGGCGGCCACACATCCATGTGCAGGACGCCGCCGAGGCCTTCTTGCGTGCCGTGGAGGCGCCGTCGGAGGCGTGCGCCGGTCGCGTCTTCAACGTGGGCGGCGAACATCTGAATTTCACAGTGGGTGAGATTGCGGAGAAGGTCGTCGAGCAGATTCCCGGTACCGTCGTCGAGTATTTCGACCGCATCGAGGATCGCCGGAGCTATCGCGTCGCCTTCGACCGGATCCGCAATGAGCTGGGGTTCCTGCCGCGATGGACCGTTGACGATGCCATCACTGAGGTACGTGCCATGCTGCAAACGGGAGTGGTGCGCGACTACGGCGACGACGTCTACCACAACGTCAAGCTCCTGCAGCGCTACACGCAAAGGCGCGTGCCCGTCTGATCCGGTCGTTTCCACATCAGTGATGAGTGTTCGATCGCGCCTCCGGGTCGCGCTGTTGGGCTGCGGCCGCATCGCCCATGTCCATTGTGGCTATCTGCGGCAGCTGCCGCAGGTCGAGTTCGTCGGCGCTTGCGACAGCAGTCGTGCGGCGCGCGAAGCCTTCACCGCCCGCTGGCAATCACCCACCTATGCGGATGCTGATGAGCTGTTGGCCGCGGCGCAGCCGGACGTGGTGCATGTGCTGACGCCGCCGGCGACGCATGCGGGCCTGGCGATTCAGTTGTTGGATGCGGGGGTGCACGTGCTCGTCGAGAAGCCCATGGCGCTCACGGTCGCGGAGGCGGACGCCATGCTCGCGGCGGCATCCCGCGCTCGGAAGTATCTGACCGTCGACCACAACCGCTGGTTTGATCCCGTCGTGCAGGAGGCGCGTGCGCTGCTCGCGTCGGGAGCCCTCGGCCCACTCGTCGGGGTCGATGTGTTCCAAGGTGCGGCCGTGGGCGAGGCGGAGCTTCCGCCTGGACAGCACACGCACTGGAAGGCGTCGTTGCCCGGCGGCATTTTGTACGATCTCGCGCCGCATCCGGCCTACCTGTTGCACGGCTTTGTCGGCACGGTCGGTGATTTGCACGTGGTAACGCGGCGCGGCGACGACGGAAAGCTGCGTGAGCTGCGCGCCGTCGTCGACGGCGCGCGTGCCCTCGGCAGCCTGACGATCTCGCTGGACAGCAAACCGTTCATGAACCACGTGACGCTGTGCGGAACGACTCTGACGGCGGAAGCCAACCTCAACAACATGACCCTGATCGTGCGGCGCACGCGGCACGTGCCCAAGCTCATCGGCAAGGTGCTGCCGAACGTCGACGAGGCATGGCAGCTGTTGCGTGCGACGGTGCGCAACGGCATCGACTTCGTGCGCGGCCGCCAGCGCTACTACCCCGGCATGGGCCTCCACTTCCGTGCCTTGTACGAGGCATTGGCAGAGGGCGCGCCGCCTCCGGTAAGCGCCGAGGACGGACGCGCCGGTGTGCAACTGCTAGAGCGCATGTGGACGCAGGCGGGAGTTGTGAGCGAACCCCCGGTGCGCTTGGTGGCACGCGCATGAAGGCGCTGGTGACCGGCGCCAGCGGCTTCCTGGGCCGCAGCATCGTGCGCCGCTTGCTACGCGACGGCATCGAGGTGCGTGCGTTGATGCGTCCCGGGCGCAGGTTCGAGATCGCCGGCGTTGAACTTGCGGAGGGCGACATCTGCGACGATGCCGCGGTCGCCGCCGCGGTGCGCGGCGTCGATTGGGTGGTGCACGCCGCGGCGCGCGTTGCCACCACCGGCAGCTGGGAGGAGTTTGCCGAGGTGAACGTGCGCGGCACGCGCCGCCTCATTCGCGCGGCGGTTGGAGCGGGCGTGCAGCGCATCGTGCACATCAGCTCACTGAGTATCTATGCCGTATCGTTCGACGGCGTCACCATTACCGAGGACGCACCCTATGAAAGCGAGGCCGAGGCGCGTGGCGGTTACAGCCGATCCAAGCTGGCTGCAGATCGTGCGGTGCTCGCCGCCGCACGGTGCGGTGCACCTGTAGTGGTCCTCCGCCCTGGCTTGCTCTATGGGCCCGGGAAGCGCCCGCCCGTGGCGCGCCAGAGCTTTGGTGGGGGCCGTGTGAAGCTGTTGCTGGCCACCCCGCACTACACCTTGCCGCTGAGCTATGTGGACAACGTCGCCGACGCCGTGCTGCTGGCGGCGCGCTGCGACGCCGCCGCGGGCGAGGCGTTCACCATCGTCGACGCCAACGTGGAACAAGCGCACTATTTGTCGCTCTATCGGGCGGCGTCAGGAGAGACGTGGCGGGCGGTGTTCCTGCCGGTTGGTGCAGTCGCGTTGGCAGCGTTGCTCGCCGAAGGCGGGTTGCGCATGCTGCGGCGACGGTCTCCGGTGACCTACCACCAGGTCCGTCGTGCTACGCAAAGCGCCCGCTACGATTGTTCGCGCGCCGAGCGCGTCCTGGGGTGGCGGCCGAGTGTCAGTGTTGAAGAAGGGTTGCGTCGCGTGTTCGCATCCCTACAGAACCCTGCCAGCCGTACCAGTACACCGGCGCTGGCGGGTGTGATTTCATGAAGCCGATCGATCGACCCCACGAGTTGAAGCGTTACTATCAGGACAAGGACGTCGCCCAAGACTACATGCGTCGGCGTACCGGCGAACCGCTCAACGGCATCCTGCATAGACGGCAGGTGGGCTTTCTGAATGCGCACTTGACGGCGCGCGCGCCACACACCGTGCTGGAGATCGCCTGCGGTCCCGGCCGGCTCACTGCGGCCGTGCGCGGCGTGCCGATGGGCGT
>Ga0335069_10010044_pt1 | contig 13445 bp, 12 predicted proteins | sample Lox_Sample_11_FD_206714 | JGI IMG/M metagenome (GOLD analysis project Ga0335069, IMG submission 206714) | Soil microbial communities from Loxahatchee National Wildlife Refuge, Florida, United States - Lox_Sample_1.1 | ecosystem: Environmental > Terrestrial > Soil > Wetlands | place: USA... | reverse complement strand
CACCCCTTACCCTCACCCCCGCACCTCTTTCACTTTCTTCAGGAACTCCGCATGTTCACCACCAACGCCTGCACCGCCGCGCTGTTCGCCTCGCTCCTCCTCGCCACCCCCGCCCTCGGCCAACCCCGATCCACCACCGTTTCCATTACCGACACCGGAGCCATCGGCGACGGCAAAACCCTCAACACCGCCGCCATCCAGAAAGCCATCGACGAGGCTGCCTCCCTCGGCGGCGGCGGAGCGGGCGGGGGGACCGTCAACATCCCCGCCGGCACCTTCCGCACCGGCGCCCTTTTCCTCAAGCCCGGCGTCAATCTGCACCTCGACAAAGATGCCGTCCTCAAAGGCTCTACCGACATAAAGGACTACCCCAAGCTCGAAACCCGCATCGAAGGCCACTTCCAGCAGTGGATCCCCGCCCTCATCAACGCCGACCATGTGGACCACCTGCGCATCACCGGGGAAGGCACCCTCGACGGCTCCGGCGAACCCTTCTGGTCCGAATTCTGGACCCGCTACCACGCCGACAAAAAAACCACCAACCTCGACGTCGAACGCCCACGCCTCATCTACATCGCCAACGCCACCGACATCCAAATCACCGGCCTCCGCCTCCTCAACTCCGGCTTCTGGAACCTCCACGTTTACAACTGCCAGAACGTCGTCATCGATGGCCTCGACATCAAGTCCGGCGAATCCTCCCCCAGCACCGACGGCACCGACATCGACAGCTCCCAGAACGTCGAAATCAAAAACTGCACCTACAACGTCAACGACGACTGCATCGCCCTCAAAGGCTCCAAAGGCCCACTCGCCATGGAAGACAAAAAAAGCCCGCCCGTCGAACACATCCACATCAGCAACTGCACCTTCGTCCACGGCCAGGGCGTCGTCACCCTCGGCAGCGAAGCCACCGTCGTCCGCGATGTGGTTGTCGAACACTGCTCCGTCGCCGGACCCAACCTCAAGGGCGTCCCCATCGTCCGCCTCAAACTCCGCCCCGACACCCCGCAGGATTACGAAGACCTCCACTTCCGCGACATCACCGGCGACGGCGACGCGACGCTCATCTCCGTCCGCCCCTGGACCCAGTACTTCGACCTCGCCGGCCACGCCCCCCCCACCCGCGCCGTCCGCAACGTCACCCTCTCCGACATCAAAGGCACCTTCCGAGCCCTTGGCACCATCAAGGGCAACCCCGGCGATGTGATCGAAAACATCACCCTCGAAAACATCGACATCCAGGTCAAAGAAGAAAAGGCCACCATCGCCGGCGTTAAGGACCTCACCGCCAAAAACGTCAGGATCAACGGCAAAGAGTGGACGCCGCCATCTGAAGAAAATGCGAAGTAAAAGCGCGCCGTGTGCCATGCTCAGGGAAGGGCCCCTGAGCATGTTCGTGAGAAGGAACGTTCCGTTCCCACACTGATTTACCCAGCGCAACACGCGCACCGAATTGACACCGAATCCCCTGCCCCCTTACGCTGACCCGCTCGCGTTTTCGCATCCTTCAGGAACCGCCAATGCCCACACCCATCTCCCTCGCCGACCTCGCCACGCTGATCAACGGCACCCTCATCGCACCCGACCCCGCCGCCGCCGGCTCGCGCACCGTCTCCTCCTGCAACACCCTCGCCAGCGCCAACGAAGACCAGGTCTCCTTCCTGCACAACAAAAAATACGCCGACCAGCTCACCACCACCAAAGCCGGCTTGGTACTCCTCGCGCCCAACACCGCCAAGACTGTTCAACGCGCCGAAGGCCTTCCGCCGCTGGTCGCCATCGAAGTCAAAGACCCCTACTACGCCTGGCAGCAGACCCTCGTCAAACTGCACGGACAGCGCACGCACGCCGCCGTCGGCATTTCCGCACAAGCATCCATCCACCCCACCGCCAGAATCGGCAGCAACGTCAACATCCACCCCTTCGCCCTCATCGGTGAAAACGTCACCATCGGCGACAACACCCACATCTACCCCCACGTCACCCTCATGCACGATGTCTCCATCGGCAGCGATTCGATCCTCTACCCCTCCGTCACCGTCTACGAAGAATGCAGAATCGGCAACCGCTGCATCCTCCACGCCGGCGCCGTCGTCGGCTCCGACGGCTACGGCTTCGCCACCCACAACGGCATCCACCACAAAATCCCCCAGACCGGAAACGTCGTCATCGAAGACGATGTCGAAATCGGCGGCAACACCGTCATCGAACGGGCGGTGCTGGAATCGACGATCATCGGCAAGGGCTCCAAGCTCGGCAACACCGTCATCATCGGCCACAACTGCGAGATCGGCCCCGGCAATCTCCTCGTCTCCCAGGTCGGCATCGCCGGCTCCACCACCACCGGCAAATACGTCGTCATGGCCGGCCAGGTCGGCGTCGCAGGACACCTCAACATCCCCGACATGATCCGCGTCGCCGCACAGTCCGGAATCATGATGGACCCCGAAAAACCCGGCATCGAAATCGGCGGCTCCCCCGCCATGGAAGCCTCCCACGCCCGCCGCGTCTACCTCCAGTTCATCCAGCTCCCCGAACTCGCCAAACGCATCAAAGACCTCGAAAAACAACTCGCCAAACTTCAACCGCCAACGCCCGACGAAAAAGTTTAGCGGCGTTGCAACGCAACGCTTCCGGCGACTACGATTGACCATTTGCTATGTTCTTTAGGAACGCAATATGACTTCCTCAATCCAACTTCTTGACGTTGTCGCACTGACTCAAGATTTGCCCGCCAAGCGTCTTCTACGCGGCCAAGTCGGCACCGTCGTCGAAATCCTCGCAGCGAGCATGTTTGAGGTCGAATTCTTCGACGACCAGGGCCGCACTTACGCCCAACTTCCCATCCCCGCGCACCAACTCCTCGTCCTCCATTACCAGCCGCAGCAGGCCGCCTGAAACATAAATTTCTCGACCGGTGAACTATGCCCCTGCAGGGAAGACGCACGAAAATAGAGCGATGGATTCACGCGGAATCCTGTGTCGTACGGGTGCAGGTCGACGCCATCATTCCCGACACCGATCCCTCCGAACCGTGCCTTGAGCCGCAGACCCTCCGATTCCTCGACGACATCCAGCACAAAGCCGACCAGGGACTCGTCCACGAACTCGCCAAACTCGGCGACGTCTACATCCGCCAAACTGCGGCGTGACGATCCGCACGACATCGGGTTTTACAATGGCGATCACAAACGTACCCCCGAGACTTTTTGGAATCCTGGCGAGCGAAGCGAAAGTCGCAGTCCTCCTTCGCCGCGGTCCAAGCAGATGGTGCCAGATGATTCTTTGGCACACCGATACCGACGAAATCATCCGCGGCCAATGGGTTCACCACCGCGTCTACGAGCATAATTGCCTTCTCTCTTTCGACGGCGAACTCCTCGTTTACCACGCCTACGGTCCGTATAAGAGCAAGAACTCGAGCAAGCGAATCGAGTGGACCGCTGTTTCCCGCCCACCGTTTTTTACGGCCCTCGCCATGTGGAACTATCACCTTGGTAACCTTGTCGTTTACAAGGATTCGCCTTCCTCCAACGAACCTCCGCCTCATCCCTCGAAATTAGCTTCAATGGCGAAGAGTCCCGCCGAACACCTTAAACAAACCGGCTGGGAGCGCGTGGGTGGCTCCGACGACCGAGTCTACCCACACGAAAGTATCTGGCAGAAAACTCACCGACGAAGCAAGTCGTCGCTCGTCATGCGAAGTCATTTTGGATTCCCCAATCACATACCCGGACGTGGTACCCAGAGCGAAGATTATTCCATCTGTCGGCAGGCCGATGGCGCCGAAACCGCTCTTGAAAATGTGGACTGGGCAGACATTGACCATAAACAACGACTCGTTTTCACGCGAGAAGGACGCCTCTACGCCGCGGAAATCCTGCCCGACGGATTGCGTGAAACACTCCTCGCTGACTTTACAACCGATCAACCCACGAAAGTTGCGCCCCCGCCTTGGGCAAAACGATGGCCGAGGCATTGAAAGCGTTTCAGACAATTTCGTCCCGCCGTCCTCTGTGCTCTCTGTGTCCTCTGTGGTTTAATACCCTTCCAGCTTCGTGGTCCTTCGTGACTTCGTGACTTCGTGTTTAATCCGCGGCCGCGCCGCACCCGGTGATCATCCATGTCCATCCTCCGCCCCAACGTCCTCACCTCCGCCGGCTACATCCCCGGCGAACAACCCACCGACCCCACCGTCATCAAACTCAACACCAACGAAAACCCCTACCCCCCCAGCCCCAAAGTCATGGACGCCATCCGCTCCATCACCCCCGAGCAACTCCGCAAATACCCCTCACCCTCCGGCCAACCCTTCCGCGAAGCCGCCGCCAAAATCCTGGGGGGGGGCAATCTCACCCCCGACCACATCCTCCCCTTCAACGGCGGCGACGAACTCCTCTCCGTCGCCATCCGCGCCGCCGCCTCCGAACACGACAGCGTCGCCTTCCTCGAACCCTCCTATTCCCTCTACCCCGTCCTCACCGAAATGAACGGCTCGAACGCGCTGCGACTCCCCTACACCATCAATGAACCATTGCCCAATGCCAATTGCCAATTGCCAATTGACCGCGGACACGACGCCCCTCAATCGGCAATCGGCAATCGGCAATCGGCAATGCCCGCGTGGCGTCTCCCCGATAACATCGAATCCACCCCCGCCAAAATCCTCCTCATCGTCAACCCCAACGCCCCCTCCGGTCACCTCGACCCCCTCGACAAACTCTCCCACATCGCGCAAAACTTCAAAGGCCTCCTCGTCATCGACGAAGCCTACGTCGACTTCGCCCCCACCAGCGCGATTTCCCTCGTGCAGAAACACCCCAACGTCATCCTCCTACGCACCATGTCCAAAGGCTACTCCCTCGCCGGCCTCCGCTTCGGCTACGCCATCGCCCAACCCGCACTCCTCAAGCAGATCGAAAAAGTCCGCGACTCCTACCCCGTCGACGCCATCGCCATCGCCGCCGCCACCGCCGCCATCTCAGACCAGGCGTACGCAAAGTCCACGTGGGAGCGCGTCATCGCCGAACGCACCCGCGTCGCCGGCGCCCTCCAGGCGATGGGGTTCTCCATGCCCGACTCCCACTCCAACTTCCTCCTCGCCACCACCCCCCCCACCGCAAAACTCTCCGCCCAGCAACTCTACGAATCCCTCAAATCCCGCGGCATCCTCGTCCGCTGGTGGAACCTCCCGCGCATCTCCGACAAAATCCGCATCACCATCGGCACCCCCGACCAGAACACCCGCCTCCTCACCGAACTGAAATCCCTCCTGCAATAGTCGCAAAAAAAAGAACGCGGACAAACGCGGATGAAAAACCTTCATCCACATCCATCCGCGCTTCCCCGCTTCCGTCTTCGTGGTCTTCGCTTCTTCGTGACTTCGTGTTTACGTCCGGTTTCCCTCAGTTCGCATCCGCCTTCAACGCCGCCCGACACTCCTCCAGCGCCGTCTCCGTCGCCTTCAGCGCCGCCACCCGATGCCCTTGAAAATCATGCGCCCCTTTCTCCAGGTTCTTCTTCGCCTCCTCCAAATGCCGAATCGCCTGCCGGATTTCCGGATGCCTTTCATGCTTCGGCTGCGTCGTCGGCGCATCCTCACCCTTTGCGACGTTCATCGAAACACCCGCTGAGCAGACCAAACCGACCGCCATTATCAGAACCAGCGCCAATTTCCGAGACATGATAAGTTCTCCGTTTTCGCCCAGCCCACGGCACGCGCCGCACTTCCTTCCGCCGGGACGCCACAAAGCTACACGCACGGCTCCCGATTGGTTGCACCATTCCACCAATGATTCCCCGCCGCCCCCGCGTTCCCCTCCGCAGCGGAACAACCGGAAAGTCTCACTGCGGAAACCGCGCAAGAACCGCCCTTCCAAAGTAGATTAACCGCGTGACACACTCGACCGCATCTTCCACGTCGCCCCCAGTAATTACAGGACATGCCGCGCTGCAGCAGCGCTCCGCCGGCATCCTCCTGCATTTCACCTCCCTCCCCGGCGGCCACGGCGTCGGCGACCTCGGCCCCGAAGCTCGCCGCTTCATCGATCGCCTCTCCCACGCCGGCATCCGCTGGTGGCAAACGCTCCCCGTTCATCCAACGGTCAGCCACGCCTGCCCTTATTCCGCCGATTCTTCCCAGGCCGGCAACCCGCTTCTGATCAGCCTGCACGATCTGACACGGGACGGCCTGCTGAAGACTTCCGAACTGCCGGACGCCCGTTTCCCGGAAGGACGAATGCACCACGACGCAACGCTGCACCTCAAACGCAGCGCCCTTGCCGTCGCCTGGGAACGCTTCCGATCCGGACGTTTCCCCCACATTCACGATGAGTTCACCCGCTTCCTCAGTCACGAGTCCGCCTGGCTTGACGACTATGCCCTCTTCGCAACCCTCCGCCGTCACATCGTCGTCCATCACTGGCAGGACTGGCCGCGGGCACTTGCCCATCGCGCCCCGGATGCGATCGAATCCGCCCGCCGCACGTATCAGCCGGAAATCGCACTCGAATGTTTCACCCAATTCCTCTTCTTCCGCCAGTTTTCCGCCCTCAAAGAATATGCGCATCCGCGCGGCGTCCTCATCCTCGGCGATATGCCCATCTTCGTCTCCAATGACTCCGCCGACGTCTGGTGCCGCCCCGACCTCTTCAAACTCGATCGCCACCTGCGCCCGCGCGCTGTCGCCGGCACCCCGCCCGATTACTTCTGCCCGACGGGCCAGCGCTGGGGCAATCCGGTGTACGACTGGAAGGCGATGCGCCGCGACGGCTACCGGTGGTGGATCCACCGCTTCCGCGCTGCCATGCAGGTTTGCGATGTCGTGCGCATCGACCACTTCCGTGGTTTCGCCGCGGCATGGGAAATACCGGCCAAGGCTCGGGATGGGTCGACCGGAAAATGGGTGCGCGGCCCCGGTGCCGCCCTCTTCAACACGCTGCCAAAAGAGTGCGATCGGCTGGAATGTGTTGTCGAGGACCTGGGCGTGATCACGGATGACGTGGCTGCTCTTCGGGATAAGCTGGGGCTGCTTGGAATGCGCGTGCTGCAGTTCGGCTTCGATTGTCTGAATCTGCACTCGCCACCGAATATCCCCGAAGCCGCCGTCGTCTACACCGGAACGCACGACAACGACACCACGCAGGGGTGGTGGCGCACTTTGCCCCGCGCCATCAAGAAACGCGTCCGCCTCGTTGCTCCCGACGCCGACGAGTCCGCGGCACACGCGCTGATCCGGCTTGCCTGGATCTCGCCGGCACGCATTGCCATCACACCCATGCAGGATCTTCTCCGCCTGGGCCCGCAGGCACGCATGAACGTGCCCGGCAAGGCGGATGGAAACTGGACGTGGCGGCTGCGCTCGAAGGATTTCGAAGGTGACGCCCTTCCGTGGCTTGCCGAGCTGACATGCGCCTGCGGGCGCGCTCATTCATCCACCGCCATGTAGCTTCTCACTTCCAGCAGGCGGCGGCTCCATTCCCCGGCTCGCTGGAGATCGAGAACTTCTCAAGGTGGCGGTTTGAGCGCTTCATCACCTTGCGCGACCGTGAGGACTTTTCCATCTTCCAGCGTGACAACCGTCGGAGTCATCACAAACCAATCGCGATCGGCTGGCAATCTCAATCGCAGATAATCAGGGGAGTCTGGAACGGGGTCCGCCGACTCCTCGCCAAACGGAGGGATCGCGATAAAGCCGATCCGCAGCCGACCCGGAGCGTGGTCACCCGTTGCAGCCATCTGCAGATAAAGCGGGATTGCCTTGATGCAGGTTGGACAGTCGTAGTGATAGAGCATGACGCACCATCGTCCGCGGCGCAATGCGGCGCCGCCCTCGATCGCGTCCAGGAGCGGGAAGGTCTGATTGCGCCACGTGTCCGCTGCGAGAATGACCACCTGGCGATCCTTATGGAGCGAGTCATTCGCCGTGGCGGCGGCTTTATTGAGGAAAAATCCGGTCCACAGAATTCCCGAGGCCAGTGCCACCACTACCGCACCGCCAATGAGGCGGGCGTTCAGATGGCGCGGGAGTCTCACGCTGGTCCCGCGCGGCCGCGTCAGCCACAGTGCGATGACGGCGGCGACATCGAAACACGCGATGAATCCCGGCGGTATCCGGATCTCGCCGAAGCATCCGCAACTTGGCAACGCATGGATTGATTCCCACGTCGCCACGACGCTGAAGAGAGCGAAGCAGCCGATTGTGCAGAAGAAGCGGGCCCGATCGAAGGCGCCGACCGCCAGCCAGCAGGCGAGCACCAGTTCTGCTTCCACCACGAACGCGAGGACGGTTCTGTCGTTGAGGATCGTGGGCATGAGGTACGGCGCGTTGCGCCACAGGTGATACGTTTTCATCGCCGCTGCCGTCAGGAGGACGCATGCAAGTATTCCTTCCACAATCCGGCGGGGGAGAATGAAGCGATCCGTTGCCATGATGCTGCTGCTTTCAGTGCGCGAAACCGCCAGTGTGCCTGCGGGCGAGGAATCAGCGGCCGCCATTCGTGCTGCTGGGAGCGGTGGTCGCGGAATCCACGACCACGACGAACGGCACCGAAACGAATTTCGTCACCAGGCCACGCGAAGTCGATAGTTGAACCGCCAGATAAATCTCTCGATGAATGGGCATGGTGGCGAGCGGCGGGTAAATCGTAAGCGCATAGCCATCGTTCCCGGGCAGCGGCTTGATCTCTCCGTATGGGGGATGACCCGTTGGCTGCAGGGTGATTCCCTGGACATTCACCCCCGATGCTGGGCGAAGCGTGACAATCTTCTCGACTTTGTCTCCCGGCCGAAACACCGCCGGACTGGGAGTGATGACGACGGGCGATGGAATCTCAACCTCGAGGATCAGCACTGTCGGCGGGCCCTGATCTGTCTCCACCGCAACGTCCTTCATCACCAGCCCGGTGAGGCCAACGAGATCGACGGATATTTTCAGTTCGCCGGTTTCTCCGGGCTGGTAGGTTTTTTTCCCCAGCGTGGCTGTCGTGCATGAGCAGGACTGGGTGATTCGCGTGATGGTCACCGGCGACTTTCCGGTGTTTTTGAACACGAAGGTGCCATCGGCGGACGTGTCCAGAAGGCTGCACTTCACGCGACCGGGTTTGGAAATCCATTCAATTCCGCCCCAGCTTGCCGAGGTATTCAGCAGGAGCGGGATAAGAAACAGCACACACGCCGATCGTCGCAACCACTGATTCTTCATGAATGATTTCCCAGTGAGGAGAGCGACATTCGTTACCTTTGCCGCTTCAATTGTCTTCTTTTCCAGACGATTCCCATATATAAAAATATATGCAAATTGCGATTTATATCTTGGCAATCGCATGAAATCGAATTATGATTATACGTGCCACTTCTAGTTTCGCGACACGTTGTGAGGTGCGAGAGCGCCCGTGCGTGAGGTCGTCCAGACAATTTCGCCTGATGATGAGCGACTGATGTGCCGCGCCCTGCGGATTTTTCAGGTTTTGAATTCCTTATAACCCCTTTTGCTTACATTGGAGACCGCAATGAAAAACCAACAATCCGTTTACCCTTTCCTCGCTGCGCTCTGTATCGGGGCTGGCTCGCTCCTCACCGGATCCCTGTTCTCCGGCTGCGAAGAATCCCAAGGCAACGAGTCCGTGGTCTTGGAGCCGACAACGATGCCCCAGGCGAAGAACGACGGCATGTTGCACTTCACCCACGCCTACCCGACGGGTGCTGCATCGACCAGCGTTCTCGAGATCGAAAAAATACTGCCGCCGTCTGCCGTGGCCGGACAGCCGTACACCTACACCATTCGGGTGCGAAACCTCACGGATACAAAGCTCTCCGATGTGACCGTGGCGGAACAGATGGGGTACAACACTCAGTTTGCGTCGAGCAGCCCGGAAGGCACCGTTTCCGGCGGCGTGATGAGAGTAAACCTTGGCACGATGTCCGCCCGGGAAATCAAGACGATCAAAATCACGGCGACCGCTCCCGAAACGGGCATGAGCGGCACCTGCGCCACGGTCGATTACAACGCCGGCTTGTGCGCACTCCTCCCCGTGGTGCAGCCGAAGCTCGCCTTGTCTGCCTCCGCTCCTGGCGAAGCCATGGTCTGCGACACGATTCCCGTGAAGTTCGTTGTGTCGAACCCGGGGTCCGGCACCGCAAACAATGTCATGATCAGCAGCGATCTTCCCGCCGGTTTGATGACCACCGACGGACAGTCGAAGATTTCCCTGTCTGTGGGGACGCTCGCCAACGGCGCAGCGCGTGAAATCGTCGTGCCTACCAAAGCCGCACACCCGGGCAGCTACGAAAACAGGGGCCTCGCCGCAGCCGACGGCGGTCTGAAGGTGGAAAGTGGTGTTGTTACGACGAACGTCCGCCAGCCGGTGCTGACCGTTTCCGCCAACGCCCCAGATAAGATCTACATCGGCCGCCCGATTCCCTACGAGATCACCGTTACCAATACTGGCGACGGCGTCGCGAGGAATGCGGCGCTGGTCGACACTCTGCCGGCCAACTCCAGTGTCAGCGGCACATCGCAGGGCGGAACGTATGGCGACGGTAGAGTGCGATGGGCCCTGGGAGATATGGCGCCCAAGACTTCCAGAACTTTGGCGATGACACTCAATCCGCTCTCCGAAGGTGTCTACTCCAATTCGGCCGTGGCGACGGGAGATTGCGCGGCGCCCGTAAGCGTGGCCGGAAAGACGGCGGTCGTCGGGATTCCTGCGATCCTCCTCCAGACACGCGACGAGCCTGACCCCGTGCAGGTTGGCACCGCCACGACCTACACCATAACCGTCACCAACCAGGGTTCCACCACTCTCACCAACATCAAACTCGTGGCGACTCTTGAACCGACCGAAGAATTCGTCGCAACCGGCGGCGATTCAACGGGCGAAGTCGAGGGACCGATCATCACCTTCTCCCCCATTCCCACGATCGCACCCAAGGCCAGCGTGACGGTGACCGTCAGAGCGAAAGCTGTAAAGGCCGGTGAGACCCGTTTCCACGTCAGAATGACAAGCGATCAGCTCCCGCGGCCTATAGACCACGAGGAATCCACCAACTTGTTTGAATGAGCGAACGATCGCACCGGTAAATGTCGAGCGGAGCGAAACCCAGGTTTCGCCCCGCTCTTTTTCTTTCCTGCCTGATTGCCGGCGATCATTCATCCACAGGCATGTAGATCTTCACTTCCAGCAGGCGGCTGCCCCATTCCTTCGCCTGATCGAACCGGGGCAAGAGGACATCCATGCGATAACCCTTGATGGCCCCGCCGCGGTCCAGGACCGGGACGGTCGCGCCGCCGGCGTAACCGGGGACCGAGACCAGGGCGTGCAGGGGGATGAGGCGGGTATCCGCGGCGACCAGTTTGCCGCGGTTGGTCTTCACCGACAGCCCGGACGCAGTCGTTGTGCCGGGGTAGGGCCAGCAGCAGCGGGAGTCGGGGGAATAAGCCGTGACCCGAAGACGCAGGGTTTTGACGAAACGATATTTCCGGCCGTTGTAGATGCGGATGTCGGCGGCCGGCTTCTTGCGGTCGCTGGCGGCGGGTGGAAGGGTCGGAACAGCGTCGGCCGGTGGAGGAGCGAACGTGAGCGGGGGGACCGGAACGGTCTGAACGGGGATGGAGGGGATTTCCGGAGCTGCAGTTTGGATTTGGGGCCCGGGTTGAGGGGCGGGCGCGGGAGTGGCGGGGGCTTCGGTCTGGGGTACCGAAGGACCGAAGGCCGCTGCAAATAACTTCGGGAATGCGGGGAGGTTAAGAATCGCCGTGATACAGAGGAAGGAGACAATCAGGAGGGAAAGGAATAAGCCCAGTTCCCATCGTTCGCTGGAGGTGAGCCTTCGGGTTCGCCGCATACTTCCGTCTCCGGTTGGTGCCTGGACCTATTGCAAAACAGGTTCCATCCGTGACGGGTAATAGCGGACGCGTCTTCCTTGACGATCCGAAACGCTTTGACACATCCCTCGCTGGGTTGGGGACTTACTGCTTAGCCAGAGCAGCCAGGGCCTCCCACTGGAAAGTCCCGCAGAGGTCTGGAACACAGGGAGTATACACCAATGGCGGGGCAATTGTAATGCAAATTGCCTCTTCTTGACCGCTTTTGCGAATCACAGTGTCGGCATGTCAGAATGTAGCGACGCAGCTTACCGAGGCTGCAGCGCCCGTATAATGCGGCTCATGAGCCGACTTTTGCGCCTTCTCGTGTTATCGCTCCCGCTCGCGCTGGCCTCGATCCCTTCCGCGGAAGGGCTTTCGCCGGACCGCGGACTCACGCAGGCGCTGCGCAGAATCTGGCAGTTTCAACAGGGACTTCCGGATGCGACGATCCTCTGCGTGAGGCAACTGGGGGAGGGGTATCTCTACCTCGGAACTCCCACCGGTTTGACGCGGTTTGATGGGATACGGTTCACAAGGATGGAGGCGGTGGGGAACGCATGGGTGGAGGATGTAATTGCCGACAAGGCGGGGGATATGTGGGTGGCGACCGATGGAAGCGGGGTGATGCGCCTGCACAACCAAGAAGCGACGGCTTTTGGAAGTGAGGCGGGGTTGTCCTCGCTGACGGTGCGGCAGATACTTTTTGATGGGACCGGGGCACTACTGGCCTGCACGGCCGAGGGGATTGAGCGATTCAGCGAGGGGAAATTTACCCGGCTGCTGATCGGGGAGGCGGCGCGGGATGTGCAGACGGCGTGCGTGGCGGGGGATGGGAAGCTGTGGATCGGTGGGAAGGGGGCGCGGGTCACGATATGGGATGGGCATGCGGCGACGGTGCGGCGGCTGCGGTCGGTTCCGGAGACAGCGCGCGTGCGGGCGATTCTGCAGGAGGGGGCGGGGGCGGGGGCAGGGGGGGGGGGGGCGGGGGAGAACGGGGCGATGTGGGTGGGGACGACGGCGGGGCTGGTACGCGTGAAGGGAGACGAGGAGCAGCTCTTTGGAACGGGGCAGGGGCTGGCGGATGACTGGGTGTATTCGCTGACGCAGGGGGCCAATGGAGTGGTGTGGGTGGGGACGCGGAACGGGTTCAGCCGGGTGCGCACGACGCGCGGCGGAGGGATTGTGATTGATCGCTTTCAGGCGCAGGATGGATTGTCGCAGAGCACCGTGTACAGCGTTTGCGAGGATCGGGAGGGGTCGGTGTGGGTGGGGACGAAGCATGGGCTGAATCAGTTTTGGGATGGGCGCGTGGTTCCGTTCACGGTGAGCGAAGGGTTGCCGAGCAATGATGTGGGGCCGGTGTGTGATGATGGCCCCCCTCCGGCTGGCGGGGCGTGGGTGGGGACATTAGGGGCGGGGTTGAGCCGATTTGATGGGCATCGGTTTACGACGATGACGACGCGCGAGGGGTTGGCGAGCGACACGGTGCTTTCGCTGGCGGCGGGGGAGAAGGGGGAATTGTGGGTCGGGACGGAGAAGGGGTTGAGTTTGATGCGGGAGGGGCGGGGGGAGCGGA